>Ga0214929_100042_pt1 | contig 113805 bp, 95 predicted proteins | sample Stichaenrichm17X_FD_168613 | JGI IMG/M metagenome (GOLD analysis project Ga0214929, IMG submission 168613) | Xylose enriched microbial communities from anaerobic bioreactor in Madison, Wisconsin, United States - 17X | ecosystem: Engineered > Bioreactor > Anaerobic > Unclassified | place: USA... | reverse complement strand
GGACAGATCAGCCGACTGAAAATGATCAAGCGCACCATGTTCGGAAGAGCAGGCTTCGAACTCCTCAGGGCTCGTGTCCTCCAGCCAGCATAACCAAAAACATCATCACGAAAAGTGCGGGAGAACCAAGAATAAGGCCAAATAGTTCTTCTTTCTGGTTCTCCGTCCCGCATGACGCAATCACAGCGACGGCGGCCCAATGGTTCTGGGCGATTTGCGCTAAAGCGCCATCTGCCGCAGCAATAGTCTGCACAACGGTGCCCAGCGTGGCGTAAGACACACCGGCACCACCGTGGGAGCGGGGAACTGTAATGCCCCAGAGGCCAGAAGAGGAATACTGGTTTAATTCTTCAAGCGGAAAATGGTCAGACTGTTCACGTGCCGCCGCGTTTTGTTTCAGATGAGCAGCTAACGTCTGCGCGACACGAATAGCGTCTGCGTCGGTATCTATGCGGGAGGGAGATGTGGCGCGGGGCCAGAGTGGCGGCGGAACAGGTAAGCCAGAACCAATAACAAACGGATCAGACAAAGACATGACAGAGTACCTGATATTACTGTGCGGAGGCTAACGGAGGAGTGGCGTGGGTTTGCCGGCCTGCATGATTGGCGGGGAGACGGTCTCCTGCTCCAAAAAGCTTATGCCGCAGTGTGCCGGGCTGGTACGCGCGTTTATAGCGGCCGCGTCGTTGGAGTTCGGGCACTATGAGAGCAACAATGTCTTCAAATGTTTCTGGAGCAACGGCGTAAGCCAGATTGAAGCCATCAACGCCAGTTTGATCAATCCATTGCTCCATTTGATCAACAATCTGCGTTGGGCTGCCAACAAATGTTATGCCCATGCCGCCAATGGCCGCATGACGTGCCAGTTCTCCTACTGTCCAGATTTTGTCCGGGTTCATTACTGTCAGGGAATCAATGGCGGAATGGATGGCATCACTCCGAATATGACGCACGGGGTCTGTCGGCTTGTATGCGGAAAAATCAATACCGGTCCAGCCCGAAAGCAGAGTAAGCGCTCCCTCTTCACTGATATAGCTTTGATAGTCACGATATTTTGCAAAAGCCTCTTCCTCGGTAGGGGCGGTAACAATGGTGAGGAGGGAAAAAACCAATGGTGCCTTCTTGGTTCTGCCAGCCTGCTGCGCAGCAGCCCGAAGGGAGCGGACGGTCTTGGCAACTGTGTCTTGAGAAGGACCGGCCACAAACACACATTCAGCGTGTGTTGCAGCAAACTGTTGACCGCGCGCCGAGGCCCCAGCTTGGAAAAGCACGGGAGTGCGTTGAGGAGAGGGTTCGGCAAGATGAATGGCATCTAATGAGAAAAAGGGACCATCATGTTGAATACGGTGAACTTTTGACGGGTCGGTAAAAATACCTCGTTGTTTGTCACGTAAAACGGCGTCTTGTTCCCAGCTTTCTTCCCAAAGCTTATAGACAACGTCCATATAGTCGTCAGCTATTGCGTAGCGTTGATCATGCTTGGTCTGCACCTGCTTTCCGGTGCTTTTGGCCGCACTGTTCAGGTAACCTGTCACAATGTTCCAGCCAATACGCCCTTCAGTCAGGTGATCCAGTGTCGACATACGCCGCGCAAATGGGAAGGGGTGTTCGTATGAGAGGGTTGCCGTAAGCCCAAAGCCGAGATGTTCGGTGACACCTGCCATGGCGGAAATCAGCATGGCGGGGTCATTAACCGGGATTTGGGCACCGTTGCGCAAGGCAGCATCAGGACTATGCCCATAGACATCATAAACGCCCAGGACATCAGCCAGAAACAGGGAGTCAAACAATCCTCGTTCCAATGTGCGGGCAAGGTCAGTCCAGTACCGAAGCGAGCGATACTGTGCTGATCGGTCTCGGGGGTGCCGCCATAATCCGCTGGCTTGATGGGACACGCAGTTCATATCAAAAGCATTCAGGCGTATCTCGGCCATTTTCGTTTTTCCTGTTCAGTTGAAACCGAGAGAAATGCCGCCGAACACGCCAAAACCATCACCTGGCTGCATGACAGAAAGCTGGGAGCCGCCAGCAATGTATCCGGGTACGACGATGGAGGCGTAATGGGTGTTGGCCAGATTATTGAAGTTCAGAAAAACTGTTCTGTGCTTGTGGGGCCAGGAATAGCCAAGATGCGCATTGAAGAGATGGTAGGACGGGGCAAAATACGTCATGTCATACGCAGCGCCGACCTTGGATGAAACCTGAGCATCAAAACCGGCATAAAATCCGTTTGCCAGATCCAGATTTATGCCGCCCTGGTAGAAATGTTCCGGAATGCCGGGAAGGCGGTTATGCCCGAATACAGGATCATGCTTGTAATGAAAATCCTGCCATGTGTAAGCATTACGCAGGGACAGGCGATTGCCTTTCCATTTATACAATGTGCTGTCGAGGGAAAATTCCACACCTTGATGTTCGGTTGGAGAGGCGTTTCCATAAATGGATGTGCCCTGTGCTTGTGATTCCGGCGTCATAACGGCCAGCAATTCATTATGCACAGAAGAATGATAATAGGTGAGTGCCCACTGATTGCCGGCATAATGCCCCGTTGTGCCAATTTCAAATGTTGTGGCTGTCTGGTTACGCAATTTTCCGGCAGTGGCATTCATACCAGCCTGCAAGGACGTGCTGGGATAATAGGAACCAGCGTAGTTGTAGTTCCAGTCATTGGGGGGTTGAAGGCTGCGGCTGACATTTCCGTAAATTTCGACATGCTTGTCCGGTTGATAGCGGAAGCCGGCGCGGGGAATGAAATTGATGGAAGAGGTTTTGAACGGGTTGCTCGGCCCCGGAGAGGGAACATCGGAAGATTTCTGAATAAAGGCGAGCGCGCCGGCTGTAGTAAGCCAGAAATTATGAAATAATTCCGTGTTATTGCGAATATGAAAGTAGTTCTCTGTTCCGCCATAAGTGACATGTCTTAGAGACGTGCCAATGGGATATCCTGCAAAATTTCCTGACTGCACACGTACACGGTTGGTTTGCCAGGCTTCAAGGTCAGTATAGGTTAGAATGCCAAAGCGGGTGTCACTTTTATGGCCGCCCAGAACATCATGCCGATCATAATTCAGCACGCCGGCAACGGTTTTATATCCCCAGACTTGTGAAAACCGTCCGTACTGGATATCAATTGGAGCATCTTGATAATTAAAGCCCAATTCAATTTTGGATTTATTATCAATTTTGATGGTGGTCATATCCGCGTAATATTTGGTGCCAGGCTGAATACGGTTTGATCCCCATTCCTGATATGGCTGTTGGGCCTGTTTGGGATTTTTCAGGATTTGATCACGTGTCAAGAAACCAGCCCAACCATTGCGGGTCTGGCGATAACGGAAGAAAAGGCGGGTTGAAACACGATCATTAAATTTATAGCCAAAATTGGCATTTACGCCAAAGCTGGTTGCTTCCGTATTATGTTGATAGCCACCACGGTAGGAGTTGGTGAGGCTGATATAATAATCAAATTTGCCGAGAACCTGCCCGGAACTCAACTGCTCTTTGACGTAGCCGAAACTTCCGGCTTCTGCACGGGCCTGATATTTCTGGGAGTTATATCCTGTCTGGGTAACATAATTGATCGCACCGCCGAGTTGCATCCCACCGTAATCAAAGGCATTCGCGCCTCGCAAGACCTCTGTATATTGCAGGCCAAGGCTTTCAAATAGTTCGTAGGGGGTGCCTGCGGGCGTGGTGACAGGCAGACCGTCAAACATCATGAGCATGCCAGAGCGAAAATAATTGACGCCTGTCTGGATACCAGACCCGCGAACCGAGATGCGCAGACCGTCTCCACCGCCTGAAGCCTGAGCAAAAACGCCCGGCTGAAATGCAAGTGTATCCGCATTGGTGAGATTCCGGCCTTTCAGAATCTGCTGCGCATCAATAACGGTCGCTGCGCCTGGAATGCTACGGAGATGACTTTGGGCAACTTGTGCATCAGAACGCCGCTGTGTTGAAACGGATATTTCTTCTCTATTGGTTGCGCGTGTCTGAGCTACGGGTTTGTTGGGAGAAGAGGCGGGGGCAGGGTGGCGTGGTTTTGATGTGTCCGCAGGAGGAGATGAGGAATGTTCTGCCGCTTGGGCTGCGGGTGGAAGCATGCTCAAAAATGCATATGCCAGCGCTGCATGCCGTGGAAGGGAGGTGCCGCGCTCAGAAAATTTAGGAGGAGAGAAAGAAAACCTGAGCATGGGAGGACTTTCTGTCAGAAAGAAGAGATATTACGGGGGAAGGCCAACGGAAAAGCAGCATCAACAGCATTCCTGTGCAGGAGTAAGGTCTCTACTGTGTGGAAATGAGTGCTTTATCATGAGGATTTTCCAGTTTTATTCAGGAATATGAGTGTGGGCATAGTTGCGCCGGAACCAGATCAGGCCGGGGTAGTGTGTATCGGAAGCGTTAACATGGAGGATATGGGCGAAAACGACAGAGTGCGATCCTGACTCAACAACATGCGCAATACGGCAATCAAAATTGACGAGCGCATCTTGGAGAAGAGGAGCCCCTGTGGCGTATGAAGACCAGTCCGCATGAGCGAAGCGCGCCTCCTGTGATTTGGAGCGACTGCTGAAAATATTGGAAAGCGGGTGCTGCGCGTGGGTCAGAACATTAACGCCTAAAACGCCATTTTTCAGAATGGGATCATGCGCGCTGGTATTTTTATTGATGCAGACCAATAATGTCGGCGGGCTATCAGACACACTGCACACGGCTGATGCGGTAAATCCATACTGACCGGCGTTGCCATCAGTTGTCACAATGGTTACCGCACCTGGCAGCAGGGCCATGCCATCCCGAAAAGATTGGGAGGAAGGGATGGATTGCGGCTGAAGTGCAGCAGGATCAATAAACTGGTTCATTTTAGGGTCCGTAAGCAAAAGAGTGGTGGCATCAGGAGATCAGGGGGGCGTTTTCCGGCACGGTCATGGCAGTCTGCGCACGAATGGTGTTGGCAAGCTTTTCGGCGTACAAGGTGACTTCTGGTAGCCCCATCAGTTCGCCAAAGCGGCCACGTGCCAAGGGGCCCGCGACAAAGAGGGAAGGGTCCTTTTGGGGACCGACCTGGGCGTTTCCTTCTGCAGAAACATGCAACCCCAGATCGGAGTGATCCATCTCAATATGTCCCTCAGCAGCAAGAGATTTCAGGAATGGCTGTGAGTGCAGAATATTGACGTGAGCGGGGCCGGTTGTGGTGATTATGGCGTCCACAACCCGATCGTCCGTATGACCGTTGCGGTGCCGTAAGGTGACCTTGAAGGTTTTTCCCTCTTTCTCGACCTTGATGACGCGGGCGGCCTTAATCTGAAGTATACCCGTTTGAAGTGCCTTATTCACAATGTTTTCGGTTTGTGGAGAAATACGGAAGCGATGAGTATCCCAAAACGGACGTAAGTGCCGAATGAGGCGACGCCGCTCCGTTTGATCAAGCGAACTCCAGATTTGAGGCCCCTGTTCGCGCACACGATCCAGAAAGGCCTGCCAGGGAGTGTCCGGGTTATCTGCAATGATTTTACGTATGCGTTGCAGGACGTCTCTGGTCCGAGAGGCTGGAGGAGAGAGAAAATCTCCCGTTGCTGTAACAGGTGTCCGACTATGGCTTTTTGATCTCTGGCCTCGGCGGGATATGGCGAGAATAGGTGCTCTATGTCCCTGTGCCGCCAAGCTGGCCACAGTATCGGCCATGCTCAAGCCTGTGCCGATAATCAAAACCCGGTCGTCTGGTTTGACTGAACTCAGCCCATCAGGTTTCCACGGATCATTGATCAGAACAGGACGCGTTTCAGCAGAAAGGAATGCCCCCAAAGCGGCAAATTGTCTGGGCAGTTGCGGTGCTGGGTGGCTGGTTGCGATAACGACAGTATCTGCTTCAAAAACGTCCCCGCCCTGAGTTTCCAGTATCCATTTGCCAGTTGATACTTTCCGCGCCGCAGTGACCAGACTAGGAATGTGTCTTAGGAGGTGAGCTTCCAGCAGAGGGGCCAGTCTGGCCGCTACGTACTGGCCGAAAACCTTACGGGCTGGATAGAGATTCCCATCAGGTTGCCGAGCCCCGTCGTCCTGATGGTTTGCCCCCGTTTCTTCCAGCCATTCAAGGAAGTCTAGAGGATGGGCCGTATCAATGCTCATGCGGCTGGCAGGAACATTGATACGGTGGTTGGGGTCTGTTGCGCTGTAAGCCACACCGCTGCCCAACACGGAGCGGGGTTCAAAAACCAGAACCGTCAGGGGTATGCGGGGCCCCTTGAGCAGATGCCAGGCCAGCGCAGCGCCACTGAAGCCGCCGCCGATAATGGCTATGATATTGGGAGGCTGCGTGCTCATGGTCAGGCTGCGTGAGAACCGGGACGGTGATCACCAGCAATGGTTTCACCAAAAGGTCCCATGTTGTTCAGGTTGGACGTTGCCCGAATAGGGTGCGCTGTTGGCAGAAGCGGCAGGACCAGTTCTCCAAACTGATAGGCTTCTTCCAAATGCGGGTAACCGGAGAAGATAAAGGTGTCTATGCCAAGCCGACGATATTCATCAATGCGTTCGGCAACGGTGTCTGGGTCACCCACAAGAGCGGTGCCGGCCCCCCCACGCACAAGGCCGACCCCGGCCCACAGATTGGGGCTGATTTCAAGCTTGTCGCGTTTGCCGCCATGCAAAGCACTCATCCGGGCCTGCCCCACGGAATCCATCCGTGCAAAAACCTTTTGAGCTTTGGAGATTGTTTCGTCACTTAGATGGCTGATAAGGCGGTCTGCTTCCTGCCATGCTTCACGCTCGGTTTCTCGAACAATGACGTGAAGGCGGATGCCAAAGGAGATATCGCGTCCCTGTTTTTCTGCAAGCTGGCGTACTTTACTTATTTTTTCGGCGACTAATGCAGGCGGTTCGCCCCACGTGAGGTACTTGTCAATGTGCTTGGCGGCGACATGTGCACCGGCCTCAGAGGAGCCGCCGAAATAGAGCGGGGGACCATTTTTCTGGAAAGACGGAAACAGAATGTGGCCATCGTCTATCTTGAAGTGTTTCCCAACGTAATTGACATGCTCCCCGTGCAAAAGGGCTCGGTAGATATCGAGAAATTCATCCGTAATTTCATAGCGCGTAGCGTGGTCAGCAAAAAATCCGTCACCCGCATTTTCTGCCGGGTCTCCCCCGGTGACAATGTTGATCAGCAGACGGCCTTCAGAGAAACGGTCCAGTGTTGCTGTCATCCGTGCGGCGAGAGTGGGGGAAAGCAGCCCGGGCCGAACCGCAATAAGATAGCGCAGCCGTTCCGTAATGGGCGCGAGGGCCGATGCGACAACCCAACTATCTTCACAACTGCGGCCTGTTGGTATCAGTACTCCATAATATCCAAGGGTATCGGCCGCTTTTGCCACCTGCTGCAGGTAAGGAAGATCTACCGGACGCCCCCCTTTCTGGGTGCCAAGATAACGGCTGTCACCATGGGTGGGTAAAAACCATAGAACGTTGATTTTATCAGGAATAGAAAAAGACATGTCAGGACGCCTTGGAAAAGGGCAAGGAAGAAAAGAGAGGGGCCGCTGGAGCCGTCAGGTTTTGCGGGTCCCGGTAGCGCGCGCCAAAATGGTATGCTGGCAGGCGTGCTCTTCCGGGTTCAAAAAGACGTTCGCGCAGGGTCTCGTTCGGCGTGTAAGCTGTACGGTAGCGACCACGCTGCTGAAGTTCAGGCACGACGAGGGAAATAAAATCCCTTGCAGTATCAAAGGAATGGTACTGCCGCAGATTGATGCCATCAATACCATCGACATCCAGCCAGTTCTCGATCTGATCTGCGACAGTCGTGGGGGAGCCGACAACAAAGAAGCGTCCCTCATCAAACGACGCTATCTGTTTGAGCGCGCTACCAATGGTTTGATCCGGGCGGAAGCGACGGCCCATGTTCCCAAAGCTCTGACCCTCACGTAGCAGGACATCCCCGATGCGCTCGTTTACATCATAGCGGCGGAGGTCAATTTCAGCCTGAGCGTGAACAAGTGCGCCTTCTACGCTGTAGTAACGGCGGTAGTGTTCCAGCTTTTTGGCGGCAAGGGCATCTGTTTCATCAACAATAATGCCCGCCATGACGATGAACCGAATATCGTCTGGCTTTCGACCATGAGCCACGGCCTGTTCGCGTGTTTTGGCAATGTTGCGGCGTACTTCCTCAGTCGTGCGGCCGCCAATAAACACAACCTCGGCGTGTCGGGCTGCAAATTCCAACCCTGCTGATGAGCCGGTTGCCTGAAACAGTAAAGGTGTCCTTTGCCGGGATGGTTCCACAAGGTGCGGCCCGGCAACTCGAAAATTAGGGCCTGTGTGGTTAATGGAACGGACTGCAGAAGGATTTGTATAAATGCCTGCTGCAGTGTCTTTCAGAACGGCGTTGTCATCCCAACTGCCTTCCCAGAGCTTATAGAGGACATCCATATATTCGTCCGCAATGGCATAACGTTCATCATGCGGGATCTCATCATCCAGACCGAAATTCTGCGCGGCACTCCTTAAGTAGGAGGTGACAATATTCCAGCCAACCCGCCCTTGTGTGAGCAGATCAAGTGTTCCCATACGGCGCGCAAAGGCGAAAGGGGGCTCATAGGTGGTGGAAAATGTAACACCAAAACCGATATTCTTGGTGACAGCCGCCATGGCCGGGACAAGCAGGAGCGGATCAAGATTAGGAATTTGCACAGCCTCCCGCAGGGCGGCATCGTTGCTTTCTCCAAACCGGTCATAAGTGCCGATTACGTCAGCCAGAAAAACTGCGTCAAACAGACCGGCTTCGGCCAGTTTGGCCGTTTCAAGCCAATGCTCCATTTCACTATAGCGATGGCGGTTATTGCCCGGCGCACGCCACATGCCATGTACAATGTGGCTGACGCAGGCCATTTCAAACAGATTTACGTGCAGTTGTTTCATGGTTTTGGCTCAGACTGCGTGACGAAGTGGTCTCAAGGTCGGTTGATAAGGCGGGGCAGAGAAGGTGACGGCACGGCAGGTTGCGGAGTGGAGCGGAAAGGAGCCGGAAGAGAGAAAGGCAAGAGACGTAAGCACCGCAGACTCCTTAAATAACCACACAAAATAGTACATAATGAATAGTAACAACGACATTGTGTGAGTCAAACAAAAAACTCACGACGTAAATTTGTTATAAAGAGAATTATCGCCCCATTGTGTTGAAAGGCCGGGATGCCATAACCGGATTCAGTCGGGTCGCCAGCAAGTTACCTGCATAAGGATCTATTCAACGCAGGCTTTGCGCATTGGATGCGGAGAGTGTTTGTGGGCGATCACATTTGGAAGATGACGGTAATCTGCTCCCGCAAGACGGGAGGGGGCTGAGTCATCTTTAACGGGGGCTATGGGGAAACAGAGCTCCCGTCAGTCCATGTTCAGTTGATGCTGTGCATGTAAGGAGTGCTTCATATGCCGTTTCGACGCACGCCGCTTTAAACAGGCAAGGCCCTAAACCAGCAGTATTGAAGAGGGAAGCCGGTGCGATCAACCTCCTGCCCATGTGGAGGAAGAGATACATATGAGGGACAAGTATCGTGGCTTTCTTTGTGCGATGCCCTTTGGGGCAGTCGGCAAAAAGAAGAATGACCTTATTTGACCGACGGTGGAGCTTGGGGGCTGTTTGGGATTGAACGAGACCCTCAGACCCACAGGTTGTTATCTGGGATTATTACCGGTCGGGCGAAGTGGGGGGGGCGTGGTTAGTCTCTTTCTATCTTCTAATAATATGATTTTAAATAATAAATTTAGTGGCCATTCTTTCTGAGGGATAGGCAGGAGGTCTGTTTTGCGAGCAGAATAAGAGCGATAATAATGATAGTGATTCGCACTTGCGGGTTTTGAGCGGCTTTGTTATCACTGTGTGAAATTTTTCATGTGTCAGAGATACAGCAGGTTGTTGCGCCATTGAGTTAAGAAAGGGCGTATCTGAGATCTCTCGCATGGAGTTGTATTTCTTCATGTTTTGAAAGTGCTGGTTTCTCCATGCCAACATCAGCCTCCCCAGTTCTCACTAATATTTCGTTTTCTCCGTGGGAAATGTTTATGAATGCCGGGCCTGTTGTCCGGTGTGTGATGGTTCTTCTGGCGCTGGCATCCCTGCTGACGTGGACGGTCTTTTTTGCCAAAACGGTTGAACTGGTGCGTGTGCGGCTGAAGCTGGGCAGGGCGGAGCGGGCGCTGGAGGAAGCGGGCACGCTGGATCTGGGAGAAGAGCATACGCGCGGTGCCGGGATTGCCCATGCGCTGGTGATGGCCGCGGAAACGGAGCGCGAACGCTCACAGGATATTCCCGATGACCGCGAGGGTTTGAAGGAGCGGATCGTGCTGCATCTTGAGCGTCTGGAAGCGGCTGAAGGCCGCCGCCTGATGCGTGGCACGGGACTGCTGGCCACCATTGGCGCAACATCACCTTTTATTGGCCTGTTTGGCACGGTGTGGGGGATCATGACCTCCTTTACCGGCATTGCCGCCAGCAAGGCGACCAGCCTTGCGGTGGTGGCGCCCGGCATTGCCGAAGCGCTTCTGGCCACGGCTCTGGGGTTGGTGGCGGCCATTCCGGCGGTGATCATCTACAACCATCTTGCACGCCAGTCCGCAGCGTGCCGGGCGCAGGTGGCGGATCTGACCTCGCTGGTCATGCGGCTGGTCTCGCGCGATCTGGGGCGGATGCAGGCGCAGCTGGAAAGCGGGCAGGTGGTGCGCTTGGGTGTCAGCCGCATGGCCGGGGAGTGACGGGGCATGATCCGCATCCGTCACACTGATGAAAACCCGCATGAGGCCAGTGAGATCAATGTCACGCCGTTCATTGATGTGATGCTGGTTCTGCTGGTGATCTTCATGGTCACGGCTCCGCTGACCACGGTGAACGTGCCGGTTGATCTGCCGTCCTCCACCGAAAAGCCCACACCCCGGCCGGATGATCCCGTGTTTCTGACCGTCAAGGCCGATCACGGTCTGGCGTTAGGCGAGGACGATATCGGTGCGGACGCGCTTGCAGGTGCGCTGGAGACAGCGACGAAAGGCAACAAGGACGAACGGATCTTCCTGCGGGCCGACAAGACGGTGGATTACGGCACACTGATGGGCGTGATGGACAAGCTGCGCTCTGCCGGATACCTCAAGGTGGCGCTGGTCAATCTGCAGGGGCAGGAAGAAGGGGCCGCACCGGCTGCTCCGTCCAACGCGCCCACCCCGGCTGGGGGAACGCCATGACCATAGCGGTTGTCGAACAGGCTGAAAAAACAATGCACCTGTCACAGTCTTTTGCCGAGTGGCAGAAGGCTCATACCCGCCATATCCGTCGGGAGGAAGCGCTTCGCTGGGGGGTATCCTTTCTGGGGGTGCTTATGGTGGCAGGCGGGGCGGTGGCATGGATCATGCGGCTGCCTCCGGTTGTGGTGCCCGTGCCGGAACCTCCACCTGCGGCCATTGCCATTGATATGGCGCCGGAACCTGTGTCCACACCGTCTCCTCCAACGGATGTGCCGCCCGGCCCGCAGCAGACCCTCTCGGAACCGGACCCGGCACCGGAGGAGCGGCCCAAGATATCGGCCCCGCCATCACCCGCAGCCAATCCGCCAGTGCCGGTGCCCAAACCAGAAAAGCCGCGCAAAATTGTGAAAAAACACAAACCTGCGCTGCATCTGAAACAGCCGGTGCCAGATAAAACGCCGCCAGCAGAGGAAGTAACAGCACCGCCTGCGACAGAAGCACCTCCGGCGGCTGCTCAGGCTACTTCTGCTTCAGGTCAGTCATCATCACATGCGTCTCAAAGCCCGGCAACGTGGCAAGGTGATTTGTTAGCCCGGCTGGAGAAGTACAAGCGGTATCCGGCGGAGGCTATGGCTGATCATCAGGAGGGCGTACCAATGCTGCGTTTCTCCATGGATCGTAAAGGTCATGTCTTGTCTGCTCACATTCAAGGCAGTTCCGGCCATGCCTTGCTGGATCAGGAAGCGATGGCGTTGGTGCGCCGCGCTGAGCCACTCCCAGTTCCGCCAGATAGTGTCCAAGGAAACCCTATTACTCTCACCGTGCCGATTGAATTTTACATAGAAAAAGGGAAAGGATAGCGAATTATTCGCGGAATATTTTTAGAGTTTATAGGTTTTATAATTTAAGTATTTATCAAAAATACTCTATTTTTATTGTCTTATTTAATTTATTTTTGAGGTCGAAAGATTTCCGCTCTGTCAGGATTTGCTATTTTAGTTTCTATGGTTGGTGCGAATTTTATGTTGAGCTTTAGAGGAGGTGCGAGGGCTATCGTCATGAGGTTTGACGGCGGCATGGTTGCTGCCAGTGACGTAGTCATGAAGTTCCTGAGCCTCCTGCTCTGCATTTTCTGCCCGTAATTTGACGATATCGCCAATACTGACCAGACCTACGAGTTTTCCGTCTTCAAGAACCGGCACATGACGGCTGCGGGACCATGTCATTCGGTTGGCGATGTCAAATATGTTGTCCTCAGGTGAAGCGGTTGGCGTCTCTTTCAGCATGATCTCTTTTGCTGTCAGGGACGCGATGTTGGGGCCATATTGGGTGAGTGCGTTAACAATGGCACGTTCCGAAACCATTCCCGCAAGCGCGCCATTAGCGCCCAGAACTGGCGCGCCACCAATATTATGACGGATCAGCAAATTGGCGACAGAAAGGACAGGATCGTCTTCCTTGACGGTGAGGACCACATTTCCTTTCTGAGCCAGAATATGAAAAACACGAGAAGACATGGGAACTGTTCCTTCTGTATTTTGCGTGAAGAGATGGAATATTTTTGAAGTCAGAAGGCATTGTTTGTATGCGGCCATATTAAAGGCTGGGCTGCATTGGCTCTTGAATACTTATAAGCTCATTTTGTGGTAATGGTGGGGACGGTAGAACCTGCGGAAGCATCCGGGCAGGGAAAATTCCACCCACAACCACTATCAGAGTCAAAACGACGATAAGAGTTGTCAGTTCCGGAGACTGACTTTTTTTAACCTGTAACGAGGGCGTGTCCTGCGTGCTCATCAGGACACGGACAATAGAGAGATAATAATACAGGCCGATGATGCTCCCAATAACAAGTGCAGCAAGCAGAAGTGTCTGCTGACGTTCCACACCGGTTGCGGCGACCTCAAATTTTGCGAAAAACCCAATTCCCGGTGGAATGCCAGCCAGCGAAAGGAGCATCAGGGATAAGGTTGTTGCCAGAAAAGGGCGGGTGTAAAATAGGCCTCTCCAGTCAGTAATAGTATTGGGGAGTGAATTCTCCGTCAGAGCAAAGGCACAGATGATGGCGAAAATTCCTAAAGTGCTTGCGGCATAGGCTGCGAGATAGAGTGTGATCGCTTCTGATCTCAACTGCCCGGGTGAAAAAAACGCAATAAGCAGATAACCGACATGCGCGATTGACGAACACGCCAGAAGACGGATGAGATTGGTTTGACGCAAGGCCAGAAAATTGCCGCCAAGAATAGTCAGAATGATGACGACGGACAGGATGCCATGCAGATACTCAGGAGTATCCCCTGTGCCGAAATAGCGAACAAGAGACGAGAAAATGGCTATTTTTGAAACCACAGCCATGAATGCTGCAACCGGCGGCGGTGCTCCGTCCATGACATCTGGCAGCCACATATGAAAAGGCACGGCAGAGAGTTTAAAGAAAACCCCCACAAGGATCATGATGGTCGCAATGGCCGGGATGGCGTTGGCATTGCCTGAAGGGGGAGGGCTGAACAGAAGGGAGCCAGTGCTGGCATAAGCCAGACCGATGCCAAACAGAAGAATGGCGGACGATATTCCAGAAAGAATCAGATATTTCATGGAGGCTTCACTGGCTTCTGTCAAACGGGCAGAGCGAGAGGCCACAAGCCCCATAAGGGAGAGCGCGAGTATCTCCACCCCCAGAAAGAAGGGGAGATAATTTGCGCTGAAAACCATAGAAGTTGCGCCTAATGTGCCCAGAACAAGCAGGAGAGGATATTCGTCGGTTGGGTGTGTTTTATCCTGCTCCAGATCCCGCCATGACATAAGAAGAATACTTAGAGACGAAAGCAGGATGAGAAGAGCAGTGTAGTTTGCCCAGCGGTCCTGCACAAAAAGGGACAAGCCTTCTGGGTGTGGTGTGCCGACATGATAACCAATGCCGCCGAGGGACAGGACGAGTGTCACTAAAGCAAGTGTCAGGCTACGTGTTGTTGAGCGACGCCATGCGATGGCCGTGAGCAGAAGCATGGTGCCGACAGAAAGAAGAGGGAGCGGCAAAGGCAGGAATAGATCATGCGTGATCATTGCGTGTCTCCTCCTCCATCAGAGAGAGGTGGAGCAGAAAGAGGTGACGGCATGGATAAGGTCATGATTGGTTGAGGGTGCACGCCGAGCACGACCAGAAGGATCATGAGCGCGCCAAGAATGGTCATCTGTCCTGCTGAAAAATCTTTCGCGTGACTGGGTGATGTTCGGCTTGGGGCCAGGAAGATACGGTTTACCATACGGAGCGAATAGATGGCTGCCAGCACGAGCCCGGTTGCGGTGAGCGCGGCCACGATGGAATTGACATGCCACGTTGCAAGCAGAACCAGAAATTCGCCGGTGAAGTTTCCCAAACCGGGCATGCCAAGGGATGCGACGGCAAAAAATAGCCCTGCACTTGAAAGCCGTGGCAAAGAAGCCCACAGACCGCCAATTTGTGCCATATCCCGTGTGTGGAGACGGTCCTGAATGGAACCGGCGATGATAAAGAGTGCTCCGGTGCTCAGGCCATGTGCCAGCATCTGGATAATAGCGCCCTGCAAACCGGTATTGGACCCTGTGAAAATTCCCAACAGAACGAAGCCCATGTGACTGATGCTGCTGTAGGCAATCAGGCGTTTGACATCGTTTTGAGCGCAGGACAGCCACGCGCCATACAAAATGCCTGCAATACCCAGCCCCATTGCGACGGGAGCAAAGCGGATTGCAGCCTCTGGAAAGAGCATGAGGTTAAAACGGATCATGCCGTAGCCCCCGGTTTTGAGCATAAGGCCCGCGAGGAGAACGCTGGCGGCAGTAGGGGCCTGTGTGTGGGCGGCGGGCAGCCAGACATGCACGGGAACGACCGGAAGTTTCACCGCAAACGCAATAAAGAACCCCAGCATAAGCAGCATGGAAAGGAAGGGAGAAAGAGGAGTATTGGCGAGTGCAAAGTAATTGAATGTAAGTAGTCCGGTCTCCCGGTAGTGCGTAATGACAAGACCCAGAATGGACAGAAGCATGAGCAGCCCGCTGCCCTGTGTGAAGAGAAAAAATCTGATTGCTGCGCGGTGTCTGTCTTCATGCCCCCATGCGGAGATCAGAACAAACATTGGGACAAGCATCAGTTCCCAAAGAAAGAAGAAGAGAAAAAGGTCCGTGGCCAGAAATGTTCCGATGATGCCGGTAAGAGTGGCGAGAAATAGAAAATGGAAAGCACCTGCATTGGTGGTGATTTGTCGGGTGGCGAGAAGAACGCAGGGAAAGGAGAGGATGAGAGAGAGCCAGAGCAAGGAAAGGGAAAGGCCATCCATATCCAACTGGAAGGCGATGCCCATGACGGGGATCCACGGTATGGAAAAATGATCTAGCCATGGCCCTGGCAGGGTATGGTGCCTGAAGGTGGTGATAAGCAATAACACTGTTTCCAGTGTCAGCACCATCAGAGTGATGCGCCAGGAGATGTTCCTGGTAGGCTGCTGGTTGGCCGTATTTGAACGATCAGCCAACCAGGCAACAGTACCACCCAGCAAGGGCAGAAGCACAAGGGCCGGGAGCGGGTTCATGGTACAACTCCTGAGGCGAGGGCGGCGCAGAGGCCTGCTACGATCCATGCGGCATACCACCGGACACGCCCGTTCTGGACGCGGGCCAGAAGAGTATCTCCGCTCTGAAGGAGGAGTGTGGTTCTGCCCGAGGAAAGCGTAAGAAAACGGGTGCGGGTATGTTCAAGGAAAGAGCTGATGGCACGGACCATTCTGCCGATGCCAGTAATAAGGTAATCCAGAACATCATGCCGGGTGAGCCAGACCAGAAATCTGAAAGGCTGCACGAAGAGAAAAGTATACAGGGCATCTACACCCCAGCCTTCCTTTGCCACCCGGATGATGGTGGCCTGACCGGGAATTTCTTGCATAACAGGCGTAGCGCGGCCCCATAGGACCCACGCAATGACCACGCCAGCAATGGGGGCTGACGCTCCAGCCAGCAGGAGCCACGCAGGTTCTTCCGCATGAGGGAGGGGGGCGGACAAAAAGTGGGTAAAGAGGTGAATGGGGGCAAGTGTGTCTGGCATTTCGATGACTCCTCCAAACAGGGAGAGAAAGGAGAGGCACGCAAGCGGAATAGCCATAAGACGCGGGGTTGAACCGGTACTTTCTGTTTTTGAGGTGTTGAAAAAAACAATGAAAATGCAACGGAAAATATAAAGAGAAGTCAGAAAGGCGCCAGTCAGGGCAATTCCCCATAGAATATGAGCAAGTGGAAACGAACCAGGCAATAAGGGGAAATGGGCGCTCCAGATGCTGGAGAGGATCATTTCCTTGCTATAGAAGCCGGACGTGACAAGCGGCAGCCCGGCCAGAGCGGAAGCGCCTGCCAGAAAAGCTACTGTGAGGCCGGGCATGGTGCGATACAGCCCCCCTATGCGGAAAATATCCTGCTCGTGGTGGAGGCGGGCGATGAGAGCGCCCGCTGTAAGGAACAGAAGCGCCTTGAAAAACGCGTGGGTCATCAGATGGAAAAGGGCGGCCTGCCAGACGCCCGTGCCGAGGGCGAGGAACATATAGCCAAGCTGACTGATGGTGGACCACGCCAGGATACGTTTGAGATCTGTTTGCACAAGGGCCGTGCAGGCAGCCATCATGAGGGTGAGCGCGCCAATAATGGATGTCAGCATCATCACAAGAGGGGCCGCGGTGAACAGTTCATGTAGCCGGGCGATCAGGTAGATACCCGCAGTGACCATTGTGGCCGCATGGATAAGGGCCGATGTTGGCGTAGGCCCTGCCATGGCGTCTGGTAGCCATGTCTGGAAGGGAATTTGGGCAGATTTGGCTAATGCGCCTATCAGCAGAAACAGTGTTGCAGTGGTCAGAACGTCCGGGGCAATTTGGCCTGCGTGCAAGGTGGCCAGAAGCGTTTCTATATGGAGCGAGCCTGTTGTGGTGGCCAGAAGGAGAAGGCCACAGAGCATGGCGGTATCTCCGATACGCGTCATGTAGAATGCCTTGCGGGCGGCTGCGGTATTGACGGGGTTTTCATACCAGAACCCGATTAGCAGATAGGAGCATATGCCAACGCCTTCCCATCCGATAAACAGGCAGAACAGATCAGATGCGAGCACCAGAACCAGCATGGATGCCACAAAGAGCGTCATGGAGCCGAAGAACCGTGCGATGCCGGGTTCTTCCTCCATATAGCGTATGGCGTAAAGATGAATCAGAAACCCGACAATCGTAACAACGAGGATCATCACGAGCGACACGGGATCAAGAGTAAACGCAATATCCGCAGAGAATGCCTGTGTGTGCATCCATTCCCAGAGGATAATGTGGATAGGCGCTGGAACCGCTGAAAAGAGAAAAAAGCATGCCAGCGTGATGCTACACAAGGCGGATAGCCCGATGGCTCCCGTTGCTACCCATCCAACCGTTCGTGCGGAAAGACGGCCCGCTGTGACAAACAGAAAGATGGCCGATGCAAGAGGGAAAAACACCAGAAGGGGAAGAAGGGAAGGCATGGTCTTATCCTCGCAGCAGGTTGCCGGTATCGGCATCAAGAGAAGGACGCCCTCTGGCGTGCAACGCGAGGATAATGGCCAACCCTACGGCGGTTTCCGCCGCGGCGAGTGCCAAAATCATCAGGAACATGACCTGTCCGCCACTATCGTGCCAATGCGCACCGGCAGCCACAAACAGGAGCGCTGCTGCATTCAGCATGATATCGAGTGACATCAGCATGAACAGCAGGTTACGGCGTATCAGCACCCCGGCAAGACCGATGCAGAACAGCATGCTGGCCAGAAGCAGGGACGCATTTAAGGAAAGAGCGACCATTTCAACGGCCCTCCGTGCGGTGTCTTCCGATATGAAAGGCTGTGATAAGACCAGCCAGAAGTAGAAACGAGACCAGTTCCACCATCAGCACATAGGGGCCGAACAGGCTAAGGCCCACATCCCGCGCGGAAAGAGAGGCAAGCGGCCCTTCTTGTTGTGAGGAGGTGCTGACAGAATAGATCAGTTCTGCACAGAGAAGAATGGAAAGAAGAGCCGGGCCCAGCCAGATGCGGGGCTGGAGCCACTCTTTTTCTCTCTCACGGTCAGATTGCCCCAGATTGAGCATCATGATGACAAAAACAAAAAGAACCATGATTGCGCCGGCGTAGATGATGACCTCAAGTGCGGCGGCAAACGGCGCGCCAAGCAGGGCAAAAACTGTCGCTAGCCCCAATAAAGTGACAACCAGATACAGCACGGCATGAACGGCCACCTGCCGTGTGATGACCATAATGGCCCCCAGCAGGGTCACGGCGCCGGAAAAGAGGGCTAGCGTATTCATGGTGTGTTACGGCAGAAGCGTATGGAGATCGACGGGTGGCCGCTCGCGCTCGGCCTCTCCGCGATCCTTGCCGGGGATGGTAACCCCTGCCACATGGTAGAAACTGTAGTCCGGATATTTCCCTGTTCCGCTGATCAGAAGATCTTCTTTTTCATAAACAAGATTGGGTCGTGCATATTCGCTCATCTCAAAATCTGGTGTGAGTTGAATGGCGTAGGTCGGGCAGGCTTCCTCACAAAAACCACAGAAAATACAGCGGGAAAAATTGATCCGAAAGAACTCCGGATACCATCGCCCATTTTCTTCTGTTTTCTGCAAACTGATGCAATCTACCGGGCAGGCGACAGCGCAGAGATTGCAGGCGACGCAGCGCTCCATGCCGTCCGGATCGCGTGAGAGAATGATGCGTCCACGGTAGCGTGGCGGCAGATAGGGATGTTCTTCCGGATACTGCACGGTTGCACGGCGCTGGAAAGCGTGAAGGAATGTCAGGAACAGTGTGCGGACAGTATTGAGCATGACACGTGCCTTTCCATGGAGCGTACTATCCGGCTGCGCGTAACATCAGGACAGTGCCGGTGGCGGTGACATTGAGAAGAGAAAGCGGCAGCAGGATTTTCCAGCCAAGAGCCATCAGTTGGTCATAACGCGGACGAGGAAGAGCGGCCCGGAGAAGAATGAAAAAAATGACAACGCTTGTGGTTTTGAGCAAAAACCAGAGGGCCGCCGGGAGAAGCGGCCCCTGCCAGCCACCCAGGTAGAGCGTGGTGACAAGAGAGGAAATAAGGATAATTCCTGCATATTCGGCAATGAAGAACATGCCGAATTTCATGCCGGAATATTCTGTATGAAAGCCAGCCCCCAGTTCGTTTTCGCCTTCGGGAAGATCAAAGGGAAGCCGATGGGTTTCTGCAATGCCTGCCAGCAGGAAGACAAGAAAACCAAGGCATTGCGGAAAAATGAACCAGCAGCGCGTCTGCGCCATGACGATATCATGCAGGTTGAACGAACCAGCAATCATCACTACCCCAAGCAGGGAAAGCCCCATGAAGACTTCATAGCTGATCATCTGGGCAGCGGCTCTCATGCTACCCAGCAACGCATATTTGCTGTTGGAGGCCCATCCGGCGAGAACAACCGCGTATACGCCAAGACCCATCATGCCCAGAATGAACAGAAGACCAACATTCAGGGTGCCAACAATGCTGCTCCATGCGGTAAAGGGAATGGCGGCGAAAGAGAGCAGAACCGTCATCATGCCTATGGTGGGAGCCAGAACAAAAATGGCTTTGTCAGCGAAGGGGGGAATCCAGTCCTGTTTGAAAAGGATCTTGATACCATCGGCTACGGCTTGAAAGAGACCACCCGGCCCAACGCGGTTTGGGCCATGCCGATCCTGCCATAAGCCCAAAAGGCGACGCTCCACCCATGTCAACAGTGTGGCTAATGCCAGGATCACCAGTGGCGTCAGAACAATGGCAAGGAACGGTATCTGGCTCATGACCCATCTCCTTCTGCCCTTGTGGCCGTAAGGCGCGCCAGACGAGGGAAAGCGAAGGCTGGGGCGACCATGTGTGCCGGGCACAACGCAATACCATCAGGCAGACCAGTAACCTGCTGTACAGGAAGGGTTTGCGGCCCGTAGCCTTCCAGATGAAGGGTTATGTGGGACGCGGTGGCAGTTCCATGTGCCGGAAGGCTTAGTTTAACTGGAGGAGCACGGGCAACAACAGGAGGAGAGAGCATGCTGAGTTCCTCGCTGCCAAACAGCCGGACATCAGGAAGAAGAAGAACCGTATCGGACTGTGGCGTAAACGACGGAGGGATGTCAGGTGCTGGAAGCTGCTCGGTTTGACCGTTTTTTAGCGCATGGTTGGCAAGCAGGCGGATGCCAGCCTCTCCACCACGCAAGGGGCCGCCGATTTCCTGCTGGAAGCGATTGAGCGCCTGTACCGAATTCCATGCAGGCGCGTGAAAAGCCGGAACAAGGGCCGCAGGCATGTCTGGTTGATAAGCGCCTTCCATGGAACTGCTGAAGGGTGTGTCTGGATTGGTTGGGGGAGGTTGATCCCGCACACTGATGTAAGACCGGATGACGGTGCGTCCACTTGCGCGATAGGTCTGGCTGCGGAGCTTCTGGCCATTTAGCCGATAGGCTGCATCTGGAGCGGCCTTTATGACGCCTGCGAATATCGGCATCTCCTTGCCCAAGGTGGCAAGAACATCATCAAGATTCTGCCACGCGGTTATGTCTGTTCTGTGTGGTGCAAGCTGGGCCTCTCCCGATGGGGGAAGAGCGCGGGCAAGTTCCTGCACCCAGCGCCAGCTGGCCTGAATGGGAGAAGGCGGAAAAACCACCGGGAAAAAGCGCTGCGCGCGCCCTTCCTGACTGATCAGGGTGCCAGCGTATTCCGTAAAGGCAGCGGCCGGCAGAACGAGGTTTGCGTTTTGCCACAGGGGAGTTGCCGTATGATCAATCAGAACGATGTTAGGAACCGCCTCCAGAAGCTCGACGATTTCTGGTGGATCAAGATGGCGAGTGAGATCATTCTCCACAATGACGAGCGTTCCGATTGCGCCCGCTCTGGCCCGCATCATGACAGTTTCGAGGGGAAGGCCACCCATCATGGCCAGCCCCATGCTGTTGCAGTCTGGCATGACCAGAGATAACCCGGCATCCGGGGTATTCTGGGCAAGGCTGCGGGCAATGCGGGCGGCGGCTTGTATCAGGGCCTGAGAGCCATACTGCATGCCCGATACGATCAGTGGTTTCTTGGCAGCGCCCAGAGCGGTTGCAATCCGGTTCGCCTGTCCGGCCTCAAATGGTGTGAGGTCAGGCACAGCGGGCGCGGTTGGGTCAAGCTGATGCGCAATGGCGAACCCAAGGCGGGCAGCGTTGTCTGGCACTGCACGAAAGGCTTCCTCCGCGCTTTTGTCCAGATCGGTGGGGGCTGGCGTAACGATAAAAAGGGAGGATAGCGTCTCAGACCCGATTGTGCGGACGGCCGCATCCATCCAACGAGGCACCTTGGCGGCGTCGGCTGCAAGAAAGCTGTTCTGTCGCCCTGCTTGTCGTAAGGCCAGTGCAAGACGTGGCGCGGTTGCGGAAACGTCCTCCCCCAGCACGAGCACGGCGTCCGCGCTTTCCATTTCATGCAAGGTTGGAATGGAGCCCGGATGATCTCTTAAGAGCGTATAAGCCAGTTCAGCGCAGGTTTGTTCCTGTTGTGTCTGACCCGTAGAAAACTGTTCCCGGCCAACAAGGCACTGCAGACTGAAGCAGGCTTCCAGAGACGCGCGGGAGGAGGCAATGCCGACGATTGGGCCAGAGGCCACCATGCGCGCAAACTGCGCCATGGCAGACTGTGGGGGCACGGGGGTAGGCTGTTCCTCGGACAGACAAAGAGGCGTGTGAAGGCGAGAGGGGGCATTGACAAAGCCGTATCCAAATCTTCCCCGGTCACACAGCGCATAACGGTTGACCTCATCATTATAACGGTTGAGGAGCCGCCTTACTTTTTCATCACGCGCGTTGACAAAAGTATTGCACCCCACGCCACAATGAACGCAGATGGAGGGCGCGCCGCGCATGTCCCATTTGCGGGTGTAGGTCTCGGAAAAGGGTTTGTCTGTAAAGACGCCTGTGGGGCAGATTTCGGCGAGATTACCGCTGAAAGCATTCTCTAGTGTGCCGTCTTCTGATCGCCCGAAATAGACATTATCATGAGCGCCAAGCACTGCGAGGTCCTCACCTCCAGCATAATCCTTGTAGAAACGCACACAGCGGTAACAGGCAATGCACCGGTTCATCTCATGGTTCAGGAAAGGGCCGAGATCCTGATTGCGGTGGGTGCGTTTGGTAAAACGGTAGCGACGCGTATTGTGCCCCGTCATGACGGTCATGTCCTGAAGGTGACATTCACCGCCTTCCGGGCAAACGGGGCAGTCATGCGGATGGTTGACCATCATCCATTCAATGACGCCCTCCCGAAATTCCTTTGCTTCTGCGTCATCAATTGAAACGCGCGTGCCCTCGGTCACCGGCGTCATGCAGGCCATGACGATACGGCCTGTTTTGTCATCCGGGCCACTGAACTGTTTGATTGCGCACTGTCTGCACGCCCCAACGGACCCAAGTTCCGGGTGCCAGCAGAAATAGGGGAGGTCGGCACCGGCTTCCAGACAGGCCTGAAGCAGATTGATGTCTGCGCGGGTGGAGCACTGAAGTCCATCTAGCTGGAAGGTGACCATGATCCTGCTCCTTTTCTGCCATCAGGCTGCGTGCCGGAGGGGGCAACCGCGCTGGGAAATATGGGCGGAAAAATCATCAGCAAACAGTTTCAGGCCGCTGGCCAGCGGGGCCATGGCACCAGGTGCATGGGCGCAAAAAGTGCGGCCAGGTGTGCCCAGCATACGGGCATGACGGGCAAGTTCCTCAAGGTCTTCGCTCTCGCCCGTGCCTTCTTCAAGAGCACCGAGGAGACGTTCCACCCATGGCAGACCATCCCGACATGGCGTACACCAGCCACAGGATTCCTGGGCAAAAAAATGTTCCAGATTCAGGATCATGCCGATAGGGCATGTGCGGTCATCCAGAATGATGGCCGTGCCTGTGCCAAGTCGGCTTCCGGCTTTTTCGACCGAGCCGTAATCCATTGCAACATCCAGCGCAGATTCATCAAGAAAAGCGGTGGACGCCCCGCCGGGCAAAAGAGCGCGCAGGCGATAACCGGGCAGCATTCCCCCAGCGTGATCTTCAATGATTTGACGGAGGGGGGTGCCAATGGGGAGTTCCCATGCACCGGGCCGTCGCACCCGACCGCTTACGCCATAAAGCTTGGTCCCGCCATCCGCGCCCATGCCAAGGCTGAGAAACCACTCTGGCCCATTGGTGATGATGTGCGGAAGATTGCAGAGGGTTTCAACGTTGTTCACAACAGTCGAGGCTCCCCACAGGCCGCTGAACTGAGGGAAGGGCGGTTTGCTGCGGGGGGTGGCGCGTTTGCCTTCCAGCGCGGTGATGAGAGCAGTTTCTTCCCCGCAGATGTAACGGCCAGCACTGGAGTGGAGATGGATATCAAAACTGAAGCCAGAGCCCAGAATGTTCTCGCCCAGCCAGCCTTTTTGCCGAGCTTCCTCAATAGCATCCGTCAAACGCTTGCGCGGAAGGTGATATTCTCCTCGTAGAAAAACAATGCCGTGGCCAGCCTGAATGGCGTATGCCGCCAGAATCATACCTTCCACAAGCTGAAGCGGGTTCCCTTCAAGTAACCAGCGGTCTTTGAACGTGCCGGGTTCCATCTCATCAGCATTGGCAACGAGGTATTTCCTGCGTTCGGAGGCTGCATCTTTCGGCACAAAGCTCCATTTCTGGCCCGTTGCAAAGCCTGCGCCTCCACGGCCCCGCAATTTTGAGCGTGTCACCATGTCGATCACCTCGGCCGGGGCAAGGATTTTGAGAGCCTTGCGGGCTGCTTGCCACCCACCTGCCTGCTCGTATGCTGCGCAATCCGGTGGCGGGGCGGCGGGTGTTATCATGGCGGTAAGAGGGTGTGTGGCGGCTGTCATCACGGCGTCTCCCTCAGGCTGCCAATCAGGCGGTCCAGCGCGTCTGTATCAAGGTCTCCGTGTAGTGTTTCGTCTGCCAGAAGGGCGGGCGCGTGATCGCAATGGCCCAGGCAGACTGTGGGCAGCAGTGTGATGGCTCCATCTGGTGTGGTTTCTCCCGGATGGATCCCCAGCGTCTGGCGGAGGTGGGCGCAAAGGCGGTCCCGTCCCATCAGCCAGCAGGAAACGCTGTCGCAGAGCATGATGACATGTTTACCAACGGGCTGGCGGAACAGGAGGTTGAAATAGGTTGCAATGCCATCCAGCGCATCGGGTGACATATCGAGCAACTGGGCCACTTCCTGCAAATGCTGGGAACTGATCCACCTGAAATGGGATTGCACCAATTGCAACGCGGCAACGCTGGCTCCCTGTGGGTGGAGTTCCTCCTGCGCAAGGGCGAGAATATCTGCCCTCAGTTCGGCAGGGAGGGTGTATTCAACGGTCAACATCGGCCATCACAAAATCAATGCTGCCAACAATCGCTATCAGATCGGCAATCATGGTGCCGCGGCTCAGAAGTGGGATCATCTGCAGGTGTGCGAAGGAGGGGGTGCGGATACGGGTTCTGTAAGAGGTCGTGCCGCCATCACTGATCAGGCTGTAACTGTTGAGCCCTTTTGTTGCTTCAACACAGGCCCGTGCCTCGCCCGGGGGGATGACGGGACCCCAACTGACATTGATAAAATGATGAATGAGGGTTTCAATATCATGCATTGTCCGCGCTTTTGGCGGCGGCGTGGTCAGCGGATGATCCGCTTTTACCGGCCCGGACGGCATGAGTTCCAGACATTGGCGGATGATCCGCAGGCTCTGACGTATCTCTTCTATATGGACCACGATACGGTCGTAACAATCGCCGTTTCTGCCCGTGGGAATATCAAAGTCCAGTTGATCGTAACAGGCATAGGGGGCGTATTTGCGATAATCCCATTCCAGCCCGCAGGCGCGTAAGCCGGGTCCTGTTACGCCCCATTCTACGGCCTCGGTTTTTGTGTAAGCGCCAATTCCTTGCGTGCGTGCACGGAAAATTGGATTGCGCATGACCATGGCATCATATTCGTCAAGGCGTTTGGGGAGATAATCCAGAAAGGAGCGGATCAGCCCATCCCACCCCGTGGGAAGGTCCATGGCGACGCCCCCGATACGGAACCATGCCGGATGCATCCGAAAACCGCAGATGGCTTCTATAATGCTGAATACTTTCTCGCGGTCGGTAAACATGTAGAATACAGGAGAAAGTTGTCCCACATCCTGCGCCATTGTTCCGTAAAAAACCAGATGGCTGGCAATGCGGAACAATTCTGCCAGCATGACGCGGATCATTTGCGCACGTGGGGGAACAGTAATGCCTGCCAGTGTTTCAACAGCCATGACGTAGGGAAAGTTGTTCATCACGCCACCGAGGTAATCCACCCGATCGGTGTAGGGAATGTAGGTGTGCCAGGACTGGCGTTCTCCCATTTTTTCCGCGCCACGGTGATGAAACCCTATATCGGGTACAGCATCTACAATGCGTTCCCCTTCCAGTTGTAGTACGATGCGAAACACACCGTGCACACTTGGATGGTTGGGGCCAAGGTTGAGAAACATGAAATCACTATGATCACTATGGCGCTTCATGCCCCATAGGGAAGGATCAAAAGATAATGCATCCTGCTCATATTTTTCCTGATCTTCGGTCAGACTGTAAGGTGGTTTTTCCGTTGCTCGGGCATGGTGATCTTTACGTAACGGATGGTCTGTCCATGTAGGAGGCGTAAGAATACGGCGCAGGAAAGGATGGTGGTCAAAATGAATCCCGAACAGATCCCATATTTCCCGTTCGTACCAGTTGGCGTTGGGCCAGATATCACTGATGCTGGGCAGAGACGGGGCATGATCAGTTAGGGCAACCTTGATCCGGACTTCATCCGCCCGACTATCGAGGGACATGAGATGATAGACGACTGTGAAGGAGGAACTTGGTTGTCCTTCCCTGTGAATGCGTTCCCGTTCATCTATTGCCGTAAGGTCAAAAAGCATCAAATGACCTTGGGCATGATCTTTCAGCATTTGAAGCGTGGCGCGAATGGTGGCTGCCGATATCCATACAACAGCTACGTTATCCCGTGTGACATCGGCAGTTGGGCCAGAAGGCGGGACGTTCTGTGCAGCAATGTTTTCCAACAGGGAATGGGGCGGTGGCCGGTCAGAAAGAACAGTGGCGCTCATGGTATCAGATCCCATCTGGTGAACGCAGATCCTGCGTTTGTTGACGGACGCTGCGTTTTGCGTCCCGCAGGCTTGGTGGAGTAACCGGAACGATCCCTTGCTCGCCTACCATCCAACTGAGCGGGCGCCTCTGGCTCCCGATGGATTTTTGCAAAAGCATGAGGCCTTCCAGAAGAGATTCTGGCCTTGGTGGGCAACCGGGAACATACACATCTACCGGCAGGAAGCTGTCTACCCCCTGTACCACGCTGTAAATATCATACATGCCACCGGAATTGGCGCAGGACCCCATTGAGATAACCCAGCGCGGTTCAAGCATCTGATCATACAGATGCTTGATGATAGGAGCCATTTTTACAAAAACGGTTCCGGATATAACAATGAGATCGGCCTCGCGGGGCGTAGCCCTGAGAACTTCAGATCCGAAACGGGCGATATCGAACTGGCTTGTGAAGGCGGTGGCCATTTCCACGTAGCAACAGGAAAGACCAAAATTGAGAGGCCAAATGGAGTTCTTCTGCCCCCAGGAGACAAAATCCTGAAGGCGACCGATAACAAGGTTGCGCTGGACGGTTTCTGTAAAAGTCGCGTTATCAACAGAGGGTACAGTGGCTGGTGTTGCTGCCGGGCGAGAAAGTGACCAGATCATGATAGATGCTCCATGCTGGATTGTGTTTCTGGAAGGCGCCGGGGCAGAGGCCCCCAATCCAGCCCGCCTGCTCGCCACAGGTACACGAGGGAGACAGCCAGAAAGAAAATGAAGAGCAATGCTGCGCTGTATCCAACCCACCCCACATCTGTCACCACAATGGCCCACGCAAAGAGAAAAGCGGTTTCTACGTCAAAAATGACAAAGAACATGGCGACCAGATAATACTGCACTGGCAGGCGGAGATGGGCAGATCCGGTAGGGATGATTCCGGATTCAAATGGGATGGAGAGAGAGGTTCCGCCGTGGGACAAGGAACGTCTGAGACCCGTCAGGGCGCTCAGGCCCAGCATGCAGGCAAGCAGAATACTTATAACCAACGCATAGATAAGAAGGGAACGGATTTGGGAAAAATCGACCATATCGGGACCTTCCGCATCTGTTGATTATTATCCGAACGGAGTTGTCTTAACCTGTAAGGAATTTGTGTTTTTCTGCTTATATTCGGCACGTCCCGGCGATGTTTGCTCCAGTATAAAAAACGGAGCCGCGAGCGGTGCTGTCGAGCTTCATACGCCTGATAAAAGGGGAAGTTCCCGCAAGATAGACAGAAAGCGTATCTGGAACGTCACAGCCTTCCTTTTCCATGCACGGCAAAGGCTGAGGAGTGGGGAATTTATGCCGCTGATAAGGGAATAAAAAACAGGAGGGGGAGAATGCGTCTCTCTTTGCCTGTGTGCGTTCTTCTGCGTGTGAAGGCATTTTTTTTGCGTCTTCACGCTGGACTTTAATATCACAGAAGGAGACGAACATGGGGCGCGTACAGGGTAAAGTTGCCATTGTGAGTGGAGCGGCGCTTGGTATTGGCAAAGCCACAGCGCAGCTTCTGGCGCAGGAAGGCGCTTGTGTTGTTGTTGGGGATATTAACAAGGAGGAGGGAGAGAAAACCGTTTCTGAAATTGAAGGGAAAGGCGGAAAAGCTCAGTTTTTCACCCTTGATGTGAGCAAGGAAGAAGATTGGAAAGCTGTAGTTGAAGCTGCTTTAGCTGCCTTTGGCCGACTTGATATCGTGGTGAATAACGCAGGTATTGCGTATAGCGGTACTGTGGAAAGCACCAGTCTGGAAGCGTGGCGGAGGGTACAGTCCATCAATCTGGACGGTGTGTTTCTGGGCACAAAATACGGCATTGAAGGAATACGGAAGCACGCTGGAGGCGGCTCGATCATCAATTTGTCTTCAATTGAAGGGCTAATTGGAGATCCGGAGCTGGCTGCCTACAATGCCAGCAAGGGCGGAGTGCGTATTTTTACAAAATCGTCGGCATTACATTGTGCAAAGGCGGGATATAACATCCGGGTCAACTCCGTTCATCCGGGTTATATCTGGACACCCATGGTAGAAGGGCTGACACAGGAAGACGAGGCTGCACGTCAGCGGCTGGTTGATCTTCACCCTATCGGGCATTTAGGGGCGCCAGAAGATATTGCCTATGGCATCCTCTATCTTGCATCTGACGAATCAAAATTCGTTACAGGCAGCGAGCTTGTGATAGATGGCGGTTATACGGCGCAATAGTTGCGATACTGCGTGAGTATTGTGTGTGCTGAGCGTGTGATAACGAAGAGACTTGTACAACATCCGTGATAGCCAGAGTTTGTCCCCCCACTTTTGCTCTGGCAGTCCAGCTTGCTGACATGAAGCGTGACGCCTGCTTCTTTGGCTTTCGCCAACGCTATTATTATAGCTGCCTCGAAAATGTATGGTGACAGTGTTCTGACGCTTTACGGGAGCGCGTCAGGAGGTCCCTGCCGATCAAGAAAAGGGTGCTAATCGGCGTTCAGCTCCGTGCATCATGTTGAAGTCAAAGCCCCTCGCAAAACCATCAAGTTAAGTTGAACGGCGGTTCAGAGGTTGTGAAGGGGAAGGGTGTTGATTGACACTCATTCTGTAATACACTAACTAGTTAGTAACACCGATTTCCAGCGACAATAACACAAAATCAAAAACAGGGCGGTGCAATGACAACGAGCACACAAAAGCTTTCCTTACCCCAAAATCCACGTTTATTCGGATTATATATCAATGGGTTGTGGGTTGATTCTGGCGACCGAAAGATCATGGAGCGCCGCAGCCCGGCGCACGGTGTTCTGGTAACCAGAACCACAGCGGGCACGGAAGCGGACGTCAATGAGGCTGTTGCAGTGGCCAGAAAGGCGTTTGAAGACAGGAGATGGTCAGGGCTTTCTGGTCAGCAGCGTGCGGATGTGCTTCTGAAAGCGGCAACCCTTATTCGGGAGCGGGCCGAGGAACTGGCGCAGCTTGAAACCTTTGAAACAGGCAAGCCTATTACGCAATCTCGTGGAGAAATTCAGGCCAGCGCCGGTATTTATGAATATGCGGCGGGCGCGGCCAGAATGCTGCATGGGGATAGCTTCAATAACCTCGGCGACGGCATGTTCGGGTTTGTGACCCGTGAGCCAATCGGTGTTGTGGGGCTGATTACACCGTGGAATTTTCCTTTTTTCATTCTGTCTGAGCGTCTGCCCTTCATTTTGGCGTCTGGCTGCACAGTGGTTGCAAAGCCGAGTGATCTGACATCTGCCACCACGCTGATTATGGCTGAGATCCTGACGCAGGCGGGGTTGCCAGATGGCGTATTCAATGTTGTCACAGGCCCAGGAAGTGTGGTGGGAGAGGTGCTGTCTCACCATCCCGACATTGATATGCTGTCCTTCACGGGGTCAACCGCTGTTGGCAAGCGGGTGCTGGCGGCATCTGCCGGGAACTTCAAAAAGCTGAGTCTGGAACTGGGGGGTAAAAACCCTCATGTGGTCTTTGCTGATGCACGGCTTGAAGACGCTGTTGATGGGGTTATTTTTGGTTTCTGCTTTAACGCGGGCCAATGCTGCGTGGGCGGAAGCCGGTTGCTTGTTGAAAAATCCATTCAGCCCGAATTTGAGCGCCTTTTGACTGAAAAATTGGCCCGTTTGCGTGTGGGAGACCCGTTGGAGCCGGACACGCAGATTGGCGCAATTGTAAGTGAAAAGCAGCATGAAACCATTTGTGACTACATTGAACGAGGAACAAAGCAGGGAGCCCGTTTGCTCTCGCAAGGTAAAGTCAATGGCACAGATGGGGGATTGTTTGTTCAACCAACAATCTTTTCGGACGTTACATCTGACATGGATATTGCAACGGACGAAATTTTTGGGCCGGTTCTGAGTATACTTCCGTTTGAGACAACGGATGATGCCATTACCATAGCAAACAACACTATTTACGGCCTTTCCGCCACAATCTGGACGCAGAATCTCTCTCACGCCATGGACGCAGTGCGCGGCATTCGTGCAGGGCGCGTTTGGGTCAACACCACTATTGCGGGTGGACCGGAACTCCCTGCAGGCGGATTCAAGCAGTCCGGCATTGGGCGTGAGACTGGCATTTACGGGGTAGAAGAATACACCGAAATCAAGGCAACGCACATTGCTTTTGGCCCTCGTACCCCTTGGGTGTCGTGATGTCAGGCAGCTATGATTTCATTATCGTGGGGGGCGGCACTGCGGGTTGCGTGCTTGCTAACCGCCTGAGTCAGAACCCAAGTGCACGTGTTTTGCTGCTGGAAGCCGGAAAAGCGGATAACCATCCTTTCATTCACATGCCCATAGGGTTTGCAAAAATGACAGGAGGACCTCACACATGGGGTTTTCATACCGTGCCGCAGGTGCATGCGCAGAACCGTCGCATACCGTATGTTCAGGCCCGCGTTCTGGGTGGTGGAAGCTCAATCAACGCCGAGGTTTTTACGCGGGGTGTAGCGCAGGATTATGATCGCTGGGCTGATGAAGAAGGGTGTACGGGCTGGTCTGCCAAGGATGTGCAGCCCTATTTTCTTCGGTCTGAAGGGAATGAATTGTTTGCCACGAAATACCACGGTACGGATGGTCCGTTAGGTGTTTCCAGCATCACGAGCCCTATGCCGGTAACGCGTGCGTTTGTTCAGGCCTGTCAGCAATATGGCATTCCCTATAACCCTGATTTTAATGGGGCGTCGCAGGTGGGGGCTGGTGTTTACCAGATCACCACCCGGAACGGGCGGCGGTGTTCAACGGCCGTTGGCTATTTGCGGCCGGTCATGAAGCGTCCTAATCTGACAGTTGAAATCAATTGCCTCACGACGCGTATTCTTTTTTCAAATAATCGGGCGACGGGTGTTGAATACATCCACAAAGGTAAAAAGTGCGTGGCCCATGCAGATGCTGAAGTAATTGTTACAGCGGGAGCTATTGGATCACCAAAGATCATGATGCTTTCCGGTATTGGACCAGCGGAGCATCTGAAAGATCATGGCATACCCGTTGTTGCTGATCTGCCGGGTGTTGGCAGTAATCTGAGTGACCATTACGGTATAGATATTGTTTACGAGTTGAAAAAACCGATCAGTCTTGATCGCTACAATAAAGCGCACATGATGATGTGGGCTGGCCTGCAATATCTTCTGTTCAAGTCAGGCCCTGTGACATCCAATGTGGTGGAAGGCGGGGCGTTCTGGTCTTCCAATGATCAGGAGAGTGTGCCTGATCTGCAATTCCATTTTCTGGCGGGTGCTGGTGTGGAAGCAGGCGTGCCGAATATTCCCTCAGGGTCTGGTTGCACATTGAATTCCTATGTTCTGCGTCCTAAAAGCCGCGGGACTGTGAGGTTGAAGAGCGCCGACCCAGCAGCCGGAGTTCTGGTTGATCCAAACTTTCTTGCAGTACCGGAAGACGTGCAAAGTTCTGTGGAAGGTCTGCATATCAGCCGCGAGATCATGAACCAGCCGAATATGCAAAAGCATGTTAAACGCGCGCATTTTCCGGATGAGAGCGTCAAAACCCGAGAGGATCTGGTGCGGTACGCACGTCAATATGGGCGGACGTCATATCATCCCAACGGCACCTGTAAAATGGGTCGTGATGAGATGGCCGTGGTTGACCCGACATTGAAAGTGCGTGGTGTTGAGGGCTTGAGGATTTGTGATTCCTCGGTGCTCCCTAGTCTTATTGGCTCCAATACAAATGCTGTTACAGTTATGATATCAGAAAAAGCAAGTGATATCATTTCTTCTTCTTACTAAAACCACCCTTAAATATTAAAGCAGAAATGATACTCACAGGTCATTTCTGCACTACCATTGGGCAATGTACGTCCGCCAAAGGAGTGCTGCTATGGAGTGTTCTGTTGCGGTAAAGGATAATACGCACGAGAAAGCAGGTATTCTCGATTTTCTTTCTTTCTCGATGTTTTTCCTTTTCGGAGGCATTACTAGTCTGAATGACGTAGTAATGCCAAAACTCAAAGAAGTGTTTGATCTGAATTACACTCAGATGACAACAGTTCAGTTCTGCTTTTTTGCAAGTTATTTTCTTATTTCTATTCCAGCTTCTCATATGATCAAGAAAAATGGCTATATGAGAACACTTGTTATTGGCCTTAATCTGATAGCGTTAGGGTGCCTGTGTTTTATTCCAGCAACGTGGTCTGCCCGTTTTCTGGTTTTTTTGCTGGCCCTGTTTGTGGTGGCTGCCGGTATTACGATTATTCAGGTAACAGCCAACCCACTTGTTATCTCTTTAAGTAATAAACAGAATGTATCGTCACGCCTGACATTTGCCCACGCCTGTAATTCTCTTGGTACAGTGGTTGCTCCCTATCTGGGTGCCATGATTATTTTGCGTCACCACTCCGAAGAAAGTCTGCTTGGAAAAATAGCGGCGTATTTTTCTGATCAGGGAATGTCTGAAGGGGCAATAGATATTAGTGTCTGTTATCTGATTGTTTCTGTCATTATTTTTTGTTGGTCAGTGATGACCTGGATAAATCGTAGCAAACTCAAGGGCGAATATTTTCATGAAGGAAGTGTGCTGAAGGCCGTTGAACTGTTTAAGGACAGGCATTTCAGCTTTGGTGTTGCTGCGATGTTTTTCTATATCGGCGCAGAAGTTACGATTGGAAGCCTTCTGGTTAATTATCTTATTTTGCCAGATACCTTGCATTTGACTGCGGAAGAAGCCGGGAAACATCTTGCATTTTACTGGGGTGGGCTTTTATGTGGGCGTCTGCTGGGTATTGTTTTGCTGCGCGCTATAGCGCCTTCTGTTCTTCTGACTGTGTATGGAACCTGCGCCTTTCTGCTGGTTATTCTTTCCATTGTTTCCACAGGAGGAATGGCTGGTTGGGCAATGTTAGCCGTTGGGTTGTGTAACTCAGTCATGTTTCCGCTTATTTTTTCACTGACTTCGATGGACCTTGGGCATCGTGCATCTGAAGGGTCTGGCCTGATTTGCATGGCGATTGTGGGTGGGGCGTTTGTTCCGGTTATAACAGGACGGTTTGCGGATATTACCAACCTGAATATAGCCTTCATTATACCGGCTCTTTGCTATCTTGTTGTTATTTTATTTGGGTTTTACTCACGTTCTTCCCGCCATAAAGTGTTTTCCTGATCATAAACGGCAGTATAAAAATAAAAAGGAAGCTGTCATGTGGGAAATGTCTCGTACTGTAGGGGCTGTTGCGTGTCTTGCATTGATACCGGCGGCCAGTGAAGCGCGTGCGCGCCGGCCTGAACTGTCAGAATGTTTTGGTGTTGCGATGACACCGTGGGACCCGGATGTGCTCTGTGTGAATAATCCTGATCTGGTGGAAGAAGAGTTGTCAAACAACCAGGATAATTTCTTCTTTTACGATGATCACCATAACATCATCAGGCGGCCAAGCCGTGTGTCCCGTGTGTGGCGTTCGGCACCTCGCCCGTTATCGTCCAACTGGTTACATCAGGATGTGATGACGGGAGATTGGGGCGGACTGCGTACACGGTTGGCACAGCGCGGCATCCTGTTTCAGGGGCATTATGTGCAGGATACAGCCGGAAACCCTGCCGGCGGGAAAGCGCAGGCCGTGCGTTATGCGCATGAATTTGCAGGAGGACTGGATATCGATTTCAACAAATGGCTTGGGTACGATATCGGGATTCTTCATTTTCTGGTTACACAACGTTCAGGGCTGGGGCTGCATATGGTGATGCCTGCGCTCAGTTCCGTGCAGGAAATTTATGGAACAGGGCAGACCGTGCGTTTGACCCGGCTTTCTCTTGAACACAAATTTACAAATTATGTGAACACGGAACTGGGATGGGTCAATACGGAAAATGATTTTGCCCAGTCTACAACGCACTGGGGTATGTCTATTTACTGTCAGTTTCAAAGCAATGCCATTTGTGGCATGCCACAGTCGCTCGCATTCAATTCTGGCTATGGCTATTATCCCAGTGCGCATCCAGGTGCTTATGTAAAGCTATACCCTACCGGCAAAGATGATTTCCTTGCCTCGTTTGGCGTCTATAACGTGGATAATACAATCGCCAACAGTCATAATGGCTGGAAAATGTGGCTTCATAATACTGTAGGTACGTATTTCCCTGTGCAACTGGGGTGGAAGCATGGGGGTACGGATATAAAAGGAGCGTATCCGGGTAATATAAGAATAGGTGGGTATTGGGAAACAACCCGCGTTAAAACGGTTACCCAGAAAATCACGATGTTTGCACCTGCGGGTACAGTTTATCAAAACTGGCCCAATGACAGCATAAAAGGGCGGTATGGCGCGTGGTTTGAAGGAGATCAGATGATCGAGCGCGATCGGAACAACCCGAAACGGGGAGTGGTTGCGTTTGGCAGTTTTGTGTGGGGGGACACCCAGACTTCTCCGTTTCCATATTTTGCCACCTGGGGCTTTATTCGCAAAGGCACGTTTGCCAGCAGGCCAGATGATACGATCAGTATTGGCGGAAAGCTGATGGTGGTTAATTCAAAAATTGCCCGCTACGCCCGATATCTTAAATCAACCGGGCAAGATGTTTCCACGCCGACCTTTGAGCATAGCTTTGAGGTCAATTATGGCTGGCGACCTGCACCGTGGCTGCTGGTGCGGCCCGGGTTGCAGTATGTCTGGAGACCCGGCGGAACGCGGCGTTACCCCAATGCGACGGTACTCGATTTTGAGACCGCTATCATCTTCTAGGCAGATAGACACACTACACGAAATGTTCAGCGTTTTTTGAGCAGGGTTCTGTTCTCTTTCCTTGATCTTCCAACGCAATACAATGTATGTAACCAGATAGTTCATTAAGTGGGATTTTAAAGATGTTTCTTAACGAAGTGCAGGAACAGGTTCTGGAAACAACCCGGTCTTTTGTAGATGAGGTGATCCGCCCGGCAGCAGAAGCGCTGGATCGGGAAGAACGCTTTCCTACCGAAATTTATGATCAGATGGCTGAGTTAGGCCTGTTTGGTATTGGGGTGCCGGAAGAGCTGGGTGGCCCGGGATTTGATACACTGACGTATGCTGTGGTCATGGAAGAACTCTCCCGTGGTTACGCCAGTATCGCAGACCAATGTGGATTGGTGGAATTGATTTCCACCCTGCTGGTAAGGCATGGCACGGAACATCAGCGCAAGATGCTGCCAGAAGTTCTCTCCATGCGGCGCAAGGTGGCTTACTGCATTACCGAGCCGGAGGCCGGGACGGATGTCTCTGGTATTCGCACCACGGCTGAACGGGATGGCGATGGCTGGGTGCTGAACGGGGGCAAGATCTGGATTCATAATGCTCCTGTCGCAGATACAGGTTTTGTGCTGGCACGAACCAACAAGGAAGCCGGTAATCGTGGCATGTCCATCTTTATTGTGGATCTGCATGCCAAGGGGGTAGAGCGCGGCCCGAAGGAACATAAGATGGGGCAGCGCGCCAGCCAGGTCGGCGGGCTTGATTTTCAGGATGTAAGGTTGGGGCCAGACGCGCTTCTGGGTGAAGAAGGGCGTGGTTTTCATATGATGATGAGCGTTCTGGATAAAGGGCGGGTGGGCATTGCCTCTCTGGCCGTGGGCATTGCGCAGGCGGGATTGGAAGCAGCAGTGGATTACGCAGGCACCCGGAAGCAGTTTGGAAAACATATTGCAGAATTTCAGGGCGTGCAGTGGCTCCTTGCTGACATGGCAAAGGATATTGAGGCCGCACGGCTCCTTGTTTACTCCGCTGCGACCAAAATTGACCGAGGGCTGGATGCAACACGGTCCTGCTCCATGGCCAAATGTTTCGCAGGGGACATGGCAGTTGCCCGCACAGCAGATGCGGTGCAGGTTTTTGGTGGTTCAGGCTATATCCGTGGTTTTGAGGTTGAACGCCTTTATCGTGATGCCAAAATTACCCAGATTTACGAAGGAACAAACCAGATTCAGCGGATGATTATTGCACGTGAATTGCTGCGTAAAGGCGCACGTTCATGATGCAGGTAGCTCTGGTTACTGGGTCTTCTCGCGGTATCGGACTGGCTACTGCCGAGGCTTTGGCTCAGGCCGGTTTTGCCATTGCGCTCAACGGCCCTACGGACGATGCAGAACTTCACGCGGCAGTTAAAAAAGTTTCTGACTATGGGGTGCCTGTGATGGCCGCTCCATTTGATGTAACGGATAGTGCTGCTTATGAACTGCAACTTTCCCGCATTGAAGACACATTGGGCCCGTTAACAACGTTGGTGAATAATGCCGGGGTAGGGGTTCTGCAACGCGGGGATCTGCTGGATGTGACAGAGGCCAGTTGGGACCGGTGTGTAAACGTGAATGCCAAGGCTGTTTTCTTTCTCTCGCAGGCTTTTGCGCGGCGTTTGCTTTCACGCAAACGGGATGATGAGCAGTTTTACGCCATTGTGAATGTGACATCTTCAAACGCCGTTGCTGTTGCTGTCCAGCGTTCGGAATATTGTGCCTCAAAAGCTGCTGCTGCCATGATTTCACGTACCCTCGCTGTCAGGCTGGGGGCTGAAAACATAGCTGTTTATGATGTGCAGCCCGGGCTTATTGCTACAGAGATGACAGCGCCTGTTATTGAAAGTTACAGAAAGCGCGCTGAAGACGGTTTGACCTTGTTTCCCCGTGTTGGCACTCCCGCAGAAATTGGTGCCATCATTACAAGTCTTGCCGCTGGAAAACTTCCATATGTGACAGGACAGGCAATTTCGGCAGATGCCGGAATGCTGGTTCCGCGTTTTTGAGAGTGGCCATGAAAATAGCACTTCCCGACCTGAATGGTCAGAAGACTGAGTATTCTCTGACCGGTGTTCCGTTGCCTTCGGCAGTTCTTTCTGGCCAGTCGGCACGTATTGTCTATTCAGCGGCTCACGTGGTTGCTGATCCTTTCACGAATAATGACCCATCTGGTTCTCCTGCGATTGATTGGGGAAAAACCCTTGAGTTTCGTCGCTATCTTGCCGGTTTAGGAATTGGCATTGCGGAATCCATGGATACAGCTCAGCGCGGTATGGGGCTGGACTGGCCCAAGGCGCTGGAACTGATTACCCATACTCGTAAAGAACTGCCGGACGCATTGGTTGCTAACGGGTGTGGCACGGATCATCTGCTGCCACAGGATGCGCGATCGGTAGATGATGTTATTCGCGCTTATCTGGAACAGGTTGAGGCTATTCAGGCCGTGGGCGGCCGGTTGATCCTGATGGCAAGCCGAGCGTTGGTAAAAGTGGCCCGGAGCGCAGCGGACTATCTGCGTGTTTATTCAGACGTTCTCTCCGCCTGTGACCAGCCGGTTATTCTGCACTGGTTGGGAGAGATGTTCGACCCTGCACTTGCCGGATATTGGGGAAGCGTCTCCTTTGAGGACGCCGTAGAAACCGTTCTTGAGATTATTGAAGTCAATAAAAGCAAAGTTGACGGCATAAAAATATCTCTTCTGGATAAACAGAAGGAAATCGTTCTGCGGCGGCGTCTGCCTTCTGGTGTGAAAATGTACACCGGGGATGACTTCAATTATCCGGAACTGATTGAAGGTGATGACCAAGGATTCAGCCATGCTCTTCTTGGTATTTTTGACCCCCTGGCACCGGCTGCCGCGTATGCTGTATCAAAACTGGGAGAAGGGGATACTGCTGCTTTCCGGTCCACGCTGGACCCGACGGTACCCCTTGCCCGCACCATTTTTCGGGCTCCCACGCAGTATTATAAAACAGGCGTCGTGTTCCTCGCTTGGCTGAATGGTTTTCAGGATCACTTCATTATGGTGAATGGCGCGCAGGCTCTCCGGCCTTTGCCATATTTTACGGAAATTTTCAGGCAGGCAGACCAGTGCGGTCTTCTCCGAGATCCGGAAAAGGCGGTACACCGTATGACGTCTCTTCTGGCTGTTTACGGAGCCTGAAATGCGGGATTTCACGCATGATCTCTCTGCATTGGCGCTGAACACCGCAACACTTGGCCATAATGTGCCGGGGGCAGGTGCCGGGTGGTCTCCTGAGCGGACATTGGATGCATGTGCCCGGCGTGGCATTGGGGGGATTGTTTTCTGGCGGCGGGAGGTTACAGGCCGAGGCGCTGAAATTGCGCGCCGGGCACGGGAGGCAGGCGTGAGTGTCGCCGGTTTATGCCGGTCTCCTTTTCTGGTCGGACCGATGGCCCCTGTAGGAAGACGGGCTGTTATTGACGATTTTCGGTCTGCTCTGGATCTTGCTGCCGAGTTGGGAGCGCCGATTTTGACTATTGTTACCGGCGGCGTGCAGCCTGAGACGAAAGGCGTGGAAGAAAGTCTTAAGCTGGTGGCAGGGTATCTGGAAGAAGTGGTTCCGTATGCTGATGCGTGCGGTGTCAAATTGGCTCTGGAACCATTGAACCCGGCTTACGGGGGGGATCGCTCCTGCCTGACAACCACCAGAGACGCGCTGGATATCTGTGATCTGGTCAATGCGCCGGGCCTTGGTGTGGCCATAGATGTTTACCATGTCTGGTGGGATACGGATTTACGCTATCAGCTTCAACGCGCTGGGCATCGCATTCTGGGCTATCATTTGTGTGACTGGCTGGCCCAGACGACTGACATTCTTCTTGATCGCGGGATGATGGGGGACGGCGTGGCTGATCTGAAACCTATTCGGGCCGCTGTGGAGGCCGCGGGCTATAGCGGTTTCTGTGAAGTTGAAATTTTCTCTGTAAATAACTGGTGGAAGCGGAATCCGGACGATGTTCTGGACATCATGATTGATCGCTTCCGGACTGTTTGCTGAAACGCGAGGATGTTATGAAAATACTTGTCCCCGTAAAAAGGGTTGTTGACTATAATGTCAAGGTGCGGGTGAAGACGGACGGAAGCGGTGTTGATCTGTCCGGTGTGAAAATGTCCATGAACCCGTTTGATGAAATTGCTCTGGAAGAAGCGGTTCGCCTTAAAGAAAAAGGTCTTGCAACCGAGGTTGTGGCTGTTTCCGCGGGCGTAGGTCAGGTGCGTGATACATTGCGCACCGCGCTGGCGATGGGGGCGGACCGGGCGATACTGGTTGAGACATCAACGGACGTGAATGATGATCTTGAACCCCTGGCTGTTGCAAAAATTCTTGCCAAACTGGTGGAAACAGAAAAGCCGGATCTGGTGATCATGGGCAAGCAGGCCATTGATAATGATATGAATGCAACCGGCCAGATGCTTGCAGCCTTGCTGGGGTGGGGGCAGGCAACCTTTGCGTCTCAGGTGGAAATTGCGGATGGAAGTGTAACTGTTACGCGTGAAGTGGATGGCGGCTTGCAGACCCTGAGAGTTGGGCTGCCTGCGATTGTAACGGCCGATCTGCGCTTGAATGAGCCACGGTATGTTTCTTTGCCCAATATCATGAAAGCCAAGAAAAAACCTTTGGAAGAAAAAAAGATATCAGACATGGGTGTGGATATCACACCCCGTCTGCAGGTGGTGCGTACGGTTGAACCGGCCCAGCGGAGCGCCGGTGTGAGAGTTAACTCCGTTGATGAGCTTATCGAAAAACTGAAAAATCAGGCAGGAGTGATCTGATGACTGTTTTATTGCTGGGTGAAAGTGTGAATGGCCAGCTTGCAACAGATACAGTTGCCAGAGCGCTTGACGCCCTCAAGCCGCTGGGAGAAGTGCATCTTCTGTTGACTGGAGACGTGACAGAAAATGCTGCCAGCACGGCTGCGCATCTGGATGGTGTGACCAAGGTTCTGGTTGCGCGCGACACTGTGCTTGAGCATGGGCTTGCGGAACCTGTGGCCGCCTTGGTTGTAAAGCTGGCTGGGCAGTATAGTCATATTGCAGCAGGCGCTACGGCATTTTCCAAAAATATCCTGCCGCGAGTTGCTGCATTGTTGGACGTGATGGTTCTGACGGATGTGACAGCCGTGCAGGACGCGGACACATTTGAGCGCCCGGTATTTGCAGGGAATGCCATTCAGACAGTTAAATCAACTGATAAAATAAAAGTTTTTACAATACGGACGTCAGTCTTTTCCGCCGTGGGCCAGAATGGTGCCGCCGAGATCGAGACGGTGGATGTGGCGGATCTACCCTCTCTCTCCCTGTGGGTGGAAGATCAATCTGTTGTTTCTGAACGGCCAGAATTGACGTCTGCCCGTGTGGTTGTGTCTGGTGGCCGGGGTCTGGGGTCCAGAGAAAATTTTGAGTGCGTTATCAACCTTGCGGACAAGATGGGCGGTGCCGTTGGCGCAAGCCGGGCTGCGGTGGATCTGGGATATGCGCCGAATGACTGGCAGGTAGGGCAGACAGGGAAAGTTGTTGCGCCGGACCTCTATATAGCCGCAGGCATTTCCGGCGCTATTCAGCATCTGGCGGGAATGAAAGATTCCAAGGTGATTGTTGCGATCAACAAGGACGAAGAGGCTCCAATCTTCAGAATTGCGGATTATGCGATTGTAGGAGATCTTTTTACGGTTCTCCCGGAACTGACTGAAAAGCTGTAAGCGTCCATCACAAAGACGGGAAGCGGGCTTTAACGGCCAGTCCGGGTCAGATTGTCCTTGCGGCCCGAAATACGCCAAAATATAAATAACCAGATAGTTAAAATAGCTGGAAAGCTGAAAACAGATGTCCAAGATCAAAAGCGCCGCAGAAGTTGCTGAGTTTATCAAGGACGGAGCCGTTATCGCCGTCAATTCTTCCAGTGGCCTATGCTGTCCCGATGAGATTCTGGCCGCAATTGGTGCCAGATTTCGGGAGAAGGGCGCACCCAGAGGCATAACCACCATTCATCCTATTGCTGCGGGAGATATGTTCGGCACAAAAGGGGTGGATCATGTTGCTCAGCCTGGGCTTCTTGCCACTATTATTGGCGGCTCGTTCCCTTCGGGGCCGTCGTCAATGGAGCCGCCCCTTATTCGGCAGATGATCCGGGACAATCAGGTGGCAGCCTATAACGTGCCCAGTGGCGTTATTTTTGACATGTTGCGGGAAGGGGCTGCTCTTCGGCCCGGCGTGTTGACACAAGTTGGCATGGATACATTTGTGGACCCGCAGAAGGAAGGCTGTGCCATGAATGATGTGGCGCGGCAGAAGCCTATTGTGGAGCGGACCACGTTTAAGGGCCAGGAATGGCTTTATTTCAATGCTCTGCGGCCAGATGTTGCCATTATTCGCGCTAGCACGGCAGATGAGCGTGGCAATCTGACATTTGAGAACGAAGGGGCCTATATTGGCGCGATGGAGATCGCGCTGGCAGGCCGGAATAGTGGGGGCATTGTTATTGCGCAGGTGAAGCGCATTGCGCAGTCTGGCACATTGAGGCCGCATGATGTGCGGGTGCCGGGCATTCTGGTGGACTATGTGGTCGAAGCGCCGGAACAGTTGCAGACAACCGCGACCCCTTATGATCCCGCCATTTCAGGGGAAGTGTTCCGGCCGCTGGATAGTTTCAGCCTGCCGGAGTTTGACGCCGCCAAAGTGATGGCGCGCCGCGTAGCACAGGAACTGAAGCCCGGATGGGCTGTTAATATCGGGTTTGGTATTTCAGCCAACGTGCCCAGAATTCTACTTGAAGAAGGGCGGCATGGTGAGGTGACGTGGGTGATTGAGCAGGGGGCTGTTGGTGGTATTCCTCTGCTTGATTTCAAATTCGGCTGTTCTTCCAATGCGGAATGTTTTGTGGCTTCTCCTCAGTTGTTTACCTATTTTCAGGCTGGCGGGTTTGATGTCTCCTTGATGTCTTTCCTTCAGATTGATCGTATGGGGTCAGTCAATGTCTCCAATCTGGCGGCCCGCCCTCATGTTACGGCTGGCGCAGGCGGCTTTGTGGACATTACTTCTCACGCAAAGCGCATCATCTTTTCCGGGTATTTCAATGCAGGGGCCAAGCTGGGCGTTGCTGACGGAAAGGTGCGGATTGATCGGGAAGGCAAGGTGCCGAAGATAGTTGAAAAACTGGATCAGACATCCTTTTCCGGACCAAGGGCCATCGCGGAAGGAAAGGAAATTCTTTACGTTACGGAGCGGTGCGTCATGAAACTGACGCCTCAGGGGCTGATGGTGACAGAAATTGCGCCCGGTATTGATCTGAAAACCCAGGTGCTTGATCAGGCTGAAGTGCCGCTGCTTGTTTCTTCCACCCTGAAGGAGATGGATGCTGCCCTTTTTCAGCCTTCCATGACGGATGTGCCTGCTCAGAATAAAGAAGCTGCCTGATAGGACGCGCGGAATAATAGCAACTGGGATTACGGCACGGGGCAGGCAGAGAGTGGCTGCCCCGTGACCTGTTTCTGGGGGAGTGTAGAAACGCGCGGTTAGGTTGGATCTGCCTCAAGCGTTAGAATTTGGTCCATATGTAAATATCTTGTTACTTACGGGAAATAACGTTATTATAACACGTTGCTCCAGGATGTTTATCTGAGTGATGGTCCGTTAGTACGCATTTAATGAGGGAATGAGATGACACAGGCAGAAAGCAGGGAAGGCACAGATAGTCTGCCTGGCACGAGCCCGGAGGCAACGCGTATTCCCCGTAAGCGGGACGCGGAAGCAACTCAGAAACGTATTCTGTCTTCAGCCAAGCATGAATTTGCCATGAGTGGGCTGGGCGGCGCGCGGGTTGATGTGATCGCTGAAAAAGCGGAAGCCAACAAACGGATGATCTACCACTACTTTGGGAGCAAGGAAGCTCTTTTTACCAAGGTTCTGGAAGAAGCTTATGGTGATCTGTATGAAGCTGAGCGCAAATTGAAGCTTGATCACCTTGAACCCAAAGTAGCCTTGGAGCGATTTGTCAGGTTTACGTGGAATTATTACCTTGAAAACCCTGATTTTATTACACTTGTAAATAGTGAGAACCTGCACAAGGGCGCGCACCTTGAAAATTCTGATGTGCTGAAAAGTGTGAGCAAAAACCGGCTCCATATGCTGGAAAATTTACTGGCCCGTGGACAGAAGAGTGGTGTTTTCCGGTCCGGCATTGATGCCATGCAGCTTCATATTTCCATCGCAGCGCTTGGTTATTATTATCTGACAAACAGATATACAGGTTCCATTGTGTTCCGGTGTGATCTTATGGCTCCGGAAATGTTGAAAAAACGAATTGAATTCAATGTGGACAGTATTATTCGGATTGTAAGTGCTTGAATCTGTTTATTCGTATAGTTGAAACAATTTTGTAATTCTTCAGGTTTCTTTTTTATACCTAAAATAGCGCAGTAGAGTGCGTTTTTTAGGTATATATGACTTATCCGTATAGCAACAATCTCCAAACCCTTCTTGTCTCATGTCCCTGAACGGGGATACGAGGGGTTTGAATTGTGTCCGGCAGTTACAAACGCTGTGGGTGGGCACATCACTTGGAGAGGGCGTGCTACGTGGCGGCTGAGCGATATTGTGTTCCGGTAGATGTTCATCACAGTTCCCCCAACAGTATGCGGATAAACCGTATGCTGCGGATGTCCCGGCGGGATGTTCTGCTGGCGGGCATGGGGGCTGCTGTCGCATCGGTAACAGCACAGGCTGCAGAGCAGCCGCAGCCAGCGGTCTCTTCAGACGTGACGGAAGCAGCGCAGTTTCTTACGCTTTCCTTGCGGTTGACTGATCGGGAAACACTTTCCCCGGCTATTGGCAGCGCGTTATACGCCCGCATTGTGCAGGCTGTGCCTGAAAGAAAGGCGCAGATCAGTAAGCTCTACACTCTCATGCGGCAAAGCCACTTTGAGAGTGCTCAGGAACTGGCGATAGCTGCCGAGAAAGCGGACCCGGCTTTCAAGGACGTCATCCATGATATTATGACAGGCTGGTATCGGGGGGTAGCAGACCAGAAAGTGGTTGTGTATCGCTCTGCCCTGATGTTCGACATCACAAAAGATGCTGTCTATCCAAAGACTTACGCAACAGGTGGTCCGTTCTACTGGACATCAAAGCCGCCTGAAGTGCCTCTCCCGACAGGTGCGCCCGGACTTTCTCCGTCCAAATTTGTTGTGGAACCCACCTGATAAGCGGAATCTGAAAATATGTCTTCTGAACAGCCTCTTAGCGCCGATGTGGTGATTGTCGGCTCCGGTGTGGCAGGAAGTTCCATAGCGAATGAACTGGCGCGGGCGGGTATCTCCGTTATTGTACTGGAAGCGGGTCCGCGGGTTGACCGCCAGCATTTTGTGGAAAATTTTCGCAATCTGGAAAACAAGCCGTCCTACCAGGGGCCGTTTCCGGCTGTGCCGTGGGCCAGACATCCTCCCAACCAGATGACGCCGAATGAATATCTGCATACGACAGGCCCGGATGCCGAAGCCTATCAGCAGGTGTATCTGCGGATGATGGGGGGGACCACCTGGCACTGGGCCGGGTGCGCCTGGCGGTATCTGCCATCAGACTTTGAACTTCGGTCCCGTTATGGGCAGGGGCGCGACTGGGCCCTGAAATATGAGGATCTGGAGCCATTCTATTATCAGGCTGAAGTGATGATGGGCGTGTGCGGCCCTGATCCTGCAAAGGAAGATCTGGGGTCTCCACGCAAGCAGCCTTACCCGATGGATGCGTTGCCGATTTCTTACGCTGCCCAGCAGTTCCGTAAACTGATTGCCGAGAAAACACCGTGGCGGGTTGTGCATGAACCGCAGGCCCGGAATACACGCCCGTATGATAACCGGCCTACATGCGAGGGCCATAACAACTGCATGCCCATCTGCCCTATCGGGGCCATGTATAACGGTAGCTATTCCGTTTATCATGCAGAGGCTGCAGGTGCGCGGTTTGTGCCAAATGCCGTTGTGTACAAGATAGAGCGTGATGACGCTAACAAGCGCGTAACGGCTGTGCATTACTTTGATCCCGATAAAGGATCGCATCGTGTCACGGGCAAATACTTTGTGATTGCAGCGCACTGTATTGAAACAGCAAAGCTGCTTCTTGTTTCTGCGGATGACAAAAGCCCGGATGGTGTGGCGAACAGTTCAGGCCATGTTGGCCGGAACATGATGGACCATACAGGCGTGCAGGTAACCTTTATCAGCGGAGATAAGGCGCTGTGGCCGGGACGTGGGCCACTGGAAACCAACGTGATTGACAATTTCCGTGATGGAGACTGGCGTTCTGAACGCGGTGCCTATCTGGTCCACATGGTGGATGACAATCAGGTTGATCTGGCAACGTCTCTGGCTATTTCCAAAGGGTATGTTGGCAAGGAACTGGAAGAGCAGATCCGGTATCTTGCATCACATACCGTAAGACTGTTCAGCCATAATGAAGGGCTGGCCGATCCTGACAATCGGCTGACATTAAGCAAAACCAACAAGGACATTCTGGGTATTCCGCATCCGGAAGTATATTACAAACTGCCGGAATATACGGTGAAAAGCTGTGATCATACCCGTGGGCTTTTCAAGGAACTGATCGGCCTGATGCACGGCCGGGATGAACAATGGACACCGGGTTATTTCCCGCAGGATCATCCCGCAGGCAGCACCATAATGGGCGTGGACCCCAAGGATTCCGTTGTGGACGGGCATTGCCGCACGCATGATCACGAGAACCTGTTTATTGCCAGCTCATCTGTTTTTTCATCGGTCGGCACGGGCAATATTACCTTGACGGTTGCAGCGCTCGCCCTCCGCGTTGCGGATACGCTTAAAAAAGAACTGAACCATGCCTGAAACTGTCCGTAAAACTTTTGTCTCTTTTCTGGTTGCGGGAAGTATTCTGGTAGGTACGTCTCATTACTGTGCAGCCGCAGATGAGCCTGATGCCGCACTGATACAGCGCGGAGAGTATCTGGCTACTGCGGGAGATTGCGTGGCGTGTCATACCAGGCCCGGAGGTAAGCCTTTTGCTGGTGGTTTGAAAATTGCCACCCCAATGGGGGATATTGTTTCCACCAATATCACGCCAGATCCGGACCATGGCATTGGTGCCTATACGGAAGAAGACTTTGAAAAAAGCGTGCGGCACGGTGTGCGTAAAGATGGTTCCTATCTTTATCCCGCCATGCCTTATGTGTCTTACTCCGGCCTGACAGATGGAGATGTGAAGGCGCTGTATGCGTGGTTCATGCATGCGGTGAAACCTGTGGCGGAAACGCCGACTGAGACCTCTCTCTCCTTTCCGGCAAATGTAAGAACTGCCATGGCGGGCTGGAACATGCTGGCCAACCATAATCCGCCAGAAACCGGAGATTCCGCCACATTTGAAAAAATGCGGCGTGGGCGTTATCTGGCAAATGCGTTGGAGCATTGCGGCACCTGCCATACCCCGCGCAACTTTATTCTGAGCGAAAAACAGGATCAGTATCTTGCGGGTGGACCGCTTGACGGCTGGTATGCTCCCAACATCACATCCAGCAAAACAAGCGGGATTGGAGACTGGAGCGAGGACGATCTGGTTCAGTATCTGCAGACAGGTGCTGTTCCTGGCCGTAGCCAGGCGGCTGGCCCCATGGGGGAAGCTGTGGAACACAGCACCAGCCACCTGACGGATGCAGACTTGCACGCGTTGGCTGCCTATATTTTGCAGGTCGCCCCGCAGGAGGAAGAGCCGGGGCAAAAGCCTCGGGATAGCTTCGGGCAGGCAACGGCCCAGCCGGATATCCGGAGTGGTGATCTGACACGGATTGATGATGTCACGGAGCTTAAGGGCGGTGCGGTTTACGATGCAAACTGTGCGGCCTGTCATGGGTATGATGGGGCAGGGGCCAGCAACCGCTATGTGCCGTCCCTGTTTTCAAATTCCGTGGTCGGGGCTTCCCGTCCGGATAACCTGATCATGACGGTGCTGTATGGCGTCAATCGCACAGCGGGAAAGACCCATGCCTTCATGCCTGGCTTTGATGGTCATTCGGACGTGCAGCGACTGAGAGATGCCGAGGTTGCCGATGTGGTCAATTACGTGATGGCGCAGTATGGCAATGGCAACCCGCATGTGACGGCGGATCAGGTCAAGACATTCCATAAAAAATAAAAGTGTAACAGCTTTCTGACGTGATTTTGACGGGAACCGGAAACGTGATTTTTTCTGACTTCCCGTCGGCTTTTAAACATGCCAAAAGCCCCTGCTCATCTGGCCGGGTCAGGCCACTGTTTCTGTCAGGAAATTCATGCTGTTCAAAACGCTTTCTGGGCAAGCCATTGCGGGGTTGTGCGCGCTTTTTGCCTCAACCTTCATTGCCGTAACAACAGAAGTCGCGCCTGTGGGGCTTCTGATTGATATGTCGCAGGCGTTTCAGATTACTGAAGGGCATGCCGGGCTGGCCGTGAGCGCTTATGCGCTTATGGTGGCTTTCGGTGCGGTACCGCTGACCATTGCAACAGCCCGGATGGACCGCAAGCTTCTGATGCTTGTCTGCCTGGTGGGCTATGCTGTCTCCAATCTTATTGCCGCCGTGGCACCATCGTTTCTGATTCTGTGTCTTGGCCGCGCCTTGGGCGGGGCATCTCATGCACTGCTTATGTCCATAGTCTCAGCCTATGCAGCGTATCTGGTGCCGGAGAGAATGACAGGCCGGGCGATTTCCTTTGTCTATGGTGGCACGTCCCTTGGGTCTGTTCTGGGGGTTCCGGGGGCGGCTGCCATCGCGCATTTTTCTGGCTGGCGTACGGCTCTTTATCTCATGACGGGCCTTTCTGTGCTGCTGACGGTTTTTATTGCGTTTTATCTGCCGCGCGTCAGGGCACCTGCCGGAGGCAGCCCGCATCTTCCAACAGTAAGATCACGTTCGGCCATGCGTATCTTTCTGGTGGTTGTGGCTGTGAATGTGGTGTTCTTCTTCGCGCATAATCTTCTTTATACGTATGTCTCTCCCTTGCTGCTTCAACATGGTCTGCCGGAAAGCATGCTGAGTGTGGCGTTGCTTGTAACGGGTGGGGTCAGTATTTTTGGCCTATGGGGTGCCGGTCAGATGGTGGACCGTTGGCCTGCGGCTGGTCTGTTTGGTGGTGGCCTTGCCATGCTGTTGGGGATGGGCCTGGTGTATGGACACCTGCTTTCGGCTTGGGCAGCAGTGGGGGCTGTCGGGGTATGGTGCGCCGGTTACGCTGCTGTCATTCCGTTTGTGATGTCCGGAGCCATTCGCGCCCGTGCAACCAGTGCTGATGTGGCTGGCGCTGCTATTAACAGTGCGAGCAATTTTGGTATCTTGCTTGGGTCTGCCGTAGGGGGGCATCTGCTCAGCACGCTTGGTTTTGCTGTCCTATGCCCGGCAGCCGTTGCAATTACATTGGCGGGAATTCTGTTGGCTGTCTTCAATCCGGGAGCTTTTCCGCGCCGGCTTGATCACTTTGATACGGCGTCCGACACCTGACGACATGAAAAGCCATATGGGTGATGGGTATGGTGCCATCGCCCTGTGTGCTCACACTCTGATACCGATCTGTAAGGAAGGGGATGCCGTGTGCGTCCCCTTTTTATGAAGGCGGTAGTCAGCGCCAACCGCCCCCAAGAGCATAAGAGAGTGTAATTGTTGCAATCTGCTGCTGTGCGACTGCCTGGGTGAGCGTGTTTTCTACCGAAAGAGTATCCAGTCTGGCTTCTAGAATATCATGCAAGGTACGCTGGCCACCTTCATACAGACCGCGAGCTGCTGCGCCATTGGCTTGTGATTGCTTGAGCGCGGCTGAAAGCTCCTGAATTCTTAGATCTTCGCTGGTGCGTGCTTCATAGGCATTTTCCACATCAGCCAAGGCAGAAAGCAGGGTTTTGTCATACGTGGCAACAGCTTCATCAAGCTGCGCATCGGCTGCGGCAATGCGGGCGTGAATACGGCCGGATGTGAAAATGGGCAGGTAGCTGGTCAGTGCGACAAGGCCGCCTGTGCCGGAAAGACCCGGAATACCATCAAAGCGCAGCCGTCCGTCTCCTCCAAAAAACTGCAGACCAAAGCGGGGAAGCAAATCGGTTTTGGTGCTTTTGAGATGATAGAGGCGGGCTGAGACGAGATCCTCCGCTGCGGCAACATCGGGGCGACGCCGCAACACGGTATCGGGCATGTCTCCTGTGGGGGCGGGTGGCGTAGCGAGCGGCGTGACGGAGACTGCGACCGTAGCGTTTTCAGGCGCTTGTCCGGCAAGAATAGCCATGCGACGCAGGGAGGTATTCACTGCGGTTTCAAGTAGTGGGCGGCGTGCCCGAAGGATGTTGATCTTCTCGTCCACGCTCTGAATATCGGATAAAACGGCTTGTCCTGCGTCAAAACGGGCTTGAGCATATGTTTTCAGGCGGCCGAGGGTGACGAGGCTGTCTTCCAGAAGAGCAAGTTGTTTGCGAAGGGACTGAACCTGCACATAGTTGGTAGCGACATCCGCCGCTATGGCCATCTGGACACCGTGCAGGCGTGCCTGCTCGGCCAGAACAAGAGCATGGGCGGCCTTGGTCTCGGCATGGCGGCCGCCAAACAGATCAGGTTCCCAGGTGGCGGCAAGTCCTGCAAGATGACCGTCTGTTCCGGCATCGCGGGCGGGCAGATTGTAGGGATTGCGCCAGTCCATGCCGCCCCCGGCAATATTTCCCGTAATTCCGAGAGTTGGCCCTAATGTGGAGCGAGCGACGGCCTGAGTGGCCTCGGCTTGCAGAATGTGATCACGTGCGATGCGGAGATCCGGATTGGCCTTGAGGGCGTTTTCAATGGCCAGTGTCAGGGCTGGATCGTTCCAGGCACGCCACCAGGCTGACAGATCAGATGCTTCTCCGGCAGGTGCTTGGGAAAACTGGCTTGGAACCACAACGCCCGAGGGAGGAGCGTGGGTAGAAAAGGGAGAACATGCCGCAAGCAGGCAGGTGGCCAGCAGGGAAGAGCGGCGAGAGAGTGTGTTGGGAGCAGGAAGAGGCATGGGCATCAGGACTGGCTCGTCAGCATGGAACGGAAGCGCGCGAGGGCGAGGGCAAGAAAGACGATGCCTGCCGCTGTAATGGCGAGCAGAGGGATCATGATCGCATTGAGCCCGGCACCGCGATAAAGAATGGCCTGAGAAAGTGTGACAAACTGGGTTGTCGGGAAAAACCGGACAACGTTCTGAATGACGGTCGGCATGTTTTCAACGGGTGTGGCCGCGCCAGAGAGCAGATAGGCCACGGCATAAACCGGAACAGCCAGCAGCCCGAACTGCGGCATGGTGGGCGCGACCGTGGCCAGCATGACCCCCAGCGCCGTGGCGGAGAACAGATAAAGCAGGGTGCAGCAGGCAAACAATGGAATGGAGCCGGCCAGATGCACGCCTAACCAGACATGCACAACCAGCCAGAGAGACAGCATGGCCGCGATGAAAATGGCCAACCCGTTGGTGATGATCTTGGCGAGTGCAATTTCACTGGCGGTAACAGGGAGGACGAGCAGATGTTCGATCGTGCCATGTTCCCGCTCACGGATAATGGCGGCCCCAACGAGAATGATGGAGAGAATGGTGATGTTGGTGACAATCTGCATGACCGACATGAACGGGAAGGATTCACTGTTCGGGTTGTAATAAACCCTGCTTTTGATCTGAAAGGGCATGAAGTCGGTCAAAGCGGGGGCATGTGTTGCGGCCTGCACCTCGTTCATGAAAATCTGTGTCAGGTAGGACGTGCCAAGTCCGGCCTGTGTCATGGCTGTGGCATCTACCCGGATTTGCAGCGCAGGGGAGCGACCGGCCAGAACGTCCCGTTCAAAGGATGGCGGGATATCAACAACAAAAATGAAGTCCCCTTTGTCCATACCGGTTTCTGCGGCCTCTGGCGTGGTGAGAACCGGTGGTTTGAAGTAGGGCGGTAAGACGGCATCACGCAGTTTAAGGGAAAGCGTGGAATGGTCATGATCAATGAAAGCAACCGTTGCATTTGACACTTCGACCTTGACCCCATTGGCCACAGCCAGAACACCTGCGGTGAATGCAAACACAATCAGGGCTATCAGCACACGGTCCTGCAACAGGCTGCGTATTTCCTTGCCGCAGAGAAGGCCAATATTTGTAAGCCAGTTTTTCATGCCTCAGCGCTCCTGTTTACGGAGCAGCAGACGGGCCAGAACCATGTAGCTCGCGGCAAAAGCCGCCAATGCCGCATACATGGGGAGAAACCCGGAAAAGCCCACACCCTTGGTAAAGCTGCCCAGACTGATAAGCTGAAACCATGAGGCGGGGAACAACTTGCCCATCTGGTAGGAAATACCGGTAAGGGTGGAAACCGGGTAAAGAAGCCCCGAGAAATTGACGGCGGGGATCAGGCAAAGGATGGCTGTGCCAAATATGGCCGCAACCTGAGACTGCACAAAAACCGAGATCAGCAGCCCGAAACCGGTTGAGGCGAAAATATACAGGATGGCCCCGAGAGACAGCGCCAGAAAAGACCCTTTGAGTGGCACACCCATGACAACAACCGAGAGCACAACCAGCGCCAGATAGGAAAGCGTGGCGAGGGCAACGTAAGGGGTCTGTTTGCCAATCAGGTATTCTCCAACCGAGGCAGGGGAAGCGTATAGATTGACAATGGAGCCGATTTCCTTCTCCCGCACGACGCCCAGGGCTGTCAGCATGGTGGGGATAAGAATGAGCGCCAGCATGATGGTGCCCGGCGTCATGGCGTAAATACTGCGGAATTCCTGATTATAGACAAATCGAGGTTCTATGCTGATGGGGGATGCGGGTACCATTCCGCGAGGAAGGGATTTTCCGGCAGAAGACGCATATTGAAGTAGGGCGCCCGTTGCGTAGGCCCGTATATTGGCCCCCAGAAAGGGCATGGCGCCGCTGATGCCAATACCAACGGAGGGATGGCGCCCGGCATCAAGGTCGCGCCCAAAATCAGGCGGGATATCCAGTGTCATCTGCACTGTTCCCTTCTGGAGCTGCTGTGCCATGTCGGCATCGCTGGCAGCGGGCGCGGTTTCAGTAAAATAACTTGAACCCTGGAAAACCTCGATCAATTCCCGACTGTGATGGGTGTGGTCATGATCGCGGACGGTGTAACTGATTTTGTTGACATCGAAGGAGATGCTGTAAGCTGACACCAGCAGCAGAACGACCGGCCCCATAATGGCGAAGGCCAGCCGCAGGCGGTCGCGCAGGAGTTCTATGGTTTCACGGCGCGCAAATGCCCACGTGCGCGCGAGCCATGTCACCAGTTTTGGAGACGATGCAGCGTGCTGTGTCACACTTGCTGCCTGAGAAGTGGACGCAGCAGTGGGCGGCTGTGGGTCTGTGCGGGCTTCTTCATCGCGTAGATAGTCAATGAAGGCCGCTTCCAGAGATGTTTCTCCGCGTTTGCGTGTCAGATCTGCCGGCGTGCCAACGGCCAGAACGCGGCCCCGATGCATAAGGGAAATACGGTCACAACAGGCGGCTTCGTTCATGAAGTGTGTGGAAACGAAGATGGTGACATGCTTGTTGCGGGAGAGGTCAATCAGATGCCGCCAGAACATGTCCCGCGCGGCAGGGTCCACCCCTGAGGTTGGTTCATCCAGAATAAGGATATCAGGCGTGTTGATGCACGCAGCGGCCAGTTGCAGGCGTTGGCGGATGCCAAGCGGGAGATCAGCAGGGCTGGCACTGGCGAAGGGGCGGAGTTCAAAGTCATCCAGCGCCTGTTCGACCCGTGTTTCTGCCTCTGCTGCGGGAACACGGTAGAGTCTGGCTTGTAGAACCAGATTTTGCCGGACAGTCAATTCTTCATAAAGAGAGAATGACTGCGACATATAGCCAATGCGCATACGGGCATTGATATCATTGGCGGAGACCGGTTTGCCAAACAGTTTGGCTGTGCCGCTGGTAGCATCCAGCAGGCCGGTCAGCATTTTCATGGTTGTGGATTTGCCACAGCCATTGGAGCCCAGAAAACCGAAAATTTCTCCCCGGCCTATTCTGAAGCTGACATGATCTACCGCGACAAAGGACCCAAACTGCCGTGTGAGTCCGGTAGCCTCAATCGCGGGTTCTCCGCCAGGGTCCTGATACGGGGGAATGGAAAACCCGCTGGCGCGTGAGCGTTTTTCTTCGGGTAGAAGGGAAATATAGGCCTTTTCAACCGTAGGCTGTCCGGTTTGCTTGAGAATATCGGCTGTAGGGGCGCTGACCAGAACTTTCCCATCGTCCATTGCCACCAGCCAGGAAAAGCGGGCGGCTTCTTCCATGTACGCTGTGGAAACAAGAACAGTCATCGAAGGACGAGCAGCGCGGAGCGTGTCCACCAGTGTCCAGAACTGCTGGCGTGACAGGGGATCAACGCCGGTGGTGGGTTCGTCCAGAATCAGCAGATCAGGGTCATGTACCAGGGCGCAACACAGGCTGACTTTCTGCTTCATGCCGCCAGACAGCTTACCTGCTGGACGGTCCGGGAACGGGGCCAGTCCAGTGGCTTCCAGCAGTTGTTTGATCCGCGCTTCGCGGTAGGCTGCGTCGAGCCCGAACAGGCGGGCAAAGAAATCGATGTTCTCACGCACGGAAAGCGTTGGGTAAAGATTGTGCCCCAGCCCCTGCGGCATGAACGCAACCCGCGGGAGAATAGCCTCGCGCTGTCGAGTATTGCTCATATCTGCGCCGAGGGTCATCACCGTGCCGCTTTGAATACGGCGAACGCCCGCAATCAGGCCGAGAAGAGTGGATTTACCAACACCATCAGGGCCAACCAGCCCGATGGTCGTGCCCGCAGGGAGCGAGAGGGAAACATCTCGCAGCGCGACCGTATGACCGTAGCGATGCGTGAGAGAGCGCAGCAGTATATCAGCCTGATCTGCCTTTGGATGCAGGACGGGCTGAGACATCAGTCCTGTTCCTGTTGTTTGGGGGCTGGCCACTGGGCGGAGGAGCTGGTGCGTACGTAGCCTTCTCCGGTCATGCCTGCTTTGAGGGCGCCACCCAGTTTAGCAACCGTGTCTGGCATGATCTGCAATTTGATACGATAGACCAGCTTTTCGCGTTCTGTGGCGGTTTCCACGTATTTAGGCGTGAACTGCGCTTCCGGAGAAACAAAGGAGATACGGGCTGGGATCAGAGACGCGCCAAGGGCATCCAACTGGATGCGGGCCTCATCCCCCACATGGAGTTTGCCTGCTGTTTCCGATGGGAAAAAGACGGTGAGATAAGTATCAGAGGGGTCGAGCAGAGAGGCCACACGGCCTCCGCCAGCCAATACCGCGCCCTGTTCAGCAACTTTGTATTCAATCTGACCGCTGACAGGCGCCTTGACTGTCATATCGTTCAGAACGGTTTGAAGCCGATCAATCTGTGACGCAGCCGCAGTTGTGGCCGCCTGGGCCGAGGCTGCGGCATGTTCTGCGGCCTGTGCGGAAAGGGTGCGTGTTGTATAAGCGGTCTGGCGTTCCTGTACTTCCATATCTGATACAAGATGTTGGGCTGCCATTTGCCGTGCGTGCCGTAATTCCTGGCTCGCTAACGTTGCCGCGGCCTGGGCGGCGGCCTGTTCCGCCTTGGCACGGCTTACGGTTTCCTGCGCCTGCACGAAGTTTGCCCGTGCACCTGCCAGCTGGGCGGTTATTTCCGCATTGTCCTCATAGGCAAGAGGTTGGCCGGCTTGAACGTGGTCTCCTTCATGAAAGGTGATGTCTGTGATCCTGCCCGGATATTTTACGGCAATATCCAGACGCGTCATTTCCAGACGGCCATTGCTGACAGCAATATTGGGGGGCAGATCGTTCTTGTGCGCAAAGTAATACCATGCACCCGCACCGCATAGTCCGCCGACAAGAGCAGCGCAGCCAAATACCATGCCAAGCCGCCTGGGTGGCCGGGGGGCAGATGCCGCAGGGGAAGGGGCGGGCTGGTTGGGAGGGGTTGGCTGAGTGCTCATGGTCCGCTGCTTTTGTGTCTGGGGCGTAGGGTTCAAGAACGGTGTTTTTATCTGATTTTCATCGAAATGAACGATCGGTCATTTGTATCTTTTTACGCCATAATGCTTCTGGAGGATGCTGGCAATGATATGTGTCAGCCAGGATACAGCCATGAGCGGGGGAAAACACATTTCAAAGTAGGATTGACTGCTTTTAGAGTGGTGCGTTATAACGAGTTTCATTCTATAAAAACTAGTATTAACAAATACTTATTGTGTTTTCTGGGGTGGAAAATTATTTTCTTTTTCGAGAAAGCTATTAAGCAAAAAAATCATTGGTATGTGGTCATTTCTCCACCGTTTATGGTTTTTCTGATGGTGGCGTTTTAATTCATGTAACGGGACTGCCTTCCTATAACGATTGATTAAAACGATTATTCTGCGGCCTGAGAGACGAAGACGGAATGGGCCGGAATGAAGAGACCGTTGTCAGGTGGGATGAGGAGGGGAGCCGTTATTCAGCGTCCGGTAAACCGCCCCATTGAAAGAAAAAACATGTCGGTGTTCAGGGAGGGAACCGTGGTATGTGGCGGAGCCTGTCACTCCTGCGTGAAAGCGCCACAATTTTATAAAATGCTGTCGCAAGAGTTGCGTTATCCCAGTAGCACAAAGGGATAGGCGGTGTTCAGGACGAACAGATAAAGAAGGATTGTTTTCAGTGGATGGTGGCGAGCAGAGTTACTGGGTGCACGATGATAATCTTGCTGTCCGTGTTGTGGCGATGCGGCGGGATACCAACGCTGCGGGAGATGTCTTTGGCGGCTGGGTTGCCGCACATATGGATCTGGCCGCCAGCACAACGGCTGAAGACAGGGCTGGCCGTAAATGCGCTACGGTCGCCATAGATGGATTGGTGTTTCATCGCCCGATGGCGGTTGGGGATGAACTGAATGTTTATACCCGTATCCTGAAGGTTGGCCGCACGTCTATGACGATTGAAGTGGAAGCAATACGCAGAATACGGCGTACCGCCATCCGGCAGAAAGTGACGCAGGGAAAATTCATTTTTGTGGCGTTGGATGACGACGGAAAGCCGTGCGCGGTTGATAAATAGGGAGCCTGCCGCCCTCGAGTTTCTCCTGACGGTCGCGGCTTCCTTCGGTTCATAAAGAGGGAACGCCCATATCGTTCAAGCCGATTTATGGACTCATATGCGCTATGAGTAAGGGTAGACTGGAAAGCGTTTTACCTTGAAATACGCTCAGGCGAGGGGCAGCATGAGCGGATGAAAAAAATCATACCTCTTGCCGTGGCAGCATGTTTTGTCAGTTTTGTAGGCTTGGAGTGCACAAGTGCGGCGTCTACCAGAACAGAGGGGAGTGCTGCTCCCTCGTCCGCTGAGAAACGGGTGATCACTGAACGTATTGGTGCTGTGAAGAATGCTCAGGATCGCGCGGCCATCGAAAACCAGAGCCCTGTATGGAAGATGACAACCTTTCTGTGTCAGGATGCAGCACGTCCTGTGTTGGAAGAAAAAGGGGCAGGGCGGCGGTTTTTCTTGCAGGATGACAAGCCGGAGAGTCAGGTTTTTGTGGGGCCGGAATTGTTGACTGGCCGCGGGCAGTTCAGTCTGAAAAAGGACGCCATGCAGTGGGTCCCATTCATATGGGCCTGCCATCTTGATCCCAAAACGGCCAAAGTGATTCGGTTTGACGTAGCTGAGACAAGGGAAGCGGATAAGGCAGAGGGAAAGCCCCCGGTCTGTCAGGCAAAGGATCTGCACCTGACGCTTGATGCTCAGAACGGGGCTTTCAATGGGATGTCTCATTCAGGAACCCTGGTTATCCTGAAGAATACAACTGCCCATGCCTGTTCGGTTCCGGCGTATCCGGCAGTTGAGTTGCAGGACAGCGCTGGCAGGAATGTGTCTGCGCACCGTCAGACAGAGAGCGCTACGGCATCGGGCCAAATGGACAGCCTTTCCCATCAGGATAATGCTTCAGTGACCCTGCCGGCAGATGGAACGTTATATACCGCGCTGCGCTGGGTGTCAGGCGATGTCTATGACGGCAGCCATAATTGCGTGACTGCTGCTGCTCTTCAGTTGATATGGGATGACGGCAGGCAGAGCGCGCGTGTTCCTATGCAGGCGCATGTGTGTGCACCAGCCCAGCAGAGTGCCCAATTTGAACAAACACCATTGAGCGCCCATTCCGCTATGCCGTAGAAGCGGGCACAGAGTTCTCTGGTGAGGTTTTATCGTGTTTCTTCGGCAACTGACCTATCTGCTGGCGCTTGATCGCTTCCACCACTTTTCCCGCGCGGCGGAGGCCTGTGGTGTTTCTCAGCCCGCGCTCTCGGCAGGTATTCGGCAGTTGGAAGCGGAACTGGGCATTACCATCATCCAGCGCAACCGCCGGTTTTACGGTCTGACGGCGGAGGGAGAGCGGGTTCTGGCCTGGGCACGGCAAACCTTGGCCGCGCTGGATGGTCTGCGGCAGGAGGCCGCCCTTGCGCAGGATGTTGCTGGGGGATCGCTTGCCATTGGGGTCATTCCGGCGGCTATTCAGGTTGTGCCGTTGTTGCTGGAGCGCTTTAGGGCCGTGGTGCCAGCCTTGCATGTGGAAGTGAAAATCTGTTCCAGCAGAGATATGGTTCATTTACTGCGGGAACATACACTGCAACTTGGCCTGATGTATCTGGATCAGGTTCCGGTGGATAGCCCGTTTGAAACGTCCGCGTTGTATGCTGAGGTGCCTGTGTTGGCGGCTGCCAAATCCATGCCTCTACCCGCAGCCAAGACAATTGAATGGAAGGACATAGCCGCCGTGCCGCTGTGTCTGTTCACCACGGAGATGCGGAGCCGCCAGTTGGTGGATGCCGGGTTCAGGAATGCGGGTGTAAAGCCGACAATCCTTCTGGAAACCAATGCGTTGGAGTTACTCCATGCCGAGTTGCTTTCCGGGCGTCTGGCCAGCATCTTGCCAGTTGCGGCACTGCCGGAACGGGTTGGGCCGGATGGTTTGCAGACGCGCCGGATTGGTCCTTCTGCTTCCCCGGATGTCGGGCTGGTGCGGTTGGATCAGTCAAACGGTACTGCGCTGTTGGAGCGCGTATGGAGTGTTGTGCGTGCGCTGAAGCTGGATGATATTTATATGCCCTGAGCGCTCAGGATAGCGCATTATAATTTCTGCTTATGAACTGATTACAACAAACGCTTGGACGTTTATCCGGGCCTTTTGCATGGTCCACCTTTTACGTGAGGAAATACCATGCGTAGCGCCAAAGAGCAGGAAAGCAACGGCGGAGCATTTCTCTCTGCCTCTGCATTTGGTGCGCGAAGTTTGCGGTTTGCAGGTGAACTGGAAGACCGTTGGCGGCAGAAATTGCGCTGGTTGTTCGCGCCTTCTCTGGCTGATGTCACATTTGCTGTTCGGTCCGCATTGGCGGCAGGGTTGTCCTTGCTGATTGCCATGTGGATGGAACTGGATAGTCCGCAATGGGCTCCTCTCACTGTCTGGGTGGTTGCACAGTCTTCCCGCGGAGAAAGTCTTTCCAAAGCCCGGTGGCGTATTGCAGGCACGGTGCTGGGGTGTGTGGTGGCCATTGCTCTGATTTCTGCTTTTCCGCAGGCGTCAGCTCTGTTTTTTTGTGCGCTGGCGCTCTGGATTGGCTGCTGCTGCGGGTTGGCCACTTTTTTGGAGAGCTATCGGGCTTATGGTCTGGTTCTGACAGGCTTTACATCCGCCATTGTTGCCACAGGGGCCATTGCTCAACCGGATGACGTGTTTAACGTCGCCATTGCACGCGGAACATATATTGTTCTCGGGGTGGTGTGCGAGGCTGTGCTGGCCATGCTGTTCTCGCCTTATATGAGGGAGCAGGCCCGAAAGAATCTGGATAATCGGCTTGAGGGCGCTTTAAGGGCGGTAACGGCTCTGGTGAAGGATCTGATCACCGGGAAGGCGGATGCCGGAGCCCACGCTCAGGTTCTGACAACGCTCGTTTCCGCCAACAGCCGTATTGAGTTTGATGCACTGGAAATAGGCGGCCGTACGCATATTGCGGATCACGCTCGCGCTGCATTGTCCTGCATGATGGTCATGCTTGCCCGCGCGCGGGCGCTCTCTTTATTGGTGGGGATGGACCGGGACGCGCGTTATGATGATGCAGGCAAGTCTGTGCCAGTGGCGCTTATGGCGGATTATGAGGCAGCACAGAGGCATATTCAGGCCGCGGAGCATCCGGTACGGGGGGATCATTTCCGCTTTCACATAGCCTCCCGCAGACACGCGCTGGAATCAGTGGAGAACGGCGTAAGGGCCTGCGCGGGCATTCTGGGCAGTTGGCTGGTCTGGGAAGTTACGGCCTGGCCGTCTGGTGCCGGGTTCGTGTCCTTTGTGGCGCTTGTGTATGGTCTGCTGGCAACACGTGAAAACCCGATAGTGGCATCTGGTTCCTTTTTTAAAGGAGCCTGTTGGTGTGCCGTCGCCGCGGGACTTTATGCGTTGTGGGTTCTGCCAAAAATAACGACGCCGGAAATTCTGCTGATGGCCCTTATGGTGCCCATGACAATTGGGGGGCTGGCAGCACGGCATGCTTCCACCGCGGGGTATGCGTTTTCTTTCAACATGTTTTTCCCGGTGTTGCTCGGCCCAATTAACGATGGTCGTTATGATGAGCAGTCCTTTTTTAACGGCGCGCTGTGTTTTCTGCTGGCGGTTCTGTTTGTTGGCTGGACATATCGGGTTGTTCTGCCGTTTCGGGTTGATTCTCATATGCGGCGCACTGCACGGTGGCGGCGAAGGCGGCTCAGGGCGTTGGCGGTGCAGGGAAGCCGAACAACCATTCAGCAATGGTTGGCGGAAAGTTCAGACAGTCTCGTTCGTATTCTCAGAAATGCTCAGAATGTTCCCGCCCCGCTACGGCTGGCTTACATGCAGGACCAGTTGCGTCTGACCAGTATGGGCATGTGCCTGATTACGGTTAGGGATGCTGCCCATGACAAGGACCTGCCAGTGCATGTCAGGCGGACCTTGCACCTTTTTCTGCGGAAATGGGCCGAAGGGGGATCACAGGCCACCATTTGGGCCCAAAAGATGCAAAGCTGGGTGGCGCGGCAGCGCCGGAACACCAGCGAGCGCCCAGTTCAGGAAGAATTGGAAAAAGTCGAACTCATGCTCAGGGTCATCGCAGTGGAAGGCGCTGAGACCTGAACAAACCTTGTTCCGGGAAGCCTTCACGGGCGAACGGTAGGATTATGTTCATCCGCCATACCGCAGGCTGTTGGTTCATCAATGGTCAAAAGGACGCGTAAACGTTCTGACATCGGGAGATGGGAGAGCGGGGGAGAGCGATGCACCACGCCTTGACCATTTGCGTGCGGGCCTTTGTTTCCTTCAAGAAGAGCAATGTGCCCGGCAGGAATACGATGGATCAGGGCAGGGTCGTCTTCCGGCGATGATGAAGTGGCAGTTTGCCCTTGGGTTGTGGAGACCCATTCGGTGCCTGGCCCGTAATACGTGCAAAGCAACCGCAGTGCGACATGGTCAGTATGGAATTTTCGACAGGAATTCGTGGTGATCTGCTCCAATCTGAAACGGACAGCATCGAGCCCGCTTGCTTCCCGATACAGTTGGGCGAGGTGCAAGGCGTCCTCCAGCAAGGAGAAGGCCGTAGGCGGCATATGGGGGGAACACAGGGTACGCAGATCTTCTGGCGTGCCTTTGGCCAATATAAGGCGAGGCCCTTTCTTGATCATGGCTTCGATCGCAGTCTGAAGTGTTGCGGGAAGAGGTCGCGCAAGAATGGTCATGGGCCCCTTGCCTGAATGGATATCGGCCTGTGCGTTTTGGAAAAGAGACAATCTGGTGGGGCAAGGAGAAGACAACATGAAAAACCTCAAAACGTAACGTTATAATATTACGTTTCCTGCGGACGATTACAAGAGGGCTGCATATCGGACGTGTAAGGCGTTTTTTTGAGAGTAGGCGGAAAAAGGGATAGAAAGAGAGGAACGTTCCGGTAAGAAAGGAAAACCTGATGCAAAAAGGCCTATCCTGGCGGCATGCGGTGATAGCGGGGGGCATTCTGTGTTCCACGCTCATGGTAGGAAATGCCAAAGCGCAGGAAGAAACGAGGGAGCCTCAGTCATCCCTCACTATTCCTTTGGCTCCGGCTGTAGCGGTACAGAAAGAAACGCCGTTTTATCACTGCACTGGGCCTCACTCCCTTTTGCAAAAATTGCCGGCAGGGGATTTTCCGGTGACATATCTGAATGCGGGAGCCGTCAGTCTGGCTGTGTTACCGGTTGAAGGGCAGACCTTGGTTTTCACTAACGTTATGTCTGCTTCCGGAGCCAAATATGTTGCAGACCGATTTGTATGGTGGACCAAAGGGCAGCAGGCTTTCTTTTCTGAAGACCGAGCAGATGCAGGGTCACCAAGTGTTTGTGAAGAAGTGAAACTTTCTCACACCGGAACAGAAAAACAGGCCCAGTAAATAGGGATTTCTCGAGCGAAAAATGAGGGGGCGCAGGGATGCTGCTTGAAAAAGGCGGTCGCACATTTTTGCAGGACCGTCAGCTTGGAAGCTCTTTGTCTGCCATTGCAGGGGCCATAAACGCGTTTAGTTTTCTGAGTGTAGGATATTATTGCGCCAACATGACAGGCAACGTGTCTGCTTTGGCGACAAATTTTCTAAACGAAGACATGAAGGTGGCTCTTGTTTCAGCGGGGCTGGTGGTATGTTTTTTAGTAGGAGCCATGCTTTCCGCCATTATGGTGAACGTGGGGCGCAGGCGGGGTGAAGCTGGCATTTATGCCTATAGTATTCTGATTGAAGCCGTGATTCTGGGAGCCTTGGCTCTTATCCAGATGTTTTACGTGCTCCCATCCGTTCAGAATGTTTTCTTTCCCTTGGTGTTGAGCTTTCTGATGGGAATGCAGAATGCAACCGTGACCCGTGTCTCTGGAGCCGTTGTAAGAACAACGCATGTAACCGGTATGCTAACCGATCTGGGGATAGAGGTGGCAAACTGGCTGGAAACCGGGCGAAAGAGAACCCAGGCCGAGCAGCATATCAAAATGCGTCAGCGTTTGTGGTTACATAGCCAGATTATTCTTTGTTTCATTGCAGGAAGTGCTGTTGGTGCATGGGGATATCTGCACTGGCAAAAAGGTTTCCTGCTCGCCATAGCGGGTATATTGGGATGCTTGGCTGTACCGGGTATTCTGGTGAATACGGGTTCTGAAAAGCGGAGAGAGGCCGACGGAGAAAGCAGCGACCAGTAAAAGTCTGTTTTCTTCGTGTCATTTAAAAAGGGCCTGAGATCATTGGGTAATTTTGCGGATCTTGAAACTGTTGTTTTTATGCTTTTTTCATCAGGAAGGTTCTAAAAACCCTCTTTTCCCACCTGTGTAAAAATCGTAACCCATTGATATTGCTACTATTGGAAAAATCAAAATAGGGGTTTTTAGAACCCTCCATCTGCCGAACTGTAGAGCCTATTTTTTCGATTTCCCAAACAATCTGTACATTGCGTCATGTTTTGAAAATTGAATATGAAATTTCAGAGGTAGTTCTGAGTGGGTGCGAAAAAGACCAGATGCAGGACTTTGGGTGCAGTAAGCAAAATGTCCTTCAGGCTGGCGTATAGGGTGGCTCGTTTTTCAAACGAGGCCAGAACGCCGGAGGAGACGTTCTGGCCTGTCTTTTCTTATTTTACAAAGCCGACAATTTTTTCAGCTTCGGCAACAATCGGCTCAGCAATGGCCTGAGCGCGCGTAGCACCTGAGCGGAGAACGGCGAGCAGATGATCTTCATTCTGCATCAGTCGGGTTGTTTCCTGTGCAATGGGAGCAATGGCGTTAACCACAACCTCAGTCAAAGCCTGCTTGAAGGGGCCAAAACCTTCGCCTGCATGTTTTGCCAGAACGTCCGTAATGCTGATGTCCGAAAGGGCAGCATAGATTGTGACCAGATTTTTAGCTTCCGGCCGGTTTTCAAGCTGTGCGGGATCTTCAGGCAGAACGTCTGCATCAGTTTTTGCGCGGCGGATCTTGAGCGCAATGGTATCCGCGTCGTCCGTCATCTCAATCCGGCTCTGGGCGGAAGGATCTGACTTGGACATTTTCTTGGTTCCATCCCGCAGGCTCATGACGCGTGCGGCGGCAGGAGGAATAAGGGCTTCTACTTCCGGGAAGAAGGAGACCCCGTAATCATGGTTGAATTTCTGAGCGATATCGTTGGTCAGTTCCAGATGCTGTTTCTGATCTTCACCAACAGGCACGCGGGTTGCCTTGTAAGCCAGGATGTCGGCAGCCATCAGACTGGGATAAACGTACAGACCGGCCGAATGGTTTTCCCGGTCCTTGCCTGCTTTATCCTTGAACTGTGTCATGCGGTTGAGCCAGCCCAGGCGGGTGACACAGTTGAAAATCCACGCCAGCCGCGCATGAGCCGACACAGCGGATTGATTGAACAGGACGTGTTTTTCCGCATCAATGCCGGATGCTAGGAGAATGGCAGCCTGCGTAAGGGTTTGGTGCCGCAGTTTTTCCGGTTCCTGCCACACAGTAATAGCGTGCATATCTACCAGACAGAACACGCACTCATGGTCGGCCTGTAGGTTAACCCAGTTCCGGATAGCGCCCAGATAGTTACCAAGCTGCGGAATGCCGGACGGCTGAATGCCAGAAAAGATGCGTTGCATATGCTTTACCACTGTGATCGTGAGCCAGGAGAAATTAGGGGATAGGAGAGAGCTTGTTCAGATTTTCCCGTTCTTCCGCCACCATTCCCGCAGATTTTCGGACCGCGCGCGCCGCCGCGATATCCTCTTTGGTCATAACAGGGGCAGGTTGCGTTGAGCCGCGGGCAGAAAGCCAGGAGAGAATTTGCGCGATCTCGTCATCTTTAAGGTAACGGAAGGGGGGCATTTCTGCTTCATAAGGCATGCCATTGGCCATGATTGGTCCGCTAACACCATTCATGAGCACATCAGCGAGATATTTACGGCCTTCTGCCGTGCTGGCAATGCGGTCTAAGCGTCCGACCAGCGGCGGAACGGAGCCGGGCATGCCGTCACCGCTATGATGGCAAATACCGCAGTTGCTGCCGTAAAGATTTTTCGGGCTTTTGGGCGAACAGCCGCCAAGAAGAAGGGAAAGAGCACCAACCGCCAGAAAGGCGGACCGCGTGCTATGAAAAGACATCATGGTCTGAAACCTGTCCTACCGGTTCTGCGCATGACAGAACCGGTTCAGGCCGTTTCCGGATTAATGGGCGTGATCAACGCCCAGCAACTGGATACGGAAAATAAGCGGGCTGTCTGCTGGGATAATCCCCATGGCCTTGTGGCCATACCCGAGTTCGGGCGGTACATAGAGCATCCAGGTATCACCCACATGCATCATGGGAAGGGCTTCCATCCAGCCTTTCACCAGCCCCTGCAAGGGCATCTGCATGTAAGCGCCATCGCCATGCTGTTCGGAACTGTCAAAAATGGACCCGTCTGGCAGGCGGCCTTCATAGATCAGCATCATCACGTCTCCCGGGCGCGGCTGTTCGCCGTCCTTGGGGCCGGATTTCAACACCTTGTAGGCCAGGCCGTCCTTCAGCACGGTCACACCGGGCTGAGAGCGGAGCTTGTCCATCTGCTGGGCTGGAGTCAGTTCAGGTTCCGCTTCCTTATGTGAACCGCACGCAGCAAGAGAGACGGCCATGCCGGCCGCAAGCAGGTAAGGAGTAAGTTTGAAACGACTGGTCATGACCCTCTCGACAATCTGAAAAGAATGGCGGTGACGTCGCGCCCTTAAAGCGCGCCGCCCTTACGTCCGATCTGAGCACCCAACCGCAGACGCAGCGCGTTCAGTTTGATGAAGCCCTGTGCGTCTGCCTGGTTGTAGGCACCTTCGTCATCTTCAAACGTGACAACGCGGGTATCATACAGGCTGTTCGGGCTTTCACGCCCTACGCAGATAACATTGCCCTTATACAGTTTCAGGCGGACACGGCCGGATACGGAATGCTGGGAGGCATCAATCAGAGCCTGCAGCATGCGGCGTTCCGGGGAGAACCACAGCCCGTTGTAAAGAATGGCAGCATAACGCGGCATCAGGCTGTCTTTGAGGTGCATGGCCTCGCGGTCCAGAGTGATGGATTCAATGCTGCGGTGGGCCGTTAGCAGGATGGTGCCGCCGGGGGTTTCATAAATCCCGCGGGACTTCATGCCCACAAAGCGGTTTTCCACCAGATCAAGGCGGCCAATGCCATTGGCTTTGCCCAGCTCGTTCAGCTTTGTCAGCAGCGTGGCTGGAGACATGGCTTCACCATTGATGGCAACCGGATCACCGCTGACGAAATCGATTGTGATTTCCGTAGCTTTGTCGGGCGCTGCTTCTGGAGAGATGGTGCGCTGGAACACAATTTCTTCTGGTCCAACTGCCGGATCTTCCAGCAGTTTTCCTTCAGAAGAAGAGTGCAGCAGATTGGCATCCACCGAGAACGGCGCTTCTCCACGCTTGTCCTTGGCGATGGGGATCTGGTTTTCTTCGGCAAAAGACAGCAGCCGGGTGCGGGAGGTCAGATCCCATTCACGCCACGGAGCGATCACTGTGATGTCGGGCTGCAGGGCGTAATAGGCCAGTTCAAAACGAACCTGATCGTTCCCTTTGCCAGTGGCACCGTGGGCGACAGCATCTGCACCGACCTGACGGGCGATTTCAATCTGGCGCTGGGCGATCAGAGGGCGGGCAATGGAGGTGCCCAGCAGATACTGGCCTTCATATAGGGTGTTGGCCCGGAACATCGGGAAGACGAAATCCTTCACGAAGGTCTCACGCAGATCTTCGACAAAGATTTCCTTCACACCGAACATTTCGGCCTTTTTGCGCGCCGGTTCCAGTTCTTCTCCCTGACCCAGATCAGCGGTGAAGGTGACAACTTCACAACCATAGGTCTTCTGCAGCCAGCGCAGGATGACAGATGTGTCCAGCCCGCCTGAATAGGCCAGCACAACTTTTTTGACATCTTTTCTGGCGGCAGGTGCGCCCATGGGAGTGATCTCCTGAGTAAGTAAGACAAGAATGTTTCGCCCTGCTTCCTAGCATCAGCAGGGCAGGGGAACCAGAGGCCAAGCTCGTATCTGGGTAAGAAGAAGCAGAAAAATCAGCCCTGCGCTGCGCGCACGCGTTCGCTTTCAGTTTTCAACTGCCCACATGCCGCCAGAATATCGCGCCCCCGGGGCGTGCGAATAGGAGACGCAAATCCGGCATCCATGATGATATCTGCAAACTTGTTCTGCTGTTCCCGCGTGGAGGGGCGGTAGTCACTGCCCGGCCAGGGATTGAACGGGATCAGGTTCACTTTGGCGGGGATACCTGAAATCAGCCGTACCAGTTCACGTGCATCGGCTTCACTGTCATTCACGCCACGCAGCATGATGTATTCAAATGTGATGCGGCGCGCATTGCTGGCTGCCGGATAGCGGCGGCATGCGGCGAGAACCTCTTCAATCGGATATTTACGGTTGAGCGGTACAATCTGGTCTCGCAGGTCATTTCTGACAGCATGCAGGGAGACGGCCAGATTGATTCCCAGTTCGTCCCCGCAACGGTCCATCAGGGGCACAACGCCGGATGTGGAAAGGGTAATGCGGCGGCGTGACAGGCCAATGCCCTCTCCATCCATGATGATTTTCATGGCTTTGGCGATGTTCTCGTAATTATAGAGCGGCTCTCCCATGCCCATAAGAACAATGGTGGAAAGCAGGCGCGGCGTCTCGCCTTTGGGGCTGGGCCATTCACTGTAGGAATCCCGCGCAGCCATGAACTGCCCCACAATTTCCGCAGCGCCCAGATTACGCACTAGTTTCTGCGTGCCGGTATGGCAGAACGTGCAGGAGAGGGTGCACCCTACCTGTGAGGAGATGCAGACAGCACCACGATCTTCCCTACGGTCAGGAATGTAAACAGTTTCCGCTTCCTGCCCATCCCGAAAGCGGAAGAGGAATTTTCGTGTTTCATCGGTGGACGTCTGGACCATGGCCGCGTCTGGCCGACCAATAATGAACTGCTCCGCCAGCTTTTGCTGCAAAGGCTTGGCGATGCTGCTCATCCGGGAAAAATCTGTCACTCCCTGATGATAGATCCAGTGCCAGAGCTGCTTGGTCCGGAACGGTTTTTCCCCGATTTCTAGAAGAATTTCTGTAATTTCGTCGCGGGAGAGGCCAACGAGGTCTCGGCGTCCGTCTGCCAGTCTGGCTTCTGGAGGGCTGAATAACGCAGCCTTGGCCAGAATGCGTGCCCGTTCCTCCGCATTCAGAGAAGCCGCGGCTTCGGCATCATGAGTTTTGGGGTGAGAACCTGAAGAAACGAGGGACATACATAACGCCGTAATGGGAGGGGGATGATGAACTTATAACAGAAAAAGGCCCGGCGGGCACCGGACCTTCTCCATATTATAGACTGTTTTTAACCGAAACAGCAAAGGCTTGCTGCTTCCCTATGGCAGGTCAGTCAGTTCTGCCCGCTGTTTGCTGCGTGAGGTTGGTCCTGCAGATCAGCGCGCAGCCAGGAAGCTACATGCGTTTTGGCAGGATCGATTTCATCCATGATCAGGCTGATGGTCTGCGCGGAGTACGCATCCGGCTTGCTATCCAGAGAAATTGGAAAAGTCGGGCGCGGAATATCAAAAGTCAGCGCAGGCTCCGGTGCGTCTCCTTCCGAACTGGCAGGTGCAGGGCTGTCTGACTGAATGTTGGCGACCACCGACAGTCTGTCTGCGTCCGGATGCTGACCGAAGAAGAGATAAGCGTAGGAGGCTGCTGCCGAGAGCACATCCCGCATAGCGATCCGATACCGGTTGGTACCATCAGATGGGAGCGCCCGCGCGTGCAGGGTGGCCGGGTCTGCCGTAATAACGAGCGTTTCTGCCTCAGGCTCATCCTGAAGGATTAAACCATCCTGCTCATAATCGCGCAGAAGGGGGCTGCTTGTGGCCAGAATGCTGTCATTGTGCGCAAGTGCTGCGTGATAGGGAACGGGCGCAGCCTGAACAACATCAGTGATGCCGAACAGGCTGGTTGTGACACCGAGCATCATGATGAATTTACGCATAAATAAAACAGATCCTTTTTTGCTGAGAAAGCCAAGCTCTCATAAAATTGTGGCAAAAAAGGAGAAGAATAGCCATGCAGAAAGAGCATGAGGCGATATAAAATCGGTTTTATGTAAAATGAAATTTAAGATTTACGTGCGGCGATCAGAAACTCTTTATTTCCTTCCGGGCCAGTAATCGGACTGGGTTCTATCCCCATTACTGTCCAGCCGGGCAGATTGCTCCACCATTCCTGAATGGTCGCACAGACGCTTTCATGTACAGCAGGGTCCCGCACGACACCTTTTGCACCAATCTGGTCTCGCCCCGCTTCAAACTGCGGTTTGATCAAAGCAACAGCCCATGCGCCCTCTGCAGCAAGAGATAGCGCGGCGGGAAGCACCGTACGGAGGCCGATAAAACTGGCATCGCACACAACAACTGATGGCGCGATGGGAATAATGGTGCTGTCCAGATACCGTGCGTTACATTTTTCGAGCACCGTTACGCGCGGATCTGAGCGGAGTTTCCACGCAATCTGCCCGTGTCCCACATCCACAGCGTAAACAGATTTTGCACCGTGGGTCAGCAGAACATCTGTAAAGCCGCCGGTGGACGCGCCAACATCAAGGCAGACGCAATCTTGCGGAGAAAGCCCGAAATGGTCCAAAGCATGCGCCAGCTTGCAGCCCCCGCGTGAGACCCAGGGGTGTTGTTGCCCGCGGACCTCAAGGGGTGCTTCTTCCTGTAGCTGGTCTCCGGCTTTGGCGACCCGCTTCTCACCAGTGAACACAAGCCCGGCCATAATAAGGGCCTGAGCTTTTGTTCTGCTTTCAACCAACCCTCGGTCAACAAGCATTTGGTCAACGCGACGGCGTGCCATCTGCTTAGGCCGTTTGCTCCGTCAGAGAGACGCCCAATGCGCTGAGAGCGGTTTTTGTGATGTGTGGCGCTGTAAGTCCAGCCTGCTCGTATTGAGCGTCCTGCGAATTATGATCGATGAAGATATCGGGCAGGGTGAGGGGGCGGAAGCGGACGTTATCAAGCAGACCAGTGCGGGCCAGATGATGGCCGACCTGCGTGCCGAATCCGCCAATCGAGCCTTCTTCCAGCGTGATCAGCACGGCATGGTTGCGGGCCAGATTTTCCACCAGTTCCACATCAATCGGCTTGGCAAAGCGCGCATCGGCCACCGTGGGCGGCAGGCCATGGGCGGCCAGCATGTCCGCAGCCTTCAGGGCTTCAGCCAGACGCGGGCCCAGCGAGAGAATGGCAATGCCACCTTTCTCGCCGCCAGCCTGACGGCCCATCTCCCGGATGATCCGGCCCTTGCCGATCTCCAGAACCTGCCCTTCGGCGGGCAGGTCAAGGCCCAGGCCGCCGCCACGCGGGTAGCGCAGACCAATCGGGCCTTCATCGAATTCGGTGGCGGTGGCCGTCATGTGCAGCAGCTCCACCTCATCCGAGGGGGCCATCAGCGTCATGCCCGGCAGGCAGCCCAGATAGGCGAGATCAAACGCGCCAGCATGGGTGGCACCATCAGCCCCCACCAGACCGGCACGATCAATGGCGAAGCGCACAGGCAGCTTCTGCAGCACCACGTCATGCATCACCTGATCATAGGCGCGCTGCAGGAATGTGGAGTAGATGGCGCAGAATGGCCGTAGCCCTTCCGTGGCCATGCCAGCGGCAAAGGTCACGGCATGCTGTTCGGCAATGCCCACGTCAAAAAAGCGGTCAGGGTAGGATTTGGCGAACGCATCCAGCCCCGTGCCTGAAGGCATGGCGGCGGTGACAGCGGTGATCCGGTCATCCGTGGCGGCGCGGCGCACCAGTTCACGGGCGAAGACGGAGGTGTAGGAGGGCGGGCCGGAGGGGCCTTTCTTCTGCTCGCCGGTGACCACGTTGAACTTGGCCACGGCGTGATACTTGTCTCCCGCTTTTTCAGCCGGGCGGTAGCCGTGTCCTTTTTCGGTGATGACATGCAGCAGGATGGGGCCGTTATCCGTATCGCGCAGGTTGCGCAGGATGGCCACCAACTGCGGCAGGTCATGCCCATCCACGGGGCCGACGTAATAGAAGCCCAGTTCCTCGAACAGGGTGCCGCCGGTGATCATGCCGCGGGCATATTCATCAGCCTTGCGGGCCGTGCGTTCCACCGGGGCGGGCAGCTTCTTCACCACTTTTCCGGCCAGTTCGCGCAGGCCCATGAACTTGCGCGAGGACATCAGGCGGGAGAGGTAGTTGGACATCGCGCCCACAGGCGGGGCGATGGACATCTCGTTATCGTTGAGGATGACGATCAGCCGTTCCGCACCGGGGCCCGCTACGGCGGCGTTGTTCATGGCCTCGTAGGCCATGCCGGCGGAGATGGAACCATCGCCGATCACGGCGATCACGCTGCGTTCACGGTAGGACGGGTCTTCCTCGGCGCGCAGGTGATGGGCCACGGCCATACCCAGCCCGGCGGAGATGGACGTGGAGGAGTGGGCCGCGCCAAACGGGTCGTAGGTGCTTTCCGAACGGCGGGTGAAGCCGGAGAGGCCACCGGGCTGGCGCAGGGTGCGGATGCGGTCACGTCGGCCGGTGAGGATCTTGTGCGGGTAGGCCTGATGGCCCACATCCCAGATCACCTTGTCTTCAGGCGTGTCGAACACGGCATGCAGGGCCACGGTCAGTTCCACAACCCCCAGAGACGCCCCCAGATGCCCGCCGGTGGTGGAGACGGCATCAATCGTCTCGGCCCGCAGTTCATCAGCAACCTGCTTGAGCTGCTCAACCGAGAAGTTCCGCATGTCAGACGGATACGTCACACGGTCCAGCGCAGGAAAACGGCCCAGCGTCGGGATGGTCGCACCGCCAGTGGCAGTGGTGGGGGGTGTCTGATCTGCCATCGGCTTAGTTCCTGCGTTCAATCACGTAATAGGCCAGCGCCTTCAGGCGGTCGGCTTTTTCTCCAAACGGAGCAAGGTCTTCAATGGCCAGCTTGGTCAGCCGTTCGGCTTCCGCACGGGCACCATCAATGCCCAGAAGGGCAACAAATGTGGATTTGCCGGAGGCTTCATCTTTCCCGGCGGTCTTGCCCAGTTCTTCAGCCGTTGCTGTAGCGTCCAGAACATCATCCGCAATCTGGAAGGCAGCACCAATGTTGGTGCCGTAGGACCGCAGGCGACGCTGAAGATCCGCATCGGCTTGACCCAGAATGGCTCCGGATTCAGCGGAATAGCGGATAAGGCAGCCGGTTTTCAGGGCGTGCAGATGGCGTACTTCGTCCAGCGGCAGGGCGCGTCCTTCGCCCTCCATGTCAATCATCTGGCCACCGACCATGCCAGCTGCGCCTGATGCGGCCGCGAAAGCAGCAATCAGGGCGATGCGGACGTTGGCACTTTCATGCGTTTGTGCATCGGCCAGAATTTCGAAGGCTTTGGTTTGAAGGGCGTCTCCTGCCAGAATGGCGGTGGCTTCATCAAACTTGCGATGGGTGGAGGGCTGGCCGCGGCGCAGATCATCATCGTCCATAGCGGGCAGGTCATCATGCACCAGAGAATAGGCATGCAGCATTTCGACTGATGCGCCTACGCGGGCAGACTGCGCTTCGGGCACGCCAAACAGGCTGGCGGTTTCAACAGCCAGATAGCCCCGCAGGCGCTTGCCACCGCCAAGGGTTGCATACCGCATGGCTTCAATCAGACGGGCATCGCCCCCGGTGGTGGGGGGGAGAAGCGCATCAATGGCGCTTTCCACCAGCTTGGCGCGGGCAGACATGTCCTTGCGCAGCAGATCGGCATTGGCAGAAGGCTGCGTCTGGGAAGGGGAGATGGTTGTCGGGTCAGTCATCGACATCTCAATCCAAAGGTTTCATGTCCAGGGCCCCGTTGGCTTTCTGGACGATCGCCTGAACGCGGGCCTCGGCCTCGCTCAGCTTGGTTTCACAATGCTGGCGTAAAGCTGCCCCGCGCTCATAGGACGCAATGGCCTCTTCCAGCTTCATTTGTCCGCCTTCAAGGCCGCGCACGATCTTCTCCAGTTCGGAGAGCGCTTCCTCAAAGGACAAAGCCTCGATGTTATCCGCCATGGCGCAGGTCTTCCTATCCGTCATGAGGCGCAGGCATTACTCCGATAAGTGGTGGTCTGCCAAGTCTTGCTTGGGCAGATCGCCCCAGAAAACATATCGCCCTTACGCCTGAGGTATGTCTGTCCGACGTCTGATTGTGAAGGAAAGGGTGCCATTTTCATCCGTGAAGGCGACCAAAGCGTGGCCTGTTTCACGGCAAAAGACCTGAAAATCCACAATGGAGGCACGGTCCGTGGTCAAAACGCGCAATTTTTCGCCACTTTCCATGGAACGGAGACGTTTGTTGGCTTTTAGAACCGGAATAGGGCAACTCAGGCCCCGCGCATCGAGAAGAGCCTCATTCATGACACATAGCCTTGTATAGAGAGACAGAGATGTGTGATTGCATATTTTCCTGAATTATCACATGCCGCATGGTGTTTGAGTACTGCCGGAATAAAGACGTTAGGTTCTGTATGTCAGATTATCGCCTTGGAATCGATCTTGGAGGAACCAAGATCGAGATTGCTGCCCTCGACCCCGATGGGAAAATTCTTCTCCGTCGCAGGGAGGCGAACCCCGGTTCTTATGAACAGCTTCTGGCAAAAATTCGGCAGATGGTGGAAGCCGCCAAGGCGGAGACCAGTCCGGCTGCTACGGTGGGGATTGGTATTCCGGGCGCGATTGACGCCAGAACCCGGTGTGTCAAGAACGCCAATGCGACATGGCTGAATGGTCGTCCTTTTGGGGATGATCTGGAACTGGCGCTTGGCTGCCCTGTGCGTGTGGAGAATGATGCCAACTGCTTTGCCCTCTCTGAAGCCATTGATGGGGCAGCCGCAGGGCGCAAGGTGGTGTTCGGCGTTATTCTGGGGTCAGGCGTAGGCGGTGGTATCATTGTTAACGGTCACCCGCTGACAGGGCTGCACCATATTGCGGGCGAATGGGGGCATATTCCGCTACCGTGGGTGAAGGAAGACGAATTTCCGATGCCGCGCTGTTTCTGCGGTAATAGCGGGTGTCTGGAACGTTTTCTCTGTGGTTCCGCGCTGGCTGAATCGTGGAAAGGTAAGGGGGAACGCAGCACTCAGGGGATTGAAGAGGCTGCCGCTGCTGGCGATGAGGCTGCCATCCGGGCGCTGGACCTATATGTGGACCGTCTGGGGCGTGCCTGTGCGCTGGTGATCAACCTGATTGATCCAGATGCGATTGTGCTGGGAGGGGGCGTTTCAAACCTTCAGACAATTTACGACCGCGTGCCTGACGTGATGAAGCAGTATGCCATTACACCGACCTGTGACACACAGTTGCTGAAAAATCAGCATGGCGACAGCTCCGGCGTGCGCGGCGCCGCGTGGCTATGGGGAGAATAGTTTTTTGTTGAGGCTGTGACCATTCTCAGGGGGATGGTCGTTTAAGCAGACTACCTAAATATAGGCGTCTTATTGAAGCCTGATACCGGAACAGGAAAAAGCGCCCTTTGAGGTAAAGGGCGCTTTTTTTGTATCAGAACGGAGCGTCAATATCGACGACGTCAATCAGTTTGTGGTTGACGAATTCCTTGATGCCTAGGCCGATCAGTTCGCGGCCATAACCGGAGCGGGCAACACCGCCGAACGGCAGATCCGCTTTGACCATGGTCGGGTGGTTCACATACACCATGCCGGTGTAGATCTGTTCTGCTACCTTCACGCCGCGTTTTGTGTCCTTGGTGAAGACGGAGCCGCCAAGACCAAACGGAGAATCGTTAGCGATGCGGATGGCATCGGCTTCATCCTTGGCGCGGTAAAGCTGGGTGACGGGACCAAAGAATTCCCAATGACGGGCTTCATTGTTCTCGTGCAGGTTGGTCATCAGCAGCGGCTGGAAGAAGGCTCCTTTTTCCGGAACCGGCGCGCCAATCACTTCAACAACGGCACCATGCTTCTTGGCTTCTTCAACCTGAGCTTTCAGATCATCAGCAGCTTTTTGTGAAGACAGGGGCGCAAGTGTGGTGGACGGATCCATCGGATCACCCGCCTTCAGTTTTGCCACTTCCGCTTTGTAGATTTCCAGGAACTGATCATACACGGCATCGGCCACAATCAGGCGCTTTGAAGAGACGCAGACCTGTCCAGCATTCCAATGGCGACCAAAAGCGGCCCATTTCGCTGCTTTTTCAATGTCAGCATCTTCCAGAACAATAAAGGCGTCCGCACCACCGAGTTCCATGGTGGCTTTCTTCAGAGCCTTACCTGCAATGCTGGCAACAATGGCGCCAGCGCCTTCAGAGCCGGTGAGTGCTACGCCACAAACGCGCGGATCTTTCAGGATCACTTCTGTATGGTGGCGGGCTGCATACAGGTTGCGGAACGCACCCTTGGGCAGGCCCGCTTCAATCATCAGCGCATCGAAGATGGCGGCGCACTGCGGCACGTTGGATGCATGTTTCAGCAGCACCGTATTACCGGCAGAAAGCTGCGGCGCGATAATGCGGGCGATCTGATAGTAAGGGAAGTTCCAGGGTTCGATTGCAAAGACAATCCCCTGAGGCTGGTGCACCAGAACTGCTTCGCCTTCCTTGGGGTCGGCAACCGGCAGTTTTTCCGGCTTCAGCAGGTTTTCTGCATTCTTGGCGTAATATTCAAAAATCTCAGCCGAGAGAATGGTTTCCAGCTTGGCTTCTTCATACAGCTTGCCCATTTCGAGCGTGAGAAGCTTGGCATATTTATCAATATCACGACGCAGAATGTTTGCCGCAGCTGTCATGACCTTGGCGCGATCAGCAAAGGAAACATGCCGCCAGGACGTGAACGCTTCATAAGCGTCATTCAGAGCGGTCTGGACTTCCTGGTCCGTTGCGTCGGGAAACGTTTTGAGTGTTTCACCGGTATAAGGGTTAGTTGTCGCGTAAGCCATAATTTCCGTAAATCCGGGGTTAGAGGTTTAACTATTAAAGAGGATGGGATGGCAGAGTACAGTGTCAAGTCCCATCAGGTGCAAGAGACGCCCCACAAAGAGACAAATAGGCGAGAGCTGAAAAAATAGCGTTGTTATTGTCCTGCGAACTATTCAATTGCACTATAATTCAGAACTTTCTTTCTGTCTGCATTGGCCTCTTTGTATTTCTAAACTGGCTGGCATGGTGATGGTTGCCAGAAAGCAAAGTCAATAGTGTAGCCCATTGTTGGCAGGCAGCAAAATGAACGTCTGATATCCAGATCAGAATGACGGCGTGCGTGTAACACGATCCCCTGACAGGCATCGGAACTGGATGTGGCAGATATGGAACGAAAGATCTTTTTGGTCACGCGAGGGTTGTCTCAACGCAACGAGAGCATGTCAAGAGAGGGGAGAAGGGTAATAAAATTTCGCCATCTAATATGAATTTCTGGTTAACAAAAGGACAGGCGGCTTTTTAGGAAGAGAGGAATGTCATTCCCTCATGAACGCGGCATGAGAGGTATTAGTTGAGAAATTAAATAATAAAAAATTTAGTCACACATAATAAAAAGAAGAAATGTTCAATTATAAATATTAATTTAATACGTATTTTGGAATATTTGACATTTAGAAATAATCAAAAATAAGCTCTGGAAAGGCATGAAAGCAATAAAACGAACAACTGAGTGTGTTCCGCTCTAAATTTCAGAACGGAAAAATGCAATTTTTATTCTTGCTCTCTTTGTTGGGTTCAAGAGATGATCTGTCTGTTGCGAAATCGAACTGAAAAACCAAGCAGAAAGCCACGTCTCTCACTTGCAAGGTGTGCAAGTGCGCAACAATGATCACGAAAAGTTGTTAATTGTTACGGAGACGCTTTTCTTTCTGCTGCTTTTCGCTCAAGCAGCCATGCAAACGGTTTCTCACCAAGGGCAGCACAATGATCACTCTAAAAACACGTCACGGTCGGTTCGTCGCTGCCATCCTTAGCAGTACTTTTTTGTTCTACGAGTATGGCTACGCGGCTCCTCTTCCTCATTCAGCCTCAAAAGGGCATGCGTCTGCGTCTCCTCATAAAGCGCGAACAGTGCGGGCGGCGCAGCCTACTCATCGTCCGTCGGGGCCGGTAAGGAGTCAGGCGGGTGAAGAAGTGGAAGTGGCTGTCAATCGTGCCGGTGGGGGCGGCATGATGCGGCGCGAAACAGCGCCCCGTGCGGTTCAGACCGTTACCAAGCGTTTTATCGCCATGCAGAGCCCGACCAACACGGCGCTGGATCTGGTGAAAAACCTGCCGAGTGTAAGTGTCTCGACAAATGATTCTTCCGGTATTCTGGGTGGGGCCATCAATATCCGCAGTCTGACCGATTCAGATATGGGTATTCTTCTGAATGGCGTGCCTGTGGCCACAGCGTATTATTTGAACCAGAACGTCGATTCAGAAAATCTGGATCATGTGAGCATCACCCCCGGATCAGCCGAAATCAATCTGCCTGTGACGTCTGCCGCTGCGGGCGTTATGGACGCCGGAACCATTACGCCGGACCACAAATTTGGCGGCATGATGGATTTTTCCTACGGCACCAATAACATGTCACGCGAGTTTCTGCGCGTGAACAGTGGTGACATTGGGAACAGCGGCGTGCGGGGATATCTGTCCTTCTCGCATGAACATGCCCGTAACTGGATTGGGCCGGGCACGAACGAAAGACGCCATCTGGATTTCGGGGCGCGCAAAGATTTCGATAACGGGTCCTTTATTGATCTGTTCGCCAGTTGGAACCATCAGTTTACGTCCATGCCGCTGTATCCGACATCACAGCAGTTTTTTGACAAGAAAAACGGGCGCGGCACTTTTTCCTACACATCCGAATACAACCCTGCCAATCCATCCCGCTACGTGGGGCTGGTAGGAAATATGTGGGACCAGTTTTTTATTACTGCGCCCGTGCATCTTGTCTTGCCCAAGAAGTTCACGTTCGATTTCAAACCGTACTATGTCTATAACGGCGGTTATTCCTACAACGGCTCACTCTTCAATGCGACGACAACGCCTGTAACGCTCGGGCCCGATGGTGCAGCACTGAGTGGAAGTGTGCCTGCGACGTCAAATTATAGCGTGTATCGTCCTCACGCCGGGGCGGTTGCGGAACTGAGCTACAAGATTGATCGTCACAATACGTTTTCTCTCGGATATTGGTTCGACTATCAGGATAACCAGGTAAACAACCTGTATTCGATTGCGACAGAAAACGGGAACAAGAATTTCCCTTATGCGGCTGGCACGGGGTTTTATCAGAACGGTTCCCGCTACATGCCGTATCAGGGAGATTCAGGCTGGTATAACCATTCGCTCTTTGTGCGTGATGTGGCCCGTTATCTGGATAACCGGCTGGAAGTGAATGCCGGGTTCAAGGTTTCCATGATCAATCGGTGGAGCCGGAATTATGCCAGCTCCGCGCCGCGCACGGCAGAAAACACTGTTGTCCCGCTTCCTCAGTTGGGGATCGGCTACAAGATTGATGATCACAACCAGATCTATATCAATGCGGAAGGGGATTACCGTATGCCGGATCCGGGATCTCTGTCTTCCGTGTTTGATGCGCAGACAGGTAGCTATGTGGGTAATCCCTACAACGCGAAGCCGCAGTATCTGATCAAGGAAGAACTCGGCTGGCGTTTTGATAATAAATACCTGATGGCGGACTTGAGCCTGTTCAACTATTCCATTACTAACCGTCTGGTCGCAACCAGTGTGTATGTGAACAATCAGGCTATCAGCACCACCATCAATGCAGGGAACCAGACAGCGCGCGGATTTGACGCCATGATTGCCGCGCACCCCATTCATCATTTCAGCCCCTATGCGTCCATTGAGTATCTGAACGCCACGATGGACTCAAACCTGCCTACCACAGGCTTGCTGAACGGCACCACTGTTGCTGATTATCTACCCACTAAGGGGAAAAGGGCGGTCATGGCGCCGCATGTGCTGGCGAATATTGGCCTGACGTATGATGACGGAAAGTTCTTTGGCAACTTTGCTGTGCATTATACATCCGCGCAATATACAACGTTCATGAATGATGAGAAAATTCCGGGATATTTCACGGATTCCGTTACCGTTGGTTACCATTTCCCAAGTTTTGGTTTTGTTAAAGCGCCAACGTTCCGTCTGAACTTCAACAATATCACCGGCAGTTTTGTCCGCACAGGAGCCTACGGCCTGACCAACAATGCCCATGCGGCAACGGGTATTTACGGCAGCGCTATTTCTGCAAGTGGGTCTCCGACATACTATCTCTACCCGCGTTTTAATATGACAGGCACTGTCTCACTCGCATTCTGATACGTGTAAAAAATGGCGGTGTTTCCGGGATGGTGAGACACCGCCAGACTTTAAGGCCAAGTTTAGAGGCCTCTTTCTTACAAAAAGAGAAGGTTTTTTCGGAAAAGCTGAGGGAAAATCCTTCTTTTTATCTTATTCCGACTCTAAAATGAATGAGTTATTGGAAGTTGAAGAATGTATAAAAGAGAACGTGCTTTTAAAACACTGGCGTTGTGGGGTGTGTTGGCCACAACGACCATACTGGCAACGCAATCTGCTGGTGCAGCCCCGCCCAAGCTGGAGCCAAAGGTGATTGTGGTGGCCGGATGGGAAAATGGCGCAGATACGGGCGACGCTCCGGGTGAATATCAGTTCTGGGTGGAGCGCCAACATCTGGATGAGCGTGTGCCTGTAGCCGGAATTCCAACGCAGATCCTGCGGCGTAATTCGGACGGTGTTTATGGAATTGTCCTGAAGGATGGTGTGGCGGATCTGGCTGCTTTGGCGCTTGATCCACATTTTGACCTTCATCATACCTACTGGATTTTTACGGGGATTTCCGGTGTTAACCCCAATGTGGCCTCAGCAGGAAGTGTAGCTTGGGCGCGCTGGGTGGTTGATGGAGATGCGCTGCGCGAAATAGATGATCGTGCCATCCCAAAAGGCTGGCCATATGGTCTTTATGCTATCGGGGCAGAGAAACCCAATACGCTTCCCAATGATCCCAACCATTATGGTTCAGTTACCGATGTAGCGGAACTGACAAAAGCATACGCGCTCAACCGGGGCTTGGAGCACTGGGCCTATACCATCAGCCGCAATGTGCCGCTGCGCGATGATCCTGTGCTGGCGGAGCGGCGGACACACTGGGCTGGATACCCAAACGCCCAGAAGCCGCCGGTTATTCTGGAAGGCGAGACATTAGGGGCGTTGCGTTACTGGCATGGCGCACAGCGCAACCAATGGGCCGAAGACTGGGTTCGTTTATGGACTAAAAACCAGGGTCAGTTTGTCATGACCAATGAGGAAAGCCAGACCAATCAGGTAGAAATGCGGTTGCTGGCGCGCTTTGGTTACATTGATCCCGACCGTATCATGGTGTTGCGCTCGGGGAGCAATTTCAGTATGCCGCCGCCCCATATGTCCATCACGCAGTCCATGGGTGATGAAGGACCGGGGCAGGTAGCCGCCTTTGATAACAATGAGCGAGCAGGCGCCCCTGTTATCGCTGAACTCATCGCACATTGGGATCGCTATCGCGCCCATATTCCTTCTGTTCCGGAGAATACCCCATGAGATCTTTATTCCGTTCGTCTACGGCCTTGTTTGGGGCCGCCTTACTTGCTGGATGCGCTACGCCGTCAACGCCCCAACAGGCGACAGGCAAGCCGTGGGATATTCGGGCCGTCGTGCTGACAACTTATGAAATAGGTCAGGACAGCGGGGACCGAGCAGGCGAGTTTCAGCCTTGGGTTGAAGGGGAAAAGCTGAGCGAGAAAGTAGCGTTCCCGGCCGGTGTGCATGACATTTACACGGATCCTGCGCATCACATTCTTTATGTGGTAACAGGCACAACGCTCTCGCCAGCGGCATCCTCCGTGATGGCTTTGGGGTTTGATCCGCGGTTTGATCTGAGCAAAGCTTATTGGGTTGTGTCTGCCATTTCCGGTTTTGATCAGCAGGTCGCCTCTGTTGGTTCGGTTTCCTGGGCTGACTATGTTGTCAGTGATATCAGCAAATATATTGACCCGCGGGAGGCACCCAAGAGTTGGCCTTACGGGTATTACATGATTACGGCTGAAAAACCGAACCAATATATTACCTCAGGTAGTGATAGCCCGGATGGCAGTATTGACCATGCCATGAGCTACAAGCTTAACCCCGCTTTGGTGAAATGGGCTTACGATCTCACCAAAGATCTGGTGCTGGAAGATTCTCCCGCTTTGCAGGCAGAACGGAAACGCCGGGTTACCAAAGCTGCCAAACAGATGCCGAGCGTTGTTGTGGGCGGTGATTTTGCTGCGGATGCCTTCTGGCATGGCAAGATCATGACGCAATATGCGCGGGACTGGGTCAAAATGCTTACTCAGAACCAGAGCCAGTTTGTTGAAAGTAACATGGAAGATGCCGGTATCATGGAGGCCATGAAACGCCTGACACATGCCGGACGTGCAGATATCAATCGGGTTCTGATCTCTCGCAGTGCTTCCAATTATACGGAGCAGGCTCCGGGGCAGACAGCCGTACAGTCTGCGAATGATACGTTCTCGGGCGAAGCGCAGGCTTTGGAGAACGGATATCGGGTGGCGGCCAAGGTTCTCCACGAAATTGTGGATAATTGGCCGCGTTTTGAAAATGGAGTGCAGTGAATTCTGCGTTGCGGATTTTCAGCCTGTAGAGCGATCATTGCTCTGCAGGCTGAAAAAGGCCTGTTAAAGGCGATCCAGCCGAAGCGGCAGGACAATGCGTGCCTGAAAGCCTCTGGGCTGGATATTGCTGAGAGATAAATGGCCGTGATGGCGGGCAATAATGGCGTCAGCAATGGAGAGGCCAAGACCGAGCCCACCATCTGAGGCGCGTGCAGGGTCCAGCCTGTAAAATGGAAGAAGGGCAGAGGGCTGCAGCGTATCTGGAATACCCGGCCCGTTATCTTTGACATCAATCACGGCATGATTTTTTTCTTCATGCAGATGCACATCAACATGTGTGCCGTATTTCAGGCCATTTTCAATAAGATTGCTGACGGCGCGCTCAAGTGCCGTGGCCTGGCAAATGCATGTCAGGTGGGAAGGGCCGGTATAAGTGACATTCTGGCCTACGGCGCTGTATTCCAGACAAAGGCTTTCAAGGAGAGAGCTAAGGTCTGCATTTTCCGCGCGCTCGGCTTCTGTCTGTTCCTTCAGAAAATAGAGTGCTCCATTCAGCATTTTTTTCATGAGTGTGAGGTCATGATGCATGGCTTCGGGAGAGGCTTCTTCTCCCCCCAGCTCCAGACGCATGAAAAGGCGCGTAAGGGGGGTGCGAAGATCGTGCCCTATGGCCATGAGCATGCGTGTCCGCTCGTCCACTGACGCGGCAATGCGCGCCTGCATGCGGTTGAAGGCATGTGTCAGGCGTCTGACCTCTGTTGGGCCTTGTATGGGTATGGGGGCGGGTGAAATATCATAGCCAAAAGCATCTGCGCTGGCTGCAATGTTCCGTAACGGCCGGCTGATATGCCAGATGCTCCAGAATGTGAGGGGCAGGATGATGGCCAGGAGAGAGAGCAGGGAAATGGTGAGCGGCATGGTCAGCCGCATGATGTGATGGAAATGGAGCGGAGGGTGATCGTAAACACGAACGCTGATGTTATCCCGAGGAAGCGAGATGTAAGTGAATGGGTTGCCCCTTGTGTCAGGTGCGCAGTTTTTGGTCTCGATATCGCGTTCGTATAGGTTGAGCCGTAGAACAAGGATCCGTTTCATGGAGTTTGTGATCGGGTTTGGAGGGAATTCCCGGCACAGGAACGGTTGCCCGATAACGAACGTAATGTCGGCGTTTGAGATATTTTTTGCAATGCGGGCACGGTTTTCCGGCGGGGCCGCCTGCAGGGCTTGAATCCCTGTTTCTATGGCGAGGGCATTTGTCCATGGACCATGAGGAAGGGGAGGGATGTCAGGCCGAAAGAGAAAAAGCAGAAATGAAGTGATGCTCAGGGTAATGAACATGCTGAGAGAAACCAGCATGACCATCTGGCCATAGATGGAACGAGGGTAAAACCTCAGGCGTAGCTTCATGATCTGATGGTGTCGGGATCAAAAATATATCCATCTCCGCGGATGGTGCGAATGAGTTCAAGCTGACGGCCCTGATGAGACAATTTGCGCCGTAGCCGACTGATCAGAAGATCAATGGCGCGTGAATCCACGTTTTTTTCTTCTCCATGCATACGGGCAAGGAGCTCCTCACGCGGGAAGACGCGTTGTACATTCTGGCAGAAAATGAGTAAGAGATCGGTTTCTGAGCCGGTAAGGGCAATGCGGATGCCTGTTTGAGCGTATAGAGCGCGCTTGGCAGGTTCAAACAGCCAGTTATCAAAGCGATACTGGAGCGTCTGGTCTGCGGCCGGGAGTGTAACAGGGGAGGTTGTGCGCCGCAGAACTGCGCGTATCCGTGCCCCCAGTTCTTCCAGATCAAACGGCTTGGAAATATAATCGTCAGCGCCAAGGTCGAGCCCGGAGATACGGTCCCGGAGGTCATTCAGGGCACTGAGCATGACAATGCGGGTGTCAGAAAACTGGCGCAGGTGGCGGCAGATGGTCTGTCCGTCTTCCTGTGGTAGCATGAGATCCAGAAGTGTCAGGTCTACGGGGGCGTTCTGTTGAACAGCCATCACCTCGGCCAAGGTGACGGCGGTCGAAACCTGATAGCCTAAACGCTTGAGGTAGCGCTGGAGCAGGCCGCAGATTTCTGGGTCATCTTCCACAACCAGAATGTGCGGGATCTCGGCCTCAAGTGCAGGTGTCTGTTTCTCGGATTCACACGAGGAGGAGGATGGAGGATTATGTGCGGACAACGTGCTCTCCCTATCATCTGGCCACTGATGACTGGGGCTCAGGAATGGTCTGATGAAAACGCGCAGAAGACATCATTCCAAGGGGATCCCGTGGGTTGGTTGCCTGATTGTATTGCGTGAGGTGTTCAGAACACCAGATATATTACAAGAGCCTGATTGATCCCTCCAACCATAAAGACAAAAAGTTCTATGATGAAGGGGAGGGATGCTTTTGTGTCAAAGCTGAAAAACAGGGAAAGCAAATGGGGTATAAAAATGACGTAGAGGCATCGCCTGACCGATAAGGAACTCATCATGTAAGATGGTGTCAGATCTTAACATCTGAAACGTCTTATTAGGCAGCGATTATATTGTATGGGAGTGATTGGCTGGGAGACCTGGATTCGAACCAGGGCTGACCGGGTCAGAGCCGGTAGTTCTACCGCTAAACTATCTCCCAGCAAGGAGATTTCTGGAAACCGTTAGCGTCGGCTTCCGCGTCGGTGAGGCTCTCCTACCACCGGGAAATGGGGCGTGCAAGAGGGAATGCAAAAAGAATTCTGATTTTGATGCATATTTGTCTTGCTCCTTCGGCGTCACTCCCCAAAAATAGATCTTAACATTGTAACAACCTTTTAACTGATAGGACCGGACAGATGGATCACATCCCCCCCTGGGCCGGCCGCCCGGGCAGACCTGTCTTCGCTTCTTCTTATCCTCGGCATAATGAGGACGATCTTTTTGCGGCCCTTGATCTGGGAACCAACAACTGCCGCCTGATGGTGGCGGCCCAGACATCTGGTGGTTTTCGGGTAGTGGACAGCTATAGCCGTATGGTGAAGCTTGGCGAAGGCCTGCATCATACAGGCCGGCTGGCCGAGACTGCCATGGAACGAACGATGGATGCACTGCGCACCTGTGCGGACCGTGTAGGGCGGCGGCAACTGAAGGATATTCGGGCGGTGGCAACGGAAGCCTGCCGCCGGGCGGAAAATGGCTCGGTTTTTCTGGATCGCGTGCGAGCCGAAACCGGATTTGACATCAGAATCATTTCCGGGCGGGAGGAGGCGTGCCTGGCAGTGGAGAGCTGCGCCAACCTCATTCATAATCCACGGTTTGGCCCGCCGCGTAATCGTGCGTTGCTGTTCGATATTGGTGGAGGGTCGACCGAAATTGCGTGGGTGAGGGTTGATCCTTTCCGGCAGGCGCAGGAACTGATCGGGTATCTGAGCCTGCCGATTGGCGTTATTACGCTCTCCGAGCAGTTTGGTCCGGGCAGCAGCCATGATGCTGGCTGTTATAAGGAGATGGTCGCCTATATTCGGCAGTCCTTGCAGCATTTTGAAAGCGTGCATCGTATCGGGCCGGAAATCAGGCGGCGGCAGACGCGTTTTATCGGCACGAGTGGCACCGTGACGACGTTGGCCAGCCTTGTGCTCAATCTGCCACGCTATGCGCGTGCGGCTGTTGATGGCTCGCTACTGCCCTCCGCCAGTGCGCGGCGCGCTGTGCGGATGCTGCAAAAAATGGGCGTGCACGGGATTGAAAAGCATCCGTGCATCGGGCCGGACCGCGCGTTGTTTGTGCTGCCGGGCTGTGCCATTTTTGAGGCCATTCACGAGACGTGGCCTATTGAAGATATCATTGTGGCTGATCGTGGGTTAAGAGACGGCATGGTTCTGCGTATGATCCGGAAGGCTGGGCTGCCACCACGGCGGTACCAGCGTTCTCCCATGCTTGGCCCCATACCTTTTCAGCACTCTATCCAAGCGACAGGATCATGAGCGAGCATAAACCCGGCGGTGGCCGGACCAACCAGCCTTTGCGTGTACCCGGTCGTGCGCGCAAAAGCAGCGCTACTCCCGGCGTTGGCATAAGCCAGGACGATTCAGATGCGCCGCGTACGCTGCGCACAAAGGCTGTTTCCCTCCGCACGGCGCGCGGGCGTACCACTGCGCAGCAGCGCTGGCTGGCGCGGCAGTTGAATGATCCGTATGTGCAGGCTGCGCACAAGCAGGGATGGCGCTCACGCGCGGCGTTCAAGCTGATTGAACTGGATGATCGCTTTCATCTCATCAAACCCGGTATGCGGGTTGTTGATCTGGGGGCGGCACCCGGTGGATGGACACAGGTGATTGTCAAACGCGGAGCGGAGCGGGTAGTCGGGGTGGATCTTCTGCCAGTTGATCCTGTGGCTGGGGCGGAAATTATTGAAGGTGATTTTACCGATCCCACAATGGCCGAACGCTTGACATCCCTGCTGGATGGCAAGGCTGATCTGGTGCTGTCTGATATGGCCCCCAACACAACGGGGCACGGACCGACAGACCATATGCGGATTATTGGTCTGGCGCAGGAAGCCTTGTATTTCGCCTTTGAAATTCTGGCGGAGGGCGGTGGCTTTGTTGCCAAGGTCTTTCAGGGCGGGTCAGAGAAAGAGATGCTTGATACGCTCAAGCAGGCTTTTACGCAGGTGCGTCATGCCAAGCCGCCAGCAAGTCGTAAGGATTCAAGTGAACTGTACGTGGTTGCAACCGGTTTTCGGCCAGAACGTTTGAAAGCGGCTGTCTCGGGGTAACCTGTCTGTAATGGTGCATCTGGCTGTGCTTTGTTAGGTAAGGCGCGCCAGATGAACTGTCTGAAAATGTCCTGCGATTAAAAAAGAGGGCAGAGTTTTTTTAAGAACAGTATTTTTATCTGTCTTTTCTATTTGAAGTAAAAAGGCAGAGCGATCTTTGGTTCCAAAAACTCATTCGCGCGCTTGAGCGCCAAGGCAGATAATGAACATTTCCCTGTGAGCGGGAACGGGTGGATATTGATCTAGTTTAATAGGAAATATATCTAACCAGATAGTGCATTTTTCTTTGGATGAAGAAGGGGGCTTGGCTCTCAGGCTGCTTGCCAGACGGAGTCAAGGCTCCATGCCGAGGCGTATGCACGCTTTTACTTTTCCTGATGAGACCGCCATTTAGAGGCTTTGATCAAAGGACAGTGTCGGGAAAATTTTCAAAAATAATAACTTCTGCAAAAGGAAGAAAAGAGTATGCATCCTCACGAAAAACGTGCGTTTGGCCGGAGTGGGCTTGATGTAACAGCATTTGCTTTCGGGACAGCGCCTCTTGGTAACTTCGCCCAGGAAGTAGGCGAGGAAAGCGCCCAGGCCATGATAGAGCGGGCGTGGAATGCAGGAGTGCGATTTTACGATACATCCCCCATGTATGGGCATGGGTTGGCGGAACTGAGGCTGGGACAAGCCCTGCGCTGGAAAAACAGGGATGATTTTATACTGTCCTCCAAAGTCGGACGACGACTTTCACCCGCCAAGCGGGCGGAGATCGAGTTTTCTCCGTGGAAAAATGCAGCCCCCAACAAAATGACGTTTGATTACACCTACGATGGCACCATGCGGTCCATTGAAGATTCCTTGCAGCGGCTGGCGCTGGAGCGGATTGATGTCGTTTTTATTCACGATATCGATCGTTTTACTCAGGGAGATGCTCAACCAGAGGTTTTTCGGACCGCAATGGAAGGAGGCTGGAAGGCTTTAGAGCAATTACGGTCAGAAGGTGTGGTCAAGGCGATCGGAGTTGGGGTGAATGAGTGGGAGGTTTGCCTCGAAGCGCTTAAACAGCGGGATTTTGACTGCTTTCTACTGGCTGGCCGTTACACTTTGCTGGAACAGGATGCTCTGGAGGAATTCTTGCCTCTGTGTGAGGAGCGGGATGTGGCCGTGCTGGTTGGAGGCGGTTTCAATTCCGGTATTCTGGCAAAAGGTGCGGTAGAGGGCGCTAAATATAATTACGCCCCAGCACCCAAACATATTCTGGAGCGTGTCGCCAGAATAGAGGCGGTGTGTCGGGATCATAGCGTGCCGCTGCCCGCAGCGGCCTTGCAGTTTGTTGTTGCGCATCCTGCTGTTCCCACTTTCTGCGCCGGGACCAGCACTTTGGCGCAACTTGAGCAAAACCTTGAATGGTTCAGCGTCCCTATTCCGGCTGCTTTCTGGGCAGATTTGAAGAAACAACGGCTTTTGCGGGAAGATGCGCCTGTGCCGGTGTAGAACCGCAAAGAGTATCCGGCCAGAAAATGTCGTCACATCGCGGATTGTCAGGCAAGCCAGTTTGCTTGCTGATATCGGAAGGTGGCTGGTATCATGATGAGGAAACAGGACGCGTTAAGGAAGAAGCGGTGGACGAACTTTTCTGGCAGAAAAAATGGGAACAGAACCAGATAGGATTTCATGAGCCAGCGCCGCATTCATTTCTTGTTCGATATTTCTCATCCCTGCATTTGAAGAAAGGCGCGTGCGTTTTTGTTCCTTTGTGCGGGAAAAGCCTGGATATCCATTGGTTGCTCACTCAGGGTATAACGGTAGTGGGCGTGGAACTGAGCCGTATTGCCGTTGAAAGTCTGTTTCAGGAACTGGGTTATACGCCGAGCGTGACAAAGTGGGATGGTGGCGTAACTTTTGAAGCCGGTAAGCTCCGGGTTTATGTAGGGAATGTTTTTGATCTCACGGCACAGGAACTCGGGTGCGTCAGGGCGGTATATGATCGGGCGGCCCTGATCGCATTACCTGAAGCTATGCGCCATAAGTATGCAGCCCACATTGTTTCCATCACTCAAGCTGCTCCTCAACTCCTGATTACTCTGGATTATGAGCAGGCGGTTCGGAAGGGGCCTCCTTTTTCAGTGGGGGAGGAGGAAGTGCGGCAGCTTTACGCAGCTTCTTATGAGCTTGAAATTCTGGAACGCGAAGACGTTGAGGGCGGCCTGAAGGGCGTTTGCCCGGCGGTGGAAATGATCTGGCACCTTAAGCCCCTTTCAAAATAAGCTTTGAAAGGGGAAGGGGAGGGAACGTGTTCCCTCAATTCTTCCTTTCTAAATGATCTCTCCCGGTTAGGGGAGGCGAGAGAGGCCTTCCTGAATGAGGGACCAAAGGCCGGAATCATCCACCGAGCGAAGGAAGGTGGCGTTGGCTGGACGTTCTGTCACCTGCCACCAATCTACAACTGTTGCGCCCAGCGTGAGCGGGCTGGCAACTTCTACCTCTACGTTGACCTTTTTGCCGGCAAAGAGATGGGGAGCCAACACGTACCCTACCGTGCAGGGATCATGCAGCGGGGCACCCGGCCAGCCATATTTGTTCAGGTCAAAGCGCGCGGAGAAATTCAGCATGGCATGGGCCGCTCTAGCGCATTGGCCTGTGAGGGCGGCCAGCGCTTCCAGTCGATCAGGTGTGATCAGAAAACTGTGGGTGATATCCAGCGGCACCAGAGTGAGCGGCAAACCGCTATTCAGCACGATGGCCGCGGCATCAGGGTCTGCAAAGGCGTTAAATTCGGCTGCCGGTGTAATGTTGCCTGTCTCAGACCAGGCACCGCCCATGGCAACAACCTGCTTCAGCCGCCCCACTGTTTCTGGTGCCTGAATCAGGGCTGTAGCCAGATTGGTCATGGGGCCAATGGTGACAAGGGTAATGCTGTTGGCCGGATGAGCGGCGAGTGTTTCCAGAAGAAACGTTACGCCGTGCTGCTTTTCTGGCACATGGCGCGGAGTGGGGAGATCTGGTCCGTCCATCCCGGTCTGGCCATGCACGTGTGCGGCCGTAATGGGGGCGCGACGGATAGGGCGCGGGCAGCCTTTGTAAACCTTGATATCCTGCCGTTTGGTGAGTTCAAGGATTTTGCAGGCATTTTCGGCGGTTTGTTCTACAGAGACATTTCCGGCTGCGGCAATAATGCCCAGCAGGTCAATCTGTGGGGATGCCAGAGCCAGCATGATGGCAATGGCATCATCCTGTCCGGGGTCTGTATCAATAATAAGTTTTTGCCGGTCCAAAACTGTCTCCGTCTCTGGTGCTGGCGTATGGTCTTACAAGAGAATAATGCCTGCAATAGCGGCGCTCATGAAATTGGACAACATGCCCGCCAGCACGGCACGCGCGCTGACACGCGCCAGTTCAGCACGCCTTTCCGGGCACTGGCTACCAAACGCTGCCACAAGAATGCCAATGGAGCTCAAGTTGGCAAAACCGCAGAGCGCGAAGGCGGCAATAGCCCCGCTGCGTGCTGAGAGAGCCCCGTTCTGGAGCGAAGGACCAAGATGCAGGTAAGCAACAAATTCGTTGATGACCAGCTTCAGCCCCAGAACGGAGCCCACAATACTGCATTCACCAGCCGGAACGCCCAGAAGCCACGCTATGGGGGAGAACAGCAAGCCAAACAGATATTCCAGAGACAGAAAAGGCATATGGATCAACGGCCCCAAGGCCTGAAATCCGCTGTTAACCAGGGCAATCAGCCCGATGAAGGCAACCAGTGTGGCCGCCACGGCCACTGCTGTTTTGGTGCCTTTTAATGCGCCTTCGGTAATGGTTTCAAAAAAAGCGTGATTATAGGATGAACGCCCGGCGGCCAGCGTATCAACCGGGCTGCCGGCTGCGCGTGGGGCCAGAATTTTTGCGAACATCATCCCGCCGGGAATGGCCATGAAGGAGGCTGCCACCAGATAATGAGCAGGCACGCCTAGGCCCACATAGCCAACCAGCGTTGCCCCTGACACTGATGCCGCCCCGCTGCACAGTACGCTGAAAAGTTCGGTCGGGGCCATGGTGCGCAGATAAGGCCCTAAGGCAACCGGCAGCTCACTTTGGCCAATAAAGATTGTGATAACCGCACCAAATGATTCAACGGGCGAGGTGCCAAGGGCCTTTTGCAATACTTTTCCGGTTGCGCGGGCAAAGACCTGCATGGCCCCCACATGAAACAGGATAGCGATCAGGGCGCTGACATAAACAAGGGAGGGCAGCACCCTGAAGGCAAACACAAAGCCATCATGTGGGAAGACAGTGTCCATTTTGTCACTGGCCAGTGCGCCAAAAAGGAACCGGGCTCCTTCATCGCCGCAGGCAAGGATGCTGGTGACAAAGCGGGAAAGAGCCCACAAAATCTGCTGGCCTACAGGCACGCGCAGAACCAGCAGGCCGATAGCCACCTGAGCCAGCAGGCAGCTCAGAACGGTGCGGAGATTGATATTTTTACGGTCTGTTGAAAAAAGGACCGCAATGCCCAGAAGCAGGAGAATACCGAGACATCCACGACTATGCATTGAATGGTCCTTATCTCAGTGGCTGTGCTGACACACATCCTGACCAGATGGTTACAGAAAGACGGGCCTGTTCTGCGTAAGTGCTGCGGCTGTCTATAAGTGTGATCCGTCAGTTGCCCCATTGGGGAACAAGGAAGCGCGCAGGGCAGTTATCCTGAACCTGAGGGCTGCTCATGAACGCATCGGTTTTGGGAAAACTGGAAAGAGAATCGGGTTTGAGCGTAAACCAGATCTGGGCGAGTACGGATTGTCCTTGAGGCGTCTTGTTGCACTGAAACTGCACACCCCGTTCGGGCAGGGGGCCTGTGTCAGTTTCAATCTGTCTGGTCAGGTCGGCCTTCTCGATAACCATTCCTGACTCAGTGGTCAGATGGTGGGCGGAGGGAAGTTGTTCAAATCGATCTCGCAGTTGGGACGCAACCGAGAAAAACTGCTCTCCGTCCATGCCGAAGCAATGCACATGCTTGCTGTATTCGTGCGCCACAAGATCAGAATGTGTATGGGCGACGACCTCTGACAGACGGTGAGACAGCGCCTTGGAAAAAGTGGGGGGCGGAGAGGCTGCATCGCCCTCATACAGGCTGCATCCTTTGCGCCACCAGGTGGTTACTGGAACCTGTGCCTTTATCAGGTCAGACGGGCGGGAGGCCCAAAGCCCATGCAGCCCAATGAGAGGGGTTTGGGGCTGATCTGCCTGACAGCTAGAGCCCTCAGGTCCGGTGCAGAAGCCCGGCTGCCATGTCAGGGCAAGGGTATAATGCCCAAAATCTCCATGTTGGGGGGCCGCAAGAGAGAGCGTCGTTGTTGTGGCAGGGGCAGGAGCGGGCGGATGATGGGCACATCCGGACATCAGGACGCAGGCGGCCATGACGCCGGAGAAAAGAAACTGTACTGCCCGCATTCCCTGTTTGATCCTTGCTCTGACGGGTTAAAGAAAAACACTCTACCCTGCTGATGGGCAAGATTATGCTTCTTGCTTACATCTTGTATGGTGTCTATGGTTTTCTATAACGAACTCGTATTGTTTATAACACATTTCATAACAGCATGCGGCGGCCGGAAAAGCAGGGCGCGCCACATGAAACACGGAAGACCTTATGACCGAGAGTGCGGCTTACCCCAAGGTTTACCTTGGCGGAGACCTTGTTTTCAGAAAAGACGCTCAACAGCTTTTTAAAGCGTTCAAGGAGGCCTGTCTGGCAGTACGCCTGCATGGTGTGTCGCCCTTTGACGGGCAGGATGAGGTAGAAGCGTTGCCACCGGGGAAGGAAACCAGCCTGCTGATAGCGCGGCTGGACCGTGGTCTGATGGATGAGTGTGCTGCCGCATTGTTCTGCATTGATCCGTTTCGCCGTGCTGCGGATATGGACCCCGGCACCGCGGTGGAAATTGGCTATATGGCGGCTCAGAACAAGCCAATGGCCGGCTATACGGTGGATGGTCGCTCTTACCACCAGAAGGTACGGAGCTATTTTGAGCAGGCATGGCATACGCCACTGACGGAAGAAAAACCCCAAAATGGCGGCAGGGTACGCTGGTTGGATGCAGACGCTATGATCGTGCATTCAGAAGGACTGTTGCAAAATGCCATGGTGGAAGGGTTTATCCGGCAGGCTGGTGGGGATATTGCCGTAGCGGATGATATCCTGACGGCTTTCCGTGCGGCAGCCTCTGATCTGGCTGGCCTGATTTATGGAGCTTCTGGCCAGGAAGGGGCGTCCCATGGATGATAAAATGACTGCGACATTGACGCAGAAAGCCTTGGCAGCACGCAATAATGCTTACGCGCCTTATTCCCGGTTTCATGTTGGCGCGGCATTGATCACGGAAGACGGACAGGTGTTTTCCGGGTGCAATGTTGAAAACGCAGCCTATCCGGAGGGTGTGTGTGCCGAAGCTGGCGCTATTTCCGCCATGGTGGCTGCCGGTGGCTCTCGCAAAATCGCAAGTATCATGGTGGCGGGTAAAGGCCCTGCGCCATGTTTGCCCTGTGGTGGCTGCCGCCAGAAAATCCGCGAATTTGCAACCGCCAGAACCTGTGTGTTGGTGGTGGATGAAGACGGTGCGTTGCTGTTCAAAGATGAACTGCATGCGCTTCTGCCATCGTCTTTTGGCCCTGAAAATCTTGAAACTGGCACGGAAGGGAAACCGGCGTGATGAGCATGAGTGGCTTTACCCGTTTTGCGCGGCGGTGTGTTCTGGCGGCCGGGCTGTTGAGCGTTTCTGTTCCCGTGATGGCGCATGCAGAAGCAGACCGGATGGTCATCTTTGATGATGACGGTTTTGCTCTGGCCCAATGGATGGTGCTGAAAGCACCTCATGTCAAAGTTATGGGGTTTGCCACCGTCAGCGGGGATTTCTGGCAGAAAGAGGCAACCGCCTATGCCCTGCGCGGATTGGAAATTGCAGGCCGCACGGATGTGCCTGTGGTGCAGGGTGCCACCTATCCGCTCATGAATTCTGAAAAGCTGACGGACCGTTGGGAAGCCCTTTACGGCAAGCTGGTGTGGAAAGGGGCATGGATGAAAAAATGGGTGGAAAACACCACCCAGGCTCTGCCACCGTATCATCCGGCAGATGTCGTGCCTGATCTGCCGTGGGGAAACCCCAAACTCAAACCTTCGGCTGAAAATGCAGCCATGTTCATGATCCGCATGGTGCATCAGTATCCGGGCCAGATCAGTATTATTGAATGCGGCCCCATGACCAATCTGGCTCTGGCGCAGAAGTTGGACCCGGAATTTGCCAGTCTTGCCAAGGAACTGGTTTACATGGGGGGAAGTCTGAACCCGCGCCAGAAGCTGACCAGTGCGGCTTCGGCCCAGTTTGCACGAGAATTTGGCAATTCGCCGCGCCGGGAGTTCAATATCCGGTTTGATCCGGATGCTGCGTCCATCACCATGCATGCGCCATGGAAGCGGATTGTCATGGTACCGGTGGACCCATCTACCGAGACCGAAATGTCTGCTGAATTTGTCAAAGACATTGCATCCGCAGATACGCCGATAGCGCGTATCGTGAAGCGTTCTGCCAACAACTTCCCTCTGTGGGATGAAATTGCAGCCGCTGTCTGGCTGGACCCAAGCCTTATCCGTTCCAGCACAGACCTGTATGTGGACGTGAACACCATGTTCAGTGCGCAATATGGAGATATCCTTTCCTGGACGGAGGGGTATCAGCCGGATGTGGGCGAACAGAAAGAGAAAGTGGTGCTGACTGTTGATGTGCCGCGCATGAAGGCTCTGATCAAGGACCTGATTTCCAAGCCCTGAAGTTGAAGAGGGGCTAGTCCATTAGCGTCTCCTGCCAGCCTTGCCATTGAGTGTCGGCAGGCAGGAGACGTCCCGTTTCTTAGTCGTGTTTGCGTCTGCGACTGCGAGAGTAGTGTTGCCTGATCCCTTACCTGTGAAGGTCTTTGGGGTCTGACTGATACGCAGTGCGGGATATCTTGCGTGTTAATGCCACGTAAGAAGATTTTTCCCACTCAGACTGCTATTCTACCCTGCGTGATGATCCGTTTTCTTTTCTCTCGCCAGATCTGTCTGGTGGCCAGTCTGCTGATGTGGCCTCCGTTGTTCGCGCGCGCGGAAGACGGGGTAAGCCGCAGTGAAGTCTATAAAAACGTTGCCAGGCTGGCCGCTGTAGGAGACAAGCTGTTTCATGATCCGCGCCTGTCTGCTTCTGGCGCGTTATCCTGCGCCAGTTGCCATAGCGAGCACGCCGCTTTTGCGCCTGATAATGCGCTTTCTGTGCAGTCTGGCGGTGTGGATATGGCGCAGCGCGGACACCGGGCAGTACCGTCTCTCAAATATTTAGAAAATGTCCCGCAATTTACAGAACATTTTTTTGATTCCGAAGATGAAGCGGATGAAAGCATTGATAACGGCCCCACCGGTGGCCTGACATGGGATGGACGTGCCAACACGTTGGCTGAACAGGCCGCCATTCCGTTGCTGGCTCCTTTTGAAATGGGCCGACAAACACCACAGGAGGTTGTTAACCGCGCCGTTCGTGCAGGTTACGGTGACACGTTGAGGGAATTGGGGCCTTATCTGCACACGACAAACCTGTTCGTGGTCATAACCAAGGCGCTTGAAGCTTATCAGCAGGATTGGCGGCGTTTTTACCCATATTCCAGCAAATATGATGCCTATCTGGCGGGAAAAGCCACACTTTCCCCTCAGGAGCAGTTGGGGTTGAAACTGTTTGAAGATCCCGAGAAAGGGAACTGTGCGTCCTGCCACAAAAGTCAGCCCGGTTATGACGGTACGCCGCCGCAATTTACGGATTATGGCATGATTGCCGTTGGTGTGCCGCGCAACAGGGCTTTGCCGTTCAACAGGAATCCGAACGCGTTTGATCTGGGGCTGTGCGGGCCCGATCGCACGGATCTGAAGCAGCATGCAGACTATTGTGGGCTGTTCCGCACACCATCATTGCGGAATGTAGCGACACGGCACACATTTTTCCATAATGGCTTTTATCATTCCCTGCGTGATGCCGTGGCTTTTTATGTATTGAGAGACACGCACCCGGAACAGATTTACCCCGTGGGGAAAGATGGAAAAATTCTGAAATATGATGATCTGCCTGAGCGCTATCAGGAGAATATCAATATGGACCCGCCGTTTGGGCCTCAGCCAGGCAACAGGCCTGTTCTCTCTGACAATGAGATCGACGCGATTGTGGCCTTCCTTAATACCCTGACCGATGGATATTCGGCCACGCAGGCTTCTGACGCCACACAATAAGGTGGCGCCAGAAAGGAGAGGGGGGTCAGGGAGTTTGGTGAGGGAGGAGCAAGGCTCCTGTCAGGTCTCCGAGTGGCTTGCCTGTGCTGGCCTGAATCGCTTTATCTCGGCCAGACAAGCCATCAAGCGGACGCAGGTCATAGCGTTCGGTCAGAAACTTGATGATGGAGGTGGTGTCCTGCACCGTTTTATCCACGTAATGCTGACGGGCGAATGGAGAGATGATGATGGCGGGAATACGCGAGCCAGGGCCCCAACGGTCTCCCTGAGGAGGGGCGACATGGTCCCATAGGCCACCGTTTTCGTCATAAGTGACAATAACCAGCATATGCGGCCACTGCGGGCTTTTTTCCAGATGGCTGACAAGATCTGCAATATGGCTATCACCGGATTCAATGTCTGCGTAGCCTGAATGTTCGTTCAGATTGCCCTGAGGCTTATAGAACGAGACCTGCGGAAGTTTGCCGCTATCAATAATGTCCTTGAAGCGTGCTCCGTTCAGACCACCATCCTGCAAATGCTCCTGCCGAGCAGCCTTTCCTGGAGCATAATTGACGTAATAATTGTAAGGTTGATGGTGGTATTGAAAATCAGGCATCGGGTAGGCGTTGCCGTGATCCTGCACATGTTGCCATGCTCCGGAAAACCAAGCCCAGCTAATGTTTTTTTCGCTCAGTCTATCGCCGATGGTGGGGGTGGTCTGTGGTGGCAGAGTAGTGGGGCGGGTGGGGTCGGCAAAGCGCGGGTCCTGCCCCTCAGCGGGTTTGTTGCCACTGGGTTGATAAGGGGGTTGCATGGTGTTGACCGCATGGAAGTCAGGCGTAAGATTTCCATCACGCACAAATTTGGGAACCCCCTCAAGGGCTGAGTGGGGAGAGTTGGGGGCCACAACCAGTGCGGTGCCTGTTTTGTCCGCCATCACAATGGAGGGATGGGCAGGGCTTGTGTCTGCAGCCGGATAATAGGGGGCGCACGCACAGGCCAGCCATTGGTGGTTCAGAAAGGAACTGCCGAACGTCCCCATGAAGAAATGATCTGCCATGGTGTATTTTTCAGCAATTTTCCACATTTTCATGTGACTGCCGTTCCAATACCCCATGGGCATGGCACCCGTATCAGCCCACGCAACAAACATGTCATTCTTGCCATGGTTGATCTGCATCTGGTTTTGATAAAACCGGTGCCATAGATCATGCGTCAGCGTGTTCAGGGGCACATTGAAGCCCTTTGGGTCATCAACAGCAAAAGGCTTATTGGGGAGGTGTTCCGTCATGGCTTGGGTGATGGGGTTAGGAATACCCCGTCCGGTCAGGCCGCCCCAGACTGGCGGCAGTTCTTTTAGAACCGTTCCGTCCCGGTCTTTCTGCACATATGCATCGGCCGGGATCGTGGCGGAGGTATCAGCCCCCGGAAAGCCCCGGTAAAGGTTATCAAATGAACGGTTTTCCGCAAAAATGACCACAACGGTCTGAATGGCGGATAGATCCGGTTTCTGCTGGGCCGTTTGCGCTTGTGCCGCAAGCGGCAGGGACGCCGAAAGGCTGATCCCGACCATGGACAGAGCAGAGTGCAAGAAGAGGATCGTTTTACGCGGACGATAGGACGAATATCGGGACGAAAAGAGAAAACGCATACCTATCTCTTGCTCTGGGGAATGACAGATATGCATCTTTTCATATCTGCCAAAAGAGTTCAATTTTCAATCGGAAGGACCACACAGTGGCCCATCATGCTTCAAGGGCCACTGTTCACGACAGAAGCGTCTGTACGTCCTCCCATGTGGGAGCTGCGTCGGCAGCGCCTTTGCGGGTGGTCGCCAGAGCGCCACAGGCCGATGCAAAACGAACGGCCTGAGGGAACGGGAGGTCTTTGCTGAGTGCGACCGCCAACCCGGCATTAAAACAATCGCCTGCTGCAACGGTATCAATGGGTATGACTTTAAAAGGGGGGATAAAGCCTTCTTGTGTGCCGTCATGCCAGTACGTGCCGCGTCCTCCCATTTTGATAACAATGGCACGTGCTCCTTTGCTGAGGAGGATTTGGGCAGCTTGGGCAGCTTGCTCAGCGGTTTCTGGCTGAATACCGGTCAGGAGCGCTGTTTCTGTTTCATTTGGGGTCAGGATATCTACGTTCTGCCATAGGGAAGCTGGGAGCATTTCAGTTGGCACAGGGGCAGGGTCAAGAATGACAAGCCCGCCAGTTTGTCGGGTTTGTGCTGCGGCGGCGGCAACACTGGCGAGCGGGCATTCCAGTTGCAGAAGCAGAATGCGGGCACGTTTCAGCCAGTCTGCGTTTTTTTCAACATCCACCTCATTGACAGCCATATTTGCCGCACCAACTACGGTAATGCAGTTTTCACCGTTACGATCGACCGTGATCAGGGCGATGCCGGTTGGATGATCCGGATCACAATAAACAGGTGTTGTCTCAACCCCAAAAGCACGGAGAGCCTCCTGTGCGAAGGCGCCAAAATGATCTGATCCCACCCGTGCCGCCAGCGCCACCTGTGTTGGCAGGCTTTGGCAAAGGCGGGCGGCGGCGGCGGCCTGGTTGGCTCCTTTCCCTCCCAGCCCAACAGCATAATTGGACGCATGCAGGGTTTCTCCTGCCTTGGGAAATGTGTCGACACGTACAGTCAGATCAATATTGACGCTGCCGAAGGACAGAATCAGAGGTGTCGTATCAGACATACAAAGCAAGTTCCTACAAATGAAAGCAGACTTGAAGAGTCTGCACTGAGAGAAGGCTAGAGGAATTATATATATAAGGGAGGACTCATATAGAAGGTTGATGAGTCCGAGGGCGATATATCGTGTGCTATCAATATGAAATTATAATTTAAGAATGAGATGCGTTTTTAAAAAGATTGAAGCAAAGACATATTACTAAAAATTATATGACAGAACAAAACCGAAAGATAAAAATTGCTTTGAATTTTCTAACGTTAGAATCGTATAAAACGATAAAAGCTTCCAAAAATTAAATAAAAATCCATAATAAAATTATAAAGAAAGAAAAAATTTTGCCGCGGGTGGTAGAGGGAAAAATTTAATTTTTGTAACTTAAGCTCATTTTTTGTATCTGGTCAGGAAATTAAAAATAGTTAGGTCTTTTTTTAACAGGGAATAAATTACAATTTCAAAAGTTTCATTGCTTGGTCTTGTCAAAATTAAATTTGTAATACATTTGATTGCACTCCCGCTGTTGGTAGAAGGATGTGCATCTCTGGTTCTGATTTTGGGGGCTTTTGGGCCCTGAATCGTGGTGCGCGTCTTCGCGCGGCAAACAGGAAACGTTTTACATTATAACACACACGCACGCGCCCTTTGTCGTTCATTGTGTTATGGAAAGGATAAATGGCTTTTCTTCCTAAACGCCCAGAAGAAGGTGATTGTTTGAAAGGCGCATTCAAGCAGGAACCCCGTCACACTTCGCAAGGTGCGGGGCAGGGCGATAATCGCCTGTCTGTGCCTGAAGCAAGCCTCCTGGAAGGAACTTGTCTCCATACACCCGCAGGCAAAGCCAAAGTGGAAACTCTGTCTCCGGGCCATGCCGTGCTGGGCTATGCCGATGGTCAGGAAACCCCTCATCACGTCTCTCAGGTGAGAGTGGCCTACGGCATGACGTTGCCTGGTCTGCCTGATGATGAAGCCGGATATCCCATCCGTATTTTGAAGGACGCCATTGCAGATGGTGTGCCAGCGCGTGATGTGGTTCTGACGCCTGACCATTGTCTGTTTTTTGAAGACAAATTTGTGCCGCTGTGTCTGTTGGTGAACAGACTTTCGATTTTTTATGATCGCACGTTTACCGCTTACAAGGCTTATCCCGTTCAGACTGATCCGCATGCCGTGCTGATTGCGGAAAATCTACTGATTGCCAGTGCGCTGCCTCCATGCCCGGAAGACAGCCATTGGCATACACGCACCCATATGCCGGTGGTGACAGACAGAATAGTGGTCGAAGGGCTATACCATCGCCTTAAATCCCGTGCGGAAGTCGGTGGTCTGGAAAGCCCATTTTACCTTCCTGAAGTCACGGATGATCATGACCTGCAACTGGTCACAGAAAATGGTCAGTTTATCCGAAAGGCGATGGAAAAAGACAACGTAGCCGTTTTTATGCTCCCGCCCGATGTGCATGAGGTACATCTTTCTTCCCGCGCAAGCCGGCCGGTAGATGTTATTGGCCCTTATGTGCAGGACAAGCGCTATCTTGGGGTGCATGTGGGCGATATCACGCTTGTTGATTCCCGGAAACGGAAAAAGGTGATGACACATATCAAGGAGGATCTCCTTGGGTGGCATCCGCCTGAAGAAGATGGTGGCAGGTGGACCAACGGGCATGCGCATCTGCCAATACGGCGTGATGCAAAGCGTGGGCCAGGAATGTTGGGAGTGCAAATTCTGACAACCATTCCTTATCTGGTGACAGATTATCATGGCCCCCGGCGGCACCGTCACAGATAAGCGCTTTCTGGTTGTTTTCTGTGCCATAAGAAAGGATTGAGAGCGCAGGAAACTGACTTTTTTGACCAGTCAAGTACTATGGAGCGTCGCAGTTCAGCTACGGGTAGGTCGCGTATAATTTTTAGAGGCCATTTCAGAAATCAGGTGTTGCCTCCGGCATGAGATTTCTGAAATGGTCTTCAAAAACAAGACTGAGACCTGCTGAACTGAGAAAGTGGTTCCATGTATAAGCTGTTTGTTTACGATCATTGTCCCTTTTGCATCAAAGCCCGCATGATATTCGGGCTACGCCACGTCCCCTTTGATCTGGTTATTCTTCAGAATAATGATGAAGCCACGCCAAAACGGATGATCGGCCAGAAGATGGTGCCCATTCTTGAGGAGAATGGCCACTTTATGGGCGAAAGCATGGATATTGTGGCTCATATTGATGGGCAGGGGGCGCCCCTTTTAACCGGTCCCACTAACCCGGCGATTTCCGATTGGTTAAAACGGTCCAACAGTTCCTTGTACAGACAGTTTCTGCCCCGCGCAGCCTGTGCCCCTTTCCCGGAATTTTCCACAACGGCGGGACGGGCGTATTTTGTTCGAACCAAAGAGCGTTCCACGGGGGCATTCTCGGATATTTTGAGTGAAGGCACAGCGGCCCTGGAACCGCTAAATGCGCTTTTGCAAGATCTTGCGCCGCTTGTTCAGTCAGCCGAGGCGGTGAACGGTCATCTCTCCACGGATGACATCCATCTTTTTGCGCAGTTGCACAGCCTGTCCCTTATTGCCGGGCTGACATATCCCGCCGCGGTGGAAGCATACCGACAGACCATGTCAAAACGGTGCGGTATTTCTTTGCTGGATGACATTGCGATCTGATCGCGCTGGGAGGGGGAAAGCTGCTCAAGCTAGGCTGAAAGGCGATGCTCAGAATTTGATCTGGAGCATGGAGAGAACGGCCTGAAAGTTTTCAGTGCTGTGTGTCTCCCGGATGGTGCCGTTTTCATATTGCAGGCTGACCCTGAGAATATCGGTCGGCCACCAGTTCAGATTGGCGGACCATGTCTGCTGGTGGCCGCCATCCACAGAAGCTGACCGCAGATTGGCGTCAGAAAAGCGGACGCCAGCTTCCAGCACTCCGCTTCCATCACACAGGGTTGTCTGGTTTTTCTGGCAGGTGGGAGCTGAAAAAGCGGCTGTGCGGGACTTCCAGGCACGGGGCTTGCCAATCAGCGTATAGCTTGCCTGAGCGTACCATCCAGAAAAATGAAGATGCTGCGAACCGATGTTTTCTCGCCGGTTGGCTTCAATCTCGTACGCTTCTCCCTGCATAAGCAGTCGTTTCCAGGCGGCGGCGGCTTCAAGCCCGAATGCGCCTGCGCTGCGCAAAGGAATGCGCCCTGTGTCGAGGAATTTTCCTGTCAGACCAACATTCAGTTCCGGAAAATCTGAAAAATTGGCGGCAGGCGGCTGTCCCGGACTTTGTGCCGCTTTGAAAACCCATTCTCCAGAAAAACCGACGTGAAACAGAATGTCTCTCGTGCGGATAGGAATACCGACCAGCCGGAAGACAATCGCCCGTTGGTTGCCGTCGTGATCCGGCCCGGCAGTACCGGCTGTGCCCGCTACCGCAACATGATAGCGCGTGCCATGTGCTTCTATCTGAACAGCCTGCCTTGCAATACCTGCTGCAAGATTACGGGTAATGGTGGCAATGCTGGCGCGTTCTATAAAAACGGTATCCCCTTGGGCCTGCATGGATTCAAGCCCAAAGCTGGGTTTGAAAATGCCAGCCGTAAAAACAAAATGCTTGAGGCCCAGATAGCTGAACTGCCCTTCAAACAGGCGCATGGGGCCATGGGGTACGGGCCCGAAATCCCAGATTGCGCCAATTTCGAACTGCTTGTGAATGGTAATGCGTGCGCCATTCCGCAACCGGGCAGCGCGAATGCCTACGCCGGGGGCCGGAACGCTGGTTTGTGGAAAGCCACCAATATCCAACTGGTCTGTTGCGTAGGGCTTGATGACCACATCCCCCAGGGTGATGGATGGCACTGTGCCTGCGTGCGCGGCAGTGACGGAAAGGGGAGCGCCAAGAGTGAGAAACAGAGAAAGAGGCCGCAGGAAGAAGAGCTGTCTGGTGTTCCTGGGCATTTTAAAACAGCGGACCTTCCGTATGCATCATGCGCGCTTTGTTGAAGCGCAGAGTGAAGAGGCAACGTGTAAGGAGAAGCGCCGGAGATGAAAAGCCCATGCGTCTCGTGGATTTCAGGGGATTGCCTGGACGCAATATCTCCTACGGCTTTCTGATCTGTATCAAGGGAGGAAAAGTGTGTTGCTGGCCCGGATGTGGCGGCCTGTCCTGCCCGAAGTCAAATAAACGATATCAGGAAGAAGAGGACGTGTTTTGCAGGAACCGGCGGCGCATGGGGCGCAATGCGGCTAATGCCAGAAACGCGGTGAGAACATCCCCGGCAATGGCGCAGGCAAAAACAGGGTACCAGCTCTGGCTTGCCTGATGCAGCCACGCTGCCAGTGGACCACCCAAAACGGCACCTACACCTTGAGCCATATAGAGCATGCCATAATTGCGGGAGGCGTCTCGCGTGCCAAACGTATCTGTCAGCGTGGCAGGGAAAAGGGAGAAAATTTCTCCCCATCCAGGAAATACAAGGCCGGAAAGCAGCACGAAAGCGACAGGATGGTGTGCCATGCTCAGCCAGCACAGAAGGGCTAAGGCTTCCAGCGTGAAGGCAAACGCCATTGTCTGCTCGCGCCCATATCTGTCAGACACCCAGCCAAACAGAGGTCGGGTTAAACCATTGGCAATGCGGTCAAGCGTCATGGCCAGTGGAAGGGCGCTCATGCCGAGTATGGTCAGGTTTGCGACACCAAAATCATGAGCGATCTGGGCAAGTTGGGACGTCACCATCAGCCCGGATGTCGCCATGGTGGTCATCATGAAGAACATGAGCCAGAACAAGGGCGTCTTGAGCACAAAGGGGGTTAGGTAACCAGTCGAAGTACCGTCCGTTTGTTTAGAATGCTCCGGCATTGGCGTTTTGAGGAAACAGGCGGCGCAAAGTCCTACCGCTGCCATTATTACGCCGAACACACACAGGGTTGGGCGCCATCCCCACAAGGCCAGAAAGTGGGAGATCGGGAATGTGGTTAACATGGCGCCCATGCCATACCCTGCTGCCGCTGCTCCCGCGGCCATGCCTCTGTTTTGGGGAAACCACTGCATCAGCAGGGCGACAACACCAACATACACAATGCCGGTGCCAATGCCGCCCAGCCCTCCATAAAAAATATAGAGTTGGGCGAGAGAGGTAGCCGAGGCCGCACTGACCCAGCTTAGACCGGTTACCACAATGCCAATCATGATGAGGGTACGTGGGTGGATATGATGTGCGATCCATCCCTGAATAGGAGAAAAAACCGTCTGCAGGACGATCAGAAGAGAAAAGGTGACCTGTAAGGCCGCTGCACTGACGCCAAATTCAGCCTTTAAACCGGGCGTGAACAATGTCCACACATATTGGGGGGAGGAAATGGCGGCCATACACAGTAACCCAGCCGCCAGTTGGCGCCATTTTGCGCTGGCCATCAGAAGTGGTCTCCAAAGCCGTAGAGGTGGCGGGGAGGTGCTTTTTGCCGTGTAGTGAGAAACAGGACAAAGGAAAATGGAGCCGTGTTTTGAAGGATCATGACGTCTGTCTGAGAGGAGTGTGGGCAATCAACCGAACAGACAGATTTTCATCTTTATTCAAAACAGGGAAGTAACATTCCACAAAGGAGATGACTTACTCTACTCTCAGGGCTCAGGCTTTTCTGTCCGGCGTTGTTGCAGGCGCTTATGGAAATAAGGCGCTTCCTGTGGCTGCTGGGTTTCCATGGCTTTTACCCTTGTGCCTGCTTGAGCAAGCATTTGGGGGATAAGCCGGGTTTCTGGCAGGTTTTTCCAGTATTTGCGCGGCATTTCTGAACGCATGGCTTTGGTTTTGATCCGCGCCGGGTTGAAAATGGCCATGTAGTACGTCTGCCACAACTGCTCCAACGAGTCAGACAGATCGGGCTTGGAGCAGGCTGTGCGGCTGAGGGTGCATTTCTCCCCGTTCCAGGTGATAGAGCCTTTAGGGGTGAGGATGGCCCAGTCCATATCTGTAAAACGGCGTGTAAAAAATGGCGCTACGGTTGGCAGAATGTAATGATCGGGCTCAAACCATGCGAGAAACAATCTGCGCCCATTCTGGCTTTCCCCAATGTCCCGAAAGCGGAGAAAGGCTTCCATCTTGTGTGCATCACGGCGGATCTGGTGGACCATGCGCAGAGCCCGGGCAATATCCGGATCAAGCGGAATGGCTGCCAGAGAGGGTTCGCTCTGCGCGCGCCATAAGATGTGATAGGCCAGATCAAAGCGTGTTTGATCGGCATGGCGCAGAATGGACTTAAGCAACGCCAGACAGTTGCTGCGTAATATGGGGTTGGGCGCGTCCGGCTTGGGTGATGGAAGGGTCAAGGGGGCATCAAACAGCGAGGCTTCAGCTGACGCGCACCGCCATTCCAGTTCTTCAGGTGGAACACCCGCCAGAAAGCACTGTCGGGCTATAGGCCGCCATTCTGAAAAAGACGTATCGTGTTCGACAATTGCACCAAAGGCCATGGGTCAGAACAAGGAGAGTTGTTGAGGAGAGGGGAGGAAGGCCTGCCGAAGGTTTATCTGATCTGTCAGGCGGGTAGGAGACCAGCCGGTGGTGTGGAGAAACGGTTTGACCTTGCGGAGGGAGACATTGAGCCGGGCCAGATCTTCCAGACGGAGATGTTTGTGCCGACGGCTGGTGACAATGGCGTTAACCGAACGTACCCCAAGCCCAGGCACCCGCAGCAGCATTTCCCGGCTGGCGCGGTTCAGATCGACCGGAAAAAGCGCACGGTTTGCAAGGGCCCACGCCAGTTTGGGGTCAAGGGCAAGATCAAGCATGCCATCTGGTTGCGCTGCCGTGATCTCGGAAAACTGGAAACCATAGAAGCGGTAGAGCCAGTCTGCCTGATAAAGCCGATGCTCACGCAGTAAGGGCGGAGGGCGGACCGGGAGGATGGCTGAAGCGTCTGGAATAGGGCTGAAGGCGGAATAATAGACGCGCCGCAGCTTGTAGCCGGAATAAAGGGAGGAACTGCTGGCCAGAATATCATGATCAGTTGCGGTATCTGCCCCAACAATCATTTGCGTGCTCTGGCCACCGGGGGCGAAGCGCGGCGGCCGACGGCCTGAAAGGCTTCGCTCCTTTCCCGCGTCAATCCGCGTGCGCATTTCTCCCATGGAGTGCCGGATGATCCCGGCTTTTTTCTCCGGGGCGTAGGCGGCCAGCCCCTGTTCGGTAGGCATTTCCACGTTGATGGAGAGGCGATCTGCATAGAGACCAGCCTCGGCAAGCTGTTCTGAGGATGCATTGGGGATGGTTTTCAGGTGGATATAGCCCCGAAAACCATGAACCTGACGAAGCTCCCGCGCGACATGCACCATTTGGGCCATGGTGTCTTCCGGTGAGCGGATAATGCCGGAGGAGAGAAACAGCCCCTCGATATAATTGCGGCGATAGAATTCCAGTGTCAGCCAGACAACCTCATCGGGCGTAAAGCGTGTGCGCTGCACGTTGGAGGAGGAGCGGTTGATGCAATAGGCGCAGTCATAAATGCAGAAATTGGTCAGCAGGATTTTTAGCAGGGAAATGCACCGTCCATCCGGCGTATAGGCATGGCAGATACCGTTGCCGGTGGAGCCCAGCCCTTTGGTGCCAGCGGAATCCCGCTTGCCTGCGCCACTGGAAGAACAGGACGCATCATATTTGGCCGCATCAGAAAGAATGGCCAGACGTTCGGAGAGGCTCTGTTTCATAGTTTGTTCATGATATGTTCTCAATTCAAGCAGAGCAAGACTTAAAATCATTCCGTCATGAGAGATGTCTCAACACGTTCATGGTGGAGTAGTGTTTTTGGCAGACGCCTCTATTCCAACCACCACGTAAGATGCGCCTACCGGTGAGATGCTTGTGATCCGGGGTTGCTGCTTGGCATGAGCCTTAGCCACCTTTTGTCGCAGGCTGCTACCGGACAGGTCTTTTGGAAGAGCGGTATGCCAATCAGCCAATGGTGCGGAGGATGGCTAAAGGGATTCCTCCCCGTCTCTGATGAGAGGGGAAGAAAAGGAACAATCAGCCTTTGAATACCGGCCCGACGGGAAGAAGTTTGCCGGGATTGAGAATGTTGCGCGGATCGAGCGTGGCTTTCAGCGCGCGCATGACACTGAGTGCGCCTTCTCCGTGTTCGGCAGCAAGAAATTCCAGTTTGCCGAGGCCCACCCCGTGTTCGCCGCTGCTGGAGCCTCCCAGCGCAAGCGCGCGGGCAACAATCTTGCGGTCGAGAGCAAGGGCTTGTTGCCGTCCAGCTTCCGTTTCTTCAGTTACAATAAGCGTGTGGAAATTCCCGTCTCCCACATGCCCGAGAATGGCGGCGTAGAGACCCGATGCCAGAATATCGTCCTTCACGCCCGTGATCAGGGTGGTTAACTGGGAAATGGGAACAATGCAGTCTGTGCTGATCAGGCGTTGACCGGGATGCAAAGCTTTTACGGCCCAATAGGCGTTATGGCGTGCTTTCCAGAGTGTGGCCCGTTCATCCGCCGTATCGGCCCAGGTAAAGGCCAGTCCGTTATTATCCCGCGCCAAGGCCTCCGTAACCGTGATCTGTTCTTTTACGGCTTCGGGTGAGCCTGCAAATTCAAAGAACAATGTGGTCAGAGGGCGATAGTTATCCAGATTGGAATAACGAATGCAGGCCTGCATTTGCACTTCATCTAGCAATTCCACGCGGGCAATGGGAATACCCATCTGGATGATTTCAACGGCTGTGTTGACGGCGTCTTCCAGATTTTCAAACTGGCAGACTGCCGCGGAAAGCTGCTCTGGCTGCCCATGAAGACGGAGCTGAATTTCCGTAATAATGCCCAAAGTGCCTTCAGACCCAATAAACAGGGATGTGAGATCATACCCTGTAGAAGACTTCCGGACGCGCCCACCCGTCTGGATGACCTCACCATTCGCCATGACGACCGTCAGGCCGAGCACGTTCTCCTTGATGGTTCCGTATCGTACGGCCGCCGTGCCGGAAGCTCGCGTTGCGCACATACCGCCAAGCGTTGCTTCACCGCCCGGATCAACAGGGAAAAACAGACCGGTATCACGCAGAAAGGCGTTGAGGGCCTGACGGGTGACACCTGCCTGAACACGGCAGTCAAGATCAGAACCGTTGACCGCTATGACCTCCGTCATGAGGGAGAGGTCGAGGCTGATCGCACCATCAGGCGGTGTGACATGCCCCTCTACGGAAGTTCCTGCGCCAAACGCCACCACCGGCACCCGGTGGTGGTGGCAAAGGGCCAGTGTTGCGGAGACATCCTGGGTGCTTTCTGCAAACACAACGCCCACAGGCATATTGGCAATTTCCAGAGCCTCGCCATGGCTATGGGCTTCACACACCGAGAGGTTGGTGGAAATTTTGTCTCCAATCTCCGCAGCCAGCAGGGAGAGCACATGCTGGGCGCGTGCCGTGGGATGAAGCGGGAGAGAGGCTTGGTCCGTCATGAATGCTTTCACGTGCTACAGGCAAATTAAACGATAACCATAGTGCCCGTATCTATTGTGCGTCGAGAGGAGGAAGGAAGGGGGAGCGAAAAGTTGAACCTCTGATAACAGTAGGGTCTTCTTCATTTTTGGGCTGTGAAAAAGCACATCAAAAAAATCGCAAGGCTGTATTGCGTACCACTTGAGCCTGACGGCGGAGCAAGAGCGTGATTCCGGACTTTAAAAATTTGGAACTCTGAGAGATAGTGCGTTCTTCGTAAGGAGACAGGAACGTCTGTCGTTCTGTTTTTTGAAGGCTTTACAGCAAGGCTTTGAAGGAAAACGGCGGCAACACGTGCGTGACAAAAATAAGGAAGATAAAGATCATGCAAGACCGCTGTGAAGCAAAGGGTGTGGAAGGCGTTAAAGGCCAGGACCCGCGCAAGGCACTGGACAAGACAGGTGTGACGTCTTTCCATGCCGTTTACGCCAATCTTTCCGCTTCTGAACTGGTCGCGGCTGCCCTGGAAAGGCTGGAAGGCGTTTTATCTGAAGATGGTGCGCTGGCAGTTGATACCGGAGAACACACCGGGCGGTCTGCCAAGGATAAATTCATTGTTGATGAGGCTGGTAGCCGGGCCGATGTCTGGTGGAACGCCACTAATCAGAAAATGAGCCCCGCGCATTTTACGCGTCTGACAGATACCGTGCGGGGTTATCTGGCCGGGCAGGAGCTTTTTACGCAGGATCTTTATGCGGGAGCGGACCCTGCGCATCGTATTCGCGTGCGGGTGGTGACCACCAATGCATGGCATGCGCAGTTTGCCCGCAACATGTTCATTCGCCCACCAGTGGAGGATCTGGAAAGCTTCACCCCTGATTACGTTATTCTGCACGCGCCGGATCTGGCGCTTGATGCGGAAACGTACGGCTTAAGGTCTTCTACAGCCGTTGCCCTTTCCTTCGAGCAAAATCTGATTGTGATTGCAGGCACCCAATATGCGGGTGAGATCAAGAAATCCATTTTCACGGTCATGAACTGGCTGCTGCCCCCCAAAGGCGTGCTGCCCATGCATTGTTCCGCCAATATTGATGGCAAAGGCAACAGCGCTCTGTTTTTTGGATTGTCCGGAACAGGCAAGACAACGCTTTCCTCTGACCGCAACCGTCCTTTGATCGGGGATGACGAGCATGGCTGGTCGGATGATGGTGTGTTCAATTTTGAAGGTGGCTGCTACGCCAAGGTCATTCGCCTTAACAAGGACGCCGAGCCCGATATCTGGAATGCCTCTCACCGCTTTGGCGTGGTGTTGGAGAACGTGACGGTAGGGAATGGCGGCAAGCTGGATCTGGATGACGCGTCGCGAACGGAAAACACGCGCTCCTGCTACCCCACGGATTTTATTCCCAACGCAGTTGCAAATGGTCGTGGTGGCAAGCCGTGTCATGTGCTCATGCTGACGGCGGATGCTTTTGGTGTTCTTCCTCCTGTTGCAAAGCTCACGCCAGATCAGGCGATGTATCATTTCCTGTCCGGCTACACGGCTCGTATCGCCGGGACGGAAAAAGGGCTGGGGGATGAGCCGGAAGCAACCTTCTCTGCCTGTTTCGGCGCGCCTTTCCTGCCGCGTCCGCCAGCTATTTATGGGGAACTGCTCCGGAAGCGTCTGGCGGCAGGGCAGGTGTCCTGCTGGCTTATCAACACTGGCTGGACAGGCGGAGCCTACGGCACGGGCAAAAGAATGTCTCTGGCCTATACACGCGCCATTCTGGCCGCAGTGCTGGGAGATACCCTGAAGGACGCGACCTTTGAGGTAGAGCCCTATTTTGGCCTGAGTATTCCGACCCATGTTGAAGGCGTGCCGGATCAGGTTCTTAACCCCGCACAGGCTTGGGCGGACAAGGCCGCTTATGAGGCGCAGGCCAAGAAGCTCGTCGCATTATTTGAGAAAAATGCACAGGAGTTTGCTGCTGATGTCAGCCCGGCGGTTCTGAAATCCGTCGCAGGAGCTGCTGCATAAAAGGCGGTTCTAAAAGAGAGTAAAAAAAGGGGGGCGAGTTTGCCCCCTTATCTCCGGTGTTAGGCGCAGCGGCGCGGAATGTAGGAGAGCGTGCGGTCGAGCAGGTGTTCCATGTCGGGGCGATGGCATGGGTCAACGTTGTTGGCCACGTGTTGGCGGGCCTGCTGCTTAATACCGTTTGCAGTGCGCAGAGTACCATCTGCATCACCATTTTCTTCAATCAGGTCAGCAATGGTCAGTGAGCGGTCAAACGCCGCCTTAACAATGTCATAGGCCAGACTGTTCACGATGGTTTCAAATTCAGCCCGCCCAAATGGGGACTGGCAGATTGAAAGCTGTGCCTGCGCTTCACCATGATTTTTAATGGCGTTGCGAGCGTCCTGATGGTGGAAATAGCGCTGGTGCCACGTACGGGCACAGGCGTGTTCACGCTCGGCAGCAAGATGTTCGCGCAGGTTCTTGCAGACATTGGTGCCCGAGCAATGTGTGGACCATGCGGCCAGCCATGCGCTGGCAAAATCCGGATAGCTGTAGCGATGCCACTCAGGGTCTGAGTTCTGGACCTTGTTGGCAAAACGGAAACCCTTGCCTCCGTCCACGCCATACAGAATGGTTCGGGCCGAAGAGCTGAACTGATCCTTACCTAAAATGAGGATGTGCCCGGTATCTCCGCTGTGCATCTGCCGTTGCATGGTGAAAAGATCAAAGAAACATTCATCGTCAATGACGCGGGCAATGTGGGCTTTGACAAATGTCAGAAAGAGGGGGTTACGCACACATGTTAGTCCACGCGGGCAGAAATCAAATCCCCACCACCGGGACATTTTCACCAGATGGAAAGCCAGTTCGTTGCGAAGGCGAATGAGGGTTTCTTCTCCATCGCCTGCTTCACAAAGAGTTTGCACAGCTTTGAAGCGGCTGAACAGGAGGTTGATCTGAGGAATGAAGCCACGGGTGGGATTGAAATAATCAAGCAGAACTGAAGGCTGCGAATGTGCCAGGTGCCATTGGGCGCTATAGGTGGTGGAGTGCGTCATGTGGTTTTCTTTGCCCATCCCAGGAGAACAAAAAGCTGACTGTTACAGTGCAGCAGTCGCGTCAGCTTGTGGGTGGAGCACGCTGCCAGGATTAGGGAAGACGGACGGGATACCGCCGGCAGGTGCTCCGCCTTCCTTGTTATTGAGAACAAGTATCAATTGCAATAAATATTTTGAAAAAAAATGGAGCACGGGAAAATTACAGGGGGAAGGGGCGGAGCGGATGGAGGAAAATTAAGCCCCACAAAACCCCGGACCGGGAGCAAGCGGTTTGATGGTGAGGCTACCCGGACGCCGCTAAATAGTGTTGTGTTTCAAATTGTTGGATGAGAAAGCAGAATTTCCCCTGAATAACTGTATATATAAGAATATATTCACGCAATTTTGCGCGTGATCTGTATCAATTTCAGATTGTGCGAAAGAACTTAAATAGCGGTTATGCAGTTTGTTACGATAAAAAGGCATGACCACATGACTCTGGGAAGACGGCAATTTCTACAAGCCTGCGGCACATGCGCAGCCGGAGCCAGCGCAGTGGCGCTGGGGTTTGCACCGCCCAGAGCCTATGCGGGAGATTCGCGCCAGTACAAACTGCTTCGGGCCAAGGAAACCCGGAATAACTGCACCTATTGTTCCGTAGGGTGCGGCATTCTGATGTACAGCCTTGGTGATGGCGCTAAAAATGCGAAACCGAGCATTTTTCACATTGAAGGGGACCCGGATCATCCCGTCAGCCGAGGTTCCCTGTGCCCCAAAGGGGCGGGGCTGGTCGATTTCATTCACAGTGAAGGGCGGCTGAAATATCCTGAATACCGGGCGCCAGGCTCAAAGGAATGGAAGCGGATCAGTTGGGAAGAAGCAACAGATCGCATTGCCCGGCTGCTCAAGGATGATCGTGACAAGAATTTCATTGAACGGAATGAAAAAGGCGAACTGGTCAATCGCTGGCTGAGTTCCGGCATGCTTGCGTCTTCCGCCGCCAGTAATGAGACAGGAGTGCTCGATTTCAAGTTTGCCCGTGCCTTGGGCATGCTGGGGCTGGATTGCCAGGCGCGTGTCTGCCACGCGCCGACGGTTGCAGCCCTTGCGCCCACGTTTGGGCGCGGGGCCATGACCAACAACTGGGTCGATATCAAAAACGCCAACGTGGTTCTGATTATGGGCGGCAACCCGGCGGAGGCCCACCCTGTGGGTTTCAAATGGGTGATGGAAGCCAAGATCCGCAATGGCGCCAAGGTGATGGTTGTTGACCCGCGCTTTAACCGTAGCGCGGCCGTTGCTGATTTCTATACCCCTATTCGCGCAGGATCAGATGCCGCGTTCATGCTGGGGGTTGTGAACTACCTGCTGACACATGACAAAATCCAGCATGAGTATGTTAAGGCCTATACAAATGCCGCGCTGATTGTCCGTGAAGATTATGATTTTGAAGAGGGTCTTTTCAGCGGATATGATGCCGAAAAGAAGACCTACGATAAAAGTTCCTGGACATATGAGCGGGACGAAAACGGGTTTGCCCGTCAGGACCCAACCCTGCAGAACCCCCGTTGCGTTCTGAACCTGTTGCGCAAGCATGTAGAGCGGTACACGCCGGAGATGGTGACCAAACTATGCGGCACACCTCTCAAGGATTTCCAGCATGTGTGCGAGGAACTGGCGCGGACCAGTGCGCGTGATCTGACCGCCACCTTCCTGTTTGCGCTCGGCTGGACCCATCACACAAGCGGTTCTCAGGTTATTCGTGCAGCTGCCATGGTTCAGCTGTTGCTGGGCAACATTGGTATGCCGGGCGGAGGCATGAACGCGCTGCGTGGGCATTCCAACATTCAGGGCTACACGGATCTGGGCCTGCTCTCTCTCAGGTTGCCGGGTTACCTGAACCTGCCGTCAGATAAGCAGCAGGATATCGGCACCTATCTGAAGGAAAGTACACCCGCTACAGATGTGCCCGGTCAGGTGAATTACTGGCACCACACGCCCAAATTTTTTGTCAGTCTGCAGAAAACCCTATGGGGTGATCACGCAACCGCTGCCAACAATTGGGGGTATGACTGGCTTCCCAAATGGGACCGCAGCTATGACATGCTGGCCTATTTTGACCGGATGTATCAGGGCAAGGTGAATGGCTACATTGTGCAGGGCTTCAACCCGCTGGCCGCCATGCCGGATAAGAATAAAACTGCACAGGCGCTGGCTAAGCTGAAGTTTCTGGTGGTGATTGACCCGCTGTCAACGGAGACAGCGTCCTTCTGGCAGAATGAAGGCGTCTTTAATGATGTGAAGGCGGAAGAGATACAGACGGAAGTCTTTCGCCTGCCGTCCTCCTGCTTTGCTGAGGAAAATGGCTCCATTGTCAATTCCGGTCGTTGGTTGCAATGGCATTTTGCCGGGGCTGAGCCCCCCGGTGAAGCGTGGCAGGACGGGCGGATTATCGGCACGATCTTTACGAAGATCCGTGATCTGTACCGCAAGGAAGGCGGCGTATCCCCAGATCCTGTGTTGAACATGCAGTGGAATTACAAAGACCCGGAAGACCCCACGCCCGAGGAAGTGGCACAGGAATCCAATGGCTATGCGCTGGCCGATATTACGGATGACCAAGGGAAGGTTGTCGTGCGTAAGGGCCAGTTGCTGCCCGATTTCTCCGTAATGAAGGATGATGGCACAACTTCCAGCTTTGCGTGGATATTCGCTGGGTCCTGGACAGAAGCGGGTAATCAGATGTCCCGCCGCGATAATACGGATACCGGGTTGGGCTGCACTCCGGGTTGGGCGTGGGCATGGCCTGCCAACCGCCGTATCCTGTATAATCGGGCTTCCCTCGACCCAGCGGGCAAGCCATGGGACCCCAAACGCAAGATACTGGAATGGACCGGTGAACGCTGGAAGGGGGCAGATGTGCCGGATTATCCCGTTACCTCTCCGCCGGGGAGCGGCGTGAGTCCCTTTATCATGCTGCCGGATGGAGTGGGGCGCCTGTTTGCCTGTGGTGGTATGTCTGATGGCCCCTTCCCGGAACAGTACGAGCCGACGGAATCTCCGTTGGAAAACAATCCGTTGCATCCTACCGTATCCTATAATCCCACAGCGCGTGTGCTGAAGGATGATAGGGCGCGTATGGGCTCGCCCAAGGATTTTCCCTATGTGGCGACAACCTATTCCATTACCGAGCTTTTCCGGCACTGGACCAAGCATTCACGTCTGAACGCTATTATTCAGCCGGAACAGTTTGTGGAAATTGGTGAAAAACTGGCTCAAAGGCTGCATATTTCTGCGGGAGACAAAGTAAAGGTCTCCTCCGCGCGTGGATATATTGAAGCCAAGGCGGTCGTAACAAAGCGTATCAAGACGCTTAACGTCATGGGCCGGGATCTGGAGCAGATTGGCATTCCTTGCCATTGGGGATTCCGGGGGGCAACGCGCAAGGGCTATCTGGCCAATACGCTCAGCCCCGCCGTGGGGGATGCCAACACCCAGACGCCTGAGTTCAAGGCTTTCCTTGTCAATGTAGAAAAGGTCTGAGGCGCGCGATGAGTATGCAGTCACAGGATATCATCAGGCGCTCTGCCACCAATGGCATGACACCTGCGCCTCAGGCCCGTAGCCATCAGGAGGAAGTCGCCAAGCTGATTGACGTCTCTCTCTGCACCGGGTGCAAGGGGTGTCAGATGGGGTGGACGGCCTCCTTGCGGCATCGATGTGCCATAATGGAGGTTGATAAACCTTCGGAAGGAGACCGCCCGGATGAAAGCTAACATAATTGGTCTTGATATTGCCAAATCTGTTTTT
>Ga0214929_100041_pt1 | contig 115246 bp, 114 predicted proteins | sample Stichaenrichm17X_FD_168613 | JGI IMG/M metagenome (GOLD analysis project Ga0214929, IMG submission 168613) | Xylose enriched microbial communities from anaerobic bioreactor in Madison, Wisconsin, United States - 17X | ecosystem: Engineered > Bioreactor > Anaerobic > Unclassified | place: USA... | reverse complement strand
CCTCACTGCGTTCAGAACCCGCCGCCAGAAGCAGAATATCGTCAATATTCCAGATCGGGCTCCTGTGGGATGACTGAATTCTACAAAATGACCCAAAATTGCCTCAAGTGTGAGAAATCCGCGTCAATGCTCATGGCGGTTTCAGCCAGTTCACGCGCTTCTGTTTCAAAAGCGCGGTCTGCGGCGTAGTTCTGCAATGTTATGGGTGCGTTATACAGACCCGGCACCGTGATGGTAAAAACCGAGTTGGCGGCTGTAATATCATAATCGGCCATGATTACTGAACCTCTACCGATGCCAGAGTGATGGACTGCACGGACTCTCCATCCGTGTAGAAGAAGCGCCCCTGCACGGCGCCACGGCTGGCGCGTGTGCTGGCGGAAGCGGTGGACGCACCGGGCAGCAGATACCAGCCACGGGTGGAGAGCACGCTATCAATGGTGCGGCCTGCCTGTGCGTTGACGGCCTGTGCCTCCGCCGCGGAAAGGGTGACATTGGGCTGGATGGCCCCGAACGCCAGAGCGGTATCAATGGTGCCCTGCACGGCAGTGGCGATCAGGGAATCCCCTTGTGCGGTATAGGGGATTTGGCCAACGCTGGAGAACAGGGTCAGCAGGTCTGACTGGAAGCTGGCGTTCATCCAGATCTGGTTGATGTAGCTATCTGCCCAGCCGAACGGACCGGAGACCGCCCCGTTATTGAGAAAACTGAATGTGCTGTCCGTGCTTTTGTAGCTGCCGTAAAAACTGTAGCCGTTAGCCAGCAGGGCCTCTGCCTGAGATGGCGTGAGGTTGGCCGGGGTCACGCCGCCATTGTTGCGGAACATCAGGGTGGTGCGGCCACCCGTGCGTTGCGGGTTGAGGCTGGCCGCCCAGCCCAGACACAGCGCCCCGGCCAGCAGGCCCGTGCCATCCGTATTGCACAGGCAGGTCATGCCGGGCGTGGACTGCGCCTTGACGGTTGAACCGAAACTGTCGGTGGCGTTGGGGCTGAGGATCGTGGCATCTGCATCTGGCACAACACCCCAGTATCGGTTGGGGTTGGCGGCCATCCAGGTGGCGATTTGTGTTTTTGCAGAGGCTGAGGGTTCCTGTGCAAACAGGAAGGGTGACCAGTCACTCACCGTTGCAGCAGCGGTGCTGAGGTAAGTGCCGTATTCTGCATCCGTCGGGGTGGCAGGAATTTGAAAAATATAGAGTTTTTCAGGCGTATCCTGCGCGTTGGTATAGGCTGAAAAATACACGCTGGCGATGGCGGCTTCAGGGCTGGAAGCGCCACATAACGTTGCGACATCCGCCGCCGAGGCGAACACTGAAACGCCGGAGGACAGCGCGGCATGTGTGGAAAACAGCATGCCGGTCAGCAGACTGACGGTGCCACCGGGGGAGATAACGCCCGGCGTGACGGAAACAAGGGAACTGATGGGTAGGGTCATGCAGAGGGCTCATCCGTGAGGGTATCTGCGCATATCAGCGCAAGGCTGGCGGCGCTGGCCGTGGTGGTGGGAAGCGTAAGAGTGGTGCGCACCTGACAATGCAGGTCCAGAAGCCAATGTTCTTCAAACTGGCGTTCACCATTTACAAAAGGCATCTGCCGTGGCGGCCCGGCATAAAGTGGGACAATGCGGGCCGGTGCGTAGCATGGAGCGGCCGGTTGTGCCGGCACCGATGCCGGAAAGGCGTTGCAAGGCTGTGTATTCTGGCATGGAGCGTTTTGAGGACACGTCTCTACGCTGGGAGGGGGCGTGCGTGATAAGGGTGTAAGAGGGCGTTCACTGCCCGGTTTCGGGGCTTCAGCCGGGAGAGGAAGAGACTGAGCGGCAGCGTGAGGTTCTGGTGCGATGGGAGCGTATTTTTCCAGCCACTCTGCTGCTGTGCCGAGGGACGATTCTGCATCTGAGGGCAGTTCTTCCTTATTATTTTGAAACAGGTTTTCAAAATAACGGCATGCCCAATCCGTGCGAAACAGGGTAGCGATACTCTGGGCGTTATCCCCTGCACCGGGCCCGAAGATGCTGACCTGCACCCTCACCTCCTCCGGCACGCTTAGGATCGTTATGGTTTCTGTTTCTGTCTGGGCGACAGTGGTGAGTGGCTGGCGTGTGAGAAGAGTAAGCAGAACGAACGGGCCTGCGGGGGCGACGGTGCGGTTCTGCTGTGCCAGTTGCACCGGCAGGCCTGCTGGCAGAACGGCACGGAGGAACTCCCTTAGCGCCGTGGTGATACTGGCCGTTACGGGCTGGATGGTCATGACAGTTGCCGGGTGACGAGAAGTTTGGACCATTGGCCGCCTCCCCATGTTTCGGGCTGGCTTGTGACCAGCCATTCCGCACCTTCAAAAAGCAGACTGTCTCCCCCAAACTGATGGGTACGGTCCAGCCCTTTGATAAGACCGGGCAGATATACCAATCGGTTTTCAGAACTCTGGTTGAGCCCCGCCGTTTGTGTGAGATCCGCGCTGGTGGCGGCCTGCACCTTGATGGTGACAAGCACATCCGTATAACGCGGCTGCGTGGAACCATCTGGCAGCGTGATCGTGCCATCCTGCACCCGCAAGGTGGCTAGGATTGATGGCAGCAGAGCCGCGGTTGCCGCTGCCGCTATGCCGAACAGGCCATTCATGACTGCACCTGAAAAGAGACGCTGTTTAGAAGTGTTTTTGTGTCCTCAAGCGGTTTATCAGACCCTTTATGATGGATGGTAGCCGGGCTGTTAGGTGGCGTATGGACAGCCTGAATGGCGCGGGTGATGCTGGCCTGCATGGCTTGGCCGGTGCGCTGCAAGGCAGTGGTGGGCGTGTGCAGGGTACGGCGTGTAGCCTCTGGTTGGTGGCTCGCTGCGAGGCTTTCAGCAAGAGCCTGACGGAAGATTTCTTTCCATTTTGGAGCATCCTGCGCCATGGCCGCCCGCATGAATGGCCGGGGCGGAATAACGATGGATACAGCACCGCTCCGCGATGTTATCTTGCGGATGACAGCACCAAATTCCTGCACGGCAGCAATGGCAGCGACCGGCGTGCCATTCGGGTAAGATCTGCCCCGTAGAAACCCTGCTTTTACTGATGCGGTGCAGGACGTGGACGCTGCACCGGATGATGGGTTGCGTGCTGTGCTTTGGAATGACGTGTTTGACAGGTTGGGATTCTGGCGGTGTGAACCAGACATTTCCGCATACTGTGTGCCGGTTGAAGCCGAGGAACCTGTTGTTGCGTGTGAGGGCTGGTTCCCCTGCGCGGCGGGAGCCGTGTTAGCACCGGGCAGGGACGATCCGGCGGCCAGCATGCGCAGGAGGGTACGCGCCTGTGTTCCGCCTTGCAGCGTAAGGATCATGCAGGTGTCCTGTCTGTGAAAAACCTTGGGGGATAGCGGACGAAAACGCTGGCGGAGCACCCGCAATGGTTTTGGGAGCGGTGGTTGAGAGGCCACTACGCAAAAGGGAGCGCAATTTTGATGGGTGGAAACAGGTTTTGCATCCTGATGGGCAGGTATCTGATTTAGATGCTAAAGAGTTCTGCCGTGCAAAAGGACTATAAAGTCCTGTCCTTGACCATTTTACAAAACCTGTTTCTGTAAAATGTAATAGCGGGAGTTTATATTATCCCGGCACATAGCGGGCTGTGCGGAGGAAGGCGGTGGCTGCCCAATAGGCCGCACCATAAGGTGTTTGCATCCACCATCCCTGAGAGCCTGATACCGGGCCTGCATCGGCCTGAACCTCGATACTGCCCATGCGCGCGGACGTGATGCGGCCCACGAGTGTGGGCTGGCTTTGCGGTGTTTCCACTATTTGCGGACCACCGGATGCAGTGGTTTGCGACCATCCTGCGGCAGGTGTTCCGTTGGCCTGTGAAAGGCTGCTGGCAGGGCAAGACAATGTGGGAGCGGCACTTGAACCAAGCCTCAACTGGGCCAGATGGGCGGTAATCAGCCCGAGCAATTCCGCCCGCTGGATGAGATTGCGCACGGGGGACGTATCATCATTGGGGAGGAACAGGCTGGCGAGGCTGAAACAGGCCTGTGCGCCTTCCGCCCCCACACTGGCGAACAGGGCCGGGTATCTCTGCTGCCAGAGGGTGAGGCAAAAAGGGGCACTGGGCATTATGACGTATCCGTTCTGGCAGGTTTATTCAGGCGGGGGTGATGCCGGGGGCCGGAGTTTGCGGGTTGATAGGTTCCAGACCGGTGCGAAGGGCGGCGTGTTCGCGCGCCTGCGCTGCGGCTTTGTCCACCGTGGGCTGTGCAAAAATCAGCCCCTGCTGCAAGGGCGGAAACGCTGCATACTGGCGGGACCACGCTGCCCAGAAATCTGCCGGGACAGGGGTAAGGCCGTAGCCACCCACCACGGCGGAAGCGCGTGTGCCAGCCAATGTGTGGCGGGTTTCACCCAATGCCAGAACAAGGCCATTGGGCAGTTTGCAGCCGATGGTAACGGTTGCGGGTGATGCCATAGGGAAGATCCGTCTGTTCGGGAAAGTTTTTGGGAAGGAGATGTTTTTTCAGAGGCATTGTAAAAGCTCTGTGTAAAACATCCCCTTGTGGGCGTGTGGTTTACAGGCCTGTCATGGTGGCAATGCCAGCGGGCATGTAGATGATGGCGCCCCATGTGCCCTGCGAGAGTTTCTGCTTCCAGGCGGAGGCATCTGTCACCACGGCGTGGGCGCGCAGTTTTTCCGTAAAGGCGGTTTCCGCCGTTTTCTGGGCGTCCACATGTTCGGCCATGATCTGCATGGTCTGCACGGTACTGCCGGTTGCATCACCATACTCGACGGCCTGCACAAAACGCAGATTGGGGTAGGTATCTTTCAGCAGAGACGCTGCAGAAAGACCAAAGCTGTTACGGCGGGTGAGCAGGCCCATGCGCGTGGGGGAGAGGCCCAGCACCATGGGGGTTTCCGTATCCACCAGCCCGGCGGTCTGTTTACGGAGCAGGTTGATGAGGGCGATCACATCATCCTGCCGTTCTTCCGGCGTGGCGGTATCCCACGTTGTGCCGCCTGCGGCCTTGATGGCGGGCGTAATGGCGGCGGGTAGGCGTGGATCATTCAAGTAGCCATACAGGCGCAGGCCACTGACACCAAAAAAATAAGTCTGGTTCTGGAACTTGTTAAGCTTGAGGGCTGCGGCTTCACGCAGGCTGGCCACCCATTGCAGGCGCGCCTGCCCTGCCAGCGCCAGTTCCATTTCCCCCCAGGAGAGGAAGACCTGATAATGGTAGGACTGACGTTCAGGGTAGGAAGGGTTGAGGCTGACCTGCCCGTTTGCGTTCCAGTCCCCATAACTGCTGATTTCACCAGTGGTTTCCAGCATGGGGAAAATGGCGGTGCGGGTAACCCAATCCCCCTTGCGGACCTCGCCCAGCAGTTCTGCCGCGCGCATGGGGGCGAAGGCCACCTTGATGAGGGCCGGATCAACCCATGCGCTCATGAAAGCCGGAATACCGGCATTGGCGCTGGTGGACAGGGCAGGCTGGGCATCCAGCGCCATGGCATCTGTTGCCAGCAGCGCATTAGCGATCATGCCACGGGCCTGCGGCATGATGAAGCCAAGGCGGTTGAGTTCCGCTAGTTCTGAAGGGAAGAGGCTCATACTGCGTGGCTCCATGTGGAGAGTTTGACAAGTTCACCCGCGCTACAGGTTGAGGCGGTGACAAAAGACGTTTGCACGGCGTCTGGCACTGTGCTGCCCGCCATGCCGGTGGCGATGCTGCCGTTGGTGGTGGAGGCGAACACTGCCTGCCCCGGTGTGGCGGCAGTGGTGCTGGTGGCCCAGAAATCCCCCGCCGTGAACAGGGTTACGGGAAAGCCTTCTGGAATGATCAGGCTGGCTTCATCAGAAAAACTGGTGACCTGGCCGGTAAGGTCACGATGCACAAAACCATCTGGCGCGGTGGTAGTGCCGTTGGGCGGGGTGTTGGCCACGCTGCGGCCATCACTCTGCACCCACCCGAACGCGCCTACTGCACAACCGCCGCTGGCGGCCACCAGAGCGCCCTCGCCTGCCGGGAAGGTTGCGGTGGGGTTGAGAGAGGCGAAATCTCCCGGCACGGCAGGCGCGGGCTGGCTGGTGATCTGTGTCTGAAACGCCATAAGTTATGCTTTCACCGTAATACGGTTGAGACCGAATTCTTCACGGAAGGAAACGGTTTTTGAGGAATCCATTCCCAATGCAGCGCCCTGCCCTGCTGCCTGCGTTTGCGCATGCAGACGGGCGAACTGCTGGAACAGCGGCTGAAGTGCGGCTTCTGGCAGAGCGGTGGTGTCCACCCCGTTTTCACGCAGGGCAAAACCATAGACAGCGGCGGCACTGTCCATGGTGACATCCCCCACAAACGGGCGCACTGCGGCGCGGGCCGTGTGCAGGGCTTCCATGCGGCGCATGGCCCCGGCCTCGGCCTGCTGAACGGCCTGCGCGATGGCGGCATCCATGCTGAGGGCGGGCTGAGCCGCCGTGCAGGACGGTATGGTGGTAGAGTGCGGTTGGGTACCGCCTGAACCTGCCAATGGTGCCGCTGCTGGCAGGGAAGATACGGTTCTGGCGGTGGCTTCAGACGGTGTAGCCGTGGACGTGTGTGCAGCAGCCGGAATGGCTGAGGCGTCTGTCTGCGCGGAGGAAGATGCTGCCGGATGGGCGTGAGAGGTGACGTGTGCGTGTGTGGGCATGGCCTGCCTTGTGCTGTTGGATGTGAGGGTGCCCTGTTGCAGGCAGGGCTGCGACGAACTGGACGGGTCCGTGCCGCCTGATGCGGCGATGAACGAGGAAACAAAGGCCGAGGATGGCTGGATGGCCGGAGCACGCGCGCCAGCCATGGACGACGGACCGGAGACCCGTGCGCCGGTGTGGGGCCTTTTGCCGTTTGCACGTGACGGAGCGGCGGGAGACGCATCACCAATGATGGCGGTTTTGACACGAGGTTCCGTGACAAGGGCGAGGTGATTGAAGACGATATCCGCCATGACAAGGGTGTAGGGTATGCCGTCATGCGTGCCCGTTTGCGCGACAGCGCGGTAGCGGTATCCGGCGGAGACGGCTTTCTGCTGGCCGCTCTGAATGGCGGCAATGGCAGCGCTTTGCCAGATGGTCAGGCTGCCGATCAGATTGGGCGGGATGAAGTGGACATCACTGCCCACCGCGCCGACTGTCAGCATGCTGGGGTGGGCCTGCGCGGAAACCGGCTGGTGCCGCATGAGGATAGGTTTGCCCGCCATGCTGGCCGCCGCGGCCTGTAGGGCTGTTGGGTCCCGATACACCTGATATAGCGCATTCGGATCAAGGCCGAGGGCTGCGGCGTTCGGAATTTCGTGCCCGTAATAGGGGCAGACCGTGGCGGCGGAAAGGATGCACGCCGCAATATGCAGGTGGCCATCTGCATCTATGCGCCGCACGGACCGGTCCAGCGCAAACTCGACTGTGCCATACGGCGGCCCCGGGGCTTCTGCTGTTTGCGGCTGAGTGGAGGCAGCGGGACTGGTGGTAATCGATGTGAATGGCCGGGCTAACGGTGGGGAAGCAAGAGGAACTGGCGTTGACGCGGATAAAGAGTGGAGATGGGGCTGAGGGGTCATGCAAGGTACCGGAGGAAGGAGCGGGAAACCGGAAGGAACTGCCGTGCCGATATGGCAGAACCTGCTTCTGAAGCTGCATTTTGAAAAAAGGGTAAGCGTGACAAAAAAGTATCGTCGGAACGTTCAGAAATTGGGCGTTCTGTTTGCGGGGATGCCATCGTAGGGGCTGTGCAGATCATGGGCGGTGCGGCTGCGGGCTTCCTGAGGGGTGACGATGCCGGCGCGGATGTTCTGGGCATCAATTTCCGTGCGGGTTTTCTGCACGTTAGCCTGTGTGGCCTCATCCATCTGCCACAGGGAGGCAAAGCTGAAGGTGATATCCGGGTCAATCTCGCCCCACAGGTTGAGCATGATCAGGTACAGGATGGTGGTAAGCGGGGTGCGGAAGACGTTTTCCTGAAAGGCGTGGATGCGGTCATAAAAAACGCGGATTTCACCTTCTGCCGAGGCGTTGAGCCCGCTGGGGGTAATACCCGTGAACTTGACCAGCGGTTCCTGCGCAACGCTGCACATCTGTTCCTGTGCCTGGGCCTGCAAGCGGTCCAGCCCGGAAAGCGGCGCTGCCAGAAGGTCCAGTTTTTCACGCTCCTTATCCAGAACGAACGTGCCGCGGTTGGACCGGAAGCGGTTGAAGGCTTCCACTCGGCTGAGCAGGCCCTCCGGGTCTTGCGCGTAGGCGGCCATATCCGTTGAAAGCGCGACGATAGAAAAGGCGTTGAGCAGATCAGACACGGACTGACGGGTGCGCAGCCAGTTGTTGACATAGGGCTGGGCCATCTGGCTGAGGGACAAACCGCCGAAATTATAAGCCGGTTTAAGAATATCCGGCACATCACGCGAGACAAAGCGCAGAAGGCGTGTGCTGTGGATCAGACTGCCCTGCACCCACCAGTGGGTCGGCTGGTAGAAATCCGGGCTGAGGGGATCTGTCGTGCCGTAACTGTCTGGCGTGGTCCATACGGGGTCTATGGGCACAAGGGCGCGCAGGGTGCCTTTGCGCACGGTTTCCGGCTTGAGAAGCAACGGGGTTTCACGCCCGCCGGTTGTCTGGCTGAGGCCGGTATCAACATACAGCAGGCCCATGCCGTAATAGCCATCATACTCCGCCATGCGGCGCAGCACATCACGCACGTTCAGGCGGGTGAATTCAGCCTCGATTTCGGCAATGCGGGCCTGTTTTGTGGTTGCGCCCCGCGTGCGGAACACAATCCATTCGCGCGTGGCCTCCGTGGCGATCACTTCCACCATGTGCCGGTATTCCGCCCGCTGGGCCAGTTCAGCCAGATGCGGATAACCGGGAAAAACCGTTCCCTCCCCTGCGGCGTTGCGCAGCCAGGCCAGTGTGGCGGGCGGGCTGCTGGCGGCGCTATCAAACGCCAGATGGGTGCGGTTATCGCCACGCACGCCTTTTGGGGGCTGATAGGGGCGAAACTGCGCGTGCGGAGGAGATGGTGCGTTGGAAGAACGCAAGGCATCTGCCATGCCGTTTGGCAGAACACCATTTGCAGCAGGTTTGCGCAGGTGCTGGCCAAGAGGGGGCGTGAGCGTGGGTTCCCGTCGGTCTGGCTGAAACGTGCGTGTGTGCGGCAAGGCGTGTGAAAGCCGTTTGAAAAAGCTTTTGAATGGTCCAGTTGTTTGAGGCGGCCTGTTTTCCGACTGTGCTTCCGGCAGGCTTTTTTCTGGGTCAGGCTGCTGCGGGCTGGCAGGACAGGCTGGAAAAAATGGCGGCATGTGCCCTCTTGCGTGATGGAATGGCATGGACGGAAAGCGGATAACGAGGCGGAGGCAGCTAACCGGATGAGCGGTTTTCTCCCCGGGGCCCGGCAGGAAGAAATGCAGCGCCATGCAGTAATTTTGCGTGTGCCAAAAAGCGCTGCGGGAGACAGTGCTGGGTGCCCTGTAGAGGCAGCAATGGTCCGCTCGTTAAGCCAAGCGTGGGTGTTTTTTGAATGTTATTGTGTGCTCACCGGGCACAGGCTGATGTGTGACAGATATGAGACCACGTATTTTTTGGTTTCGTTTTTGTGAAAAACCGGGTGATACTCCAGCACTGGCGGCGTGACGATTGGGAGAGATGGCGTGAAGTTGAGAACGCGTGTGGTGGGTGCCCTGATGGCTGGGGCGTTGATGGGGGCATCCGGCTTGGCCCACGCGGCGACAGATGAGGATATTTCCGCCCCCGGCCCGCTTGGGCTGCTGAAAGGCACCCTGACCCGCGCGGGGAACAATGCGCCCGTGATGTTGATACTGCCCGGTTCCGGCCCGACCGACCGGGATGGTAATAATCCGCTGGGGGTAAAAGCTGCCCCCTATAAGCTGCTGGCGGAAGGGTTGGCGGCGCAGGGGATCTCCAGCGTGCGTGTGGACAAACGGGGATTGTTTGCGAGCCTGGCCGCCGTTGCCAACGGAGACAGTGTGACCGTTGACAACTACGTTCAGGACACCCGCAACTGGATGACCAGTATTCAGAAACAGACGGGCGCGCATTGTATCTGGCTGATGGGCCACAGTGAAGGCGGGCTGATTGCGCTGGCCACGGCCGCGGACAACCCGGCACAGATTTGCGGTGTTGTGCTGGTGGCAACCAGTGGCAGGCGTGCCAATGACCTGTTAAAAGCCCAGATGGCTAAAACGCCTTTGTCTTCTCAGGTTAACCGGATTGTTGATGCTCTGGCCAGCGGGCAGCAGGTGGATGTGAGCGCAGAGCCCCCGCGCCTGCGCGCAATGTTCCGGCCAAGCATACAAGGGTTCTGGATAAGCGCGTTTTCATATGATCCGACGGACCTGATTGCAAAAATTAAGCTGCCGGTGCTGATTATGCAGGGCGAGCGTGATTTGCAGGTGAATGTGGAGGATGCGCAGAAGCTCAAGGCGGCAGACCCGGCGGCCAAGCTGGTTTTGCTGCCGGACACAAACCATGTGCTGAAAACGGTTTCTTCCGATATTCCGCGCGAAAATCTTGCGACCTATGCAGACCCCAACCTGCCATTAGCCCCCGGCGTGGTGGACTCGATTGCGGGCTTTATCAAAAAAGCACCGTAATGCGTGGGATGGCGTATGCCGGTGGAAGACAGGATCAGGGCATCTTTCTCGGCAAGGGTCGGACGGTGGCAAGGGATACGCGTGAGACGCTGCTTCCAAAAAATCTGGTGGTGAAAAAGGCGTGAGTGTTCTGTGGCTGATAAAGAGGGCTTGGCCACCATGAAGCGGGGATAGTGGAGCAGCCAGATAAGACTTTCAGGTGGAAACCGCCACGCCTACTCTGACCTGCTGATTTTTAAAACCGTGCCTTAAAAAGGAAGATCCGATTGCGCTAGGCGCGTTTTGAAACAGCCTTTAAGCTGTGCTCCGGTTTCTCTGCAACACGTAAGGTTTTTCCGTTTTGATGATGCGCTGTTCTCGCATGTTTGCACTTTCCTCCCTGATGGTTGGGGCTCTGATAACAGGTGTGCCCGTAGTGGCCCCGCATATGGCCCGCGCTGCTGCTGTGCCCTCGCTGGATAAAGCCGCGCAGGCTGTGCAGGCTCTTGTGCGGCAGGTGGGGGAAGACCGCTTTACCGCGCCAGATTTTCGGCCCGGTGTGGTGCGGCATATGGTGATGTTTCAGTTCAGACCAGAGACCACGCAGGCACAGCGGCAGGAGGTGACGCGCCGTTTTCTGGCGCTGGCTCAGGCTTCCCACCGCCCTGATGGCAGCACTGTCATTCAGGCACTGGAAGCTGGGCCGCAAACCAGTGGGGAAAATGCGGATCTGGGGCTGGATTACGGGTATCTGGTTACGTTCCGATCAGAAGGGGACAGGAATTATTATGTGGGCCGCCCTATTGTGCAGGGTCACGGCCATTATGACCCCGCCCATGATGCCTTCAAGGCGTTTGCGGCCCCTTATCTGGCCAAGGCGGTTGTGTTTGACTTCACGGTAACGCCGTAACGGAGAGAAATAAGGTGGAGAAAGACCCTCTTTCAAGACGTGTGCTGGGCTGGACGGTGGTGCTGGGTGCGCTGGTGGGTTCAATCGGGGTGATCGGGTTTGGGAATTTTCAGCGCAGCAGAGAGGCCGCGCAACGGCAGCATGCGGCAGCATGCGCCCAGACGGACCCGGCCCGACGGCCTGAGGATTGTGACGACACTGAACAGCATGGAGGCGGGGGCCATGGGGTGTTTATTTCTTCCCGCCGTTATGGACATGATGGGGCCGACGAGGGTGATGAGGGAGAAGGCCGACGTGGTGGCGGCGCTGGCGAGGAGTCTGCTGGCCATGCGGGATTTGGCGAAGGGGCTGCGGGCCATGCGGGAGGAGGCGAGTAACCTGACCTGATGGGTACTCTGCGCCGCCTTCCCTCCGCACCGCGACCAGACTGGCAGGCCCGCGCACGGCAGATTGGCTATACGTATTTTCGCAATGAAGATGGTAGTCCGGCCTGGCGGGAAGATGTGCGTTACGACTTCAGCCCCCAGGCGGTGCAGACTTTGCGCCGGGTAACGGAGGACCTGCACACATTATGCCTGCGTGTGGTGGACGACGCCGTCAGCACACCGGGCGGGCTGGATGTGTTTCATATTCCGCCGCTGGTGCAGGAAGTTGTGCGGGCCTCCTGGCGGCGGGATGAACCGTTTCTGTTGGGGCGGTTTGATTTTGCCTGGTGCGATGGTCAGCCCAAGCTGATTGAATATAATGCAGACACCCCGGCCACAGTGCCGGAAAGCACCCGCATGCAGAGCCTGTGGCGGGCGGAGGTTGCGCCGCAGGCGGAGCAGATGCCGCTTGATGCTGGGCGCATTGTGGCGCGGCTGCTTCAGTTGCGGGCCGAAGCGCGCGTGAGCCAGACGCTGCATATTGTGCCCTACCCTGACAATACGGAAGATGCGGTGCATGCCCGTTATTATCGGGACTGGGCGCAGCAGGCCGGATTGGAGGCCGTGCAGTGCGAGTTGCGGGATCTTGAGATCAGCACCCGTGGCCATCTGCTGCACAAGGGCCGCGTGGTGCGGAGCATGTTACGGATGTATCCGTGGGAGCTGATGTTTCGTGACCCCGGCGCGCGGCATCTGGCGCAGTGTGGGTGCGTTTTTCTGAACCCGCCCTGGACGGCCCTGCTCTCCAACAAGGCGTTGTTGCCTGTGTTGTGGCAGCGTTACCCGGAGCACCCCAACCTGTTGCCTGCGGGGTTCGACCCTGCGGCCGTAACGGCGCATCGGCCCGGAGGCTGGTATGTGGAAAAGCCAATCCATGCCCGTGGGGGCGAGAACGTGCGGCTGCTAAAAGCGGACCGGATTTTGTGTGCGGAAGGCGGCACTTACGGGGCGTACCCCAAAGTCTATCAGGCGTTTGCGGACCACAGCATTCAGGGCGTTACGGCCTCGGTTGGGGCGTGGGTGATCGGGCATAGTTTTGCGGGCATTACCATGCGGGAGAGTGCTGACAGGATTATCCGCCATACATCGCCCATTGTGCCCCATACCATCAGGCGGAGCAGTTTTGTCTCCCGGCTGCTGGGCCGGTGACAAAACCGGACACGGGGGTTGCCCCCCGTGCGCCACGCCTGAGAGGCTGACGTGACGAGAAAAAGGAGAGCCGGTTCAGGCCTTCTTGTTTTCTTCTTCTTCGTCTTCTTCATCATCCCAGTCATCATCATCGCCAGCTTCGAACACGAGTTCGACGGTGACAGTGCCGGTGGTGTCGCCATCCTGAAGGGACTTTGCGTCGGCTTCAGCTTCTTCCTGTTTTTCGTACAGTTTGGCTTCGTTGGGGTCTTCCAGCCATTCATTGGTGGGGTCCCAGAAGGTGATTTCCCCATCATTGTCTTCGCGCTGGATCAGGTAGCCTACGACAACTTCATCGGTATCTTGCATGGTCGGTCCTTTCTGACACTGCTCTTCTCCATATGAAGCATGCCGCGAAAAAGAAAAGAGCTTCATGACAAGATGGTGACAACGCAGGCCGGCACGCGGCGTTGCAAGCGGGGGTGCAAACAGGGCGCGGGCTGGCTTTTTGTGGCGTTTGGGCGGCTGTTGCCTCTTGTCCTGCCCATGGGCGGAGGAGTAAGTCTGGGGTGCCTTTTGATGGCCTGACGTGACCCTGATTGCAGCAGGGGCCGGCATGTGCCGCGCCCGGAGTGGCCTGCAATCCTACCAGTGGATAGTTGTTGCCGTGACTGACCCCAAGAACGCCCCCCATGCCGACCCTGCCTGTGGAACCGCGACCACACCGGCGGCTGGCCCTGCTGCGCGGACGCCTGCCAGCAGCACTGGTGTGGCGGCTGCGGTATCTGACGTGACGCCGGATGGTAACGCGCGGAACGGAACGGCGCACGGGGCGCAGGGTGATCACGCTGGTGAGCAGGATCTGCCCTTCTGTGTGGCGGCGCTGTATCGCTTCACCCCCTTTGACGATCTGCCTGCATTACGCGAGCCCTTGCAGGATGTGTGCGTGGCCAACGGCGTAAAGGGCACGTTGCTGCTGGCGCATGAAGGCATAAACGGCACCATTGCTGGCACGGATGAGGGCATTGCCGCAGTGCTTGCCCATGTGCGCGCCATGCCGGGCTGTGCGGAGATTGAGGTCAAATTCTCCCGTGCGCCCGCCATGCCGTTTTTGCGCATGAAGGTGCGGCTGAAGAAAGAGATCGTGACCATGGGGGTGCCGGGGCTGGACCCTCGGTCTGACGTCGGCCATTACGTGCAGCCGGAAGACTGGAATGCCCTGCTGGAAGACCCGGACACCATTCTGATTGACACGCGCAATGACTATGAAGTGGCGACCGGCACGTTTGTTGGGGCGATTGACCCCAAGACAAAGACCTTCCGCGAATTTCCGGACTGGTTCCGCACCCACCGCGAAGAACTGCTGGCCAAGGGCCGCACACCGCGCATTGCCATGTTCTGCACCGGGGGAATCCGGTGTGAGAAAGCTACGGCCTTTGTGAAGGCTGAAGGGCTGGATGAGGTGTATCACCTTCAGGGCGGTATTCTGAAATATCTGGAAACTGTGCCGGAAGAAAAGAGCCTGTGGCGTGGTGAATGTTTTGTGTTTGACCAGCGGGTGACGGTCAAGCATGGGCTGGAGCCGGGTTCTTTGGAACAGTGCCATGCCTGCCGGTCGCCGCTGACGGCGGAGGAAATGGCCTCCCCCAAGTATGAGCATGGGGTAAGCTGCCCGCATTGTTATGACGAACGGGATGAAAAGCAGCGCGCCCGTTACGCCGAGCGGGAACGGCAGGCCAAACTGGCCGCCGAGCGTGGCGAAGCGCATCTGGGTGCGGAAATGGATGCAATCCGTGAGCGCAAACGCCGCGAACGGGACGCGGAAATTGAACGCCAGAACATGCTGCGGGACATGGCGCTGGCCCGCTTGCAGGAGTAACAACGCCTACGCATCTTCCCCATCATAGTCGAACAACGCCTCGATTGAGGTGCCGAAAAAGCGGGCAAACCGGAAGGCAAGAGGCAGGCTTGGGTCATAGCGCCCGGCCTCTATGGCGTTGATGGTCTGCCGGGAAACACCAAGCTGTGTGCCCAACGCTTCCTGCGAAAGGCCGCATAGCCCGTTTTGAAAGAAAGCAGACATAAAAAAAAGCCGCCCCGAAGGGCGGCTTTCTTCACATCACGCGTGTGAGTAAAAGCAGCGTTACGCTGCTTTGATGCTCACTGCAGATGTTTTGCCGTTACGGCCAGCTTCGAGCTCGTAAGAGACCTGCTGTCCTTCGGTCAGGGTGTGCATGCCAGCGCGCTCAAGTTCAGAGATGTGAACGAACGCATCCTGCCCCCCGCTGTCGGGCTGAATGAAACCGAAACCCTTTGTGGGGTTAAACCATTTTACGGTGCCTGTTGCCATAACAAGGCTCCTTCTTAAACAATAGCGGTCGTGCACAAAACACACACGAAATCATAACTTTTAAGGAGAAAGAGAAACGCAACATGCGTCAATAACTCGGATAAAAGCACCCGCTGCACCTTTGATGCGCCTATGTTCGGACGAATGCAAGGGAAAACTTTTTCCTGCCATGCCGGGCCGGTTTTTGGAAAACGGATGCTGTTATGGTGTGGGCCGCTGCATGCTCATACGGACAGTGTCCCAATAGATGCCATTAACCTGAATGGTGGCGCGCTGGGTATGCTCCTGCTGGAAGCCCAGTTTCTGATACGTTTTTTGTGCGGGCGCGTTACCTGCATACACGTTCAGTTCCAGCCGCGTGATGGTGGGAAAGCGGAAGGCTTCCCGGATGATCTGGCGCAACATGGGTATGGCCAGCCCCCTCCCCCGCTGCGCCGGAGCAATGGCGACACGGGACAACCGCGCCGTGCCAGTCTCCCACATAAACGCAAGTTGCGCGTGGCCGACAGGGATGGTGTGCGCCATGGCCATCCAGCACAACCGTTTGGGAGGCGTGCTGTGGCCTTCGTCCAGCATTGTTTGAAGTTGCACGTCCGTTAGCGGGAAATGCACCAGCGGGCCGCCCCACTGGATAATGTCAGCCTCTGACCCAAACCAGCCAGAAAGGGCTGCAAAATGCTCACGCGCGAAAGGGACAAGGGTTATCATGGGGGAAACATTAATGAAAAATGCAACATGATAACAAGGGATATGTGAAGCGGAGTGAAAAGCAGTTTTTGAGGAACGCAGGCAGAGGTTCTGCTCTTGCTCTTGCTCTTGCTCTTGCTCTTGCTCTTGCTCTTGGCGCAAGGGCTCCAGAACGTGTTGGGTGACCAGCCGCATTCTGGTTTTTTAGAGAATAAATACCAACAAAGTTTTACTATTACTCTTATTTTTCAATCCGCTTTCTTTTTCAGATTCGGGCCAGAAAAGTGCGGTTGAAGCTGGGGAGTGGTGTGGTTTCTGTGAGCGCCGTGAAGGCTCCGGCGGCGGCATCGACCTGATCATCATGTGCGGCGGCGGGGAAGGCTGCGAGTTCTTCCAGAAAAGCCGGGGTCCATGCAGCACGCAAAGCGAGGACATTCCCGGCATTGACCTGTGCTGCAAAAGGTGCTGCGCGGGTGGCTTTGTCTCCACTTTCGCGCACGGTGCGGACACGGTAGCCCGCCAATTTGCCGGTGAGGTAACGGGCCTGCGCCACGCCTGCCTGTCCGGGGTCCTGGGGCAGAATGATCTCGGTTTGCGGGCCGTCCTGCGCGGCGGTGGCGAGGATGGCGGCTTCAACCTGTGCGGGATCTCCGCGCAGGCGGGCGACATCCGCCACGCAGAAGCGGCCATCTGACAACCGTATCATTTTGACACCTACCGTCCAGTCCGCATTGGGGCGCGTGCTGGCGCGCGTGGCGGCCAGATCCCACCGGCGGACGGTGGCTTTGCCAGACATGGGGGCCGGTGCGTGATCATTAGTGAAAGGGCGGGCCGGATGAGTGGGGTCAGGTTGGGTGGGAAAAGACCCTATTGGAATGGCATCCACCACGGAAATGAAAGCTGTTTTGAACAAAGCGCCTTCTGCTGGCGTGGGGTTTTGCTGATAGAGAGCGCTCCACTCCCGTGCGCCGATGGCCAGGCGGATATGGGCGAGGTCTTCTGCCGGGAAGGCCTGCGGCCACAGAGGCGCGCCAATGGAACGACCCAAGGCATCCTGCGGGCCAGCGAGGGCAGGAAGAGAGAGAACATCCCATGCCTCGCCCGTGTTGTTCTGCATGTCATCCAGCAGGCGGCCTGCAAGATCATCCGGGGACCAGCGGGTCATGACCAGCACGATGGCACCGCCGGGCATAAGGCGGGTGCGCAGCACGGCGCGATACCAGTCCCACACGGCGGCGCGGCGGGTTGGGCTTTCCGCTTCCTGCCGGTCTTTTATGGGATCATCCACAATGGCGAGGTGCGCGCCCTTGCCTGTCAGGCCGCCGCCAATGCCCATTGCGGCATAAACCCCGCCCGCGTTGGTATGCCAGACATCACGCGCGGCGCTATCTGCCGCCAGCGTGACAGAAGGGAAAAGAGCGTGGAAGCGGCGGGAGGCCACAAGGTTACGCACATCACGCCCGAAATCCTGCGCCAACGTGGCCCCATAGGATGCGGATATGACCTGTTTATGGGGATGACGCCCCAGATACCATGCCGGAAAACGCCTGCTGACAAGCTCGGATTTTCCATGCCGTGGGGGCATGAACACCATCAGTCGTGTGATAGTGCCACGTTCCACTGCATCCAGTTTCTGGCAAAGCAGATGGTGGTGGGCTCCGGACTGGTAGCCGGGCATGGTGTAGCGGGTGAAATCAAGCAGATTCTGGCGTGCGTGACTGCGATTTTTCAGTTCAGCCTGTGCGTTCTGACTGACCTGCCTGTGCAAGGGCGCTGAGTTCATCATCCGTGAAATCTTCAAGACCTTTGCGCACAACCGCGTTCATGGACAGGCCAGCAAGTTTGGGGTGCAGGTAAGGGGCTGCCACCTTTGCGGCATCAAACTGTCGGTCCGTTATGGTCTCGTCCCCCTGCATGACACGGGTGAAAATTTCCAGCGGCGTGACGGGCGGTGCAGCCGACGGAAGAGGTGCAGGAGAAGACGCGAAGGGAGCGGATACGTCTGCGGCAGGGAGTTGTGGTGACGGAGCGACGGTCTGCGCGGATGCTTGTGAAGCGGGCGGCGCTGGTTCCGATGCCTGGGAGCATGAGGACGGCTGGCGGGAAGCGTTTTTTGTGGGACGAGTGGAGAGTGGCGCGGAGACGCGAGCTGAGGCTGAGGCTGAGGCTGAGGCTGAGGCTGAGGCTGAGGCTGAGGCTGAGGGAATGGTGGGGGTATCGGGCAGCAGAGGCAAGCTTGGAGACGAGCCCTTGCTTGGCGGAACAAGGGAACTGGGCCCGGAAGGTGCTGGTTGAAGAGATAAGGAGAGATCAGGACCGGCATCGCGGGGTTGTGGTGCGCCTGTCGCTGTGAAAGCGGGCGTGGCGGCAACAGAGTGGGCCGAGGTTGTGGAACGGGTTGTTCGCCGTTTGCGGGGGGCTGGCTTTTTGGTGGGAAGCTGTGTGGCTGGTGCGCCGTTGGGGAGAAGAGATGTGTCTTCCCTTGTCTGCATGGCGGGTGGCTGTGGTGAAAGGGTTGCCGGATGGGCTGGGGGATCTTCCTGCAAAACGGAGGGTTCCGGGTTTTTCCGTGATAAGGCCATGAACAGTCAGGAAAACACGATATGGAGCGGATGCCGGGGCAGCCGGACATGCGAGGCTGCCAGAGCGTAAGGCGCTTTATGCGGTGTTTCCTTACGGCGCTGGAGCAGTTCCGTTGCCAGAGCGGCGCGGGCGTGGCGGAAGCAGGAACGGCTGAGAGTGCCTATTTTCTGCATCCCCTGCCCTGCGAGACGGCGTACCGGGCGGCATTGCACGACGTAGTCCCCCATGCAGCCGAGGTGCAGGCCATCCTGCCACGGAAGGGGGACATCCGCGCGGTGACGGGGAGCCCCCGCGGGCTGGAGAGGACAGAGCAACAGGTGTGTGCCCTGATGATGCATGATAACCCAGCGTGTGTGGGAGGTTCGCACAACGTCTCCACACGCAAGGGCCGCAGGGGATGCAGACACAGGCATGCAAACTCCTGAAAAAACAGAGAGCGGGGCAAGTGGAGCGGGAGGGCTCCGGGCGGCTTTTTTGTGAGGATGACCGTTCTCTAAGCCTGACCACGCGCGCTGGCAAACGCCTTTTGGCAGGATGGATTCTGCGTTTTTCAGGCGTGGATCAAAGCGGGGCTGAGCCTAACAGACCTGTGAAGAGAAAACGGGTTTTTGTGTTTTTTCTGGCTGTTAGGGCACATTTCATTTCGGTTTGTGCGGGGAGGATGGTGCGTTCTCATGTTATTACACAGATAAGTGATATGCGTTTTTTAGATAAATCCACATAATGACCTCAAGCCCCGCACAAGAGGGTGTCTGACACAACAACGCTGTGGATCAACCACAGGATCTGAAGCCCACTCCCTGCCTGTCTCTCCCACAGGCATGCCGGGTTTAGCCCCTGCCCGGCAGTCACTTCCCGGCTTTACACTGGCGCGTTGGCTCTCCCTCCTTCTGCAGGCGCGCCAGTGTAACGGCTCCAGGCCACGCTGCATTCCGTCTTTCCCCTTGAAGACGCAGTCGTGGCCTGGCGTGGGCTTTTTTGCAACGGCCATGTGGAACGCAATGAAAGAAACACCGTTTATGCCCTAAAGTTTTTCTTTCTCTGCTCCATAAGGCCCGCAGGCGCCCATCCCCTTTCATTCAGGGGATAGCGGAGGCAGCCTGACACGGCACCCTGCAAAGGATACACCATCATGAACCGAACAAGCCGGTATCTTCTGGCGGCAGGACTTGTTGTTCTGGCTTTGGGAACAGCCACATATGCCGTGGTGATGCGGCCGGAACGGGCGCGACTGCCCATAAGCGAGAGCATGGGTTCCCGCCCCAAACTGCCGCAGCCCAACGCCACCCTGGTGCCCACGGTGAACATTGCCCGCCCTGTTGGGTGGAAAGAGGATGAAGCCCCCCACCCCACCACGGGGCTTGCGGTCAAGGCGTTTGCCAGAGGGCTGAACCACCCGCGTTGGCTTTACACCCTGCCCAATGGGGATGTTCTGGTGGCGGAAACCAACAGCCCCGGCACAGATGCACCGGGCCTGAAAAAGCGGATTGCGGGGCTGATACAGGGTATGGCGGGTGCGGATACGCCCAGCCCCAACCGGATTATGCTGCTGCGCGACACGGATGGAGATGGTGTGGCGGATGAGCGCACCGTGTTTCTGGACAAGCTCTATTCGCCCTTTGGCATGGCGCTTGTGGGAGACAGTTTTTATGTGGCCAACGCCAATGCCATCTGGCGTTTTCCGTATCAGGACGGTGAAAAATCCATCACGGCTGCCGGGAAAAAGGTGGTGGATCTGCCTTCAGGCTATAATCACCACTGGACCAAGAATATTCTGGCCAGCCCGGATGGACAGTATCTTTACGTAACGGTGGGCTCTAACAGCAATGTGGGGGAAAACGGGCTGCCAGCGGAAGAAGGCCGCGCGCGCATTAACCGGCTGACGCTTGCCACGGGTGAGATGACACCTTACGCCACCGGGCTGCGTAACCCGAACGGTCTGGCGTGGGACCCGCAAAGCGGTGCGCTGTGGGCCGTGGTGAACGAGCGTGACGAAATTGGCAGTGATCTGGTGCCCGACTACATAACGGCTGTAAAAGAAGGTGCTTTTTACGGCTGGCCCTACAGCTATTATGGTGGCCATGTGGATGAACGTGTGCAGCCACAGAACCATGATCTGGTCAGCAAGGCGGTTGTGCCGGATTATGCGGTAGGCGCGCATACAGCCAGCCTGGGCATTGCGTTCGGACAGAACAGCACCTTACCGGAGATCTGGCGGAATGGGCTGTTTGTGGCCCAGCACGGGTCATGGAACCGCAGGCCGAAAAGTGGCTACAAGGTGATATTTGTGCCGTTTCAAAGCGGTGCACCCAATGGGCCGCCGGTGGATGTTCTGACGGGCTTTCTGACCGCGGATAAAAAACATGCCCATGGCCGCCCGGTTGGGTTGGCACTGGACCACACCGGCGCGCTGCTGGTGGCGGATGATGTGGGCAATGCCGTGTGGCGGGTAGCCGGTGTGCCGGAACAGCCTCAACCGCAGCAGGCTGCCGCCCCGGAACCCCAGCCACAGATGCAGCCTTAATCATCCTCCGGGTGGCGGGCCGCGGTGCGGGCGACAACAGCGTTGGCCTCCCGCACTGCACGGCCTTCATCCCCCGTGCGCTCCAGACACTCATTGGCAACTTTTGCCCATAGGGACTGGAGCATTTCCGTTGTGGCCTTGTGCGTGTGGTGTTGGGCGTCATCAGGTGTCCAGGGCATGAGGATTCTCCGTGAGTGAAAAAAAGGCGCGTTGGCTAGACCCTTACTTGAGGTGGAGTCAGGCGTTTTTTAAGGGTGAAACCGTAAATTTGAAGACTCCCTTCTGAGGTCGGAAGGCGTGGAGAGAAAAACCCAACGTATGGTTCCACAAGAAGATCCGCCAGCCGGACCGGACTGACGTTTCATCTGTGGTGAGTATTATCCCCCGGAAGGTTGGTCTCTGGGCGGGGCAACACGGGTGGGGTGCTGTCCTGAAACGTCAGCCAGTTCTGCCATATGGTGTATGTGCGCTGGCGGGTCTGGCGTCTTTCACACCCCAGTTGCATCATGACCCGGAGTGTACCCTGCTGCCAGTTTGTGAATACGGCGCCGCATTCAGCGTCCCGATAAGCCTTCCATGCGGTTTCTGAGTGCTGGAAGGCTTTCTGGCTCTCTTTCAGAACCTTTACTGTGTCATCATCTTTTGTATCGGTGATCTGTTTCTGAAGAAACACAAGCGCGGCCTTGGCATATTTCTGATGCGTTGCTTCGTCCTGCGCCAGTGCATCGCCGTCACACTGGTTCATCTCAATCGTGTTGGTACCCGGGCATGACGTTGCGGCTGCGTGCGCCTGTGCTGCGCATAAGAACGCCAGAGCAGAAAGCACTGAGAAGCGGGACATATGGCCCCTTTTCACGACATGAAAAGCCTTGGGCCAGACGAGCGCTTGCGCTGTGCTATGGCGAGGGCAAAGTGGTGGCGGGCGCGGCTGCCTTGCGCGCCATGCGGGCTTGTTTTGCGGCTTTGCGGGCGTTTTCTTCAAACGCTTCCAGTTGCTCAAGCAACAGGGCGCACTGGGCGGCAATCTTGCGTTGGGCGGAACTGGCGGAGAGTTGCGGAAACAGGGCTGCACCCATGGCACGAAAAGAGAGTTCATCCACCAACATCATGCGCAGGCGTTGGTGGGCGCACAGGCCAAGCGCTTCCCGCACGCTTGTAATACGCGCAACAGCTTTACCCCGCACCATCTGCCAGGAGACTGCATCATGTTTTGTAAGAGTGCTTGGGAGGTGGTCCTGTGAAAACTCCTTATAATCACAATAGCCGAACACATAATCCTGATACCAGCGTTCAGCGGCATCGGCGGCGGATTGGGTGATATCCCCCGCGTTCAGAAGCGCCTGCACGGTACGGCGCACACGCATGGGGTGCGTGCCCACAAATTCAGAATGGGTCAGCCGTTCTGGTGTGGGTGCCACTTCCATGACGGACGGTGGTGTGGCGGACCGCAAGGAAGAGGAAGTAGTGCGGTTTTTCCTGAGTGTCATGAAAAATCCTTTCTAATCTGTTTGTTTTCACTCTCTTTGGGAAGAGCAGTGTTCGGATTGGCTGGTGCAGAGGTCGCGTTACGAGGAGGTAGAGGGCTGTGTGGTCCGGTTATCTGGTGCGCGCTGTGAGGCTGATTATGGAATGGTGGTTCTGTGCTTCCGGCTGAGAGAAATGGTTTGGCTGGCAGGTTGGTGGTGTGTTGCACCAGGCAAATTGCGGAATACGAACCAGGGGGTGCTGACCACGGGTTTTGGTTGTGAGAGATGACGACTGCGATGCGGGTTGTGCTGGAAAAGGCATGGGATGCGGGCTCTGTGATGCTGGTTCTGGCTCTGGTTTTGGTTTTGGAGTGAAGGATGGAGGGCGCTGTCTGCAGATGCAGGCCTAATTAATGGATGGGCGGCGTGGCTTGGGGCGCGGCTTGGGTCTGGGGTGCTGTGGTCTGGGATGTGGTGCTTTGGAGTGTGGCGTCACTCTGGGAGTGCAGGCGGAGCAGAGCGCGGCATCCTTCTGCATCCCGCCTGATGGTTTCAGAAAAGGGGAGCAGCAGGGTGCGGAGTTCGTTGGGGCTGGGCCAGCGGGCGCCGGTGGGGTAGCCGTTGCGGGGTGGTTGCCGTGCCCATGCAAGGCGGGCGTCCCGCCCCCATGCGCCTGACGGGATATCACCACACACCTCAAAAATGGCGCGGCATTGGCTTGCGGCGGTTTCAGCCCCCGGCGGGTTGGTGACAAGCTGGCTGAGTTTTTTCAGCCACGCGGCAACATGCAGTTCCGTAACAGGCTGGAGCGCATGCTGCACGAGCCCCCATTGCTGCCGTATGGCCTCCATCATGTCGGGCGAAACATCGCGCACTGTGAGCGGCACGCCAGCAGCCCGCGCGGCAAATACGGCACGCAGGGCGGGTGCGGCCGGCGTATAGCGGGTGGGTGGGAGTGCCGGAGATGTGTGGGGTGTTCCGGAAAATGATGCTTGTAACAAAGTATTTTCCGCGTTTTCTGACTGATGCGTCCATGGCGTTCTGGCAGCGCACGGCGCATTGCGTGTTCCAGCGTACGACGCAGCCGCTGGGGTGCTGGCATTTGGCAAGCAGGCTCCGGCGTTTTCCGACTGTGCGGCGAAGGACTGCAGCATGATCACACGCCTTCCATATCGGGCACGTTCTGCCATGCGGCCAGCCGCTGGGCGCGGGGTGAGGTAGAAGCCGGATGAGCAATGGGCTGGGCCAGGTCGGCCACGCGGGCACGCACTTTGGCTTCTATCCATGAAACAGGTTCTGCCGGGTTGAATGCGGCACATTCCGCCAGCACTGCCAGCAGGCAGGCGGCATCATCATGCAGCATTTTCAGCCATTTCCCGAGAAGGGCACGGGTTGAGCGCTCTGGCCGCCCTGTTGCTTTCTGCAAAAAACTTAGACCGTGTTTAAAAAGATGCAAACGCATATCATCGTTCGGCCCGAACGCAGTGAGGGTACAGTCTGCTTCTGACTCTGCCTCTGCTTCTTGGTGTTTATGGGGCGGGCTTAACCCCTCCCCCGCACCCGTGGGCTGTGTGGAAGGCGGTGAAGATGCGGGTGTTTGGCTGGCGGCTTTCAGGCTGGGATTACCGCCCGTGCGGCCCCATGCGGCCCCCTGGTCTGACACTGCTTTATCGCGCAGCAGGCGGCGACTGTAGATACAGCCTTCAGGCGTGGTGCTGAACACCCCGGCGTCCCGCAGTTCTGCCATCAGGCGCGCGATCTGCCGTTCTGCCACACCCAGCATAAGCGCAAGCTGGCGCGAATGCAGGGGGCGGTGATTGACGCATAAATGACCGTAGGGTTCGCCCTCATGCATCAGGCACAGCAGGCGCATCCACAGCCCCTGCGCGGCCAGAGAGCACAGACGGAGTGCCGGGTCTCGTTCATAATCCTGCCACCAGAATTTGGACCAGCGACGCTTGCTCATGCCTGTGCCTTTGCGAGAAAAGTCCTGTTATGCACACGCGCGTTTCGAAGCATGGGGTTGGGGCATCTGGACACGGTGTGACCGGTTGGGGTCAGGCTCTCGTTGCTCGGGCACACATCTGTGTGGTGCGTCTTTCTGTGGCGCATAGCGGTCTGGTGGATGGAGGCGGGACCGGCGTTTGTGGGGGGCGGTTCATCTGTTTGCCAGTGTTCCAGCCCACGCCACAGGCCACGCAGGGCGATGGGGTGGCCGGGAGGAAGGGGTTCGGCATCCCGCAGGGGTTCGTTCCATTCGTCCTCATCTGTTGCGGAGGGGACGGAGGCAAGGCGGGCGTGTTCATACCGCATGAGCGCCTGACGCACGCTTTCCATGCAGCGGCCTGTGTGGCGGCCGATCTGACGCAGGGAACGCCCGGCGCGCCGCAGGGCGACCATTTGCTCAAGCAGGGTGACGCTGGTGCCCGGACGGGCTGCGGCCTGACACGCGACATCTGCCGTAGCGATGGGATGAGGCGATTCGGAGAGGGATAAATCACACCCACTTGACGGCATGAGAGAGCGGGTGTGACGCATCATATCCTCCGTGGTGGAAGAGACTGCCGATGCCTGTTGACGGGGGAGGCCGTGCGTGGACGCGGCAGTGCCGCGCGGTTGCGCCATTGGTCGTGATGACACCGAAGCAGAACGCGGATTTATGGAAGACATATCAACAGGATAGAGAGGTGTTTCACGCACAGGCTGAAGAACAGGCATGGAGGCTTTTCCGTTATGAAAGCTGGTCAGGAGCCCCCGGCCTTGAGGTGGGAGGCTTAAGGGGAACGCTAGTGTGACCAGTCCCTCTTGGTCAAGCAGAAATGGTGTGATATATCCCTTTTTGATCTTGCTTCGTTCTTATGGGATACCTCCCCCTATGATACGCTCCCCTGTTGCTGATGAACTTGAACGGCGCATGGCGCTGCTGGGCCTGACCCAGAAGGCTTTGGCCCGCAATGCTGGCGTGGGCGATACCTACGTGCGCGATATTCTGAAGGGGAAATCCCGCAATCCGGGGGGCGAGAAGCTTGAGCGGATTGCGGCCATTCTGGGCTGCACGGCACGGGACCTGCTGTTTCCTGCCCATGCGCGCGGGGCGGTCGAACAGGATAAGCCCGCCCGTTATACCCCGCCATCGGATATGCCCAGCGTGTGTGTGGAACTGAACCCGCCGGGTTATGTGGCGGTGCCGTTCATTTCACTGCGTGCGGGCATGGGTGGCGGCGGGTATGTGGAAGATCAGCTTCTGGGGCGCCCCAAGTTTTTTGAGGAAGAGTTTGTGCGCGGCACCCTGCGCGCCCACCCGGCGGATTTGCGGGTGATAGAAGTTGAAGGCCAGTCCATGGAGCCGATGCTCAAGAATGGAGACATGGTGCTGGTGGATACCCGCAAGGTATCCATTATAGAGCCCGGCATTTTTGTGCTGTTTGATGGCGATGGCGTGGTGTGCAAATGGGTGGAGCGCGCCCATGAGGCCACCGAACCCATGATCCGCATTAAATCTGAAAACCCGCGCTTTTCTCCTTATGAAGTTCCGGCCGAGATGGTGCAGATCATTGGCCGTGTGGTGTGGTTTGCCCGGCGGCTATAGCGGGTGCTGGTTCGGGCGGTTTGGGGCCATAAATGAAGGTGGAGAGGGCATCTGGATGAACCTCGCGCTCAAACACGGCGCGGATCTGTTCCGGCGTGGCGGCGGCCACGGTTGAGATGTCACGATTGGGTTGATCAAGAGGCAGATCGTGGCTGATGAGGAAAAGATCGCGGTTGGCAATGCTGTTGAGTGAGGCCGTTCCGAAAGGCTGGGTGCGAAGATAGCCCCCTTTGACCCGCGCCAGTTCTGCGGTGCTGACGGGGGTTGTCTGCATATCCTTCAGCAAAGACCGCGTCAGAGTTTCTGCCAGCAGCACCTTGGCGGGATCGGCCCCGAACGAGACCTGAAAGGTGCCTCGGGTTTCATCCACGGAGGTCGCACTGCGCACGCCATAGACATATCCGGTCTTAACCCGCAGCGCCTGATAAAAGCGGGAGGGAAAACCGAGGCTCAGGATCTGGTTCCCCAGAGAAAACACCATTGTGTCCGGCTGCCCCAGCCGGAGCCCGACCGGCTGGAGGAATTCAACCATATCCTGTGTGCGGCCTTCTCCCTCCATCTGGAGGGAGACAGTCGGGATATCGGGAAGCGGGGGAAAAATGACATCCGGTTTGGGGCCGCTGGCATGCCAGTTTCCGAACGCGGCCATGACCGCCGTTTTTGCAGCATCGGGTTCGATATCCCCAATCACTTCAATAACCGTCATATCCGGCCGGTAGGCTTTCTGGAAAAATGCCGTGACATCATCCCGGTTCACGCTGCGGATGGTCTGGGGTGTTGCCTGCCGTAATTGCGGATCATTGGGGGGCAGCAGGCGTTCAAGTGCGGCGCGCTGGAACATGTGGTTCGGGGTTTGCAACAGGCCTTGCCGGGCAACTGCCAGTTTCTCCCGCACTGTAGCAAGATCGGCCTCACGGAAAGCGGGATTCAGTTGGGTTTCTGCAAGCAGGGCCAGGGTGGCGGGAAAATCCTGCGTCTGGGCCGCGGCCCCGAACGTAGAACCAATCCAGACCGAACTGCCGATATCATCTGATCGTTTTACAATACTCAGCCGATCATGCTCAGGGGTGCCGTAGAGCAGAAGTTGAGACGTGAGGGAGGCAACACCATCCTTGCCAGTCGGCTCTTCCAGCGCCGGGTTGATGCGGACCATCCCGAAGACCTGGATGGTATGGGACGCATGGTAAGGCCGGACGATCAGCCGCAGCCCGTTTGACAGGGTGGAAACGGAGCGCGGCAGAGGCCATTGCGGCGCGGGTGGCATAGTCAGCACGGATTGCGCCCAGTCTGGCAGCGGAACCGCGCCCACTGGTTTATCCCCAAACGATTCCGCACCGCCGAACCCTTTATCCTGCGTGGGAGGAATGTTGCCCTGCGGGAGCGATATCTGGGTAATGGCGTGATCCGGGTCCAGATAGCGGGCCGCCAGCGCGTTTACCTGTTCTGGCGTGACGGACGCATAGGCTTTTGTAAGGGCATCCGGGCTGCTGACGCCCCATTCCGCCACGGCCATGGTCCAGGCGTGGGTCAGGCCGGCAATGCTGTTGCGTTCAAACTCGGCCCCTTTTAGGCGCGCCCGCTTGGCGGCCTCCACCAGATCAGCCGGAATACCGTGGGCACGGTACTCAGCAAGGACCGCGTTCAGATTTGCCTGATAAGAGGCAGGATCTTGCCCACGGGGGAAAGAAATGGAGGCTGTAAGAGCGGCGTTATTCGCTGTTCCGGCATAAAAGAACGATGTTCCGAGACTTTTGCCATCCAGCCCCAGCACACCGAGCTTGCTGCGGCTGTTTGAGATGGCATCTGCCAGAATGGCCAGTGCGGGGGCATCAGACTGATGCAGGCCGGGCACGCGCCACCCGATGGTGATACGCCCGACCGCGGCATCCGTGGGGGCGGTGAGCGTGCGGGCGGCAGGCTGTGTGAGCGGAAGTGTCGGGCGCGCCGGAAAGGGGCGGGAGGGCACCGGGCCGAAAGCCTGCTGCACCAGTTTCAGCGTGGCTTTGGGCTGAACATCCCCCACAACAAACAGGATGGCGTTATTGGGCGCATACCATGCCTGATAGAACTGGCGCAGGCGTTCTGGTGTTGTGGCATCAAAAGACTGGCGTGTGCCAAGGGCGCTCCACGCAAAAGGGGTGCCCTCAAACAGGGCTTCATCAAACTGCTCCCTTGCGCGCATCACGGAGCTGGAGCGATCGCGTGAGACTTCCTGCTCAATAGCCCCGCGTTCGCGCGCCCATTGGGCAGGATCAAGCGAGAGGTTCTGCATCCGGTCGGCCTCGATATGCAGCATGACGCCGAGATCAACCGGGGCGATATCAAACACATATTGCGTCTGCTCGTAAGCGGTGAAGGCGTTGGCACGGCTGCCGGTGGCCTGAAAAATACGGCTCAACTGATCATTGTTAAGGGTGGACGTGCCACGGAACATCATGTGTTCCAGCGCGTGCGCCGTGCCGGGGAAATCGGCTGAGGCGGCTGTGGAGCCTGCCAGATAGACCAGCCGCGTGGCCACCATGGGGGCCAGTGCATCGCGCACAATCACCACACGTAATCCGTTGGGAAGGGTTGCCTGCACCACACCGTCTTCCGCCAGGGCGGGGCTTGCAAAGCCTGTTGCGGCCAGAAACAGCCCGATCTTAAGTGTTTTGATCCAGCGCATTATCCCCTCCCCTGCTTCAGCGTCTGTAACACTGGCGGGAGGGGGTGCGTATTTCAATTTTATGATGGTTTTGCCGCCGCAGCAGCCCGCCCTTTCAGCGCCCTGACCACCGCAGGCAGGAGGAACGGAGTGGCCTTAAAACAGCCGCTTCAGGGGAGCGGTTTCTGATTTTTCCGGGCGGCCTTTCACCAGAAACAGTGCGTGGCGCAAAACAGCGGCAGCATTTCTTCCTGATGATAGAAGCATTCTTTCCTTTTCGGGGACGATAAAGCCTGCCGCGCAAATGCGACTTTTTTGCGTTTGGAAAAATTAAATATATTTAAGGACCAAATTACTCCTGTTTCTCACGTTTATTTGATATTGGTGATGCACGAACTGTTTGTTAGGAAAGTATTGACGCGCATGGCAATCTGGATTGGCACAAGCACTACAGTCAACAAAAGCTGGTCAAATAGCGAAAACTGGACAGATCTGGGTGGCGGTAATTCTGGCGTTCCGACCACATGGGAAGGGATCACAGTCAATAACGATGCCGTTGTTGATCTGCCTGCGTCCTATTCTTCATCAGGCACGTTGACTGTTAACGGCGACGCCACATTCAATAGTGCGGACAGTGGCAGCAGCCTTAGCTTTGGCTCTGCCTCCTTTGCTTCCGGCAGTAATCTGACACTGAATGGCGTTTCTGCCACTTTTGGTGGCGGAGCCAAGGGAACAGGCACCATTACCCTGGAAAACGGGGCTTCGCTGAAGAGTTCTAACGGATCGGAGATCGCTTCTACCGTTATCTTCAAGCAGAACACGGATGCGACAGGGGCCGTTCTGGGCAACACGCTGACCATTGATTTCAACGGTGGCACAGCGAACCAGATTCCCTCCATTCAGAATCTGAGCACCTACGACAAGATTGTTATTGCCGGAACCGGCTCTACCGCCGTGACGCTGAGCATGACCGCTAACGGAGACGGGACGTATTCTCTTACCGGAACCATTCCGGCTTGGGGCAACAAGACTTTTGTGATCTCCAGTTCCGTAACGCTGGCGGGTAACCTCACCCCAAGCGACTTCACGGTCACAACCGATAGCGCCAACACCACTGTGGTCTGCTTTCTGGCGGGCAGCATGATCCGGACCCCGACGGGCGATGTGGCGGTTGAAGACATCCGTGTGGGGGATGAGGTTGTGGCTTACATCAACGGGGAAGCCGTGGTGCGCCCGGTGGTCTGGGCGGGGTGCAAGCGCGCCACCGTGCGGGCGTATCTGCCGGATGATGAAGCCGGATACCCGGTAAGGGTGAAGCAGGATGCCATTGCAGAGGGTGTGCCTTACAAGGACATGCTGATCACGCCCGACCATTGCCTGTTTTTTGACGGCCGGTTTGTGCCGGTGCGGATGCTGGTAAATGGCACCTCCATTTTTTATGACCGGAGCATCCTCTCGTACGATTACTATCATATCGAGACAGATGAACACTCGGTTATTCTGGCGGATGGCATGTTGACGGAAAGCTATCTGGACACGGGCAACCGCATGAGCTTTCAGCAGGAAGGCATCGTCGCGCGCCTTGGTAGCCGCACCCTGAACTGGTCTGAGCATGCGGCTGCGCCGCTGGAGGTCTCACGCACCTGGGTGGAGCCGCTTTTCCACGCTCTTGCCGCGCGGGCTGGTCTTACGTCGGCGGATGCTCCTGCTGTGGTGCATGATGCTGACCTGCACCTGCTGACCAACACAGGCACCGTTGTACGCTCCCTGCGCGCGCAGAACGGGCGTTCGGTTTTTCTGCTGCCGCCGGGCACGCACGCTGTGCGTATCCTCTCCCGCGCCAGCCGTCCGGCAGATGTGATCGGGCCGTTTGTGGATGATCGTCGCCAGTTGGGTGTGCTGATTGGCGAGATTACGCTGCTAAATGGACACAACCGGCACAGTGTGCGGGAGCATCTGACAGTCAGTGATCTGGCTGGCTGGCATGGTCTGGAAAGCGAGCGGATGCGCTGGACCGGCGGGAATGCGGACTTACCGTTGCCCGAGCTTGCGGAAAACGGTTCCGCACGGAATGGCCTGACACTTCTGATACTGGAAATGGTTGCGGCCGGCCCGTATCTGGTGGACAGGGCCGAACATGGCGAGACTGCCCGCTGCGCCTGAGCCTGCCTGCCCACCCTTCACGGTGGGCAGAACGGGATGTCACAGCCGACCACGCAGCAGAACGCCGCCGAACCCCATGAACACAACGCCTGTGACGCGATCAAACAGTTTCCGCAGATCAGGCCGTTGCAACATGCGGGAGAGGCTGGTTCCGCCAAAAGCGTAGAGGCTGTACCAGAACAGTTCCAACGCGAGAAAGGTCAGGATGAGCACCAGAAACTGTGGCACCCGAGCCTCATGCGGGGAAATGAACTGTGGGAAAAATGCTGTTGCGAACAGTAACAGTTTGGGATTGCTAAGACCCACAAAAAACCCATCACGCCACAGAACACGCAGGGATAGATGAGGGTTGGCCATGGCGGCAGAGAGTATTTCTGCGCCGCTATGGGTGCCATGTTCGCCCGGCACCAGAGAGACACCCGTATTGTCTGCCACCCCGTTGCCATCTTGCATGGAGGGGGATGCTGCTTCCGGCACGGCCCCTGCCCCGCGCCACGCCTTGATGCCCAGATAGATCAGATAAAGTGCGCCAGCCACACGCAGCACACCAAACAAACGGGGGGCTGCGGCCAGTGCGGCCCCTAACCCGGCGGCGGAGAGGCTGAGCACCACCACCAATGCGCTCAGGCAGCCAGCCATGGTCATGGTGCACCGTTTGATCCCGACCTGTGCGCTACGGTTGAGCACATGCAGCATGTTAGGCCCCGGAACGGCGCAAAGAAAAAAGACGATACCGCTAAACACCCACCACACATGCCAGGACATGGGCTGCTCTTTCCTGTTTTTTATATTGGAAGCGCATCGTATCGCACATCCTCAGGAAACGCTATGTGGCCTGCGGTCTCTCTTCAAATAAAGGAATCTGGAGCGCTTTCTATCCTGCTTTTTCAGGAAAGTGCCTGCTCTATCCCTATGTGTCTGCCCCGGGAGCCCGGCAGGGGCAGAGGACCGGGGCGTGCGCGACGTGTCAGAAAGATCGGTCTCCTTTCGTGTTTTTTAGGAAGTTAATGGGAAGCTGTTTGAAAAATCTGTCAGGATGATCTGATAGTTTTTGATGGTCCTTTGCGCGGAGTTACCCCTGTTGGCTGCGTATTGCGCCGTCAAAGCCGTTTTTCTGCCGCGCATATATCTTCCTGCCCTTTCCTGCTGATGTTTCAAACAGCACCGTGCAATCAGAACAGGGCACGATCTGGAATAGTGCCTTCATCAGGCGCGATGTTTGAGACAATCTTGTTCAGAGAAAGTTTTCCATCTGCGCCGGTCATATCTCCGTTTGCACAGCCGGAAAGGGCGGGGGCCAGGGCGAGTGTGAGCAGGGCGAGACAGATCGCTTTTTTGTTTTTTCCGCTCATGTCTTTTCATCCTTTATGTCTTACGGTTCGACCCAAGGATGGGGACTGATCCCCGGCCCGCGTGCAGGCTCATAACTGTCAACGCGTGGCAGAAGGAATGTTCAGTCTTGACCGTCATCCGTGGTGTATCTGAGCCGGACTGTATAAAGAGCCATCAAGCAAAGCAATGCGTGTTACAGAATTATTACAGTAATTATTGTGTATATATTCATAAGTATGATTTATGATGATGTAAAATTGATAATATTTTTAATATTGTTTTATTTATTTCATTAACTTGTCGTCGAAATTCGTATGATATCTGGTCTTCTCCGGGTTGTATTTTTTTATCCCGCTAGAAAGATGAGGTTTTTTCTTCATTATAAGAGCATGATGCATCATACGCGTTGTATGAAGGTCTGTTATTACAGAGATCACAGTAGCATTAGGAAAGAAGAGAAAAAGAAACTGTGCGAGAATAACAGAACACAGATCAGCCATTCCGCACATGAGGAGCAGGGAGTGCGGTGGTTCCTTCCTTGGCAGATTAAGCCGGGCTGTTCTGATACGTGTGCGCTGGCGTGGTCAGCGTTACAGGGGAAGCGTCTCCCCCTTTATGCCGCAACGCGAGACTGATAATGCCGACGAGTAAGATGCGTCCGTTACAGGATGATTTACGCCACATGCCCCTGCCGGGCAGTGCGGCGTTCAGGCTTGATCAGGCGGAGCAGGATTGCCGTGACCTTGAAGCCATAAGCAACCTTTTGCGGAAAACGGCTGGTGCTATTACGCCCATTATACAGCGGCTGACCTATGGCACCCTGCCGCTGGCCGTGAGGGAAAGTTGCATCATGCTGGAAGCTCTGGCGGAAGAAATTGAGCGCGATGATGTTGCGACTGTTCAGGAGGCGGCTGCTCTGTGACAGGCCGTGAGCGTAACAGGCCGTAAATGGGGCCATGGGCTTTGGCTTTGGCTTTGGCTTTGGCTTTGGCTTTGGCTTTGGCTTTGGCTTTGGCTTTGGCTTTGGCTGATAAAAAACAGCGCCGGGGAAGATGCACAACTTCTGTTTGTGCCGACTATTTGTTCTCTTCCTGTGGGTCTCTATTTTCGGTTATCACCCCCTTGGGCGGGAAGAAGGGTGTCAGGGCGTTCTGAAGACAGGAAAACGAGCCCCTGCATATCGTACAGGCGAAGGAAGCCCGGATTTTGTGGGCAAAATAGAATGATAGTCGGCTGAACGGATGAAAGAGCGTATCACAGATGCGTGTTTCCCGCAGCGTCTATTCATTGTTTTTTCGCAATTTTTTTCTTGTTGACCAATTCGACAACAATCCTTCTTTTTGGGTCTTGCGTTGTGCGCAGGATAAGGGAATTCTGAACAGACGGTGTGGCCGGAGCGGCTTCCAGTTTGTGCAACCTTTCGGATGTAAAGACCCCCTATCTTGAAACGAAGAGATCTGTTTGCGGGCTCACTTGCCCTCGGTGCGCTGGCCGCACGCTCTGCCTGGACCTCCATTCCGGCTGCGGCCCAGGCGCTGAACCGCACCGCCCCCGCTGGGTCCGTGCCGCACCTGACACCTATGCGGGTGCATGCGGACCAGATTGCGGATATCAAGGTCTGCCTGCGCCCCTTCCGCCCCATGGGGCCACGGCTGGATGTGGAAAAGATTGGCGATAAGACGGTCATCCACAATTACGGCCATGGCGGCAGTGGGTGGTCTCTGTCCTGGGGTTCGGCTGATATTGCTGTTGGCAAGGCTGCCGCTACGCTGGACAAGAAAATTGCCGTGATTGGCTGCGGGGTGATTGGCCTGACCTCCGCCCTGACAGCCCAGCGCGCCGGGATGGATGTGACCATCTACACCAAGGACCTGTTGCCGCACACGCGCTCCGTACGGGCGAACGGAAGCTGGACGCCGGATTCCCGCGTGGCGCTGACCAAACCGGCAGGGGACGCTTTTCCGGCCCTGTGGGAGCAGATGGCCCGTTATAGCTGGAAAACCTATCGGGATTATCTGGGCCTGCCGGGCAACCCGATTGATTTCCGGGATAATTACATCCTCTCGGACATTCCGTTTGACCAGAAGCATTTCCCGCCGCCGCAGCCCGGTGCCGGGGATTACAGCACCACCGGCAGGCCGCAGCACACCTCCGAATTTGCGGATTATGGCGATCTGATCCGCGATATTATTCCAAACCCTGAAGAGATTGACCCGAGGGACAACCCTTTTCCTGTAGCGCATGCGCGGCGGGCGAACATGATGATGTTCAACTTTGGGGCCTATGGGCATCTGCTTTTGTCTGAATTCTATCAGGCTGGCGGGAAGATTGTGATCCGTGAGTTCCATAACCCCGGAGACCTGAAGAGCCTGCCTGAGAACGTGATTATCAACTGCCCCGGCTATGCGGCGCATGACTGGTGGCAGGACAAGACCCTTATTCCCGTGCGGGGGCAGACCACCTGGCTACCGCCGCAGGCTGATGCCCTGTATGGCGTGGAGTATAAAGGAGCGGCCCTGCTTTCCAAAACCGATGGGGTAATGGTGCAGGCGCTGGATTTCAGCCATACGCTTGGAGAAATGGTGGGCGTAGGCAACAGTTTTGAACATGCTGACCGATCTGAGGCCGAGCAGGCGATCGGGATATTTGAGGATCTGTTCGCGCGCATGGGTAAGGAGCACGTCTGATGCGCATGATGGAAAAGATGCGCCCTACCCTGTTCGGGGTGTTGGGCCTTGCCGCACTGACAGCCGGGACCATGAACATGGGTTGCGCACAGGCTGCCCCGCATGGTGCGCGGGTTAAATCCGGCTCGTCCGCGGGCCTGCCTGCCGCCAGCTATACCGCCGAACAGGCGGACCGGGGGGCGGAAACCTACAAGGAAGCCTGCGCGGTCTGCCATGGCCCGGCGCTGGGGGGGGCGTTTGATGCGCCACCACTGAAAGGCCGGTTTGTGGCCAACTGGTCTGACGGGCCACTGAGTGACCTGTTCACCTATATGTCCGGCGCGATGCCTCTGTCCTCCCCCGGTGCGCTCTCGGCTGAGGACAACGCAGATATTCTGGCGTTCCTGCTACGTGAAAACGGTGTTGCCGCGGGCAAGACGGCCCTGCCCACCACCGCAGCGGCACTGGGCAAGGTGCGCTTCCCCAAGGTGGATGTGCAGAAGCAGCCGCCTCTGGCCCCGGAAACCACGCCAGGCACCGCGCCACGCTGAAAAACCGTAGCGACGGGAGGGGACACAAAAGAGGGCCTCTCCCCCTCGGTTCAGTATAACGATCTCAAGGGCCTAACGCCCATGCTGCGCAAAAAACGCATGGCAATGAAACTGTCATGCGTTTTTTTGACGACTATGGGTTACCAAATCTATACAAATAGTTCATTAATTCCAGATCATCTGATGTCGCCTGCTCTGGAATCCTCATGTCTGACAGCACTTCCTCCTCTCTCATTATTGCCTCTGCCCAGTCTTCTTCTGGTCTGATTATCAATGATGATCAGATTTTAACGGTTCAGGCAGGTGGCACCGCCATTGATACCCAGCTTGATCCTTCCCTGCGCCATACAGCAGATGATGAAGACACAGGCGGGGAAGAGGATGTTTACGGCAGCAGCCTGCGCACGCAGGTAAATGATGGAGATCAGGAGATTTATTCCGGCGGCGTGAGTATCAGCGCCACAGTCGGCAATGAAGGAAACGTATGGGCTGATGGAAGCGGCACGACGTCTGCACTGGTAATTTCCAGCGGAGGCTCAGCCGAGATCGGGAATGATGAGAGCGCTTCTGCCCCAACGGCCACAGCTTACGACACGACCGTTCTTTCCGGCGGCAACTTCTTCACCAACTACAATGCCATTGTGAACAACACGACCGTCAGCGGCGGCGGTTATATGGAACTTGCGGACAAAGGGGCCGTAGCATCCAGCGTTGTTGTACAGTCCGGCGGGGTGCTCCTTGTTGATTCAGGAAACACCGTACAGAACGCAACAGTTGAAAGCGGAGCCTTCTTTTTTGCCGAACCCGGTGCCTCGGCCAGCAATGTTACCGGCAGCAGCGCGGGATATCTGGTCACCACCGATAATGACGTGATTGAGCAGATGGGCTTCATGTCAGGCAGCGCCCCCATTCAAACCGTTGATCTGTCTGATCTGCCCAACCCTGATGATGATATTCTTGAACTTCTGATTACGCCCGATACGGTCATCAACTCTTTAACCTTGACCAGCGCTACGGAGATCCAGAATTACGGGACGCTGTCGAGTATAAAATACACAGCGTCTGGCGAGGATCAGACGGAAGTTGATATTTTATCGGGCGGGCGCCTTGCCAGTGGCGTTCTGACAGCAGCAACCACAGACACCAGCCATAGTGCTTCTGACGTTCTGATGAACATTCACGTTGCCAGTGGTGGATCAGCCTCGTCTCTGGTGATTGAATCCGGCACGGCCCTCACGTTGGATGCTGGAGCATCCGGCACGCAGCTTTCTGCGGGAATGGGCGGAAAAATTGAAAACAGTGTTTTCTCATCCGGCACGCAGATCGGGGTTGATGGCGGCATAACGAGCAGCAATGCCTTCTCCAACGGGACGACCGAGACAATATGGGGTGGCACCACCACCAATGACACCTTTCTCTCCGGGGCTAACCTTTATGTAGAGCAGCCCAGTGTTTTTACCTCTTCTGGTGCGGTCCCAACTATTGTTCGTCACGACACGTTCACAGATGCGGGGATGGAGCTGAACCGTTCCGTCTCTGGAGAAATAGACCATAATACGTTTATAGGCAGCCACGCTCTGGCCAATATAGACGATGACCCGAACGCCGTTATTTCCGCCAACACCTATTTGTCTGGAGCAAGCCTCTATCTTCGCGGCAGTGGGACCACCACCACCGGAGACATATTTGAAAACGGAGCACTAGAAGATCTGACATCTGGAGCAAGTGTCTCTTCGCAAACCTTTTCCAATGCGTCCCTCGAAATGCAAAATGCCAGTGCCTCTGATCTGACGCTCGTGAACGCGTCTCTAGACGTTGGAGGTGGCAGCATAATCAAAAATACTGAAATTACCTCAGGCACCACATTGGGGCTTGGGGACGCTGATTTTGAAAATGTTACGATTGACGAAGGGGCTATCCTCACCCTCCCTATGGATGAAGCCCAGGTAAGCATAGAGGATGGTGTCCTTTACAGCACCAACTACGTTACCAATGCTGTAAGCCTTCTGAAAATCAAAGGACATGGTTCTTCTTTCAAACTGGAGACTTATGGGGATTCCGGCAACCAGCAATACATCCTTGAAGAAGGAACACCCTGTTACTGTCGTGGCACGCTTATTGAGACTGATGCCGGAGAGGTTGGGGTTGAAGCTCTGAAAATTGGAGATTTGGTCAAAACCCGTTTCAATGGGTACCAACCCATCCGCTGGATTGGGCGGCGCGCCTATTCCGGGCAGTTTGCTACGGGGAACCGAGATGTGCTGCCTGTGGTGTTCAAGGCTGGAGCATTGGGATGCGATGCGCACGGCCATGCGCTGCCCCGGCAGGATCTGGCTGTTTCTCCGCTGCATGCCATGTATCTGGATGAGGTTCTGGTGCCAGCAGTGCATCTTGTAAACGGAACATCCATTGTGCAGGCAGAGGCCATGGATGAAGTGGCCTATTTCCATATTGAACTGGAAAAGCACGACATCATTTTGGCAAATGGTGTGGAATCCGAGACCTTTGTAGATGATGGTTCGCGCGGGATGTTCCACAATGCGGCTGACTATGCCCGGCTTTATCCGGATGCTCTGCCAACCCCCGCCACATATTGCGCGCCCCGTGTGGAAGAAGGCCAGACGCTGGAGACCATTCGCCGCCGCCTGAACACACAGGAGACGCAGACTCCCCCTGCGACGGGACCTCTGGAAGGCTATCTGGACGTTGCCACCCGCACACATCTGCGCGGGTGGGCCCGTATGCCCAATAGCCGGACGCCGGTACGCCTGCGCATTCTGGATAACGGCAGAGTGTTGGGAGAAGCGGTGGCCGATCAGGCGCGTCCGGATGTAGGCGATAACTGCGGGTTCAGTTTTGATATTCCCGGAGGGTTAAGCCCCTTTGTGCGGCATGTGCTGGAAGTGCGCCGCACGGACGATAACGCTGCTATCGGGCACAGCCCCTGGATAATGGATATGGCCGCGCACAGCCCCGTGCATACCGTTATTCCCGTGCAGCCCAGCGGCCCGCTGAACGGGTTTGTGGACTGTGTCAGTCATGAAAACATCGCCGGGTGGGCTTATAATCCTGAAAAAACGGATGAACCTGTCGCGTTGCAGATTCTGGATAATGGCCAGCTTTTGACGACCCTTGTGGCAAATGGTCTGCGCCCAGATGTTAAACGGGCTGGGGCCTGCCCCACAGAGCGATGTGGGTTCAACGTGCTTCTGCCTGCCAGTCTTTCCCCTTTCACGCAGCATGTGATTGAAATACGGCGGGAGCAGGATGGCGCATTACTGGGCAAACCCCATGTGCTGCCTGCGGCCACTGCGTTTGACCACACAGTGGAAAAAGCGGTGGAAGAGGCTGTGGCCGCCGCCGCAGGGCAACCACAGCAGGACGATGTGCTCCACTTTCTTCTGGCGCAGGCCGAGCGCCTGAAAAGCGCACGCGCCGCACACCAGAGCGGTATGGCGGCGCACCGTATTTCTGCAGCACGGCAACGGCGGGCAGCAACCCCTGCCCCCACCCGCCGCAAGCGTATGCTGGTTATTGATACGCGACTGCCTGACGCAGGACGGGATGCGGGCTCCTGCGCAGTACTCTCCCACATGCGGGCCTGTGCTGCTCTGGGGTATGAGATCAGCTTTGTGGCCGCAGACCATATCCTGGAAGGGACCAGCACTTTGAAAGCGTTGCCACACGTGCAGGTTATGACCGCACCTTTCTATTCCTCTGTGGAAGATGTGCTACGCAGGCAGGCTGATAGCTTTGACGTTATTTACCTGCATCGGGTGGAAACTGCTGCACGCTATACTGGCTTGGTACGCCAATTCCAAAAACGGGGACGCATCCTTTACAGCGTAGCCGATCTGCATTTTGTCAGGCTGGCACGGCAGGCACAGGTGCAGTGCCGCCCGGAACTGCTGGCACAGGCCCGGCGTATGAAAGACACAGAATACAGCGCCATGCGGCAGGTGGACGCCGTGATCAGCCACTCACCGGAAGAAGCGGCGCTGCTGGCCGATATGCTGCCCCATATGCCTGTCCATGTGGTACCTTGGGCTGTAACTGCCCGCCCCCGTGTGCCAGCCTATGCGCGCCGACAGGGAGTTATCTTTGTAGGCAATTATGGCCATGCCCCCAATATTGACGCGGCACGGTGGCTGGTAACGGAAATTATGCCCCATGTATGGGCTACAGCTCCTCATATCCGCTGCGTGTTGGCTGGTGCTGAAATGCCCGACACGATACGGGTTCTGGCGGGACGTAACGTGGACGTGGTGGGCCATGTACCGGATCTAACCCGCGTATTTGATGGCGCTCGCCTGAGTGTGGCGCCGCTGCGCTTTGGTGCCGGTATAAAAGGGAAGGTTCTGGACAGTCTGGCGTCGGGCTTACCCTGTGTCATGACGCCTGTAGCAGCAGAAGGACTGTTGCTGCCTCAGACTTTGCAAAACCTGATCGGGCAGGATGCAAAAACGCTGGCTGCGCTTATTGTGGCTGCGCACGAGCGGGAAGCTTTCTACAAAACGGCCTCCAAGGCTGGGCGGCAGTTTGTGCGGGACCAGTTTTCCGAACAGGCGGTGCAAGACGCACTGTGTGCGGCCGTGAACCCGGCCGCCGCACGCTTGCAAAAAGTGATGTGAGCGGAGCTTACTGACCGGTATTCTACCGCCGGTAAGTCGGCAGATTCAGGCCGTGGCGGATGGCCGCGCCACGCAGGAGGAAACCTGCGGCGAAGGCGATACTGGTGGCGGCCACCATGGGCAGGCCGCAGGCGGTCAGCCCCACATAGCTGCCAGCGGAAAGAGCCGCCGCCGTTACGTATAGTTCGGGCCGAATGACGATAGAAGGCACATTGGCCAGGACATCGCGGAAAATGCCGCCCATGCAGGCGGTGACCACGCCCATAATGGCGGCAGGCACCCAAGGGATGCCGTAAGCCTGTGCCTTGGCTGCCCCATAAACAGCATAGGCGGCAAGGCCCATACCATCAAACCAGTCTATGGCGTGACGGGGCCAGACATGGGCTGGCGTGAACCACACCAGCATGGCCATGAGCAAACAGACCGCCAGTGGGGTGGAAGCGTGCATCCAGAAAACAGGTGCGCCTATCAGCAGGTCTCGCACCGTGCCGCCGCCCACGCCTGTGACCGCCGCAAAGAATGCGAAGGTGACGAGATTCTGCCGGGCGTGGGCTGCCTGCAATGCGCCGGAGATGGCAAACACGCCGGTAGCCACGATATCCAGACGCGGCAGGGCCGACATGGAAAACGTCTGGATGGCGAGTAAATGCTCTGAGATCATACACTACAGGCAGCAAGATCAGCCGCCAGTTCATCCACACGGGCGGGGTCTGCATCCCACGCGAACATGAAACGCGCGCCGCCGCCAATAAAGGTATAGAAGCGCCAGCCGCGTTCCTGCAGGGCGATGAACACCTTTTCCGGCGCACGCAGGAAAACGGCATTGGACTGCACCGGAAACATCAGTTCCAGCCCCGGAACATCACGCACGGCATGGGCCAGACGGAGCGCGCAGCTATTGCCATACGCACCATTGCGCAGCCACGCTCCGCTTTCCAGCAGGCCAACCCACGGAGCGGACAGGAAGCGCATTTTGGAGGCCAGTTGCCCGGCCTGCTTGCAGCGGTAATCAAACCCTTCGGCCAAAGCATGGTCAAAGAACAGAATGGCCTCACCCACGGCCATGCCGTTCTTTGTGCCGCCAAAACACAGCACATCCACGCCTGCTTTCCATGTCATGTCAGCCGGGGTGCAGCCAAGGGCGGCGCAGGCGTTGGCGAAGCGGGAGCCATCCATGTGCAGGCGCAGGCCCAGTTCCCGGCAGGTAGCGGAAAGGGCGCTAATTTCCTCTATCGTGTAGAGTTCGCCCGTTTCCGTAGGCTGGGTGATGGTGACGGCGCGCGGCTTGGGGTAGTGGATATCTGTCCGGCAGGTGGCAAGCGTGCGCACATCCTGCGGGGTAAGTTTGGCGTTTTCCGTGCGGGCGACCAGCAGCTTGGAGCCATTGGAGAAGAACTCCGGCGCGCCGCATTCATCCGTTTCCACATGGGCGAAAGAAGAACAGATCACGCTGTTATAGGACTGACACAACGCGGCCAGCGCCAGCGAATTTGCAGCGGTGCCGTTGAAGGCGAAAAAGACCTCGCAATCTGTTTCAAACAGGGTGCGGAAGGCGTTGGCGGCACGGGTTGTCCACTCGTCCTCGCCATAGGCGGTGAGAGAGCCCTCGTTGGCCTGTTGCATGGCCTGCCACGCTTCCGGGCAGATTCCGGCGTAGTTATCACTTGCAAATTGTTGGCTCACACTCATGGTCCTTTCTGACGTGCGGCTCCGGTAGCGAGGAGATGAGTGTGTGACTATGCCCGTTTTTGCCGGTCTGGCCACATCCCTTCACGTTTGTGAAGGCACCACCTTGCCGGGAGCAGGTTGGTGTCAGGCGACAGGCCTGACTCTTGATGTCTGGGCGGTGCAGTAGCAGAAGTGCAGGCGGCCCGCAACAGCCGCATTGCAGCAGCGGAAGCCGGACTTGCATTCATGTTGCCACAGGCAGCATGGAGCCAGCACCCCGTATGGCTGCGATCAGGCAGCGCCTCGCATCGCGGACCGGCGCTGCCACTGGCGGCAGGACTGATGGAAGGGGTGAGCCCTTCTTGCCCGTTTGCCTGAAACGCGCGCTCTAGACTGCGCCAGTAGCGTTCAGCAGAAGCTTGCACTTCACGAAGGACGTTTTATCCCGAAAGATGAACAGCAGATAGTAATCCAGCGAACGGCTGCGGCGTTTGGAAGTATGCGCGTAGAAGGGGAACACATCAAACGGGCCTTCATACCCTTCTGGCACGGCACCGGCTGCGGCCTCGCTGGCCAGAAGGGTCTTGACGCGAAAGAGCGGGATATAGACGTGCGTTGCCCCGGCGTTCTTGCGGACATGCCACAGGTTTTTCCGGAATTTTCTTAATCTGTCAGGCAGGATGAAGATCATGTTTTCTTCAATGAAGCGTTCATCGGGGCTTTCCCGGCGCAGATACTGCATATCCTCGGGCATGTCACAGAAGAAATTGTAGCCCTGAATCTTCATGGTCCTGCGTGTGTCTTTCCTGCTCTGGGGTGCTGTGTGTTCCATAAACACCACAGGGGGCAAAACAGCAACATAAGCCCGAACATGGCCGCGTTTCCGCCCCGCCCTGCGTGATCTTTCCCTTGGGGCCAAGGGCGGGTAGCCTGCGGGGTGTCACAGCATTAACCAAGGAACCGAACCATGCGTGCAGGCCCGCAGGACGCGCTGATTATTGTTGATCTGCAAAACGATTTTCTGCCCTCTGGCCGCTTGCCCGTAGCCAATGGAGACCGGATTATTCCGGTGGTAAACCGGCTGGCCGCCCTGCCCTTTCAGGCCGTGGTGGCCACGCAGGACTGGCACCCGCAGGACCATTGCTCCTTCCCCGCCCAGAACGGACCGTGGCCGGTGCATTGTGTGCAGGGCACGGAGGGCGCGGAACTGGCTGCCCTGCTGCGGCCAGAGCCCCTTACGGCGATATTCCGCAAAGGCATGGCGCAGGATGTGGACAGCTATTCCGCCTTTGCCGACAACGCTGGTCAGAACCCCACGGGCCTGAAAGGGTTTTTACAGGAACGCGGCGTAACCCGCATTTTTGTGTGCGGACTGGCATATGATGTATGTGTGAGCCACACGGCACGGGACGGCATGGCGTTGGGGTTTGAAACCTGCGTGGTGGCCGATGCCTGCGCCAGCGCCGCAACGCCACCGGATGACGTGACAGCCAAGCTGCGCGCCGAAGGCGTACAGGTGGTGCAGGCCGAGATGCTGATGAGGTGAGGCTGGAGCGAAGCCAGAAAAAAAGCCCTCAGGACACAGGTTCCTGAGGGCTTTTTTGTCACTTTCTCCCCCCGTGATGAGGGGAGAAACGATCTTTGACAGTTCAGGCCTGAAGAGCAGACTGACCTTCAACTTTCTGTTCAGAGAAATAGGGGCCGGCAGCCACAATCTGGATGCTCAGCATGCCCATTCCGTTAACAGCCTTGCCCAGCGGCAGTTCTGCGTTGCCATTGGTCCAGCGGTAGTCAGCACCTTCCAGAGGATACCAACCGGAAAGGTTTTCCGTGTCCGTGTGTGCTGTCACGTTATGGGTGACATCCGCATTCACAACGCTCACTTCCCCGACCAGCACACCAAGGTGACGACGATCATCCACAAACGGGCCGATCACATCGCTGGGGCGGTTGGAGCGGGACACCAGACGCACGCTGTTCACACCGGTAGGCAGCATGAAGGAAACGCGGCCTGCCTTTTCACGCACGGAGCGGATGATTGCGCCCGTGTTGGTGATCAGGTGCAGATCATGAGCCGTGGTAACTTCACCGCTCTGCGTGACATCACGGTGACCTTCAACGGAAGAAGCGCGGCGAGCGAGTGCTGTGAAGATCGGTTCCACAACTTCACGGCTGACTGCCAGCGGTGCGGCTGCGTCTTCAGCCCAGCTTTTGGCGCGACCCAGAGACACAACATTGCCATTGGAAACGAACGCAGCACGATTGCCTGTATCCAGATAGCTTTCCGTCAGCATACCATCCACGATCAGAACAGAATGTTCTGCCGTTTCAATGTGGTAGTAATCATAGTCGGTGATGGAACGATCGTAGAAAATGGTGGAACCATTCACCAGCATACGAGCAGGAACCATCTTGCCATCAATGAACAGGCAATGTTCCGCCGTGATCAGCATATCCTTGTAAGGCACACCTTCGGAGATCGCATTTTTGAGAATGCGCACCGGATAGCCAGCCATATCATCAGGCATGTCCGCCTTGATTCTGGCGTGCGCCACACCGGCCCAGACCACATCCCGTGTGACATTCTGCCCGTCCACGTAAGCGACAACCTGATCACCGCTGCGCAGGGTTTCCACCGCTACATCGCCTTCAGGGGTACGGACCATGCTGCCCGCAAGGAAGCAGATGTTGGAATAGGCTACTGCCGTCAGAACAGTGTTACCGTTAGCATCCGTGTAAACGGTAAAGCCTTCCACGCCATTGGCCAGAACCGGCTGGAAACGACCTGTGGCCTGAAGCTGATTCCCATTTTCATCAAGAAGCGTATAGGTGCTACCATCTTCTGTAATGCCCGCACTTTTTACACCATCAATGATGATTGTATCACCCACTTTGATGCCTGTAATTTTGGACAGAATGGAAAGAGACATACCCGAAGCGACTTCAATGGTGCCGCCTTCTGTGCCGAAGGATATACCTGTGGTGGTTGTTCCCACGCCATTTAAAATCAAACGGCCGCCGTTATTCACAACAACGGAAGAGCCACTGGCCATATTTATCGGGCCAAGGGTAACAACAGCACCGCTTTCAACGTTGATGGAAGACCCTGCGCTTAAATTCACATTGCCAGTAAACGTAATGGTACCACTAACATTGACGGTTGTAGTATACCCCTCATAGTCTGCACCAATATTCCAGACGTTGGAAGTTTTCCCACCAATAGACAAGGTAACACCGGAGTCAATATCTACAGTTGCCCCGAACGTATCCCCAGAAATACTGTATCCGTTATAAGTAGAACCAATTTCAATAGTTCCATCAGTATCGCTGAGAGTTACAGGAGTAAACGGAGGCTTGGCGATATAAAGATCGACTGTAGCGCCTGTGTCGGCCATTTTGTGGTTTCCTAGACGGACGGATTAGGTAAGAACCCAATCACGCAATGTGAGACAGAAATTCTCTAACATCTATGGTTTCTAAAAAGCAAACCGATTCTGTTAACTATTTCCTAAAAAAAAATTAACCAGTTCCCTCTTGTTAAACGACCCAACATCAACGGCTTATGGTCGTCCCTTAATAGAAATGCTTAATCAAACCTCATCTCTTGTTAGATCAGAAGACGACATGCAGGCCCTGTTCCTTGGAACGGGGCCTGTTTTCATTTGGAGGGTTGGGCAGAAAACTCTTCCTTAACAGCGGGCGGGTTCTGCGGCACACTTGTTTGATGGAACAGACACGATACGGGACTGAGATCATGCGGATTTTCCGGCTTTCTTCTGGCAAACAGGGCGTGGTCCGGCGGGGGGCTGGTGGCACGAAGGAGCGTGGCGTACGCTCCATCAGCGCCATGGGGTTGGCGGGAGCTGCTTTGTGTGCGTCCGGGTTCTTGGCTGGATGTGCCTCGCAGGATGCAAAGCCGGTGGCATCGTCCCACGCGGCGAGTTCCGTGTATCAGGCCTCGGGCAACGAGCCTTCCTGGCATCTGACGCTGGCGCAGAACACGCTGACATTGCAACAGTCCGGCAGCCCGGAACTGGTGCGTGCCGTCACGCATGCGCATACAGATTCTGGTGAGCGGATTTATGAAGCGCAGGATCTGAAAGCAGTGATGACACCCGCCGCTTGCACGGACAGCATGAGCAACCAGCGCTTTATGGAGAAAGTGCGCGTGACAGTACAAGGCCACACATTGCAAGGGTGCGGCGGCGATGCGGAAGGTCCAGCCACGCTGAATGACACGCGCTGGGTGGTGACAGCCCTGAATGGCAAGCCGATTGCCGCTGGGTCCCATGCCCCCACGGAAGCAGACCGCACCACCGATCAGCCGGGACATGAGAACACACCGCCAGTTGTGGCCCCCACGCTGGATGTGAATGCAACGGGCAAGGTATCAGGCTCGGATGGATGCAACCGCTATGTGGGCGGGCTGACGTTTGGCCCGAAAGGCACCGTGCAGGCCGCAAAAGCAGGAGGTATAAGCACCATGATGGCGTGCTTTGGCTCAGGCGGCACGATCTCCCGCAGCTTCAATGATCTTAAAGGAGCCGTGACGCACTGGCATGTAGATGGCAACACGCTGGTGCTGGAAACATCGGACAACCGCACCATTCATCTGCGGCAGGTTTTCTAAGACCCGCGCAACGTTGTGACTGTCCGGTAAATATGACACTCAGCCACTCTGTTCCCTTGTGGCACGGTGGCTGAGTGGCTGTTTCAAAACTCGTCCGTATTGGTCTGGCGCTCACTTATATGATTGGCGTGTTCTTTGCCGCTGCAGATTGCGCCAGATGCAGGGCAAGGCGGTCATCTGACTGAAAGCGCAGTTTGCCTTTGCTGGTCAGAACGCCTGCATGGGGTTCTTCAGACGCACCAAGGGCATCAAGCACAGCGGAGCGGGCGTGCTCAGGCGGCCATGTCATCCTCCATGCCGGGAATATCGCCCATGGTGGCGAGGTATTCGGGTTCTCCGTAATCGCCTAGTTCCTCGTCCACCGCCATGCGAACCAGAACCGCGCCATCCAGACTAAGCAGCCCGGCGCGGGCTTTATCCATACGGCGCTGGCCGTCTTCCACCGTGCGGCAGGCAATGGCGGTTCCGGGCTGAAGCGTGTGGTTTTTCCACAAATACGGTTGAAATACGATATGTTGGGTTTCGGACATGGGTGCCTCTTGAAGAAAGATGCGTGTTCCGTTTTTGTTCTTATTTTGCGCTATACGCCTCTGGCAAAAAACTGGCAACAGGATTCTGCGTGGCCTGCCGTGACGGATGCACAAACCGCACACACAGCCATGCGCCAGCCCGCCTTTTCTGATGAGGCAACTTCCCTCATGCTCTGCCGCGCCCAAGGGCTCCTGTTTTCAGAAGGTGCACGGTTGGGCACCAAATGCATTGTCCCCGCGCGTAAGTGCGCCTGAATGTGAGGATCAAGACCCCTGCTGCATCATCTGGATCATCTGCTTCAGCATTATGGCTATGGCATTGTTACCCTGATGGTGATGATGGAAAGCATGGGCATACCTGTGCCGGCTGAAGCCTGCATTATCACGGCTTCTCTCTACTGCCTGAAAACCCACCATCTGGCGATTGAGGGGGTGGCGCTGGCGGCCATTCTGGGTGCCGTGATTGGCGATAATTTCGGGTATCTGATCGGGCGCAAGGTGGGACTACCGCTGTTGCGGAAATACGGCACACGTATTGGCCTGACGGAAGAACGGCTGATTCTGGGGCAGTATCTGTTCCATCATCATGGCAGCGCCATTGTGTTTATTGGCCGCTTTATCTCGCTGTTGCGGGTGTTTGTGGCCATTCTTGCCGGGGCGTGTGAAATGGCATGGCCGCGCTTCATGCTGTTCAATGCCTTGGGCGGTGCCTGCTGGGCTGGCGGGTATGCGCTAGGCACGTACGCGCTGGGCAAGAAGATATCCGAGGTTTCCGGCCCCACGGGCATAGCCATTGGTGTGTTGACAGCCATTGGGCTGGTGGGAAGTGCGATGTTCCTGAAAAAGAACGAAGCACGCCTGACCCAGAAAGCCCTGCAGGAAGCGCGGGCCGAGGGTGAGCTTTCTGCTGGCCCGGATACTCAGCCGCAAGGCGTGAAATAGGACGTAAACAGACAACGGGGCGACCAGCGAGACTTCCGCCTCACCCGCCACCCCGTGCCGATACGACCGCAACAGGCCGGAAGATCAGATAATCCGTGCCTTACTGCCAGTTTCTGGCTGAGGTCTGATCTGATACGGCCCTGCGGCATGAAGCCTGATGGACAGCAGGCCCATTTTTCTTTCTGTCAGATAATCACCCAGCGGCAGCATGGCGTCTCCATTGGTCCATGCCACACCCTGTTCTCCCATATCTGCGTACCAACCCTCAGGTTTTGTTGCCTGAAGATGGGCCGTGATTTTGTATGCATGCTTGAGAACAAGCAGATGCACCTCCGCCACCGCAACCCCCATAGGGCGACGATCATCAACAAAGGGGCCGATGACATCACAGGGGCGATTTGTGCGGGAAACAAGACGGACCGCCTTGATGCCCGGCGGCAGCATGAAGCGATAATACTGTCCTTCCCGACGGATCGGGCGGATGCAGGCACCTTTTTCTGTCACCAGATGGAGATCGGATTCGTCACTTTCCATGATACGCTCCTTTTGAACGCAACAGGCGCTTGTAATGCTTTCGCGCGCCTTGATACGTTGGAACAGGGGTTCAACAAAGGATCTCTCAACGTCCAGCGGGGCAGCGGAATCCTGCTCCCAACTGTGCGTCTTCCCGCGCAGGATTGCGATCTTGCCATTCTGCCGGAAGGAGCTGCGGTTACCGGTATCAAGGTAACTTTCCGTCAACATCCCATCCACAGTGATGACTGAATGTGGTTCTGTTTCCACATGGTAGTAATCATACACCGGGAAGGATTTATCGTAGAACAGAGAAACGCCGTTGACCAACATACGCACCGGCACGAACTTGTCCTGAAAAAACAGGCAATGTTCGGAGGTAATGAGCATGTCTTTGCAAGGCACGCCATCGGCAATGGCATTTTTCAGAACACGCACTGGCCAGCCGGCTTCATCATCCGGCAGGGCGGGATTGACCTTGACGTGGCCTTTTCCGACCCAGACAACCGGACGAATGATATCCCTGTTGTTTTTCCAGTCAAACGCGACAATCTTTTCCCCAATCTGGATATTTTCTACAGCAATATCCCCATTGAGAGTACGGACCATACTACCGGCAAGGTAACAGGTGATCGCTTCATCTGTTGCGCTGAAAGTGACTGCTGTTCCATCTGTGGTGGTCGGGTCAATTACATCCCAGCTTCCATCACTGTTCTGAGTTATTTTAAACTCACCAATGGTAAAAACAGGATCTTTATCCAGAACAACATCTGTGAATGTGATACCGTTCCCATAATTGTCAAACGCGATGAAAATTGTATAGGTGCCGTCTCCATTGCTTTGCCATGACCCGGAGAGAGGCGTCTGACTGCCCGCTTCAATGCGGATAACCGTGTTATCGTTATAACCGGATATCTCTGTTGTAACGGTCTGGTTGTAATCCTGAAGAACAATATAGTTTTTGGTATCATCAACTTCTATTTTCTTCCCGGCGGAAGCGTTGTTGATGTATAATGTAGATCCGTTTTCCAGAACCGTTGTCAGGTTGCAATCGAGAGCCATATAGGAAGACGTGCTGCCCAGACTGGCGTTATCAAGAATAACCGTGCCATTACCAACGACGCTGTGACTGTCTATAAGAACCGAGGCATTGGAAATTTTTAAAAGACCATACACTACCGGGTTGCTGCCCAGAAAAACCTGACTGGTGGTGTCAATATCAAGCTCGCCACCCTGATCAATAGTAAGATAGTTGACGTTAAACGCGTACTGCCCACTTTGCTGAACGCCAAAAACGTTCAGAGTAGCGTTATCGCCAATTTCCAGATTACCGACCTGATTGGATGCTTCCTGACTTTTGCTGGCGTCATAGTCTACCGTGACAGGATTTTCTTCCGTTCCAACAAGCTGCACGAAAGCGTAATTGATGTCTTGCGGAACATAGTGGCTGACGTAGACACCGTTGATCCACTGGCCGCCGAAAGTATCGTCCCAGTTATCACGGTTCCACCAGTCTGTATTCTGACCACCCGCAGACCACTTAACTGTCACTTACAAATATCCTTTCCAAATTCTTAAGTTGCGCACTTTTTTTTGTTAATTTTTCCCAATCCTGTTCATGTTTCTATTGCATTAACTATTTGAATATCGTAGTAGACCTGCCACCTCATTAACTGCGAGGGGAGAGAAACTTCACCTTGCGCAACTCAAGAGTTAAACAAGAAACTTCTGTGTGTTTTCGGGTGTTTAGGCGCGAATGAATACACTCTCATCTCGACGAAAAGTGGGGTATGCCCGTGTCAGCACGGTTGGGCAGACTCTGGAACTTCAAATAAAAACACTCCAAGAATATGGATGCCGCAAAATCTATCGCGAAAAAGCGAGTGGGGCGGATGCTGAACGGGCGGAACTGCGCAAACTGATTGCAAGCCTGAAGGAAGGGCAGTCTGTGGTGGTCACGCGGCTGGACCGGCTGGCACGGAGCACGTTTGATCTTTTTGCCATTGTGAAGAGTATTACTGACAAAAAGGCACAATTTTACTCTCTGGCAGAACCCTGGACTGACACCAGTACTAGCACTGGACGGCTTATGCTTGCGGTGCTGGGTGGCTTGGCGGACGTGGAACGGGACCTGATTCGGACCCGTACGTCTGAAGGGCGCGCACGGGCGATCAGGCAAGGGAAGCGGATGGGCCGGCCACCGCGTATTACAGAGGCTCAGCGGCAGGAAATTATCCAAAGACGATCAAATGGAGAGACCCTGCACTCCATAGCCAAATCCTATGACATTAGTGATGGAACGGTTTCACGCATTGCCAGCGGCAAGGATAGCCACGCCAGCCGCAAGAAGGCTGAGAGCGGACAAGCGCCAAGCCCGGTTGTGGTGAAGAAAGCCAGCAGAAGCACGCGTTCCCCTACTCGCCCGAAGGCACATCCTGCGCCGCAGAAGCCTGTGTAAGAGCCTTATTCCTTTTGCAAGGGAGAGCGTTCACTCACCCTTGTGAGAAAGGGTCGTCACTGGCTGTTCGGATAAGGAAACGGGGAGCAGGCGGGCAGCCAGACGGCTGAGGGCGCGCGGGAAAAGCGTTGTATCCTGCATGGCGCGCGCCTGCACCAAGGCCCCCTGAATGGAGGCGATGGCTTCCTCTGCCAGAGTGGAGGCTGCGGTATGAGAATGGCCTGCGCGCACCAGCGCCTGTGTCAGCGCGGATTGCCATCCGGCGAAGTAATGCCGGATACGGATTGCAAAGCGGTCCCGTTCATCCCCCAGCGCGAACAGGCCCACGAGGCAGATGCGCTGGCCGGACTGAAAATAGGTTTCCACCTGCGCCAGCATGTGCCGGATAGCCTGTGGTGCTGAGGGTTCATCACGCAGGGGGAGAAAAATGGCGGTTTCAAACCAGCGGTCAATGGAGGCCAGAACGGCCTGGGCCATTTCCTCCTTTCCGCCGGGAAACGCATTATACAGGCTGCCCTTGCCTGCCCCGGTTGCGGCGGTCATGCGGGCAACGCTTGTGCCCTCGTACCCATAAGAGCGAAACACTTCCCCCAACACGGGAAGCAGGCGGGAGCGAACGGCGGCTTTTTCTCCCATCCGTTATAGCCCCAGATCTGACAGACTGGGGTGATCAACCGGACGGGGAGCGGTGCGGTTCCAGAAAAACAGGCGTTGTGCTTCCTTTATGGGCACATCGTTAATGCTGGCGTGGCGGGTGTGCATCAGGCCGTTGGCATCAAAGGCCCAGTTTTCATTCCCGTAGGAGCGGAACCAATGGCCCGCATTATTGCGCCATTCATAGGCGAAACGCACGGCCAGCCGCTCCTGCGTGAAGGCCCAGAGTTCCTTGATCAGGCGGTAATCATGCTCCTGCTCCCATTTGGCGACCAGAAAAGCCTCTATTTGCGCGCGGCCTTTTATAAAGCTGCTGCGATTGCGCCATGTGCTGTCAGGAGAATAGGCCAATGCCACGCGGGCCGGGTCTCGGCTGTTCCAGGCATCTTCTGCCGCGCGCACCTTCTGGACGGCAGTTTCAAACGTGAACGGCGGCAGAGGCGGGCGACGGTTTGACATGGAAACTCCTGCAAAGAGGGAACGGCCCGATTTGATATAACAGGAACCTTGTACCATTTGGTACAGGGAGGTCAAGTGCAATCAGCTTAACCGAAAAAAGCGGAAGATTTCAAAAAAACGTCACATGCATGCAAGAAAAAACCACTTAAAGAGAAGGCGGTTCTCTTTTTTGACATGAGCAAGAGCATGACACCTTCCCCCTGCTCCACCGAAGAAAACGAACAGCGCCGCTGCCGCCATGATGCGGCAACAGAACGCTGGCTCAAGACTATTCGGCAGACCATGAGGAAAACTGCCGTCCAGCCGCGCGTGCATTTTCAGCGCATGCCGCAACGCCCCGTGGACGACGAAGGCATTTTGCGGGATTTTGAATAACAAACCGGGAACGGTGCGGCCAACCTGACGTTAGAAAGGAAAAACCCGCAAGGGACTCCATTTCCTGCTGAAGGAAACCGTATTCATGCCTTTTCAGCGCAGATCTCTTTTTCTTGCAGCCTTATTGGGGGGCTGCTTACTGGCAGGCCACGCCCCCGCTTTTGCCGAACGTAGCGAACGATTTTCCGGCACATTTTATGGCGAACACGGAACAGCCACCAAACCAACAGGCACCATAGACGCCCTGTTCTACCCGGCGGCGCATGTTCTGCGCTATTCCATGACGTGGAACAAACTGAGCGGCCCTGTGACCGTGGCCCATTTTCATGGTCCGGCCAGAAAGGGGCATGATGCGCCGCCCGTTGTGCTGATTACCGGGCCTTATCAAAGCCCGCTGACGGGTAGTGTAAGCCTGGATCAGGACCAGGAAGACATGCTGCACAACGGGACACTGTATGTGAACCTGCACACCAGCGCCCACCCCAACGGAGAAGCCCGCGCCCAACTGGCGCCGTAATGCGGCCGCCCTTGCGGCGCGCAACAGGCTTATCCTTCCCCCTCCCCACGCCGTCCCGCCACCGGGCATGGCAGCATATCGGCTGATGCACAGGCAGAGAGGAAACTCTGCTACGGCATCAGCCGTTTTTTTGGGATCTGATACAAAAAGGGATGTGAAACACATGCGGCTTACCGCCATTCTGGCCTCAGCTTTTCTGCTTAGCGCAGGCGCCATGACACTGGACGCGCACCCGGCGACTGCCGCCACACAGCACCTGAAGCTGACACCCACGAATACGCAGGCCCTGCTGCATGCCCGCTCTGCCCTGACAGATATTGATGGCGCATTTGAAACTGTCAGCGGCACATTGGCCTATGATCTGGAAGCACAGACATGCCAGGTAGACCTGACCATGGATGTCAATTCCCTGAAGGTTGGAAGCGCCGTGTTACGCAGCGTGATGCTCTCTGGCCTGATGATGGATAGTGATACGCACCCCACCATGCATTATGCAGGGCATTGTGTGCCCAAGATTGTAAAAGGCAAACTTTACACTCAGCTTGTCGGTAATCTGACCATGCGCGGGCAGACGCATCCGCTGACCTTTACCGTGCAGATGCGCTTTACCGGCAACACACTGACCACCATTGCCAGTTCGGCCACGTTTGATCAGCGACAGTGGGGCCTGAGCACGCTGCTCCATTCCGTAGACCCGATGGTGAAAACGGAAACCATCATTACCCTGCCATCATCTTCCGCAAAACAGGGCTAAGCGCGTATCAGGGAGAAATGCCGAAACGGGAGGCCAGCCATACAGCCACCAGATACAGGAAAGTTGTCACCACGCATCCCGCCAGCAGGGCCGCATAAAATGGCACACCATGGCGCATGGCCCATGGAATAAGCAGAAACATGGGCAGAGACGGCAGCACGTACCACAGTGTTGCGCTGACATGCGCCTCCATCCGGGCGGGATCTTTTGTTTCCTGCCACAGCCAGATCATGCCCAGAATGGAAATGAGCGGCAGGGAGGCCACCAGCGCCCCAAACCCCGGATAACGCCGCGCCAGTGAGGACACGGCAGCAATAATCAGGCCGGATAAAAACGCTTTCAGCCAGAAAAACACGAGGTGGACCCTTTACCTTTTGCAGGGCGCGTGCGCTTGGAGCCTGCTACAGTGCGCGCACCTCTCCGCATCTGAAAGGTACTGTGCAAAAACATAGTTCACGTAATGCATGCCCCTTACCCAAGGGTGTGTGCCAACTACGCCTTTTGAGCGCTCCCTGCGAAACGCGCGCGCCGAGACAACAGAGCTGTGGGATAAGTTCGCAGCAGTGATCATGAAAATCTGGCTGAAAAAGCTGGACAGGTGAGGTGGGAAAAACACCAGCCCTCACCTGCCGCTTGTTCAAACAGGGGCTTAGAAGTGGGTTTCATCCTGCCCGGCGGCGGGGGACTGGCCCTGCGCTGGCGTGTTGGGTTGGCCGGATGTGTTGCCCAAGGGCGCACCAGCGTTCATTTTGCCGGGCTCTGTGGAATGTTCCACGTCATATGCCGTGGCTTTTTCCTCATACGTGCCTTTTGCGCCGGGGTGTTCCTTATCATACAGGGCGGCCTTCTGTTTGGCTTCCTTGCGATAAACGTGACGGCGGTACATGCCGGTAACGCATCCGCCCAGCGCGCCAATAACGCCATGATGCACAACGTGGCCGCCCACGGCCCCCGCAGCACCATATTTGAGGCAGCCGCCCGGTTCGGCCTGCGCCACGGAGCCCATGCCTGGCGCACCCGTGCCGACAATGCCGGAACCAAGGGCCACAACGGCTACTGCCGCCAGAGTTGTCATTCGACGCATTGTGTCTCACATCCTTCAAACTGCCATACAAACTGGCAGAACTGATCCGTATGTTACCCGCAGGGCGGGAGAACGCCAAACCCCAGCCCGTGCGCAGACCCCATACCCACCATGCAGACCTGCATGGTTTTCTCCGCCGCCTGTGCCTCTCCCACCTTGTGAGGTTGTGGGAAACAACCAGGAAAAGCGGGTAACTGGGGGTATGAAAGCAGAAAATTAAGGAAAAACGATGACTGCTGGTGCTGGTGCTGGTGCTGGTGCTGGTGCTGGTGCTGGTGGCAACGCCATCAGGCGGAGGATGACAAGGGGTTTTTGAGACTGGAATGGACGGATTTGAAGGTAGAACGCCGACTCAGCGGGCCCAAAATCCAAACTATTCAGCCTCGACGAAAACCGCCAGATGGGCCTTGGTTATGCCTCCTGCTTACCCCTGATTCACGCGGCAGTTTCTATCTGTGCGGGGGCGGGGACCGTGCTCCGTGCTACCGGAACCACCAAGGCCACCCATGCCGTTGGGGCCTGTCATTCCCGGACCGGGGGACATTGTTCCGTGTGGGGGAACGCCTCGGCATGTAGTGCTTCCCCCATCATAAGGTCCGCTATGGCAGGCCGCCAGAGGCAGGGCCAGAAGCAGAAAAGCGGGGAGAGAAAAAACGCGAGGCAGCATGAAAATCTCCAGATCAGGGCGTATCAACCCGCCTGCCCTTTTTATGGCCCTGTTTTCTGCCCCTTATGGTTCATACTCTGACTGCCGCGACAAAGGAGCAATAGAGAGAAGGCCAACGACAAGCGGAGAAAACGCCATATTCAGGAGCTGGCGGGAGTATGGCTTCTGAACGCTGCACGCGCAGGGACGTTGCCCAACGGTTTTTTAAAGACGTCTGGTTTCCGGCCCCTCAGCCCAATGGCGATGGTGGCAGTGTGGCGGCCAGCAGGGCGACCACCTGCTCCAGAAGGTGCTGATCTGCCGGAGTGAAGCGGTTGGGCCGGGGGCTATCGAGATCAAGCACACCCACAAGCTGCCCGTGGGCCAGAAGCGGCACCACAATTTCCGATGCGGAGGCGGCATCACATGCGATATGGCCGGGGAAGAGGTGAACATCTGGCACCACCAGCGTTGTGCCGCTTTGCGCCACAGTGCCGCACACGCCTTTGCCGAGCGGGATACGGGTGCAGGCCACGCGCCCCTGAAACGGCCCCAGCACCAGTTCCCCCTGCCGCAGCAGATAGAACCCGGCCCAGTTGAGGTCTGGCAGGGCTTCAAACACCAGAGCCGAAATGTTGGCCAGATTGGCAATGAGATCTCTCTCCGTCTCCAGCACGCCCTGCACGGCAGGCAGCAGATCATCCGGAGTCAGGCGGTGGGTAGGTGCGCTCATGAATTGGGCCTTCTGATGGGAACGCAGAGAGTGGGTGAAGAGAACCGGAAAGAGAAAAACAGTGTAAGCCACACCCGCCGGATGCATCAGGGCGGGTGTGGCGTCTGGGCCGGGTTTATTTGCTTTTCAGCAGATCCGGACCGCGCAGGGCGGAGCGGCTGCACACGGCGGCGCGCTGGTCGCGGTTTAGGGTTGTGACATCAAACATGGTTTTGCCGCCCAGTTCCAACCGGCCCTTGCCGCCCCAGGCATAAGCCGGGTTGGTGGCAACGCCCGGCCTGGCAGCCAGCTTGCGGCCAAGGGAGCGCACAGTGGTATCCGTTACCAGCTTGTGGCTGTAGCAATACGCCATAAGGCCAGCCACATTGGCGGGAGAGGCGTGTTCAACGTTCGGAATGCCATCATAATCAAGCACACCGGGGGCGGCGGTGGCGGCTGTCATCGGCGGGGGAACGGCTGGCACTTTCAGGGTTTTGGCGGCATGGGCCTGCTGCGGTGCCAGCGGGGCGAGTGCCACCAGCGTCGCGCAGCCAGAAAGAGCCAGAGCGGCCGCTGCTTTGAAAACCGGACGAAATGCCGACATGAACATGCTCCTAACGCAAAAGGGAAACGCGTAATTCAAGAGGCGCCAGAGTGCGGCAGATACGCGCAGCCAGCAAGAGCCGAGGAGAGATGGCTGGGATTCTGGCGCGTGGAGAGTGCGACAGGCGTGAGCGTTTCTGTATCTGGTCTGTATCTGGCCGGTTGACACCATCCATGATGTGAACGGCAGGTGCATCACCTGTTTCATCCGGCCACACGACAGCCTGACAGCCGAACAGGCACTTACCTCAGCCTGTATTGGGCAATGCTCCGTATGGCCTCCCCCTTGATGGGGCCATCAAATGATCTTCCCACCTGAGGGTGAGGCTTCTATCGTTCAGGTAGTCGGCAGGTACGCGCTCTTTCTGTAATCAGAAAACACGGTGGGCTTTGGGGATGCGCAAGAACAATCACGCCATCGGGTTTCTTCGGCTGTGTCTGATTGTGGCTGTTGTGCTGCACCATAGCGTGCTGGCGTATTGTGTCTTTGGCCACTTTGACCACCATGCCTACCTGCTTTCAAGCGCGCCCATTATTGACCGGCAACGCTGGGGCGGGTTCGATCTGCTGGTGCGGTGGAATGATACCTATTTCATGGCGCTGATGTTTTTCATCTCCGGGGTGTTTGTTCTGCCCAGCCTGCACCGAAAAGGGCCGCGCCGTTATTTGAAAGATCGGCTTTTGCGGCTGGGGCTTCCTTTTGCGGTGTGCGTCAGCATTGTGATGCCTGTGGCCTATTATCCCTCCGTTCTGGAAGCGGGTGCCCGTGTGTCCTTCTTCTCCTTCTGGCAAGGGTATTTCGGCAGGTTTCACTGGCCGGGTGGGCCTGCGTGGTTCATCTGGTTTCTTTTTGTGCTTGATGCGCTGTGTGTTCTGATAGTGCGCCTTGCACCTTCTCTGCCAAGCCGTCTGGCAGCCCGCGTGCCAGATGGCCTGAACCGTCGCCCGGTGGTGGCCGTGTGTGGCGTTCTGGGGGCGGCTCTTGTGGCTTATGTGCCGTTTGTTCTGCTGTTTGGCGCAGAGCACTGGCTGAGTTGGGGACCATTTTCCATTCAGGGAAGCCGGATGGGTCTGTATGGCTTTTTCTTTGGTCTGGGCTGTGCGGCAGGGGCTGCGGGCAGTCAACATACCCTGTTTCAGCGCAATGGCGCGTTGGCGCGGCACTGGGCCGGGGCGCTTTGCCTTGGTATGGGTGCTTTTGGATGGTTTATTGCATTGCCTGCACCATTTGAAAAAATCCGGCCCGTTCTTTTTGTTTTTTGCAGCGTTCTGTTCTGTCTGGCCCTGATGGGCGTTTGCCTGCGCTTTGTCAGCACCGTATCCGCGCGGGTTAACACACTTACGGGAGACGCTTACGGCGTTTACCTGATCCACTATATGTTTGTGACATGGGCCCAGTTTGCTCTGCTACCTGCATCATGGGGGGCTATCCCGAAAGCGGCGTGTGTGGCGGGCATAACCCTGTGTTCCAGTTTTATTGTAACGCATATCATCCGCTTTTTTCCGGGTGTACAGCGTCTGGTTTGACGGAGAAGGCCGTTGGCATAGCGCTATGCTCGGTCTTCAGGCGTGAAGAGTATGCTGTTTCTGTAGGGCGCAGAACTGCTCCGGGTAGAAGACCGAGCCGGGATTGACGAGGGCTGATACCCGCCATACCATTCCGATACAGTTATGATGCGAAGGTTTCTGCTGTATGAGGGAAAGACCTCATGCAGCGTGCCGGACAGTACGGGACAAGAGCGTGCGCGGGAAAATGGGATCTGTCTGGCCTGCCGCGCTGTATTTTCTGATAATAGTCCCTTTGGTGTTATCCATCCATAACCCCCATGTTCTGGCCCATTTTTTCACCATGCCTGTTTCCGAAGGGTATCAGAAGGTTCTTGTTCTTCTGGACTTCATACTGACGGAAACCCTTATGTTTCTGGCGGTGCTTGCTGTGACAGCCGTGTTTGCATGGCTTGACCGGAAAGATGCCGCGTTCTGTGGCCTGCCTTTACAAAAAGCAGGAGGCCAGCGCTTTCTTTACGGGTGCGCTCTTTCCACTATTGGCATGTTGCTTCTGGGTGTTTTTGAATATGCGTTCGGTGGCTTTCACATAACAGGCTGGATCTGGCCGCCAGCCATAACGCTCCTGATCACACTGCTTTCAGCCTTCTGGGTGCTTCTTGTTGCCCTGACTGAGGAGTTATGGTTTCGGGGTTATGCTCTGGCAAAACTGGAAGGCGGTATGGGCTGGTGGTGTGCGGCCATAACAACGTCTCTGGTGTTCTCCCTGTGCCACCTGCACAATCAGGGTGAAAACTATAGTGAACTTGTTTTGATTTTTCTCTCGGGCATGCTGCTGTGCGGGTTGCGGCGTCTGTCTGGTTCGCTGTGGCTTGGCATTGGCGCACACGCTACGGCAGACCTTGCGGGCATTATTCTGGGTGTGCCGGGCCATGATATGGCAAACAGCCCCATGCAGATTGTCTATCTTGAAACCTCCGGTTCCGCTTTGATCAATGGGGGCGAGAACGGTGTCATGTTCAGTCTGCCCGGCATTGCGTGCCAGTTTCTGATGATGCTTGTGCCGATCCTGCTGGTCAGGCCCTCACGCCAACACGCACATGGTGACGCGGTCCCGCCATCTGCGTGACTGTAGCCGCCATATCTGCGCGCAAGGTGTCGGAACGTACCCGCGCACCGCAGGCTCCGTGGACATGAGGCCATAAAAGCCGCGGGGTGTGTCCATTTTCCACCATCAAGCCTTCCTGTCTGGAAAACGGCACCTGTCTGCGCGAAGACTTTACTCATGGGGGCCTGTTTCATGATGAGGTCTCGCTTGCTGGCATAGTCTCTGCTGCGCACCAATGCCAACCGGGCCTTCAATCTGATTTTTTCAGTAATCTCCGTGAACGCCTGAGTTTCTGTGGAAACCTGAAGGGAATGGAGCATCCCTCCGCCTAAGCGCACAGCCGCCCCGCCTGCCTTCTGGTTGACGCCCGCATGGGGGGTTGGCACAGACGAACAAGATGTTTCGGAGGGCGCGGCTTTTGCACTTGAAAACGGCAAGACAGGGTTCAGCCCCAAAGAAGGGTGCGAAAAACCGGTTTGCGGGCCTTCTGTTCTGTCTGCTTGCGGGGCTGATTGCCGCAGGGCTGTACCGCAGTTTTCAGGTGGCGGCGTTTCTGCCGCTGGATGCTGACCGCGCCACGCCTGCCGTGGTGGCAGAAGCCATGCTGGCCCATGGTCTGGACGCACTGAACGCATGGCACAGCACGCAGGATAACTGGCTGCTCTCTGCCATTCTTCCGCAATTTCCCTTTTATGCCCTGTTGGGCCAGCAAGCGTGGATTCCTGCCCTGTGTGGCTGGCTGGGGTTTGTGGCCAGTTGCGCGCTGTGTGGTGTTCTGGTGGCGCTGGCCGCCGCCCCTCGGCCATCTGCCTGGCTGGTGGGAATGGGGCTGTTTGGCGTGCTGCTGTTCCTCAACCCGCTGGCGCTGGGGCCTATCGGGTTTCTGGCGCATCCGGTCAGCCATGGGGTGACATGCTTCTGGGGGCTGGCAGCACTTGTGCCCTGCGTGCTGGTGCTCAAGGGGCGTTCAAGGTGGCTGCTGGCGCTGACAACGGTTTTGCTGCTGGTTGCCTCGATCTCCGACCCATGGGCGCGGGCGGCGTTTGTTCTGCCGCTTACGCTTGCTGGTGTGGGGTTGTGGCTCCTGCCCTCCGATGCACGCCAAAAAAGGACGGCACTCTGCCTTATTGCCAGCACACTGCCTGTCTGGCTGGCCGGAGCGCACGGGTTTGGGCTGTTTCCCGGTATACCGGGCACGCAGTTTACCAAAGGAGCGCTGGCCGACATTCCGCACCATGCCGCACTTGGCTTTTCCGGCATTGCGGTTTTGCTGCATCTGGTGCCGGGCACGAACGCGCTCACGCATCCATGGGCACGATGGATCAGCGGGATAATTCTGCTTGCATTGTGTGGCCTTGCCGCCCCTGCCGTAAGCAACAGCTTGCACGATCAGAAAGACGGACCACGCCGGTTTCTTCTGCTGTTCTGCGCCCTTTCCCTGAGTGTGACGTTCGCGGCTTTCTCGCTCTCAGATTTTGTGACCAGGCTGGATCTGACACGTCTTTTAGGAAATTTTGCGTTTCTGCTTCCGCTTGCCCTTTGCCTGTGCGGGTGCATTGGGCAGGCGCGGCCTTTGTTAACCGGCGGGCTGGTGCTGGCCGCTGTGGGTGGGGTTCTGGCTGGCCTGTTGCCACCCGGCGGCAACCACGCCACGCCCCAGAAGGCATTGGCAAACACCATACAGCTTCTTGTGTTTCTGCAAGATCATCACCTGAGCGACGGATATGGGGGATACTGGTCCACACACGCCAATGCCAGCCATCTGCTGAGCGGCGGGCATGTGACCATTCGGCCCGTGGCGGTGCGAGGTGCCGGCGTGCTGCACCCACGAGAGCAGCAAGTGTTTGATGCGTGGTACAGGCCCCAGGACACAGTGCCTTCTGAAACGCGCCAGTTTTTCATTGCACAGCAAGATGACGAACTCTGCCCGGATACAGCCGCCTGTGTAGCACTTGCGCAGCATAATTTCGGGCCGCCGGATGAGACACTGCTCTGGGGCACGGTGCCGGTCATGGTCTGGCACAAGACTCTGTTTCCCTCTGCGCCCATGCCTGACACCCTGCAACGCGCGCCGGAACTTTCCGCCCACCCGACGGAAGACCAGTCCCTTCTGCTCACCCCGGCAACCGCGCCAGCCATGCTGTGGCGGGGGTGGGCCAGTGTGGGGCCGGATGGTGCGTGGAGCGGCGCGCAACTGGCTGGCATCATGGTGCGGCTGACAGGCCCCTCTGCCCCCCTGTGCCTGACAATGCGTGCAAGCGGGCGATCTTCTGCTCCGCCGCAGCCTGTCACGCTGTTGCGGGATGGAACGGCCATAGCCCAATGGGCCGTGCATGCTGGCACACCTACCCCCTATTGCACCGGCCCTTTGCCAGCGGGTGACGCCTATCTGGTGCTGGAACGTGCGGCCCCACCGCATGATAACCAGCGGCTTCTGCCCGGTATTCTGCTCTCCACCCTCAGCCGCCCACACGGTTGAGCCGCCCCTGACGCGCAACAGACACGAAAGACCCGCCATGGCCCAGACACCGGCCCAGTCCTCTGCCCCTGTTTCCCGCTCTGCCCGACGCATTGCCCTGCTGGGCATGATTGCGGGTTACGGTAATGCGCTGGGGTTTGTGGAACTGGGCGGTGTGTTTGTCGGCGCCATGACTGGCAACACCACGGACATGGGGGCCGCACTGGCCAGTGGGGACTGGCCGCACGGGCTGAAGGTGGCTGCCATTGTGGCGGTATTTTTCATCAGCGCCGTGCTGGCGGGCGTGGTGCGGCGGCTGTGGCTGCCTGCGCGTGGGTTCCTTATTATGGTGGGGCTTCTGGTGGTAACGCAGGCCGTGCAGGGCCACCCCGCCCAGCGTGTGTGTGAACTGCTGTTTCTACCTGCCTTCATGGCTGTGCAGGGCGAGACGATTTCCCGTTTTTCCGGCAACGCCATCCAGACCATTGTGATTACCAGCAACCTGCTGAAATGCGCCTCCGCCGTTGCGGGGTGGCTGGTCAGCCTGTTGCCCGGCAGCACGAGTGCACGCCCGGCCCATGGCACCATTCTGCTGCCGGGGCTGGCATGGGCCGCGTTTTTTCTGGGGGCCATGGCCGCAACCGCAGCATTACGACTGCACGCGCCCCTGCCCTTTTTGTGGCCGCTGCCACTTCTGGCCATCCTCTATGCCGATCTTGCACACGCTGAACGCGCGCACGACCCGGACTAACGCGCCGCCTACGCCTTCCTCGGCCGCCACCCCCGTTCCCGTTTGGTTGCTCTGTTGCTCTGTTGCTCTGTTGCTCTGTTGCTCTGTTGCTCTGTTGCTCTGTTGCTCTGTTGCTCTGTTGCTCTGTTGCTCTGTTGCTCTGTTGCTCTGTTGCTCTGTTGCTCTGGAAGAGCGCGACACGAGTGTCCGGCGGCATGCAACCCTGTGTGTGACATTCCTTTCTGGAGACAAGCTGCTACAGTGAAGGGCGTGTTTTCTTCAGCCGGATTTTTTTGACCCTCCATGACGTTCCGCCTTCGCCGTGCCAAGCCCGCCGCTGCCCCTGCCCTGTTTTCCGCCCTGCGCGCTGCTGTTGTGAGCAGGAAAACCCTGACGGCAGGATTATTATTGCCCGCACTGGGGCTGACGGGCTGCGGATATTTTGATTCCCGCACGGCGCACCGGGCCCAGCTTTCCCTTATTGGCATGAGCAGCAGTGATGTGCAGGGCTGCGTGGGCGTGCCGGACAAGGTGAAAAAGCTGGAGGACGGCACGGAGGTTCTGGAATATTCGCGCACGCTGAACATTCCCGCCACCAATGATTCCACCTTTATCCCGCTGCAATCCATGGTGAATATTGTGGAAACCACACTGGGCGGCGCGGGCAAGACCTGCATTGCCGATATCCGCATTGCCAATGGTGAGGTGGTGGACCTGCATTACAGTGGCGATAATGATGAAATTCTTGGCGCGGATGGCGTGTGTTCCGTCATTACCCGCGGGTGTGTGCGCCGCCCCATGCCGGATATGCAGAAAGTCTCCAACAGTCCGTTAGGTCCGGTTTCCGGCTTCAGGCAACCGCAGATCAAGCGGCAGACGCTCCTGCATGCCTCCGCCATGACAAATGCGCAGGGTGCCGCCATGGCAGATGGTGTCACCACTGGGGCGGCAACGGCTGCCCCAACGCAGACAGTGGTTCCACAAAACGCCCCATCCGTAACATCTGTCACCATTCCTGGTACACTGGCCGCACGCCCGGCTACTGCCACCACGCCCTGATATCAGGGCTCAGCCTGCGGGTGGTCTGACCTTGCCGGGATGAGCAAGGCTGTTGTCGAACCGTTCGGCTTCACCATCCCGAATGGCTTTGCGGATCAGTTGCCAGCGGCGGAACATGCGCACAGGGTGGCGCAGGTGATACCCCACGCTGCGCGGGGTGGCGCAGAACACCTTGATCAGCAGGAACAGGGTTCGGTTCAGCCGGTAAATGGCGCGGCTATGCACGGCCCGTTTTTCAAGAATGATGCGGTTCCTGATGGAAAAATAGGGCCGAATAAGCCCATTTTCCGGTTGCAGCCACGGGTGGAGAATGGCCTTGCCCTCGGTCCATGATGGCTCAAGGTCTGTCAGCGTGCTGTGCTGACACAGCCAGATCTGCCCTCCGCCTTCTGTCATGCGCAGGGTGAAATCATAATCATCGAAATAAAGGTAGAAGCGGGCGTCTGGCAGGCCGGTTTTCTGCAATCCGTCCTTGTGGAACCACAGGCCCCCGTAACCCGCCATGTCCATGGACCAGCAGGCCAGTCCTTCCTGCCGCCAGTGGGCCACGGTCTGTTTCTGCCACGGGCTTTGCACGGAAAAACCAAAGAAGCTGTTGGGCAGAAGGCTGTTAGGCTTATCCCGCGTAATCAGCTTTTGATACGTGCGTTTGTCCGGCCGAAAGCTGACCAGCGCCACATCTGGCCGTGCGCCCATCAGCCGCCAGATTTTTGCCAGAACAGTCAGAGCGTCCGGCGCGGGCAAATTGTCATCATCCAGAAGCCAGATATGGCCTGTTTCCGGGCGGGCGGCTGCGGCCTCCACCCCGGCACGGAACCCTCCGGCAGACCCCATGTTTTCTGGCAGGCGCACCACGCTCACACGCTCTGCGCCAAACTGTGCGGGCAAGGCGGACAGCCCGGTGGCAACGGCAGATGCCGTGCCGTTATCCACCACCACCACATGCCCAGCCCCGCAGGCCAGCGCGCCCTGCACAACCTGCTCCACCAACGCAAGGCGGCTGCCATACGTGACGGTAACCGCGCAGGTCTGGCTCTGGGTTGCCTGATCGGCCTGCTGTTCTGACGTGGCACTGCTCAAAAGAGAGCCTCCTGTTTCAAACTGTCGCCCGTGCGTAAAAGGGTTTCACAGGGCTGGGCAGGGTGCGGCTTGTTCCACGGCAGCGGGCTCGGGCTCTTTGGGGGCGGAGGGGGCGGAGGGGGTGTTGCGTATGGATCTGGCAAAGCCGGGCATGGCGAGAATACGGTCGCGGCACAGGGCCAGATCCCGATCCGCTCGCCCGGCGGCGGGGTGCCATATCAGATCGCCTGTGGAAAGGCCGGGGCGGGCCAGCCGCACATACCCCATGCGTTGCAGCCACGCATGCCAGCGCGTGAAATCCGCCCCGCTGCCCAGTTTCCCCTGCCGCACCAGCGTATGCCGCATACCGCGCAGCCCGGCGGCATCCATCATCCCTTGCAGGCGGGTGGAAGCGGTATGGCGTGCCGGTAACGGAAAGAGCCACACAGGCGCGCCGGTGCGGCAGGCATCAGCCACCATGGAGGCGCTATCCGCCGTGACCACAAAGCGGCTGCCGGTTGCCAGCGCGTTCTGAAACTGGCGCGTTTGCGGGCTGAACAGGTGCAGGGCCACATCTGTCCCCGCTGTGAGGGTTTTGAGCCAGCCTGCTTCCTCTGCCGTGGTGCGCGGGCCGGTGATGATCTGCGCACGCTCTCCGTTAGCGGCGGCCAGACGCTGCGTGAACAGCACAAGGCTGCGTGTGGCGGCCAGCGTATGGGTAAAATGTTTGCTGGCGGCCCCATAGAGCGCCACCGTGCCGCCCTGCCGTGCGCCGGGATCAGGAAAACTGAGGCGCGAGAGAGAGGCACCGTTCAGCGGCAGGGCCAGACGCAGCATGTTGGGCGCAAGGGGGTAATCATCCTGCGGCAGGACGATTATCAGATCAAACGCGGCGGCGGGAATATGGCTGGGGCGGCCCAGATGCACAATGAGAGGACGCAGACCCGTGCCGCCTGCCTGAAGATACGCCATGCAGCGCTCACGCAGGGCCAGAGCAGCTTTTGCCGTGTTCCCAAAAGAGAGAATAAGCCGAAGAGCCGACAGATCCGGCACGGAGGGAGGCAGGGAAAACCCCTCCCCCAGCGGCAGGAAGGTAAATGGTACACCCAGTGTTTCCGCCAGAACGCGGCACTGAGCCATTTCTCCCAGCCGGGCAGTGTCAAGAATCCAGACAGGCGCTTCAGGATTGAAAGAGGTCACTCTTCAGACTCGCTGATTGAGGAGGAAGGAGCGGGATCTTCCTGGGCGTTTTGGAAGTTTTTATGGCGACTCATGACAAGATACGGACCCAGACGCGAGAGGAAGATACCGAGTTCACTTAATAACGTAGCCAAGCCCGCTCCTGTCATGCCCCATATGGAAGCCAGCCAGTAGAGAAACGGGAGGGAGAAGCACATGGTCGCCACGCGCCCCAGCAGAAGCTGATGCGCGCGGTTGAGGGAGACCAGAATGGGTTCCAGCGGGACATCCCACAGATCAAGAATGGCGGTGGTGGTCATAAGCAGCAGCAGGGTGCGGGTGCCGGACCACGGCACCGTAAGCAGCACATGCAAAAGCCACGGCCCCACAAAGGCCGCCGCCAGAATAACCACCACAGAGAACGCCCCCAGCGCTTGCAGGATGCGGTTTGTGACCTGCCGGATGGACGCCCAATCCCGCTTGTCCCGCAGGGCGACGAGTTCCGGATACAAAGCGGGGGTCATCATTTGCGCGGGGCGGGCCATGCCGTCCGATATCTGCCAGGTGACATTATAAATGGCAGCGCTTTGCGGCCCCAGCACAATGCCCACCACCAGCACCGTAAGCCGTGTGGACAGCCGGGAGAGCGCCTGATCGACACTGACGGAGAATGTAAAGCGCCACAGCCCCTTGATGGGACTGAGCCAGGGCACACCCCACAGGCTGAACCCCTTGAGCGCATCCGTATGGCCCAGCACCCACAGGGCAATCACCCCATCCAGCGTGAAGGCCGCCACAAAGGAGGCATACCAGAGGGCCAGAAAATCCTGGAGGGTCCAGTGCAGAACGAACCCGGCAATACACCCCAGAAAACGGACGATACCGCTGAGCGCATCCGCCAGCACGGAAAGCTCGTACCGGTTGGTCAGCCGCATGACACCCAGAGCGGAGCCGGTGTTCATGAACAGCACGACTGTCAGATACCACAGCGGCATGCGGCCATAGGATTCCGGCCAGCCAAAAGCATGCCCCAGCCAGAGGCTGCATAACAGCGCGACAGTCAGGGCGATGAGCGCCCCCATTCCATCCAGCACGGCGCAATGGCGCATGAGGGTTTGGAACGCGGTTTTATCCGCCCGTTTGAACAGGGCGTTGCCGTATTGCAGCAGCGGCTGCCAGGACTGAAACCGCGTCCCCACGGAGCAGGAGCTGGTGAAGGAATTGATCAGCAGCAGAATGCCGTATTCTTCCAGCCCAAGGGCGCGCACGGCCAGCGCCGTACTGCCCAGCGCAAGTGCCGCCGTGGCTCCCTTGCCGGTGAGCAGGTACCCCGTATTGCGGAAAACCCGAGCAAAAAGCGCTCTGACCCGATTATTCATCCATCCTCGCGTCTGACACGCCGCGCCATAGCCTGCATGGTGCCTTGCCTCCGCCTGTGTCCAGTGTGTTCTGCACCAAGGGAGAAACCGACAGGCTCCGTGCTGTGTTGGCATGGGTTTAAAAGCCAGAGCCAGCCGTGGCAAACCCTGCGTGCCGAAAAAAGAGCCCACGCCCAGCGACACAGCCGGGCCGGGGCGATAATCACAGTTCCGTGAAGACTCGGTTGAAAGCCAGATTCCGGGCGGAAAAAGGTTGCACTGTGCCCGTTTTTCCTCACACTCCGCCTGTATGCAGCCTGCTGGGCGGCCTGTCCGTGCGGGGGCTGCATTAAACTCTATCCATGACGCAGACAGGGAGAGCCATCATGGCCTGGACCGCACCGAAAATCACCGAAATTCCTCTGGGCGCTGAAATCAACAGCTACGTTTGCGGCCAGAAGAAATAAGTCTCTCCACCGCCAGCATTGCGGGTTCCTTACTCGCGCTGGCGGTCTTTTTTCTCTAAAAGCAGCCCATGCTTGATATCATCGTTCTTGGCGCTGCCGCTGGCGGGGGCTTCCCGCAATGGAATTCAAACGCACCGGGTTGCAACCGCGCCCGCGCAGGTGACCCTACAGCCCCGGCCCGTACCCAGGCCTCCATCGCGGTAAGCGGGGATGGCGTACAATGGTACGTGCTCAATGCCTCGCCCGACCTACGGGCCCAGATCAACCAGACCCCTGTCCTGCACCCCAAAACGGGGTTACGCTCCACCCCCATTGCCGGTGTGGTGCTGACCAGTGGTGAAATTGACACCATAACCGGGCTTCTGACCCTGCGGGAAAAACAGGCGTTTGACCTGTATGCCGCCGCCCCGGTGCTGGCGCAGCTTGACGCCAACCCCATTTTTGAAGCGCTGGACCGCACATTGGTGCCCCGCCACGCCATGGTGCTGGATCAGCCTCTGGCCCTGAAACCCGCTGGCTTTACCATCACGCCGTTTGCCGTGCCCGGCAAAGTGCCCCTGTATGCGGAACAGGGCGCCAACCCGGCGGAAGTGAAGACGGATGGCGAGACCATTGGGCTGGAACTGTCTGACGGCACACACCGCGCCCTGTTCATTCCCGGTTGCGCGGTGATGACAGACGCCCTGCGCACCCGCATGGACGGCGCTGATGCGGTGTTCTTTGACGGCACCCTCTGGACAGATGATGAGATGGTGCGCGCCGGGCTTGGGGTTAAAACCGGCAAGCGCATGGGCCATATGTCCGTTGCGGATGAGCCTGATGGCACCATGGCTGCTTTCCGCCCCCTGCATATTGGCCGCAAGATTCTGATCCATATCAACAATTCCAACCCCATTCTTCTGTCTGACTCACCAGAACGCAAAGAGGTGGAACAGGCGGGATGGGACGTCGCCTTTGACGGCATGAGGGTAACATTATGACCAACCGCCTGCTTTCCCCCGCTGAACTGGAAGCCGCCCTGCGTGCCATTGGTGCGGAGCGCTACCACAACCTGCACCCCTTTCACCGGGCGCTGCATGATGGAAAGCTGACCAAGGGGCAGGTGCAGGCGTGGGCGCTGAACCGCTATTATTATCAGGCCAGCATTCCCGCCAAGGATGCGACCCTGCTGGCCCGACTGCCCACAGCGGAACTGCGGCGGGAATGGCGGCGGCGGCTGATTGACCATGATGGCACGGAACCCGGCACCGGCGGCGTGGCCCGCTGGCTGAAGCTGACGGATGGGCTGGGGCTAGACCGTGCCTATGTGGAATCGCTCGATGGGTTGCTGCCTGGCACCCGCTTTGCGGTGGAAGCCTATGTGCATTTTGTGCGCGAGCGCTCCATTCTGGAAGCCATTGCCTCCTCCCTGACGGAACTGTTCTCCCCCACCATCATTAGCGAACGTGTGTCCGGCATGTTGCGCAACTATGATTTTGTGACGGAAGAAACGCTGGCCTACTTCACGCCGCGCCTGACGCAGGCCCCGCAGGACTCCGCCTTTGCGTTGGCTTATGTGAAAGAACATGCCCGCACGGTTGAGCAGCAGCAGGCGGTATTGAACGCGCTTAAATTCAAGTGCGGTGTGCTATGGTCCATGCTGGATGAGCTTGATTATGCCTATGTCTCTCCCGGCAACATTCCGCCGGGTGCGTTCCGCCCGCAGGAGGATGCATGACAGCACGCACCGCACACGCACCAGAAACCGGAGCAGGAGCGGCCTCCGCCGCGTCCCCTGAACCGCCCCACGCCGCCGTACCGGCCACGGCCGCCCCGGAACAAAAGGCCGCGCCTGTAGAAAATGGCACTGGCACTGGCACTGGCACTGGCACTGGCACTGGCACTGGCACTGGCACTGAAGCGGCACAGCAAGAGGCCGCAACGGCAAGCCCCGCGAACGGCGGCAGCGCCGGGACCGAGGGGCCGCCTGCCACGGAGGGAATGACGGAGCAGATAGTGCTGCGTTTCCGCCGTGGCACGCGGCTGCAATATGACCGTGTGCGGGAGCAATGGTTTATTCAGGCACCGGAACGGGCTTTTTTTGCTGACCCGATTGCAGCGGAAATTCTGCAACTGGTGAATGGCAAGCGCACCGTGGGGGCCATTATCAACCAGTTGTGCCAGAAATTTGCCGCCCCGCGTGAGACCATTGCGCAGGACGTGCTGCGCATGGTGCAGGAACTGGCGGACAAACAGGTATTGCAGACGGCATGACCACTGCCCCGCCCCCCATGAGCCTGCTGGCGGAACTGACGCACCGCTGCCCGCTGCAATGCCCCTATTGTTCCAACCCGCTGAAGCTGGATGTGCGTGCGGGGGAGCTTGAAACGGCAGAATGGAAGCGCGTGCTGGAAGAAGCCGCCGCCATGGGCGTATTGCAGGTGCATTTCTCCGGCGGGGAACCCATGGCCCGGCCTGATCTGCCGGAGTTGGTGGCGCATGCGGTTGGGCTGGGGCTTTACACCAACCTGATTACGTCTGGCGTGCTGATAAACGCCACCAGCCTGAAAGCGTTGGCTGATGCCGGGCTGGACCATGTGCAGCTTTCCTTTCAGGACGCAGATGCGCAGCAGGCCGAGCGTATTGGCGGCATGGCGGGAGCACAGGCCAAAAAGCTGGAAGCGGCCCGTCTGATTGTGGAAGACGGCCTGCCCCTGACGCTGAACTTTGTTATTCACCGCCAGAACGCCGAGCGGGTGCCCGCCATGCTTGACATGGCGGACCAACTTGGCGCGCGCCGGGTGGAAATTGCGCACACCCAATATTACGGCTGGGGGTTACTGAACCGTGATGCGCTGCTGCCCTCCCGCAAGCAGCTTGAAGAAACCGAACGTGCCGTGGCCGCCGCCCGCGCGCATTTTGGCACACGCATTGCGATCGATTTTGTAACGCCCGACTACTATGCCGATCAGCCCAAGCCCTGCATGGGCGGGTGGGGGCAGCGGTTCATCAATATCTCGCCCACCGGCAAGGTTCTGCCATGCCACGCGGCGGAGAGTATTCCGGGCCTTACCTTTCCCACCGTGCGGGAGGAAGGGCTTGCCGCCATCTGGCAGGATTCACCATTGTTCACCCTGTATCGGGGCACGGACTGGATGCCAGACCCCTGCCGCAGTTGTGCCTTCAAGGAAGATGACTGGGGCGGATGCCGCTGTCAGGCGCTGGCGCTGGCTGGTGATGCCGGAGCAACAGACCCTGTCTGCCATCGGGCTCCCGGCCATGGGCTGATTGAAAAAGCCATTTCGGAGCGTCCCGCCGTGCCACCTGCGTTCCGTTATCGCCGGTATGGCAACGCGCAGAACGGTTAGAAACGGCTTTTCTGACCCAAAGCCGGTCGTCCCGCAGCAAGCGCCCTGAAGAACGATCATATTTCTTTCACAGTGCTTGCCATAGGGACGTTCCCACGGTTCTGGGAGACTGGTCGCCCCTTCTTTTCAAGACGAAAACAGAGTGCTCATTTCTGATTTTCTTCTGTTATCCCATTCATAAAATGAAAATATCGACCTATCGCCAGTTCTTGACGACTTTCCTCTTCCGCCCAGACAAGACACTGATCGCGTGCTGACGCAGCGAGACGATCTCGCGCTTCATTAACTTATTTTAATTTTATCAGCAGCCGCTCAGATTCTATGGCCCTTGACCTGTATGCGCTAATGTCCTCGCTTGTAAAAAACTGTTTAAGACGTCTGCGGCAAAAAACAGGGAGATCTTTTGGTGGCTGAAGAGGCGAATTTGAAAACGCGATACCCCACGGCCCTGCCGGGAAGCCACACCATTCGGCACGCAACTCTTCTGCCGGATCTGGCGTGCCATACCGCTCAACCACACCCCCAGACGGCATATTAAGGCGCTATCCTGATCAAGGGTATGACGGCACGCTCGTCCTTATTTGAAAGAATTTTCTGAACATGAACAGCCAGACTCCATTACCGCACTACCCCATTCAACATTTGCTGATGCCTAATCTTGAGTTTGGTACCCCTGCCACAATGTACGCCCGGGTGCATGACAGAGAAGGCACCATCCTGTTTTCTGAAAACACGATTATTCTTGAAAAATTCGGCCGTTGTTCATTTGATACATTCTATAATGGCTTGACCATCCAGTCCTGGAAGGAAAACTGCGCCATACAGGATCTGGCCTTTTTCCTGACCGGCACGGGAAAGGTTGTGATCCGGCTGGGCGTGCATCGTCTGGGGTGTGATCAACGGTTCCTGGTGGAACAGAAAGTCACGCTTGACCCACAAACGCCCGTACAGATCAATGTGGAAGAATGGCCCACATTGATAAACGGCATGCTGTATGCCCAGATCGAAGCGCTGGATGAAGCCTCCGTAACGGGCGGGTGGTTCGCCACCTCTACGCCCCCTGAAAGAGACATCAAGCTCGGTATTGTCATCACCCACTTCAAACGGGAAAATGCGGTACGCAAGGCCACGCGCCGTATCCAGTCCGGTCTTGCTGCCGTTCCGGAAATTGCTGACAAGATTCAGCTTACCGTCGTGGATAATTCCTGCACGTTGACCAACGCGGATGTGCATGGCGCCACCCTTATTCCCAACCGCAATCTGGGTGGTTCAGGCGGCTTTACCCGCGGCCTTCTGGCATTGAAGGACAACGGGACAGTCACCCACTGCCTGTTTATGGATGATGATGCGTCCTGTGAGCTTGAGGCCATCTTTCGGACCTATACCCTTCTCTCCTACGCCAGTGTTGAAAAGGTAGCGGTTGCCGGGGCTCTTCTGAGAGAACTGGCTCCCCACTTCCTGTTTGAAAAAGGGGCGCAGTTTGATGGCAAATGCCGCCCGCTGAAACATGGTCTGGACATGCGCAGCGTGCATGATCTTCTGCTGAGCGAAGTGGAGGTTCGGAGACCGGATTTTGGTGGATGGTGGTTCTTCGCCTTTGCGCTGGCGGACGTACAGCACTACGCCTTTCCGTTCTTTGTGCGCGGCGATGACATCATGTTCGGCATGATGAATAAGTTCCGCATCATCACGCAGAACGGCATTGCCTCCTACGGGGATGACTTTGGTTACAAGAGCGGGCCTTTCCAGATTTATCTGGATGTGCGGAACCATCTTGTCCAGAAACTGACCCATATGAATGCCAGCGCGGCCGACTGCATTCATCTGCTGAACGACTTCTTCAGAGACGCCACGCAGTCCTACAACTATGCGACCGCATGCGCGATTTCCATTGCCGTGATGGACGTGATGAAAGGGCCGGATTTCTGGGTGGAGCACATTGATATGTCCCAGATCCGCAAAAAATTCGCGCCGCTTGTCCAGCAGGAAAAAATGCGCAAAGTGGCACTTCCTGACCTTCCTGCGCCGGTGGACCAGATTCCGGGCGAGTGGCAGGAACGGATACGGCGGCGGGTTGTGCGTAAACTCTCCCTCAATGGGCTGCTGTTGCCAGAAAAGCTGCGCAAGAACAGTATTCTTCTGCAACGCAAGAACTTTGCTGGCGATCCGCGCGAGACTTTCCGGTATAAAAATGTGTTGTACTATTATGAGCCCACACAGGAAGGCTATGTCGTACACCGCGATACTGCGCGCCTGCTGAAGGAAACCAAATTTTTCCATCGTGTGAAAAAGGAATTCAAGGCTCGCTACGCAGCACTTCAGAGCGAGTATCAGGCCCGCTATCTGGACATGAGCACGGAAGCCTTCTGGCGGAATGTCTATAAGAACGACATCACAAAGAAGTAAGGGTCTTTCTTTTCATATCTCCAACGCTTTTCTCTCCCTCCGGAAAGGAAAGCGTGCAGGTGAGATGACATTCCTTACCGCATCACAACCGGTCCCTCGCCTTCTAAAATAGAGTGAGGGCCGGTTTGCGGATCTCTCCTTAGACCGTGTCCTCGGCAGGACCATCGGAGAGGACACCCTCCCACTTGGCAGAGACAGCGGCAGCGTAACCGTTGCCCAGCACATTGGTGGCCGTACGGGCCATATCCAGAAAATGATCAATGCCCAGAATAAGCGCAATGCCACTTTCAGGCAGGCCGAACTGCGGCAGAACAGCCACCAGCGTAACCAGTGAGGCACGCGGCACCCCGGCAATGCCCTTGCTGCTGAGCATCATGACCAGCACCATCAGGATCTGCTGGCTCCATGGCAGATGGATGCCATAAGCCTGCGCGATGAAAATGGCCCCGAAGGACTGGAACATGATGGAGCCATCAAGATTGAAGCTGTACCCCAACGGCAGCACAAAACCTGCGATCCGGGCGGGCACGCCAGATTCCTCCAGCTTTTCAAGCAGGAGCGGATAGGCGGATTCACTGCTGGCAGTTGAAAAACCCAGCAGAACCGGCTGCACCAGATTTTTGATCAACGGTTTGAGGCGCGGACCAAGCACACAGAACGCAAGGCCCGTCAGCACCACCCATTGCGCCATGATGGTGCTGTAGAATTCCAGCAGAAACCGGCCAAACTGTATCAGCATATCTATGCCGCTATGGGCCAGACTGCCCATGATGGAGCCAAACACCGCGAGCGGGGCCAGCACCATGACCATGTCCGTCATGCGCAGCATGATGTGAGACAGTTCTTCAGACCACGCCAGCATGGTTTTACCGGCCTTGCCCGCAGCGGGAAGAGACAGGCCGAACAGCACGGAAAACACCACAATCTGCAGGATGTCATTCCGGGCCATGGAATCCAGAATGCTGGTGGGCACGATGTGCAGAATGAAATCAATGGGCTGGAACGGGTGCTTCAGGCTGGAAATATCGGACGGAAGCGGCGCGGAAAAGCCAGCACCGGGCCGCAGCACATTGGCCGCCACCAGCCCGATGATGAGCGAGAGAAAGGACATGCAGATAAACCACAGCAGCACGCGCCCACCCACGCGCAGCACCAGCGTATCATCCCCCAGCTTGCCAATACCGCTGACAAGCGTTGCAAACACCAGCGGCGCAATGACCATACGGATCAGCCGCAGGAACAGGCCTGTCAGCAAAGACGCAATCTGTTCAGCATCATGAACATAAGTCGGCAGGAACGAGTGAACGGCCAACCCTGAAACAACGCCAAGCACAAGCGCCACCAGAATGGCATATGTGCGTTTGCGGGTGTTGGCTGGCTGAGCGGCTGAGCCCATGCGCTTCCCCCTTTATCCTTATGGTCAATGAGCCAGTGGAACAAAGAGCGAGGGTATAAAGAAAACGGACGATCAGGTCAAAATTAGAAATTTTGTTCCTTTATCCGATTGCAAGATTTTCGATTCTGTCTGTAAAAAGCCAAACACTTTCCGACAATTACGATACATAATCGTATCGTTCTGTCTGGGAGTCTGTACTGTTTTGTTTCTTATTTATGAAATTGCGGGCTTTTTCACCAGATCATGACGTTTATTCTACAAAAAACAAAAAAATGGTCTTTTTTATACTTTGGAATAACTGGCCTTCTCCTTGCTTTTAGCCATCAGGCGCAGGCCCAGCAGCAATGGTATACAGGCTCCCTCGTCTCCCCCGCCAGCGCCAAGGACCATGCCGGAGATGCCGGGATTGAGCCCTATTACACCTACAGCCAGCCCATTGGGTATTATGATGCGCATGGCATCAGTCACCCCCAGCATCCACGCCAGCAACTGTTCAGTAACTCAACCATGTGGAAGTACGGGCTTACCGATTATCTGAGCATTCAGGCGCACACCGTTGTCAGTTACGGCTGGAAAAAGAATGATGGTCATTCCACCGGCCCCAAGTTTGGAGATTTTCCGGTTGACCTGATCTGGCGCTTCGTGAACCCCAACCCCAAGCGGTATATTCCGGGCCTCAATCTGTTTGCCGGGGTTGTGTTCCCCACTGGAGATTACAACCAGTTGGGCCATGGGCAGGATGGCGTTGGCGCGGGTTCCTACGTGTTCCGCACAGCCCTGCTGAGCCAGTCCACCTATCAGTTACCGGGCCACCATGCCCTGCGCCTGCGGGTCTGGAACTGGTTCCGCCGCGCCCTGAACGGCGCTACGCTGCGGGATGTCACCTCCTACGGCACAACGGCAGGGTTTCGCGGCAAGGGCCGCCCCGGCATGAGCGGCCAGACCGGGTTTTCCCTTGAATATGGCGTCAACCGCCAGTGGGTGCTGGCCATTGACGTTGCGCGGGACTGGGCCAACGGTTCCCGCGTGTGGGGGCACACCAGGACCGGGCAGTATATGGACCGCACGGGCTCTTCCTCCGGAGACTGGCAGGTGGCCCCTGCCCTGGAATATAACTGGAACGCCCGGTGGGGTGTTATTGCGGGGGCATCCGTTTATTACGCCGGACACAACACCAGCGTGAAGATTGCCCCGCAGGTTGCCATCAATACCGTTTTCTGAGGGGATGTTGTAAAAGGCAGCCATGCAAGGTGCGCTGGGCAGTACGGGGATTTTTCCACGCACACCCCTATGTTTCAGCGGCTCTCTTATTCAATAAAGGGTCGCGTGCTTTGTGCTGGCGCTTTACAGAGTGTTCTGCCGCTGGCTGCGCCTGAGTTTTTCATAACGTGCCAGCACGCGGTTACGACGCAGGGCGGAGAGTCTCTGTATCCAGAAAATGCCGTCAAGCTGATCAATCTCGTGCTGGTGGCATACAGCACGCAGACCTTCAGCTTCTTCGGTTTGGGGCTGACCTTTCATATCCATATAGCGCACGGTCACTTTTGCCGCTCGCGTCAGGGTTTCAACCACACCGGGCATGGAGATGCTGCCTTCCTCATGCTGGATGGTGTTTTCAGAAGCCTGAACAATTTCCGGGTTGATATAGGTCTGCGGCCCCGAGCCATCCGGCAGGTCAAGCACAACCACACGCAGCCCCACACCAATATGCGGCCCGGTAATGCCAATACCCGGTGCTGCCCGAACGGTATCCAACAGATCACCCGCCAGACTGTGCAGCGCCTCATCAAAAACACTGACAGGCTTTGCCACCTGCCGCAGGCGCTGATCAGGAAAAAGAACAATCGGTTGTGCGGTCATGAAGAATATCCAAGGGAAAAAGAATGCCTCTGGTCACATGCGCTCAATGGGAAACCCGATCGGCGAGGACGCGGGACCTCTATCGCATTAGGCAGAAATAATCTGTGCCAACATGAAAATATCTTTTGCAGAGAAGCAATTTCCAACATCTCACAAAGATTTATTCTTGGTCTCGCTGCATCTTGAGATGTCTTGATCCAAGCGCCTCACACCAACGCAGCATCCTGAATGAAGAAGGTGACATCCGTGCGGCCATTCCAGCTTTCGGCACGTAGATAGCCGGCCAGATGGATGGGGGGGCGTGTGGTGTCTTCCAGCGTGGCGGCCAGTGGGCTGTCTCCGGCACGGAACAGCAGGGCTTTCAGGCGGCCGCCATCAGCGCCTTTCAGCAGCAGACGCAGCGTGTTGCCATCTCGGCCAATACGGTCGGCCTTGATAATCTGCACATGCGAGAGAGCGACCAGAGGCTCGGCATTGCCCGCGCCAAACGGGGCGAGAGAGGCCATGTTCTGTGCCAGTTCCACCGTGGCACCGGCAACGGAGAGAGCGGCGTCAATTTCCAGATCAACGGCATCCGGCAGTTGCGCGGCCCCGGCCAGCCGTTCATCCAGAAAAGTGTGGAAGGCGTCCACCTTCTCGGCAGGTAGGGAGAAACCGGCTGCCATGGCGTGGCCGCCGCCTGTTGTCAGCAGTCCGGCCTGACGTGCGGCAATAATCACCGTGCCCAGATCAAGCCCCGGCACGGAACGACCAGAGCCTTTGATGGAGCCATCATCCTGCGCAGCGCCCACAAGAGCCGGGCGGTTGAACTGTTCCTTGATGCGGCCTGCCACAATGCCCACCACGCCGGGGTGCCAGTCTTTGCCTGTTAGCAGAATGACAGGATGCCCGGCCTCACGCTGGGCGGCAGCCTGCTGCATGGCCAGATCAAGAATGTCCGCTTCCACCCCCTGGCGGCGGCGGTTTACGGCATCCAGCCGTTCGGCCATGATTTTGGCTTCATGCGCGTCTTCACTGCGTAGCAGGCGCAGGCCCAGTGCGGCCTCGGCAATGCGACCCCCAGCGTTGATGCGTGGCCCGATGGCGAACCCGCAGGAGAACGCATCTGGCGCTTTGGTAACACCCGCAATTTCCATCAGCGCGGCCAAGCCGGTGCGCTGACGGCGCGCCATGATCTTGAGGCCCTGCGCCACAAAAGCCCGATTCAGCCCTTGCAAGGGCATGACATCACACACCGTTGCAAGCGCCACCAGATCAAGCTGGCGCATCAGGTCTGGCGCGGGGTGCGCTTCAAACCAGCCTGCGCCGCGCAGATCGCGTGCAGTGGCAACGGCGGCCAGAAAGGCCAGTGCGGCAGCGCATACATGCCCAAGGCCAGAGGTGCAGTCCGGCCGGTTGGGGTTTACGGTCGCCAGAATGGCAGGCAGCGCATCTTCGGATTTATGGTGGTCCAGCACCACCAGATCCGCCTTGCCCGCCATCTGGTTCAGAATATCAGAGGCCGCAGTGCCGCAATCCACGCACACAAGCAGCGAGGCCCCCTGCGCCACCAGCCCTTCAAGGGCGGGCACATTGGGGCCGTAGCCTTCGGTCATGCGGTCAGGAATATGGGTGTGCACCGCACAGCCCAGTTCTTCAAAAAAAGAGGCCAGAATGCCGGAGGCGCAGGCGCCATCTACGTCATAATCGCCAAAAATGCCGATGGTCTCGCCTTTTTGCACGGCCTGAGCCATGCGGGCGGCTGCCACATCCATATCCCGCAGTTCGGACGGATTGGGCATCAGCGCCCGTAGCTTCGGGTCCAGAAAATCTGCGGCGGTTTCAAGAGAAAGGCCCCGCAATGCCAGAAGGCGGCCTACAATTTCAGGCAGCCCGGCCCGTTGGGCAATGGCTGCGCCCAGCCGCATCAGGTCCGGGCTGTCAGCCCCCGGCCGCCACATCCAGCGGCGGCCTGTCAGGCTGGCCTCCACCCCCAGCGCGGCGCGGGCCTGCGGGGGCGCGGCGTCATCAGGGGGCAGAAGCATGGTTGTCTCTGAAAAAGCAGTCATTTCTGGCAAAGCGGGGTAAGGCACACAGGGTTATTGCGGCGTCCACGTTTTGGTGGAGAAGTTGTGGTGCCCTTCAATAAACCGCACCGTGCCGGATTTGGAGCGCATGACCAGTGAGTGCGTCACGGCATGTGTGGGCAGACGGCGGATACCGCGCAGCAACGTGCCAGAGGTGACACCCGTGGCGGAAAACAGCACGGAGCCAGCCGCCATATCATGCAGGCCGAGCTTGCGGTCCGGGTCCTTGCCGGGGTTCATTTTCTGGGCGCGTTCACGCTGGGCGTCATCTTCAAACAGCAGACGGCCCTGCATCTGGCCTTCCACGCAGCGCACGGCAGCAGCGGCCAGCACGCCTTCTGGCGCGCCGCCAGAACCGGCATAGATATCCACCTGGCTGTTATCCATGCAGGCGGCAATGGCGGCGGCAACGTCACCATCGCTCAGCAGGCGCACACGGGCACCGGCTTCGCGCGTTTTGGCAATCAGTTCTTCATGCCGTTCGCGGTCGAGCGTACACAGAACAATGTCTTCAATCGGCTTGTTCTTGGCGCGGGCCAGATTGCGCAGATTGTTCTCAATGGAGGCTTCAAGGTCCACCACGCCATCGGGCAGGTTGGGGCCAACCACAATCTTGTCCATATACACGTCTGGCGCGTGCAGGAAGTTGCCCTTTTCCGCCAGCGCAACCACGGTAATGGCGTTGGGCATGTCCTTGGCGCACAGATTGGTGCCTTCAAGCGGGTCCACCGCAATGTCCATGGCGGGGCCGCCAGCGCCCACCTTTTCACCAATGTAGAGCATTGGTGCTTCGTCCATCTCGCCTTCGCCAATCACCACGGTGCCATCAATGGCCACGGTGTCAAACGCAATGCGCATGGCTTCCACAGCCGCGCCATCGGCATCGTTCTTTTTGCCACGGCCCGTCCAGTGAGAGGATGCAAGGGCGGCGGCTTCAGTAACACGCACCAGTTCAAGCGCCAGATTGCGGTCAGAAACCACAAACTGTTTAGGCTCACGAGTGTCAGACATCAGGGGGAAATCCTCTTTCTTAAGGCTTGAACTGGCTCCGCACGGAAGGCTCAGTCCGTTTCAATCCGGATCATCACCGGGGTGTCCGTCACCACATCAAGCTGGTCAATGCGTGTCACGGCGTCCTGCATGGCCGCCTCGGATGTCTGATGTGTCACCAGCACCAGGGGCACATGCGGGGCGGTGTCGTTCTTCTCCGGCGTGGGCTGAAGCATGCTGCGCAGCGAAACGCCACAGTCACGCAGCACGGCGGTAATATCCGCAATCACGCCGGGTCGGTCCTCCACCCGCAGGCGCAGATAAAACGCGCCCTTTCCGGCAGAAAGAGGGCAGGCCCGCACAGGTTGCATATCAGATACCTGCACGCCCCACACCGGGATGTGGCTGCCACGGGCAATATCAATCAGGTCGGCCGTCACGGCGCTGGCAGTGGGGCCCGCGCCCGCGCCCCGGCCTTCAATCATCAGGCGGCCTGCAAATGCGCCTTCAGCCACCACGGCATTGAACACGCCATCCACCTGCGCAATGGGGGCATCTTCCGGCACAAGGCAGGGGGTAACGCGGGCTTCAAGCCCAGCATCGCCCACGCGGGCCAGCCCCAGCAGTTTGATGCGATAGCCCAGCTTGCGGGCAAAGCTCAGATCGGCCGCGCCAATCCGGCGAATGCCTTCCACATGCACACTGTCAAACGCCACGGGGCGGCCAAAGGCCAGCCCGGCCAGAATGGTCAGTTTGTGGGCGGCATCCAGCCCGTCAATATCAGTGGAGGGATCAGCTTCGGCATAACCAAGCTGCTGGGCGTCTGCCAGAACGGAGCCGAAATCCTTCCCGGTTTCACGCATGACGGTCAGGATATAGTTGCAGGTGCCGTTCAGAATGCCGCCAATGCGCAGCAGGCGATCTGCCGCCAGCCCTTCACGCACGGTCTTGATGGCGGGAATACCGCCCGCAACCGCCGCTTCAAACAGCAGCGGGGCGGATTTTTCCGCACTGACCTGCGCCAGCGCCGGGCCATGAATGGCCAGCAGCGCCTTGTTGGCCGTAACCACCGGCTTGCCTGCCTGCAGTGCGGCTTCAACCAGAGCCCGGGCCTGCCCTTCGGCCCCGCCAATCAGTTCCACCACCACATCCACTTCGGGGTCTGTCACCAGATCAACTGCGTTGTCATACCACCGCAGGCCGGAGACGTTCACCCCACGGTCCCGCGTGCGGTCCCGCGCGCTGACAGCCACAACTTTCAGCGGACGGCCAGCGCGGGCGGTAATCAGGTCCGCATTGGTTTCCAGCAGGCGGATAACGCCCGCCCCCACCGTGCCAAGACCAGCAATACCGAGACGAAGAGGAGAAGAGGAGGAAGAGACACTCACGATTGGACAGGCTCCGGCTTGCTTGCAGAGGAAGGAGAAGACACAGCCGCAGGCTTGACGCCATGGGCTGCAAGGAAACCACGAATGGCGCGGGTGGCCTGCCGCAGGCGCTGGGTGTTTTCCACCAGCCCGATGCGCACATAACCTTCCCCATGCTCGCCAAAGCCAAGGCCGGGGGCCACCGCCACACCGGCTTCCTTCAGCAGCAGCTTGGAGAAATCAACGCTGCCCATTTCACGGAACGGTTCAGGGATGGGGGCCCACGCAAACATGGAGCCTTCGGGGGACGGTACGTCCCACCCGGCGGCATGCAGGCCACGGATCAGCACATCACGCCGTTCTTTATACAGGGCGCGGATATCGGCCACGCAGTCCTGCGGGCCATTCAGCGCGGCCACGGCGGCGACCTGAATGGGGGTGAACGCCCCGTAATCCAGATAGGATTTAATGCGCGTCAGCGCGGCAATCAGCCGTTCATTGCCCGCGGCAAACCCCATACGCCAGCCAGCCATGCAATAGGTTTTGGAAAGCGATGTGAATTCCACCGCAATATCTTTGGCACCCGGCACGGCCAGAATGGACGGGGGCACCAGATCTCCAAAATAGATTTCCGCGTAGGCGAGGTCAGAGAGGATGAAAATTTCCTCACGCCGGGCAAAGGCCACCAGTTCCTTGTAGAAATCCAGATCGGCCAGATACGCGGTAGGGTTGGACGGGAAATTGACAATCAGCGCGGTGGGCTTGGGCACGGAATGGCGCACGGCACGTTCCAGCGCGCGCAGCATGTTATCATCCGGCGTGGCGGGAATGGAGCGGACAGACGCCCCCGCAATAATGAACCCGAACTGGTGAATGGGGTAAGACGGATTGGGCACCAGAATGGTGTCACCGGGGCTGGTGATGGCGGAGGCCAGATTGGCCAGCCCTTCCTTGGAGCCCAGCGTTGCGATCACTTCCCGCTCAGGGTCCAGCTTCACGTTGAAGCGGCGTTCATAATAGCCCGCCAGTGCCCGGCGCAGGCCCGGAATACCCTTGCTGACGGAATAGCCATGTGCACGCGGATTCTGCACCGTTTCCACCAGCTTTTCCACAATGTGGGGCGGTGTGGGGCTATCCGGGTTGCCCATGCCAAGGTCAATAATATCCTCGCCCCGCGCTCGGGCTGCCGCCTTGGCCTGGTTTACCGAGGCAAAGACATAAGGCGGCAGGCGGCGAATGCGATGGAAATCTTCGGTCATGGACGTAAAGGACCCTGAAAATAAGGGGGTTCAGATTCCGCACGATTACGGAGGAAAAACATAGTAATGGCAGAAACGGATCAGGCAACTCTTCTTGCCGTGCGGTCAGCGTCTTTCCGCCGCATGGCTGGCCGAGGGGCGCGTGCCACAGGCCCGTGCCCCCGCTCCGCATCAGGGTGAATTGGCTATTCGTGCCCCCGTGCCGAACGCATCCCCCCGGATATGAATGGCATCAGACGGCGCATTCAGCTTGATCAGTTCCTGAGCCACGCGCTGCGCCCGCAAGAGGCCAAGCTGGACGGCATCCGCCTGATCCTGCGGGCTGAGTGAGGGGGAATTGCCAAAGCCACGGACAAAGAACGGCCCGTGCGGCGTTTTCTGCACCAGTTTGGCCAGTGTGCTCTCCTGCCCGGCGGAAAGCTGGTCAGATTGCGGCATGAAATGCAGGGCCGTGCCTTTGGCGTCGCTCAGATCATAATTGGGCTGCACGCCATCGGGCAGATGGGCGTCAGACGGCACATCAAATCCGGGGAAGGATGGCGGCGCGGGCGGGCCCTCGGGAATCTGCGGAATGGCGCTTTCGGGCGTGGGGGGCTTCTGCGCGCCGTTCTTCACTTCCGGCATGGCCACTTCTGGCATGTCGGCTTCCGCATCGGCGGCGGCGTCCTTTTTGGTGTCTTTTGCCGCTGGCTTGGAGGGCGCGGGTTTGGCAGGAGGTGGTGGCGTGGTGGGCTGCTGGGGTGGTGCTTCCGCGGCATCCATAATGGCCCCGGCGGCATCCGGTGGCAGGCTGGCCGCCTGCTGCCCCGCTGCGGCTTTGTCCTTGGCCGCATTCGCGCCAGCGCCAGCAGCCGGGGTGCCTGCGCCTTTATCCGCGCTCCCCTTGCCTGCCGCAGATTGTGCCGCTGCGGCATTGGGCGGCGGCGGAATATCGGGCGTGAGCGTGCCGTTGGCGGCAACCGTGCGGTAGGTCAGGTTACGGTCACGGATCAGCCGTTCCGTCAGCATGGCCCGTGCCTGCGCGGAGGGCAGAGCCGGTGCCTGAGTAGGGGTCAGCCCCACATGCGGGTAGGGATCATACCGGCCCGGCGGCGGTGGCCGCTGCTGGGAGATCACGCCCCCGCGCATGTTCTGGGTCCATTCCAGCGTGCTGTCGATCGCATCCTGATGGCGGCATCCCGCCAGCACCAGCACGCCCGCGGTCAGCACCACGCCCATACGAAAGCCGGTGGCATGCCGTTGCCCGGTGCGGTGGGTTTGCGGCTGGTCTTCCCCGGCATGGGCAAGGGGTGCGTGTGCCGGGGCATCCTCCGCCCGCGCTGCGTGCGTCTGGCCAGAAACGGGGCGACCATGCCGCCAGAAGGGCCGGTTCTGTTCAGGACGCATTTGCTGCATGGTGGGACGGGTGCTCCGCTGGGCTGATAAACAGCGCGCACCTTACCGTCTTCCCGCCGTTGTGGCGAGATCAGGCGTGCCTGTTGCACCTGCATTATAGGATTGCCCCTTGGCAGGGGCGCGCAGGCGGCGCAGGATAAGAAGCATGAACCGTGACACAGACCATGCGGAGACACGAATGACGGGTATTTTCTCCCGCGACGCCATCAGACTGGATGATGAAGGGCCGGATGGCCCGGACGCGCCGGAAACACCGGAAAAAGACGATGTGAAAGCCCCCGGCGCACCGGCTGGCGAGCTTGAGCACAAGCTGTTCAAACAGCGCAAAGTGCTGATTTTTGGCGGTATTAACGACAAGGTAGCCCGTGATGTCACCGGCCGCCTGCTGGCCCTGGCTGGCGAGTCTGACAAGCCGATTGATGTGTATGTAAACTCCCCCGGTGGCCACGTTGAAAGCGGGGATACCATTCATGACATGATCCGCTTTGTCGATTCGATCGCGCCGGTCAACATGATCGGCACCGGCTGGGTGGCGTCTGCTGGCGCGCTGATTTTTGCCGCCGGCCAGAAAAACCGCCGCTTCTGCCTGCCCAACACGCGCTTCCTGCTGCATCAGCCGATGGGTGGTGTGCGTGGCCCGGCCACCGATATCGACATTGAAGCACGCGAAATCATCAAGATGCGTGAGCGTCTGAACCGCCTGTTTGCGCGTGAAACAGGCCAGTCTTACGAAAAAATCGCCAAGGATACGGACCGCAACTACTGGATGTCCGCCAAGGAAGCGATTGAATACGGCTTAGTGACAAAGATCATTTCCCAGCTTTCTGATCTTCACTAAATCGGGGAACGGCTTTGCTCCTCACCCTGCGGGGTGGGGAGCAGCATGTTTTGTTTTACCGGGCTTTTCTCCTGCCTTGCGCACCTTTTGCGCGAGGAAGGGGAGGCGCTCCCAGCAAACGGGTTCCTACCATGGGTTCTCTCTCTGATATCTATTCCCGCCTGCCAGACAGCATTGATGACCTGCCACCGCCCCCCAACAAGGAAGCCGTGGTGGAGGCCGATTACAGGGCCCGGCACTGGGTCAGTCAGGATAAAGGGCCGCTTACGCCCGGTTCTGCTGAACACAAGCGCGCCATTGCCCAGATGTTCCGCGATACGTTCAACCCTTACAAACCGTCCGTAATCGACTGGCCCAAGCTGGACCCGGAAACGCTGCATCGCGTGACCTCCCTGCCCATCTGGGATATTGCGGTGCAGACGGAGGGCAAGGCCCGCCTGCGTATGGCCGCCTATGCCCGGCTGGTGCAGGACCCGGACATCAAGGATGCCATCTCCCGCAATGCGTGGGAGGAAAACCGCCACAAGGAAGTGCTGTCCAAAATGGTGGCGGCCTACAACATCCCCATGGCGCCGGAACCCCCGTATATTGAGCCCAAGGATGTTGAGTGGGCCTATCTGGTCACCGGCTTTTCAGAATGTGTGGACAGTTTCTTCGCTTTCGGGCTGTTTGAACTGGCCAAGCGCTCCGGCTTCTTCCCGCCTGAACTGATTGATACGTTCGAGCCGGTGATGCAGGAAGAATGTCGTCACATCCTGCTGTTTGCCAACTGGCTGGCATGGTACCGGGCCGTCATGCCGTGGTATCGCCGTCCGCTGTTTGAACTGAAGGTGTGGGCCGTGTGGGCCTTCCTTGGTTACGAGCGTCTGAGCCTTGCCAAGGATGTGGATGACAAAGGCGAAGTCCACACGCAGGACAACAACTTCACCGTCACTGGTGCCAAGGATATTGCCAGCGTGCAGCTCAGCCTGCCGGACTTCATGGATCTGTGTCTGGAAGAAGATGACCGCCGCTTTGCAGGGTATGACAAACGCCTGCTGCGCCCCACCACGGCGCCAGCCATTGCGCGGGTGATCCGTGATGTAGGCCGCGGGTGGCAGTTCGTGTCCGGCCTGGTAAAGGCCAACACCGGCCGCGCCAGCGCCTGAGGGCCGACGCGGGTTTGGGTCAGGCTGCCTTGCGTTTCATATCCGCATGAATCTGCACTGGCAGTTTGATCACCACCCGCTCAAGCGGCTGCGTGCTATGAAACGTAGCGTCCGCTGCGTAATCCTGCGGCCTGATGGTGTAATCAGCCGCAGTGCCTGCCGTATTATCAAATAAGGTGCGGTTCTGCCCGGCCTCTGTCAGCAGAAGCTGACTATGCGGGGCCAAGGTGAGTGTCAGCTTGTGGGCATCCGGCATCAGGAAGGCAAACACAAAGCCCACCACATCCTCCACACAATGATCCATCTGCTTCAGCCAGTGCGTGGCCTGCGCATTGGTAAAGCCATCCTGCTGCGGAGGCGTTATGGCGATCTGGAAAATAAAGCGGATATAGTGGTCAGGCTGCAAGGTTGCCATCAGCGGCGGGTTTTCCTGCCACAGGGCATCCGATAGCGGGAAAACCATGTCATCGCTGCCCGCATGTGTCAGCGGAATGGCGCCGTTTTGAGTTTGCAGATGCAGGCCGGTGCTGTGCAGGGGTTTGTCATCCGGTTGTTCCCGCCCCACCACATGCAGGGAAAGACCGGCCCGGTCCTCCGCAGGCAGGGCATTGAAGCGCCGGTAAAGCTTGGCCACTTTCTGATAATGTTGCACCAGAACAGACCGCGCACCCACCACATCAATTGTGTCAGCCTGGGCGGCACAGGCTGGGACCAGCACCAGCGCCGCTGTCAGAAACCAGGCAGAGCGAGAGAAAAACATCATAAACCGGCCTTACCCCATAAACATCATCATGTCGCGCACTGTCATGCCCGCTGGTCAGGAACAACCCATCATGCAGCCGGTTCCACGATAAAAACCAGCCCTGCCACTCCGGCCTGCCCGAAAATGCGTTTTTCACTGTTGGCATGGTGCTGTTTCCGAGCAGCTATCAGCATTACATTCAGGATCTGGCCTGATATCGGGATGGCGTTTGCGCGGCGCCAAGTGTCAGCGCACGGCTCAGACAGCCGTTAACAACCAGACGGGCGCATCTTCCGGGTGCCACGGAGCATAACGGACCATGACCTGTTCAAAAAGGCGGGATGTCAGAAAGCGGTTGAGCCAGTTCTGCACGGCAGGAAGAGGTAATGCCTGAAACCATGCGGGATCAGTGGCGGCAAACTGCCTGACAAAGGGCGCAATAGCGGCATCTGTCAGGCCAAAATGATCACCCTGTAAAAATTCTTCTACAGAAAGGATGTTTTCGAGGTTACGAAGAATGCTGACCGCTTCTGCCTGATGGTATGCAGGATCAGAACCGTAGCGGGTGGCGTATTTGTAGCGGTCCAGATGATATTTGAATGTGGTATCATTCTGCTCAATAAGCTGAGGTTTCACGCCCTCCAGCCAGTGAGACGGATCGGCCTGAGAGAGCGCCCAGCGCATGATATCCAGACTCTCATCAAGCACGATGTTGTCTGGCTGCACCAGAACAGGAACTGTTCCTTTGGGCGATGCTGTCAGCATGGCTTCTGGTTTGGCAGCCAGCCTGATCTCCCGCACCACACACTCCGTCTGGCTGGCAACAAGTGCCAGCCGTGCCCGCATGGCATAAGGGCAGCGTCGAAAACTGTAGAGAATGGGGGCTGCTGACATATCGGGCATAATTTTAAAAATCGTCTTCCTTATTTATTATTTTTATAAAAAATCGCCTTCCATATACTCGATAATTTTGGCTGCCTTATCCTCTATATTCTGCGGTATCCCTGCCACGTAGCCCTTACGGGCTGACCGTTTTCCTGTGGCGTAAGATGAATATAAAGGCCGTCAATCTGCTCCAGAGGCAGACAATCATCCACCTCCATCAGGTTATCGCGGTGCTGGTGTTGGTAACCCAGCAGAAGCTCTTCCTTCGCGCGGGCTTTTGCCTCTTCCTCCGTTTCAGCAACAAGAAAAGTAAAATCGTGCTCTTCCCGCAGGGCTCCTTCCAGATAGCCGCCCATATTGATGAAATAGAGTTTTTTGTCGGAAACCGGTTTGTCCGGGCTAAGGGTAACAGCATACCCATCCGCCCATGTGATGCTGCCGTAAGCATCAAGATGCAGGGACTGCCGTGTTCCAAACCACCGGGCGGCAAGGGATGGATACGCATCCTCCGGTTTGTGCGCCACGGCAAACTGCACATCATGCACTTCGATATTCGCGCCGGGCGCGGCACCGCCTAGATAAAAAATATAGAGTTCCACGTCCTGCTCTCCCCTTCTCTCCCCTCCGGGAGCAAACACCCTGCACCTGTTTATCACTGCTGGCAGGTTTTTCACAAAGCTCTCTTCCCGCCCTCTGCCTGAGGGCCTCGGCAGGTTTGCGACACTTCGCGCCTGCGTCATGCATGCGGCTGCCCTAGATCGGGCAAACTCTGATCATGCAGACATCATGGGCCGGGCGAAACCAGGCCGAATGGCGTCAGCCCATTTTTTCTGAAAATGGCGATAGCGTGTCAGCAATGCGTGGAATGCAAGGCGCGCTATTCACTTTTTTGCAGGTGTTCAAAAGCCTTTCAGCAATAAAACTCACCACCTCTCCCGCACAGTCAGCAAGAAATTAACGAATGAGTGTGGATAAATTTAACACGTCTACCTGCCCTCACATTTTTTCCTCTACGTTATTATTTTTTTAAAACCCTGCACGCGCTTACAGAACACAAATACAAATTTATAATTACTTTTTTGTTTTTGTATTTTATTTATTAGTTTTCATTAATCTAACCATAACAACCAGATTAATTTTCTTTTTTATTTTCGATTCGCTGTGTATTTAGAATTTGTATCCGTGATTTCTTTAAATTTATTTGCGATTCAATTCCTGAACAGTCGTCCCCCCAGAAAGTGAAGGAAACAGAAATGACAAAATATACAACTGCATCCGGCGTTGTTTATAATATTACGCAGCCTTATGGCTCAGCAGTCTCTGACTGGGATGTCACTATAACGGCACCAGACGGCACAAGTATTTACACGGGTACAGACCTTAACCCCGGCATTGACCTGGTTTTATTACAACTTGCTGCTTCAGGATATGTTCTTACTGGAACTGACGATTATACAACACTCATCAGTGCTGCCAGCGCTCAAACTATTGTCACCGCTCCCGGCTCTACAGGCAGTATTATTATTGGTGTTGGCGCAGCAGAAGCAAATACTTATTACATTGGCGGTGATAACACTATTTCCGGTCTTGTCAGCGCCATTGCGGGCACAACCATCAATGTTGTTGGCGGAACGGCAACCCTTTCGGGCAATACCGGTGGCTCTCTGGTCGGGCTTCTGACAGGCTCCACTGTCAATATTGAATATGGCGGAACGTTCAACACAGGGGCGGCACTGGCCAGCGTACTTGAAGGTGGTACCGTCAATTTTGGCGCGGGTGGCGGCACACTGATCCTGAACGGCGGGGGCACTGCCATCAGCCTCCTGGCCTCTGGCACACTAAGCGCCACAACCATCAACAATTATGATCCAAGCCAGGATACCATTGAACTTCAGGACACAACTGGCGCGGTCGCCAGCTATACCATCACGGATGGATCGTCCTCCAGCAAAGTGATTACGCTGCTGAATGACAGCGGAGAAACCGTGGCGGAATACGCTGTTAATCTGGCCGATGGCGTGACCCTTCCTTCAGGCGACTATTCCACCAGTTCTACGGATGCGGCCTCCAACCCGTTACAGATCACCTATTCGGACGACAACACCTATATCACCGCCTGCTTCCTGACCGGCACCCTGATCCGTACGCCAGATGGTAATATTGCTGTTGAAGACATCAAGATAGGCGACCAGATTGTCACATGGGATTGGAAGAACAATCAGGATATCACGCGTCCGGTTGTATGGGTTGGCAAGGCAGAAACCATAGCCCGCCCCGATCTGCCGGTTGACGAGGCAGGATATCCTGTGCGCGTTCTGAAGAACGCCGTGGCAGATGGCGTGCCGTCCCGCGATATGCTGATTACACCCGAGCACTGCCTGTTTTTTGAGAACAAATTCATTCCTGTTCGCATGCTGGTAAACGGGGCCTCCATTTTTTACGATACCTCCGTTCCGTCCTACACCTATTACCATGTGGAAACTGAACAGCACGCGGTTATCATTGCCGATGGCATGCTGACAGAAAGCTATCTGGATACCGGCAACCGCCGTGCCTTCCGCCAGGCTGGCAATGTGGCGGGCCTGCGCAGCAATGGCATGCAGAACTGGGCTGAACATGCCGACGCACCGCTCTGTGTGGACCGCGCTTTTGTAGAACCCCTGTTCCGTGCGCTGAAGGCCCGGCATGACCATGCCAACACCAACCGGCCCTACATGGAACATGCCGTGCTGACGGATGACCCTGATCTGCATCTGGTAACGGAAACGGGTGTTCAGATTCGTCCGGTGCGGCACACGGGGCAGACTTACAGCTTCATGCTGCCACCTGCCACGCGCTCTGTCCGCATTGTTTCCCGCGCCAGCCGTCCGGCAGATGTAATCGGACCGTTTGTAGATGATCGCCGTCATTTGGGTGTGGCAGTCGGTGCAATAAGCTGCCTGACAGCCAAAAAAATGCATGCTCTTACGGCGCATTTTCAGGAAAACAAACCCGCAGGCTGGCATAGGGAAGCCGAAGCGGGCACGCCGGAATGTGTCTGGACAAACGGAAATGCGGTTCTGCCTTTGGGAGACCTGTTGGCCAATGATGCAATGGCCCTGCTCTCCCTGACCATTCACGCCGCAGGCCCCTACCGTGTAGAGCCCGCAGTGCAGACGGCCACGCTGGAGCAATCTGCCTGATCACTCAGGGTCTCTGGGTAAAAGCGCGATTGGCCACTCAACACACACGTGATTGGTCAATCGAGGACATGGTCCTGACTGAACCTGTCTGTTTCCCACAAGCAGAATACGGGACTGGTCAGGACCATCTTTTTTCTGCTTGCAAGATCAAGTGATGGCGTAAGCAGGCCACCCGGTTCGCGTGTCCACGCCAAAGCCATTTGGCTCACGGCTCACGGCTCACGGCTCACGGCTCACGGCTCACGGCTCACGGCTCACGGCTCACGGCTCACGGCTCACGGCTCACGCGGACAACACATCCGTCTTGTCTGCAAGAGGGGGCAACCTCCCTCTGTAAAAAAAACAGGGCCGGAGGTTATCCGGCCCTGCTTCCAAACATCTTTGTAAAAGCTGCTTTATCAGGCTTCCTGCGCGGCGCTGCGGCGGGCTTCCACTTCTTTTTTCATGGCTGCCTGCACTTTTTCAAAGGCCCGCACTTCAATCTGGCGCACCCGTTCACGGGAGATGCCATATTCATGCGCAAGATCTTCCAGCGTAGAAGGCTCATCCTTCAGGCGGCGTTCCGTGAAGATATGTTTTTCACGGTCATTCAGCGTGTCCATGGCAGAAGCCAGAAGCGCCTTGCGGCCTGAAAGCTCCTCGTTCTCGGCGTAGACTTCTTCCTGATTGTGCTGATCATCAACCAGACGGTCCTGCCACTCGCTGCTTTCATCCGTGCGCATGGGGGCGTTCAGGCTGTGATCGGGTGCCGCCATGCGGCGGTTCATGTTCACCACATCCTGCTCGGGCACGCCCAGCGTGGTGGCAATCTTGTTCACCTGCTCCGGCTGAAGATCCCCATCATCAATGGCTTGCATCTGCCCTTTCAGGCGGCGCAGATTGAAGAACAGTTTTTTCTGCGCGGCAGTGGTGCCCATTTTAACCAGCGACCAGCTATGCAGGATGTATTCCTGAATGGCGGCACGAATCCACCACATGGCGTAGGTGGCAAGACGGAAGCCCTTGTCCGGATCAAACCGGCGCACGGCCTGCATCATGCCCACATTGCCTTCGCTGATAAGCTCGTTCACCGGCAGGCCGTAGCCGCGGTAACCCATGGCAATCTTGGCAACCAGACGGAGATGGGACGTAACCAGCTTATGCGCGGCTGTTACATCCCCCTTGTCCCGCCACAGATGGGAAAGACGCAGTTCTTCTTCCGGCGTAAGGATGGGATATTTACGGATTTCCTGAAGGTATCTTGACAGATTGTTTTCAGGACCAACATTGATGACTGAGGAAACCATGGGTCGGCACTCCCTTGAACCGGAAAGCTCCCTGCGGTGCAGTGGACTGGGGGCAGCCCATTAAAGAACCGTTTGGAAAGAGGCGAGTTCCGGCCAACAAGTGAAAAAGAAACTTACATCCTCTTCCTTCGCCCCCCATCATGGGCAGCACGAGGGAAGAGACGCCCGCTCCGGCATCTGCTGACACAGAGGCATGGGAATGGTGAGCTAGGGTGCGCCCGAATCACCACACTGTCAAGAAAATCGGACGTTTCAGTCTGTTTGACGCAAATGTGAGGTATGCGTTCCCTGCCTGACTGCACGGGACTCGTGGCCACAGAAAGGCTTCTCTTTTCCTGCTCGCTCTTCCAGCTTTTCAGCGGCTGCTTGAACCCTCAGCCTACGGGAGCTGGCAAGGGACGAGCGGCCTGAATAAGCGAGTTTGAGAGCGCGTGAGGAAAAACCATCAGGCCACGAAGCCGAGCCTTCCGCCTGCATTCACAGACTCGCCTGACCAGCCTTTCAGAGTTTTCACACCGCCTTTTTCAGCGGTGTCATGCCCAGGGCTTCCCCCAGCGCCTGCATGTCCTCCGGCATGGGGGCTTCAAACAGCAGGGCCTCGCCTGTGCGCGGGTGCGTAAAGCCCAGACGGGTGGCGTGCAGCGCCTGCCGGGGGAAATCCAGCGCGGCGGCGCGGCCTTCCGGCGTGAGCAGTTTGGCGGCGGCAGGAACGCGGCGCAGATAGACCGGGTCCCCTATCAGCGGGTGCCCGTTGGCTGAGAAATGCACCCGGATCTGATGGGTGCGGCCCGTGGCCAGTTTGCAGGTGACAAGGGCGGCTCCCATCTCAAACGCCTGCAAGGTGCGGTAATGCGTCAGCGCCCATTTGCCGCCGTGGGTGGTGATGGTCATGCGTTTGCGGTCGCGCTTGTCCCGCCCGATATCCCCTTCATAATCGCCCTCCGCAGGGTTGGGGCAGCCCCAGCAGAACGCCAGATAGGCGCGGTCTATGCGGCGGGCCGCAAAATCATCCGAGAGGGCAAGATGTGCCTTTTCTGTTTTGGCAGCCACCATCAGGCCGGATGTGTCCTTGTCCAGCCGGTGCACAATGCCGGGCCTGCGCTCCCCGCCAATGCCCTTCAGGCTCTCGCCACAATGGGCGATCAGGCCGTTCACCAATGTGCCGGTTTCATTGCCCGGCGCAGGATGAACCACCAGCCCGGCGGGTTTGTTGAGCACAATGAGATCATCATCTTCGTAAAAGATCTCAAACGGCACCGCTTCGCCTTGGGGCACGGCGGGGGTAGCGGGGGGAATATGCAGCACCAGTTCCATACCGGCCCGCACGCTTTCCGCCGGTTCCGTAATCTGTTTTGCGCCGCACTGGAGATGGCCGCTTTCTATCAGCCCCTTCACACGGGAACGCGAGAGTGTGCCGGACTGTGCGGACACATAGCGGTCCACACGCTCGCCTGCCTGTTCGGGCTGCACGACAAATGTAAGCATAGACCCACCCGCCGGATGGGGAACATGGCTGGCGCGTGACGGTGGCGCGCCTTGCGGCGGGGCGTCCTCTTCCTGTGATTGAGAAGCTGGCTGGCTGGTTTCGGCTCGGGCGGGGACCTCGCGCTTTGCGTCCTTGCCGCCTTTTCTGCTCCGGCCTGCTTTTCTGGGGCCGGGCATGCCTGCATCCGCATTATCATCCTCTGCCTGCACGTTCGTGCGCCGCCGGGATGACCGTGCGCCGCCAGATGCGGGCTCCGTGGTCCGTGCAGCGTGAGAGGCCTTTGTCTTATCGGGTGTCTGGTCTGGCGAGGGAGCAGGCGTGCCGGGGTGCTTCAAAAACTCATCCTGTCCTAAGGAGCAAGCGGGAGTCCTGCACAAAGCCTACTCACTTGGGCGGCGTCAAGCATTTGCGGCAGGGGGCTATGGCTGGGCCATGTCTGATGGGATACACTCCCGACATGCGTGATCTGCCCACCCCCGCCCCTGCCGTTGCCTCGCCTGACCCGGTGGAAGCCCTGCAGGTGGCCTATGCCGCCATGGTGCGCAGGCGCGTGATGATGCTGGCGGTATTGGCGGTGGCCATTATCGTCTCTCTGGCGCTGGATTTCTCCGTGGGGCCTTCTGGCCTGAGCCCGTGGCATCTGCTGCATATTCTGCTGCACCCGGAGGCGGCGCCACCCATGGAGCGGGTGATTGTGTGGCAGATCAGGCTGCCTTACGCACTGATGGCAGTATGTGTAGGTGCGGCCCTTGGGCTGGCGGGGGCGGAAATGCAGACCGTGCTGGCCAATCCCCTTGCCAGCCCCTTTACGCTGGGTGTTTCGGCTGCCGCCGCATTTGGTGCATCGCTGGCCATTGTGCTGGGCTGGCATCTACCCGGTGTGGGAGAAAGCTGGCTGATTGCCACCAATGCCTTTCTGTTTGCTGTTGGCTCCGTCGGGTTACTGGATGTGGTGAGCCACCGCCGCCACGCCAGCACAGGCACGGTGGTGTTGTTTGGCATTGCGCTGGTGTTCACCTTTCAGGCGCTGGTCTCCCTTATTCAGTTTGTTGCCAATGAGGACGCGTTGCAGGAGCTGGTCTTCTGGACCATGGGCAATCTGACGCGCACCACATGGCCCAAACTCGGCCTGCTGGCAGGCGTGGGCGCGATGGTGGCTGCCTTCTCCTTCCGCTCCGCATGGAGCCTGACCACCCTGCGCATGGGGGAAGAACGGGCAGCCAGCCTTGGCGTAAACGTGCCCCAGATCCGCCGGGCGGCGCTGTTGCGCATCAGTCTGCTTTCCGCGTTGGCAGTGGCGTTTGTGGGGATTATCGGGTTTGTGGGGCTGGTGGCCCCGCATATCGCCCGCCGTCTGCTGGGGGAAGACCACAGATTTTACCTGCCGGGCAGCATGCTGGCGGGGGCCCTTATTCTCTCGCTGTCTTCCACTGTGGCGCGGGTGTTGGCACCGGGGGTTGTGGTGCCAACCGGCATTGTGACGGCACTGGTGGGCATTCCGTTTTTTGTGGCCATTGTGCTGCGTCGGCAGGGGATGTCCTGATCATGCGTCCTTCCCCGGAACATCCGTCCGCGCCCAGGCAATCATCCTCCCGCTCGCCAGAAACTGGGGCTGGGGAAGCGGAGAACAGTCAGGCCGCTCTCTCCACCCCTGCGGCGTCCACGTCTGCCAAGGCACAGCCGGGTACAGCACACAGCGCGAGCACCTCGCCAAACACTGGCGACGCTGCCACAGCAAATGTGGGTATGGCGTGCCCGAACTCGGAAGGACTAGAGGCAGGGGCACCAGAGACGGGGGTATCAGACCGCAACGGGCTTGAAGCGCGGAATGTGACAGTGCGGTTTGGCAGGCGCACTGTGCTGCATGATGTTACGGCGGGACCATTTAAGTGTGGCACCATTCACGCCCTGCTTGGGCCTAATGGCAGTGGCAAATCCACCCTGTTACGCGCCATGGCTGGGCTGTTGCCGTCTTCTGCCTGCGTGACGCTGAATGGCGAGGATCTTTCTGCCATGTCCCTCACCGCACGCACGCGCAAATGCCTATATCTGCCGCAGGATCTGCCAGCCCCCGTGCATTTGCCGGTGCTGGAAGCGTTGATGGCCGCCAGCCATACCGGCGGCGGGTTTCAGGCCCCACAGCACGATGATGCCGTGCGGGACGCGCTGGACCGGCTGACCCAGTTTGGCATTGCACCGCTGGCGTTACGCCCACTGGATGAGCTTTCTGGTGGGCAGAGGCAACTGGTGGGGCTGGCGCAGGCGTTCAGCCGCACTCCGGAAGCGGTGCTGCTGGATGAACCGCTGAGCGCGCTTGATCTGCACCATCAGTTTGCCGTGATGACCGTTTTGCGACGGGAAACCACCGCCCGCCAGCTTGTAACGGTTATTGTGCTGCATGACCTGAATATTGCACTGAACCTGACAGATACCGTAACGGTTTTACACGAGGGGCACATCATGGCCTCCGGCCCGCCAGCGGATGTGCTGACCCCTGCCCTACTGCGCGAGACCTATCGCATCCGTGCCCGGATTGAGCACGGTGCGGATGGGCGCAGCTTTGTCAGCGTGGACGGCATTGCGTAAGGCTGAAAAAGCAACCTACGTGCCGCAGAAGGTATGGCGCACGCGCTCGGCAGGTTTTGCAGGCAGGGCGTAGCGTTCCCGGCCCGGCTGCTCCTGATAGGGATTGGCCAGCACGCTCTGCAATGTCTCAAACAGGGTGTAATCGTCCTCGGTAACAGCCTGCACAATCATTTCTTCCACCAGATGATTGCGCGGAATGTAGCAGGGATTCACCCGCCGCATGGTGGCGGCGCGTTGCGCTGGCGTGCATGACGGCTCCTGCTCCAGCCGGGCCTGCCACTGTTTGAGCCACGCGCCCAGCGGGGTGAGCGTATCGGGCAGCAACACGGCATCTGGCGTATTGGCCAACCCTTCCTGAAGCTCTGTCTGGCTGAGTGCGCGGAAGGTCTGGGTGAAATCAAGCTGGTCGTTCTTCATGGTTTCCAACAGAGTGCGTGCGAGGGCGATATCCCCTTCCTGCTCTGTCTTCAGCCCCAGCTTGGCGCGCAGGCCAGCCAGATAGGCGGTCTGGAACTGCGGCTCAAAAGCCCCCAGCGCGGTCTGGGCTATCTCGACCGCCGTGTCGTCATTTTCAGCCAGAAGAGGCAGCAGGGCTTCAGCCAGACGGGTCAGGTTCCACAGCGCCATGCTGGGTTGGTTGCCGTAAGCGTAGCGGCCCCGTTCATCAATAAAGCTGAACACGGTTGAGGTATCATACTGCTCCATAAAGGCGCAGGGGCCGTAATCAATCGTCTCGCCGGAGATGGACATGTTGTCCGTGTTCATCACGCCATGAATGAAGCCCACCAGCATCCACTGCGCCACAAGCCGGGCCTGTGCAGCAATCACGCTTTCCAGCAGGGCCAGATACGGGTTTTCAGCCTGCGCGGCATCCGGATAATGGCGGCCAATGGCGTAATCTGCCAGCAGGCGCAGGCCGGGCTCATCCTCCCGCGCGGCAAAAAACTGGAACGTGCCGACACGGATATGGCTGGCGGCAACACGGGTCAGCACCGCGCCGGGCAATGGTGTTTCGCGCAACACGGTCTCGCCCGTGCGCACGGCGGCAAGAGAGCGCGTGGTGGGAATGCCCAGCACGGCCATGGCCTCGCTCACCACATATTCACGCAGCACGGGGCCTAAGGCCGCGCGGCCATCCCCCCGGCGGGAAAACGGGGTGCGGCCGGAGCCTTTAAGCTGGATCTCCCATGTTTTGCCTGCGCTATCCGTGACATCCCCCAGCAACAGGGCGCGACCATCCCCCAGCCGGGGCACAAAGTTACCGAACTGATGGCCCGCATAGGCCAGCGCCACCGGCTGCACGCCTTCCGGCATGGCCTGCCCCGCCAGCATGGCGATACCCGCCGGGCTGGCCAACCATGCGGTATCCAGCCCCAGCGCCTCCGCCAGTTTTTCATTCAGCTTTATAAGCTGTGGCGCCGCCACGGGGGAAAGTTCTACCTGAGCGTAAAACCGCTCCGGCAGGCTGGCGTACGTTTGTTCGAGAGAAAAATTGTTCATGACTCTGACCACCCAGCGTTGTGTCCTGCTTGCACGCACCCTTGGGCTGCACAGCCTCTACCCTACTGCCGCAACGCCTGCCCTGAAACCCCGAACGCACGAGATGCGCCTATGTTTGAACTGCGGGTTTTTGCTGATGCTCTCATGTCAGCCTCCTCCGCTGGTGCGTGACAGCGTGCAGCGTGCAGCGTGCAGCGTGCAGCGTGATGACACGCAGACAATTTTTCAGCCAAACACCAGTTGAGGAATAAAAAAGCGATACCTGGTACACCGCTGGCACACAGCAACGCAGACGTCATCCGTGCTGACAGATGTAAGTGCTGCCGCTGGTTTGGCAAGATGGATCGATCCATAATGCCTCATGCGGGTAATCAACCGTTATACGGAAGCGCCCGTAGATATTAGCCCCCGCAGCCCCTACTACCGTCTGCCCCATCCAGAGGCTCATTCTTTCCGGCCCGAAATTTCTATCAGGGCGTTCCGTAAACCACACAGGGCCAACGCGCTGTGTGCCCAATGTTACTTCCGGCACCTCAATCAGGCACGTACCCTGTATCAGGCTGTCACCGTTCTCGATAATCCGCCATTCCGGATGGTAGGCATGCCATTTTTCAAAAACGCTTTTGATAATATATGATGTTACTCCCTCGCCTTTTACGGTGGGGATATGCTGTGCAGTCAGCCCGGCAGGTGTGGGAAACGCTGTTGCCCCCGTATCAAACAACAAAGGAACGGGTTCGCCATCTATCATGAGAGTCACCGCAGGGAAATCACTGCCACGCTCACCGTTCTGATTATGCACAAACGAGAGGGGAACACGCACTGCATGCGGATCTGGGTGCTCTCCGTGACGATCATAAGGAACCAGGGCAACTTTTACATTGTCCATATTACCCGGATATTTTGAGAGATATGAGAGCGTTTTTACCAGAGCCATTGTCTCTAATACGCTATCCGCGGACCAAAGAAACATCCAATCAGACGAACGGATAGCATCCACCAACGGCATAATGGCATAATGGCATAATGGCATAATGGCATAATGGCATAATGAGGCCATGACTGACCACGAACGGATCACCAAGAAATCCTATGAAACATCGGCTATTTTTGTAATCATAATCGGGATCGAAAAGGCATTCTCCTCAGGCACTGGCGGCTGGTGAAACAATATAGGGATGGGCGTCATATCTATAATGGTTGCGTCTACACCCAGTTCTTTCCGTGAAAATTTAAGCCATCTGGCGAGAGCAGCCGAACTCGCCAGCCAGAGAAAGCATATGCGCTATTCCCCTCATGCAGCTTATTGAAAATATGTTATACGCCTGAGAATACTTAGCCAAACATAACCGCTTCAAACCAATGGTCGGATTGCAAGGACGATAAGCAGGGCAACTTCACCCTCATCCACGAATGCGCCTGCCTGTTTTGGCTCTCCACAGAGGAAGGTATTAACGCCCAGATTGACATTTTTCTGAATAAATTCGCAACGTAGGCGTTCAGCCAGCCTCTCACAATTCAGTCACGAAAACGCATCTGTAATATGTCTTTTTCAATACAATAAAAGTTGTACGATCGTTATTGTAACGCAACACAAAAGGGGGAGAGAGATAACTTTAGTAGATATAGCTGGTCAGAGCACCCTTAGGCCTTACAGGACGCTCCGCTTTGTAGAGCCGCAACAAAAAGCCCCTCAGTTATCTTGTAAGCGCAAGGGCGTGACGGATGGGGGCAAGATATCCTATTATATCTTGCAGAAGCGGACGGTGCGTACTGCCACGTAGTGGACGCAAAAGATAACGCAAGGATGGTCATGGAAAATCAGGTTCATTCGATCTGGTCGCAACTGAATGGATTGCTGCCGGTTGTGCTGGGATATGTCAGTCAGTTTGCGCTGGCGCTGGTTGTTCTTTTTGTGGGCTGGAAACTTGTCAACGCGGTAACGCGGGCAATGGGCCGCATGATGGAGGCCAGCCATATAGAACCAACATTGCGCGGGTTTCTGCTGAGTGTTGTCGGCCTGTTTCTGAAAGCACTGTTGCTGATCAGTGTGGCCTCTATGGTCGGGATTGCGACAACATCCTTTGTTGCTGTTCTGGGTGCTGCCGGTCTGGCGGTTGGCATGGCGTTGCAAGGTAGCCTTGCCAACTTTGCGGGCGGTGTGCTGATCCTGCTGTTCCGCCCCTTCAAGGTAGGAGATTCCATTACAGCCGGTGGAAGCTCTGGCACCGTGACCTCAATCGAGATGTTCCGCACCGTGCTGCGTGATGCCAATAATGAGATCATTTATGTTCCCAACGGGACATTATCAAACAACATTGTGATCAACAGTTCAGAGTCAGACAGACTTCTGGGTTCTGTCAGCCTGCTGATTGATTATAACGATGATCTGGACAAGGCACGGAGCCTGCTGCTTGGTCTTACTGAAAATGACCCGCACGTGTTGAAAGACCCCGGCCCTTCTGTTTCCTTTTTGCCAAAGCCTGCAAACATTCAGGTAACGCTGGGGTTCTGGTGTGTGCCTGGTGATGTTGCGGGACTGGTTGCAAAATATTCCGAATCATCAATCAAGGTCTTACAGGGCGAAGGGTATCGCCTTGGGGTAACCGCACGCACGGCGGCGTGATCCAACACGGTTGCAGGGCATCCCCCTGAAACCTGACACTGTCTCTTAAATTGTATCTAAAATAATCTTTAAATCTTGGTTGTTTTAAAAGCGGTCCTTTTGGTAGTACTCCGGCAAACATGCGGCTGGGCTACCGAGAGGGTCGTTTCTTTTTTTTCGGGCTGATATTGGCTTTCAGGAAGACACTCCCTTCCCTTAGTCAAACTATAATATGAAACTTGCTTTGCAAAAGCGCCTGCGTCTGAAAGACTGTAAGGAAAATGTCCCGGCGTCACGCCATGACAGTTTTAAAATATTCACAAATTGGAATGTTTTGTTTTATCACTATGCGCTCTGTGCTTCAGTAAGGAAATATGCGTGGAAAAGACGATCAATGCAGAGGCACGAGGGCAAAGTTCCGCCGGTCTGGCTTTGCTTTCTCTGGCATGTGGTGCCTTTGCCATCGGTGTGACGGAATTTACACCCATGGGGCTTCTCCCCGTTCTGGCGGAAGGGGTGCATGTCAGTGTGCCCAAAGCGGGAAGTCTGGTCAGCGCTTATGCGTTTGGGGTTATGGGCGGGGCACCTGTCATCACGCTCTTTCTGGCGCGCTACCCACGGAAGTATGCGCTGATCGGGTTGATGATACTTTATGCCATAGGCAACCTGACATCCGCCATGAGCACAACTTATGGCCAGCTTCTGTTGGCGCGTGTGCTGACCAGTCTGGCGCATGGTGCCTTTTTTGGGCTTGGCGCTGTTGAAGCCGCCAGTCTTGTAGCACCCAACCGGCAGGCCAGTGCCGTGGCCAGCATGTTCATGGGCCTGACAGTGGCCAATATTTTTGGGGTGCCCGCAGCCACCTGGTTGGGGGATACGCTGGGCTGGCGTTCTGCTTTTGCCGCCATTTCTTCCCTTGGGCTGATTGCCGCCGTGGCGTTGGTGGCGGTTCTTCCTTTGGCGGAAGCCGGGCCTCGGCCAGATGTTCGCGCTGAACTGAAAGCCATTTTGCGGCCCAACACCCTGATGGCGCTGGGTGTTACAGTTGTCGGCGCCGGGGCCATGTTTGAGCTTTACACCTATATTGTGCCCATGATGGAGCACATTACCAAAGCCAGCCATGCGTTAACCACGGCGGCCCTTATGCTGATTGGTGTTGGCTTCAGTATTGGCAATAGTCTTGGCGGGCGCGCAGCAGACCGATCTCTGGTAGGCACATTGTTAACCGTTTTCCCACTACTGGGGATTATCATGCTGGTTTTCCCGTTTGCGGCACAAACACCCGCAGGCGCCTTGATTGGCGTGTTCTTGTGGGGCATTGCGAGTTTCTCTTTAACCCCGGCCTTGCAGATCCGCACCATGACAGCAGCCCATGATGCGCCGGCACTGGCCTCTGCCGTGAATATTGGTGCATTTAATCTGGGCAATGCCTTGGGGGCAGCACTAGGCGGAACCGTACTGTCACTTGGGTATGGATACCCCATGGTTTCCGTTGCCGGGCTTGGGCTGGGGCTGCTTGGTGCCCTTATGGTGCTGATGTCACGCAAAGGACGGCTGGCCCCCTGAGGGCTTTTTGGAGGAAAAGACGCTTCTCCCTTACAGATCACCCTTCACACAAAAGAAGGCCGCGTTCCTCAAAAAGGGGCCTTCTTTTCATTGATTTACCGATACGCAAAAATTTATCGACACGCGGCAACATATTTCTTCTAACGCCGGAGCAGACTGCCTGTGTTAGCAGAAGCGGGCGATCCGTCGGCCCTGACATTTTCATTGGTCCGGGTAGGAAGACAAAATACCCCTGCGACCCGCAGCAAGAACGCTGTCTGCTGACACATCGACCCAGAGGCGTGCGGTCGGTTCCGGGACAGTTACCAGCCAGTCACCAACAAGGCGGTAGCCCAGACTGTATCCATACCAGTACGGACGCAACCCGCCGCCGCCAAAGAACCATCCTTTATGATCATAGGGCGATGCAACCAGATCAGCATCCTCAGGGCGCTGCTTGCGGAGTGTTGCATCATCGACCGCACAGCCCCAAGGTTCTGGCGGTGTGCCGAACAGGTGTGACACAAAGCGCCCGGCCAGCGCTTCGCCCAATGTGCGGCCATAACCGACCGCCCCCATACGCAGACAATGATGCACTTCATGGATAACCTGACGGCGCAACGTGCCATCATGCAGGCATCGTTCGAAATTTCTGTTGTCTGGATCAAGTGTTAGAGAAAACAGGTTCTTACGGTAGGCACGCCCCGCCATGCCGATCTGAGGGATCACGACGTTCGGAAGCCGCTGTATCAGCACATCCAACGAAGGTGGCGGCAGAAGCTGAGATAATGCTGTTCGCGCGCCCTCTACCTCGGTTGCAATCTTTTCCCGCCACGGCGCAAGATCACCGCTCGCCTCCAGCCAGTGAAGGTGCCACGTCATGTCACGCTCCTTGTCTTGAAGAAGGCTTTGAAACGGGAAGAGAGCACTCTCATGATTCTGCCCCCTGCTTGGCACGGGCTAGAAACGAGATCGCCTCTTCAAAAATCAGGGAAACGGGCGGCCCATTCTGGGCATGGGTCTTTGATGCCTCATAATCCGCTTTTATGCCGTCCAGAAGATCATTGATCAGACCGGACTCTCTTCTTTCCAGTCTCTGCAAAAGGCAAAGCATGATGTAGGAATATGCTTGAGCCTTTATCGTCGCCTTTGAAACATCTTCGGGCATGTCCCATCCTTGCAAAAGGGAACGTCATGCCGAATAGTCCGGGATATCTGGGCCTCAAAGCAAGACAATTTTTGAGTGTTCGCGCGTTGTGGATTTTTGGCCGCTTTCCGGCGTTCAATACCACGGTTTGCTGCGTATCTCTTTATATATGTAAGCAAGCCTGAAAAGCCGGACTATTGAAGCACAGAAGAAGAGGATCAATCCGAAACTCTTCTGCTGTGTGAAGCAAATATTGCACGAAATGCCCCGAAATGGATGTATCGGGGCATTTGGCCCAATGACGCGCTTCGGCCTGTTTGCGTTTGGCCGTGCGCCTTACGCTTTGACCTGATTGAAGAGCCAGTCTCGTGCGGCGTTGATGTAGAAGAACTTTCGGGCAGACCCCATATGGTCCACGCCATCAAAGGTCAGGAAGGTAATGTTGCCGCCTTTACCCAGATAACCGTTGACCTGATCTGTCAATTTCTGCTGCTTATCAACCGGGAAGATAAGAGCAGGATCAAGCTGTTCGGCAGGGCGCGTGACTTTTGCCCCTGCCTGCTCCCAGACCGGTACGCATTTTTCATTCCATGGGGTCGCTTTGTTATCTTCCGAGCCAGTGATGATCAGAAGTTTCTGATCAGCCAGCGCCACAACATCGGATGGTCGCTGCTGGCCCGCGATGATAAGCCCTGCGGCAAATGTTCCCGGATGTTTGGCCATCAACCACAGGGAGGTCATGGCCCCCATGGACCAGCCCGTGCAATAAACTCTTTTGGGGTCGATCTTGAGAACTTTGTCCCGGCGATCATCCAGATTGGGGTTTCCGTAATTCCACGTGTTCTGCAAAAAGGATTGAACAAGCTTGTAGGTGTTTTCAATATCGGGTGTGTGTTCCCAGTAATCGTTCATTGTCGTGCGTTCGTAGCGCGGCGTGATAACCACGCATTCATGCCGGTCCTGCTCTTCAGGCAGGCTCCAGATACTGGCAATGCACTGTTCTGTCAGCGTCTGGGCACAGGTGCCGTCATAGCTGGTGCCGGAATGGGTGACCGCCAGAACAAGCGGATAAGCCTTGTTTTCACCACCCTTTTCAAGAAATGATTTTGGCAGGTAGATACTGTATTCAAGCCATGCGGAACGGGTATCATCCCACCACCAATGGCTTTGCTCCCACGCATCTACCCCACGGATAACCACGCTGTTGCCACGGTGCCCCGCGTTGCTCCAGACCGTTTTGCTGGCAGCATAGACCGCACCGCTTGCTGTCCGCACATTTTTGGTCTGTGTCAGCGTGACTTTATCACTATCCGTTGTGGGCAGGCTGAGATCAGGGTCATGATGGAATTCGGCAATAACGTAGCGACCAGCCACACTTTTCCCATCCGGGCGAAGAGCAGGCTCGGCGTTGGTATAAAGCGCCTGAACAGCGCGCGGTTGGGCGGCTGCTGTTGTGGCGTTCTTGTCGGGTTCCTGCGGCATACCAGCAAAAAAGCCCTTGGCGGCCGGGAACACAGCCGCTGCATATGTATCCGGGGCGAGGCTGGCTGGGTCTATCGCGGCATCATACTCTACGGCAATGCCGTAAACTTTCTGACCACCACCCGTCACTTCGCAAAGGGCAAGGATACCCTGAAGGCCCGGAACACGCTTTTTGTGTCCGCCTGGTCCATCATCAGGCATGGGAGAGGACGCTGCCATAAAACCCTGACCGCCGCTGGCTGCGCGGACCTCCGGGCTTGCGAGACCAATGGCGGAAAAGGTGCCAGCCAGAACGGCACCGCCTGCTACAAAGTCTCGTCTGGATAGATTCGTCAAAGTTTCGCCTTCCGTTCAAGATGGAGGAAATTCCAAAAATTCAAGGTGCGTTCTCCGTGGAGCCGCGTTTCACCAGAAAGCGCTAACAGCCAGAGAACCAACACCAGAACCGCCACACAGACGCCCCCCTACTGTGCCGCAGGGATACCCGGATGGAGGGCATCTTTCGTTCATCTTCCAATGCCCTCTTTTGACGTTTTGCAGCATGCATCCAAAACCCGCTGCCGCTTCCTTTCCTTTTCTCGTGAGAAAAAGAGGGGTGCGAACCTGATGGCGGTCATCCTGACACCCCCGCGCATTGGGTCTGCTTCTGGCGCGTCCATAAGCCCATGAGGGAGACGGCGAAACCGAGCACGCGGCGACGCATCGGGGCGCGCCCTTGCGCTGGCGAAACCTGAAAGCCTGCACGGGAACCAATGTACCTTTCGGCTTCATTTTGCTTTTCCGGCCCGCGCCTTGCGCACCATCAGCCCGACAATCATCAGAAACGCCAGAAACATGAAGCTGCTGCTCACGCTCAGGCTGGCGCTGATTGAGCCTTTATACGCCTCCCTTACTTCTTCATGCATGGCAGGCGAGAGTGTTTGAAGGGCGACCATGCCTTTTTCCAGAAATGCAGAGACATCAATCTTTTCCGGCAGAGCATACAGGCGGTGCTGCAATGTGAGCGCCATCACCCCACCGGAGAGCGCCACGCCCAGCGATCCCCCCAAAGACCGGATGAAGGACATCATGGCGGTGGCAATGCCCAGCATGTTGCCGGGCACCGCGTTCTGAATGATGACGGTTGCATTGGGCATGCCGATACCCATCCCCACGCCGAGGCACCCCAGACTGAACAGAAACAGGAGAGGCGGCGCGCCGTGGTGAGCGCACAATGCAATGAGGGTCAGGGCCGTGAATTCAATGCCCACCCCGATGACAAGCAGAAGTTCGTAACGCTGCGTTCTGGATGAAACGTATCCGCCCAGAATTGAACTGATCATCATTGTGCCCACCTGCGGCAACATCATGAGGCCGGAGGTGGTGGGAGATTCCCCCAGAACGAGTTGATAATACAATGGCAGGAAAATCATTGATCCCATCATGGCGAAGGATGGAGATGTTGCTTATATATCTACTACTTTCGCAGTTTTCTGCCATTTTATCTCTCGTGATCTGGACAGAAATAGCCAGAACAAGACAGGAACATTATTCCCGATTTGGGCACAGGCTGGGCAAGTTATTTAGCCTTCTGGCACGCCCTAACCTGATCCCGCAAAACCACGTCCTGCCGGGCAATCTCAGGCAGAGCGACGAGTCCGGGATTCGCCCGTATCTCTGCCGCAGCCTGCTTCTGGAAGTCTGCCGTCCATGGGGTGATCTGGGGGCAGATCGGCTTTATCGTGGGCGTGGAGCAGGCGCAAAGAAAGCAGGAAAAGAAAGGCCCGCATAAGACTATGGCACTCCGTTTCATCCCGTCCCCGCATCAAGCCGGTCAAGTAACTGCTCTTTGCTCTGCGGCCCCTCGGCCTGCGCCTTGGCCATGTTGGCCTGAACGCCAGCGACGATCTCGGCATCATTGGCTGCTGTCTGGCTCGTTTCCACGCTCTGAGCGTTTCGACCAGCGCGGGTTGCGTACCAGATCAGCCAGACAAGACAGAGGGTGACGACCAGCGCCACCCCTGCCACGACGTACGCGCCGGTGGTCATGCGCCGCCGGTGGATGCGCTGGCGTTTACGGCCTTGGTCTTTGCGGCCTGTACGGTGGTATTCACGCCGGAAAGGATCTGTGTGAGGCCATCAACAACGCCAGAGACGTTGAACTCTGTGTTACGCTCAAGCAGGCTGAGGCCAACAGTAACAAGGGAGCCAATGTCTGTGATATTGGACTCCACACTTGCAGAAATTGTCTTGCCAGATACCGTCTTGAAGACGGTTTCGCCTGCGGTGATAAGTGCCTGTGTATTCATGACGGGTTCCAGTCAATTCTTGGGTGAGGTTTTCGCGGCGGCATCATCGGCATTGGCCGCGTGCTTGCCGTTCAAGCCCAGCTTGTTGATGGCCTCATAGAGCGGGAGCCATTTGCTACCGTCTTTGGGACGGGGCCAGAAATACGCGGCCAGCGCACAGGTGCTGACCACGAATGAGCCAATTACGCTTGCCGCAGCGGCCCACTGAGCCGGGAGCATAGGCAGAACGTAATTGAATACGGATGTAAGGACTGTCGTAGGGTCCACCCTATGCCTCCATAGCTTCGCGGAAATACGGGACGGCGGCTTCCGCCACGCCTGCCCCGGCTTCCGTGTTGTAGTTGCGCTTCCAGTAACCGGCCCAACCAGCAGCGTCATTTGCTTTGGGAAGCGGTTCGGGAGATCGGAAGAGATGCACCCGGCACATGGCCGCCGCGTAGATCGGGCGCGATGCCATCAGCGCGGCATCAGGCTTGACGCCATTCAGGATGCGATACAGTGGTGCGGACAGTTCAGCGCGATAGCGGATGAAGTTTCGCCAAAGGTCATCATGCGTGGCTGTCTCCATCTGCCAGAGGCCAAGGGCAGGACCACCACCAACCTGCTGAAGATAGCGATATCCGCTCTCTTTATTGCCGATACCAAGCACGCCCTGCTGGGCAGAGAGCGTATTCAGTTTTGCCGGGAGTGCTGCCAGCGCTGGCTTGACCCAGAAGGCGCGCACATGCGGGAGGTAGAGGCCGCTCATTGACTGAGCCAGTGCAGGAGTGCGCCAGCGATACCGCCACCAATACCGCTTCCGCCCGCAATAAATGCGGCCTTGATGCTGCCCTGCTTCTGCACAGTGGCAAGTATCTGGTTCAGCGTTGTCTGCTGGGCCGTCTGGTGGGTTCGTATCTCCACAACATCAGCCTCCACTCTGCGCACGTCACCCGTTAGGGCGTTCATGCGTTCGGAAAACTCTGGCCGCGTGATGAAATCGGCATGTGACGAAACGGCTACATCACCCATGGACGTACCTGTGTCTGATTTTTGGGGATTGCCGCCTTAGCTGCCAGAAGCGCGAGAAAGCGAGTTACGGTAATATGGTACCGTAACTCAGCATGGAGCGCAACCTTCTCTTATGAAGAGGGTGTATTTTCAGATGCGGGTGTGTAGTCAATAATTTTCCCGGCTTGAACAGCTTTGCCCGCACAGGCACGGAACGAGACGTTATTCCAATCTTCAGCCGAAATAGCCACCATGCTGGATGCGGGCGGCACATTCGCAGTGGAAGAAAGTCCCCACGTATCGTACCATCCCAATATGGGGTGTGGCTCAGGAGAAGACGTATCGTAACTTGCGTAGAAACGCTTGGGGTATTCTGTTTTTACGTCCGCCATTATCTCGGCCCTTTTGCCACAATGGAAACTTGGCGCGGAACATGCCCGGAGCCGATATAGACATTGCATCCCGCCGCCGTCCAGCTTGCCTGCCGCGCACAACAGGGCCATGCATCCGTTGTTTCCCCATTCCCGCTGTCAGATACGATCACAGAGACCGGAACGCCCGCAAAAGCCTCAGGGAAAGGAACATACTGACCCTGGCTGGTGATCTGGACGTTGAAACTGACTTCTCTCTGATTGTAAGGGAGATTGGTCACGCGCACGTCTGATGTTGAAAAATCAGAATTGTAAGTAGACAGGTCAACTTTTGCGGAGAGGCCGTTGTTTAGCGCTGTAGTGGTCGCATAGTCTCCCGCGTTCTGCTTGGTTGCGAGACCGTTTGTAAGCGCTGTATTGGTCGCATAATCGCCCGCCGGTTGGTAGTTACCAGCAGGCTGATAATTTCCGGCAGGTTGATAATTCCCTTTCGGCTGGAAGGTATTATTCGCCCATACGCGGTCAGCAAACTGTGTGGAACCAGACCAGAACGTTCCGTCATTTCTGAACGAGAAATATCCATTCGCTCCACTATATCCGTCAACCTCGATTGCCAGATCAACGTAGCTGTTGGTTAGCTCATGCTGACGTAACGAGACCTTGTTCCCGTTCTGACCAGACAGAAGAAGGCCAAAAGAACTGTAATTCCCCGTTGTCGACCAGCTTGTCAGGCCACTTATCGTCGTATCACTCGTCAGGGTACCGCCAGTAAGAGGCAGATACTTTTTCAACTGCCCCACGGATGCCGCATCTGTATCGGTCGTTCCGTCCGCCAGATTGATGATCCGGTTTGACGCCATGTTCCAGTTGGCTGTAACCGGCGTAGCGCCATTGCGCAGCAGAACCTGATTGAGCGCTGCCTGCACATCCTCAAACGGCGTGTTGTGCTGTTCCGTGCGAATGGTGGTGGCGGGCTTGGCCTGATAGATCGTGGGAAGCGTGTAATTCCCGTTGCTGTCGTATGGCATTATCTATGCCCCTGAATATTGGACTGTGTTATGGCGGCTGTCAGAAGAGCCTGCGTTAAGGCATCTTGTTGGATTTTCCGCTTCTGAATTCCCGGATTTCTCATAAGCGCATCTGTGATAGGATCAATTTTCGAAACTGGAACAGATTGGGGTGTGGGCTCATTAGGTTGCGGATTGGGATCACGCCCGTCTGCGCTCCGTGGAATGAAGGATGTATCATTTCCAGCAAGGATACGAGCCATCTCGTAATTCACTGCATCAGCCCTACGCCGCATGGTTCTGCCTGCGGCTGCATTCACCAGCGCTGCGGCTATCCGTGCAACACCAGATGGTAGGTTGTTCGGTATCTCAACCTCTGGTGAGGCAATGAGCTTTTTCCCCTCTATCCTGCGGGCTGTCTTGCTATTTCCAGACACCTCATCGCGGGTTTCTCCAAACTGCCTTTCTGCTTTCAGCCCAGAAATCAAGGCGTCTGCCAGTGATTTCCCGCGCGCCTTGTCTGGCCCTGTAAATTCAAGAGCCGCAGCTTTCTGTCTTGCGAACTCTTCCGCTTTTGCCTGACGATCAGCTTCTGCATCTGCGATGCGTTTGGAAATTAGCTGTTTCCCCTCCTCACTGTCGGGGCTAACCAATTCTCCATCTTTGTTGAGGAGTGGGTTATCTGGGCCATGCACACTATCTGGCGTTATGGGCTCTTCTTCGGTACTGGCAATGGTATAGCCTAGACGGCTCCGCATATCGTCTTGCATCGCGCCCAAAGCAGATTCCTGGTTGGATGCGGGCTTTACGTAAGAAAGCAGAGTGGACAGTTTCTGGATATTTTCAAAGTCCGGGTTGTCGTTCCCTATGCCGAATAAAGTATAGGCGCGCTGTCTATTGTTGCGGGCTGCGCCAAAGATATTGGATACTCTCTGGCGTGCGCCCAATAGATAAGCCTGCCTCTCGGCTTGATTGTCATATCCTGCAAGCTGTCGTTCCATCATCTCATTAGTGAGGTGATTTACGCCTGTCGAATTATCAAACGCGCCGAACCCAGCATCGTAGGCGTCACGAACGCGGCTTGATCCTGAGTAAATACTACGTGCCTGCTGATAATCTGGAGACATTGCGTCCATTTGAGCAAGCAGCCGCTGGCGGACGCCCGCGATGCTGCTGGATAGCTCGTTATCCTTAAACCCGGCTCCGGACTTAATATCCCCGATATTGTCCTGCATTGCGCGCTGGATATAATGCAGATCCTCTATCGTCATTTTGCTGACATCAGGTGCCATAACTGGGCCGTGCATACTCATTCCGCCGGTTGGCGAATAAAGAGAGCGCCCTTCGTTGCCAGCCAAGGTGTTAGCCCTTGATAGCGCAGACCTGAACGCGGGCGTTTCCATAATCGCCTGTAATTCATCGCTATCCTGCACGGGGGTAGGCCGAGAGGACGCATAAAGCGGGCTTGCCGCAGCTTTTTTTTCTGCACCAAGTGCTGAGAGAAGTGCATCTCCGTCACCTCTTGGCCCTATTGTCTGGGCAATGAGATCAGACACCCTCTTGCCAGATTGCACTTCTCGCTTATCTGTCACGTTGCGCAGGAATGTTTGCCCGCGCCCTGATTGCGTGCCTATTGCCCCCGCCGCCTGTGCAAGTGCCGGGTCAACATCCATCAAGGTGGCATTTTTTCCATATTCCTTCAGCCGCGCCGCCAGTTCCTGATTGGTCAACGTTGCTGCTTCTGCCACCTTTTGGGCTGCTACATCCCGCGCATTGAAAAGACGATCTGTTTTGTTTTCACCCGCGCTTTTGTCAAAAGTTCTGACCGCAGCCGATAACGTCTCTGCCGTAGCCGAAGCCGCTTCGCCTGCGGCCCCCGTCATTGCGCCGGCCATTGCGCCGGTTAAAGGGTCCGCGCCCTCAAGCCCGGCACTTGCTGCACCGCCTGCCGCACCAAGGCCGACGCCGGCCAAATGCCTTCCGATCATCCCAAGAAGATCAGACCGACCAATGTGCGATACAGCAGCCCCGCCAGCGCCCATTCCTGCGCCGATAAGTGCTCCATGGGCCGCATTCCCGCCACGTGTATAGGCATCAAGGCCACCAAGGGCGGAGTTCTCAGCCGCACCAAATGCCGCCCGCGCCAGCAACCCATAGCCGGGGCCAAGACCCGGAACCGCTGCGCCGCCGCCAATCCCTCCCACAACCTGCGCGCCCGTGTTCAGGACCGGATGCTGCTGTGCGAACTGTTGGTCAGCCCCATTCTGAACGGCGAGCGCCTGATGGTAACGATCCCCAAAACTGCCATGAAGCTGTTGGTCAGGTGAGAAAAGCCCATTCAGCCCGTAGGACAATACCACGTCCGTGGCTGCATCCGCCTTGTTTAGCAGGCCACCAATGACCGGCACGCCAGTTGCTGCCGCCCTGCCTATTCCTTCCGCTATGGAGGGGGTTGCACCGGATTGCGTGCTGCCTCGGGCGGCATCACCGAGATTGTGCTTCTGCCTGATGCCAGCAATGACCTGCAACTGCTGGTCGTGCGGCAGGTCCCCGAAGCTGTCAGGGACGCTGAAATCCTGTCCGTCAATCGTGAGAACGCCCATATCAGCCTCCCTTTCGGTAGGATACGCCGGGCGCAATAGGCTTGGCCGCGTTAATCATATCTGAAACGGACGGAGCTGCTTGGTTTGGCTGAGGGTTTGCCTCAGAAAAATTCTTATTAAACAGCGATTGGCCCGCCTCATTACCATTTACGATCTGGTAAAGGGTTTTTACATAGTCTCGTGCATTCTTCTCATAAACGTCAGGAGACGAATTTGGGTCTAGTGTCCCAAATTTCCGCGCTAATAGAGCCTCTTCTTTCTCCGTAACGTTACCAAGCGCCCCTCCCGTTGGGCTCTGATCACGCATCTGTTGCAGGGATGACAGAGAACCAATCGCCCCGAGTGTGGAGTTCAATCTGCGCAACTGTGCCGCGCTGCTTTCTGGACTATATGCCAGAGGAATACTTAGCGCCCCGGCTGACAAGCGAGGGTTGCTTTTAAGGAGACCGAACAAGTCAGAAGCGGTGCGCGTCAGCACATCGTTTGTTGTCGCGTTACCATCGGACTTATTCTTTTTTGCTTGGTCGACCGGCCCCCCCGGTACCGGCTGCAACGTTGTCTGCCCATCCGGGCCGGGCTGATAGTAATACCCGGCGGGCGCATTGGGCAGAACATTTACCCCGCCTCCGCCAATGGCCGACACTTTCCCCGTTGCATCTATTTGGTAGTTTCCTCCAGCGGGAAGACCTAGCGTCTGTTTTTCCTGCGAAGAAAGAAGCCTATATTCAGGCCCCTGCTTTGCAGGTGCATTCATACGCTGCTGAAGGGCCTGTGTTTCCATGTCATAGTAACGGCGACGCGCCACGTTTTCCGGGTCTGCCTGCTCCATCTGGTACCGCTGCTGGACCTGCTGAAGCTGCAACTGATTGTTCAGCATAGCCGATGCGATCCCCTTGGTCTGGGAATTGGCACGCGGGTCCGAAAGAACACTGACAAGCGCCTGCATAGATGGGCCGGACTGCATCTGGGGTGCGGTCTGATTAGGCATTTGTGCTGTTACGGGCGCAGAATACTGCGGATTTTGGGCGGCGGGTTGGGTCGGCACGGAACCGCCCATTTTTTGCGCCGCCCAATCCTGCACCTGCCCGGCAGTCATACCGCGCAGAAACGGGTTGGCCGCAATCTGCTGCGGGCTCATGACCTGCGCAACCGGTGTGTTGGGGCTGGCCTGTATCAGATTGGCCGCTGTCGGCGCGCCAGCAAAATGCGCCAGATACGCCTGCCCTTCTGTTGGGTTCTGCACGCCTTTTGCCAGCAGATACGCGATGTTGTCCGTTGCAAGCTGCTTTGCCGCTACTTGTGACTGCTGAGGATCAGTGCGCCCGTCTGCTGTCAGCCCAAGATCAGGGTGCTGATTCATTAGCGCCGTCCAGGTGGGGCTTGTGAACTGATATGCGCCTGTTGCGCTGCTGTTCGGGTTTGTAGCCCCGGAATATCCGCCACTTTCTGCCTGCCGCATATGATCAAGAAGGTTCTGCGTTATGAGTGCAGTAGCTCCTTCTTTCGCAACAGGGCTTGCGCTGCCTGTGGTTGGATTGATGAGCGCCTGCGCTAGAGCATTTGGTGTGCTGCTCTGTTGCGGCATACCACCGGGAGCGGACGCCTGAGGGGGCGCTGCATATTGCGCCTGCTGGTTGCCGCCCATCAGCAGCTTGGCAAGCGTATCCTGATTGTAGTCGTCATTCTGTCGCTCGCCTTCTCTTGCCCCACGCTCATGGAACTTGCCAGATAGGGCATAGAGCATGTTTCCAAGCGCGCCAGCCCATGACGTAGCCGGGGTATTGTCTGCCCTCTGCAATAATGCATTTGCGGTCTGATATTGACGCTCAATATCGTCCTGTGAAAGAGGCTGCCCGCCCTGTCCCCAATAAAATACTGCCATTGTATCCTCAGAGGAAGCTCAGAAGGCCGGTTCCAAGACTACTTATCCCGGAAAGCGTGTTCTGATATTGCTGATACTTGTTTTGGTATTGCTGGTTCACCAGACTGCTATAATCCGTTCCAGCGACTTGAGTAGAGGGCGTGCTGCTAGTCGTTCCTGCCGCATTCTGCACCTGAGAGCCGGACAGAAGCGCGGAAAGCTCATTAAGCGGCTGGTCACGCTGCGTGTAGTAATTCTGCAACCACTGGCTGTTCGCGCTGTTGTTGAAGTTGGCACTGTTCAGAAGGGCACTATTGCCGAACTGCGCGGAATTGAGCGCCGCATTGTTCTGGCTATTGAGCTGGTTCAGCAGCGCGGAATTACCAAACTGCGCCTGATTTAGCGCCGAATTGTTTGTGAAGTTTGCCTGATTGAGCAACGCGCTATCCGTATAGGCCGCCTGCTGCTGCTGCTGGTTGAATAGCTGGTTCTGCACAGACTGCGCCGTCTGCGTGGCCTGATTGGCGGCCCGTGTGTAGTTATCCCCAATCGTCTGCTCATTGGCGCTGTAGGCCGCACTACCAGCGCGCACACCCGACGCCAGTTCCTGCGCACGCGTGGCCTCTGCATTGCGGTCGAGCGTCGGCGTGTATTGGTCCATGACGGCATTTTTGGCGTCATTGTACGCCTGCGACACATCCCCCCCGAAGGACGTGTTGTAATCAGAACCAAGGCTGGTTGTGTAGCCGTTGCCAATATTGGACGTGTAGCCACTGCCCAGATTGGTGCTGTAATCATTCCCGAGCGTGCTGGTGTATCCGCTTCCCAGACTTGTCTGTAAGGCAGGCGCACCAGACGTATCGACCGGCTGCGATAGCTGGCTCAGACCTGTTGACGACAGGTTGTTCGCAGTTGACGCGATATTGGTTGCCGCCTGCTGGGACTGATCCAGCGTGGACTGCTGCTGCGGATTGAGCGTTGTGGTCTGAGTGAACTGCGGGACAGAATACGTCTTCCCGTCAGCGCCAGTGTAAGTGCTGGTGCCTGTCTGGTTATAACTTATGTTCCCGTACGGCGTGTCCTGATTCACCATGTTCAGCAACTGCTGCGTGGTTGCTGTGTTCTGGTTATATTCAGACTGCGTTTGCGCCGTCTGAGTGGCGCTTGGTACCTTCGGGCTGGAAACCATGTGCGTGAAACCGGTATTCGCTGCGCAGAACGCCCATAAGGATTGCATCTCTGCCGGGGCCGAAGTGGTTACGGATCACGCCTTCGCGCTTCCCACCAAGTCGCTCAACCAGCCTGACAACGTTCTGCTTTTCGGTGATGGCGGTAAACCGTTCGACCTCTAGTTGCCTGAAAAGATACCACCCGAACTCCCGCAGCAATCCACGGGAGAATTTGTTCCCGGCAATCGTAACATGAATGTCGAATCCTGTGTAGATATTAAACAGGATTGCGCATTCTATTTTTCCATGCCGCTCCGAAGCGATACAGGTATATGGCGGGAAAAACTGAACCCCCAGCCGTTCAGACAGGAACGCCGTGATACGCGGGTAATCATCCACGGATGTCAGAATGCGGAACATGCGGGGATGATAGTACGCACGTGGTTGCGTGTACAGGGTTTGGTTGAACTCGTATACGTGTGGGAGGCTCACTTCCTATTTTGGAGGTGCCTATGCTGTTTCCGGATTCAGAATTTCTGAAAAGTGCCGATTATGACCCAGAGACGAAAACATTGATCATAAAGATGAGAAGCGGTCCACGTTACCGTTACAACAGAGAGTGTCCGATCTTCTGTGTATGAATGATCTGGTCCATGCTTCACCGAAAGGAAGCATGAATGACCATCTCCATTGAACTCATCGACGAATTACTGACGGGCGTAGAGCGGCCTGAAGACCTG
>Ga0214929_100033_pt1 | contig 142873 bp, 126 predicted proteins | sample Stichaenrichm17X_FD_168613 | JGI IMG/M metagenome (GOLD analysis project Ga0214929, IMG submission 168613) | Xylose enriched microbial communities from anaerobic bioreactor in Madison, Wisconsin, United States - 17X | ecosystem: Engineered > Bioreactor > Anaerobic > Unclassified | place: USA... | reverse complement strand
CTGAATGCATGGCCTGTTTCTATTATTGCTATTTTACCACGTTTGTATTGCGACAGGTGAAAAATGACTGACTGCTATAAAAAAACAAAGCCTAGAGCGTTTCCCTCTAGACTTTGTCGACAGTCTGTGACACGCTCCTCAAAGCGGGAGCGTGTCTTTTTTTACGCAAACTTTAAAACCTTTTCATCTAAATTGCGCTGAGGTCATTGACGCCATAAGGCCATTTTGCTAGAATATTTATATCAACAAGTGTATGCTTAATCAATCAATTTTACTGATAGACAAGGAGAGAAATATTATGGAACATATTCAATTTGATGCCAGCCGCATAAAGGATTTTGTCCGCGATCACGAATTGGAACAGATCAAAGCGCAGGCTGAAACGGCTCGCAAAACTTTAATTGAAGGCACCGGAGCTGGCAACGACTTCCTCGGCTGGATCGATCTGCCGGTAGATTACGATAAAGAAGAATACACCCGCATCAAAGCGGCGGCTGAAAAAATCCGCAAGGATTCCGACGTGCTGGTCGTCATTGGGATCGGGGGGTCCTATCTCGGCGCCAGAGCAGCTATCGAATTTTTGAAACCGAATTTCTACAATCAGCAGTCCCGCGACCTCGTTGACGCGCCGGAAATTTACTTCGCCGGCAACAGCATCAGCGGTGCGTACCTCAACGATTTGATCGCGTTAATTGGCGACCGCGATTTCTCGGTCAATATCATCTCCAAGTCCGGGACGACCACGGAACCGTCCATCGCCTTCCGCGTCTTCAAGGCGAAGCTGGAAGCCAAATACGGCAAGGAAGAAGCTGCGAAGCGCATCTACGCGACGACGGACAAGGCCCGCGGCGCGCTGAAAACCGAAGCCAATGAAGAAGGCTACGAAAGCTTTGTCATTCCTGACAATATCGGCGGCCGCTTCTCTGTGCTCACCGCGGTTGGCCTGCTGCCGATCGCCGTATCCGGCGCAGATCTCGACGCGCTGATGGCCGGCGCTGCGGAAATGCGCGACATGGTCAAGACGACGCCTTTTGAAGACAACCCGGCGATGCAGTACGCCGCGATGCGCAACATCTTCAGAAACAAGGGCAGAATGATCGAATTGCTCGCAAACTACGAACCGGCGCTGCACAACATTTCCGAATGGTGGAAACAGCTGTACGGCGAATCCGAAGGCAAGGACGGCAAGGGCCTTTACCCGGCGTCCTACGACCTGTCAACCGACCTGCACTCCCTCGGACAATTTGTCCAGGACGGCAGCAACATCATCTTCGAAACCGTGCTCAACGTCGAAAAACCGATGTCTGACGTGACGATTCAGGCAGATCCGGAAAATCTGGACGGCTTGAACTTCCTGGCGGACAAGAACATGGACTTCGTCAACAAGAACGCGATGATGGGCACGATGCTGGCGCATACAGACGGCCAGGTCCCGAACCTGATGATCAAGATTCCGGCCCGCGACGAAAATTCCCTCGGCCAGCTGTTCTACTTCTTTGAATTCGCCGTCGGTGTCAGCGGCTACCTGCTGGGCGTCAACCCGTTCAACCAGCCGGGCGTCGAAGCGTACAAGAAGAACATGTTTGCCCTTCTCGGAAAACCAGGTTTTGAAGAACAGGCTGAAATTCTGAAGAAGAGATTATCTGAATAATTTAGCGTAAACAATAAAGGAAAACGCCCGGATCCGGGCGGGAAAAGGGAGAATGAGATGAAACCTTACGCTTTCGGTGTGGATATTGGGGGGACATCGATTAAAATCGGACTGGCAAAGACATCGGGCTGGCTTTTCGAAACCCGGAAAATCGGAACCCCAATCGATCTTTCGGCAGAATCCTTTCTACTCAACATTTCGGAAGTGATCAAACAGCGCATTCACGCGCGGGGCCTGCACCCGGACGATTTTGAAGGCATCGGGGTCGGCGTTCCCGGCCCGGTCGATGAAAAGGGCGTGGTGCATGGCTGCGCCAACCTCGGCTGGGGCGAAGTGGACGTGAAGGGCATTATGGAGCGTGCGCTGGGCATCCCGGTTCAGGTCGGCAACGACGCCAACGTCGCCGCCCTCGGCGAAATGTGGCAGGGCGGCGGCAAGGGGTACGCCAATCTTGTGATGGTGACCCTCGGCACCGGTGTCGGCGGCGGCGTGATCATCAACCGGCACATCGTCTGCGGACAATACGGCTCAGCCGGGGAAATCGGCCATCTGCACGTGTCGGATGACGAAACCGAACCCTGCGGCTGCAGCAATTACGGATGCCTGGAGCAGTACGCTTCAGCCACGGGGATCGTCCGCACGGCGGCGCGTCTGCTGGACGCGCATCCTGAGGCCAACTCTATTTTGAGGCAGGGCACGCCTCTCGACGCGAAGCTGGTCTGCGACAGTGCGCGGGAAGGCGATGAACTGGCCTTATCGGTCGTCGAAGCGGCGATGGATCAGCTGGGCAAGGCCCTCGCGATGATCTCGTGCGTCATCGATCCAGAGGTTTACGTGATCGGCGGCGGCGTTTCCCTCGCGTCGGATGTGCTGATGCCACCCTTACAAAGGGCCTACAAACGCTACGCCTTTCCTTCATCGAGAGATACGGCTTTCAAGAAAGCGACTTTGGGCAATCAGGCAGGCATCATTGGCGCCATCAAGCTTACGATGCCGGATGCCAAAGAAAATAAGGAGAAAATAAAATGACGGTGAAAAGAATAGGCGTTCTGACCAGCGGCGGTGATGCGCCGGGGATGAACGCTGCGATTCGTGCCATTGTTCGAACCGCAGTTTGTTACGACATACAGGTGTACGGCATCGAGGAAGGTTTTCACGGGCTGAACGAAGAAAAATTCAGACCTCTCAATGGCCGCAGCGTGGCCAACATCATCGATCGGGGCGGCACGATGCTGCAGACTTCCCGTTCGGCATTTTTCAAGACCCCGGCCGGCGTCAAGCACGGGGCCGATAAAGTCAAGGCCTACGATCTCGACGCGCTGATCGTCATCGGCGGCGAAGGCTCGATGAAGGGCGCGAAGGCGCTGAGCGATCTCGGCGTCAACGTCGTTGTGATTCCGGGCACCATCGACAACGATATCGGCGCGACGGATTACACCATTGGCTTCGACACGGCGGTGTCGACCGCGATCGACGCGATCAGCAAGATCAGAGACACGTCCTTCTCCCACAACCGGATGAACATCGTCCAGGTGATGGGGCGGCATTGCGGCGACATCGCGATGTACGCGGGGCTGGCCTGCGGGGCCAAGGCGCTGATCATCCCGGAAAAGGAAGTGCCCCTCGAAGATATCTGCGCGAAGCTGATCGAAGGCCACGAAAGAGGCAAAATGCACAGCATTATCATGCTGGCCGAAGGCTGCGGCAGCTACCGGGATTACGTCCCGAAAATTCAAGAGCTGACTGGCGTAGAAACCAAGGGCACGAACCTGGGTTACATTCAGCGCGGCGGCGCGCCGAGCCATTTCGACAGACGGCTCGCCAGCTACATGGGCTTCCACGCGGTGCGGGCGATCATGAAGGGCAACGTCAACTCGATGGTTGTGACGAAAAACGGGCAATTCCAAGTGATTCCTCTCGATCAGGCGATTGATACGCCGAAGGTGTTCGACGAGGCCATGTACGATATGATTCAGGTGCTCTCCATTTAAGTCAAATAGAAGTCAAATAGAAGACATAAAAGATTTTGAGCTTTGCTTTTATAAGCGGATCCACAGGGGGTCCGCTTTTTTTGTGCACAAATTGTTATCCACTTATTCACAAAATTATCCACAGTCATTTTACGGATAACACTGGACATGGCGGCTTTATCCACACTTATGCACAATTCTGAAAGGCTTTTTCAACAGGTTGTGGACAGGTTATAAGATTCTTGTACTCAGATACACTTTTTGATAAAATAAAAACATTAATGAAGAGAGGATGACGGAATGGACCGAAATAAAAAAATATTGATCGCAGCTTGTGTGGTGGCGGTCGCGATGATTATCGTGGTCGGCATTCTGCTGGCGATGTCCGGGAGGGATGAGACGCCGTTGAGCCAGCACACACTCCAGCTGAAGGTAAACGGCTGCGACATCGACGTGTCACTGAAGAAAAACAACGCGACGATCAACGCCCCGTCGCTGGCTGTGGGCGAGAACGAATTTGAAGTGCTGGGTTATCCGGGCGGTACTGTCAAGGTCAACGGCAAGACCGTCAAGGTCGGCAGCACCACGACCATTGACGTCGACGCGATTTCATCGGAAAACCAGATTGAAATTACAGTCAGCAACGTGAAGGACAGCCGAACAGTTCAGCTCAGAACCTACTCGACGCGCCTGCCCAAGCTGCGCGTCATCGGCAGCGGCGTCAAGGACGGGCAGTACCTGGTCACCGAAGCGGATCGGCCGGTCATGTACGCGCTGGACGACGAAGGCGATGTCATCTGGTACAAGGCGCTGTCGTCCAAATCCAAGACGCGCTTTTCCGATTTTAAATGCCACCAGACCGACAGCGGCACCTATTACTCCTATCAGGTCATCAATCCGGACGCCGACAATTTCGGCATTTCGGACTATCGTCCAGGCAAGCGGGTTGTCATGGACGATGAATTCAAGACCGTGACAGAAGACGCCGGCATTACTGCCTACAAAAAGGGCGAAAGCATCGATTGGAAACAGGCGGGAACAGCGATCGACGGCAATGCCTTTGAAATGCTCTCGCGCCACAACACCTTTACGGTGCGCCGCAAGCCGACCCGCGCGTCCAATATGCCGGAGGGCCTCGATGCCAAGGATAACACGACGGTCGCTGCGGTGATCGTGCAGAACGCCGGACGCTCGAGCGTGAACTGGGAATGGAACAGCACGAATGTGGCGCGGCTGTACAGCGACTCGGTCGCCGGCAACGATTATACGAGCGACGACATTCAGGATTATTTGAATCCGTCTGCGATGGTCGTCGACCCGACGGACGGCAACTTGATCCTTTCCTTTAAAAACGCGAATTGTCTCGTTAAAATCAACAGCGAGACGGGCAAGCTGATGTGGACCTTAGGCGGCAATTCCGATGAATTTGGCTTGAAGAGCAGCCAGAAATTCTCAGGCCAGACCGACGTCCAGGTGTCGGAAGACGGCACGCTGACGATCACGCAGCCGGGGAAAATCACGATGCTGAAGCTCGACGAAGGGAACAAGGCCGTCGCGTCGATTCGGACGAAAAACATCGACAACGCGGTCGGGGCCAATTTGATGAATACGGACAACGGCGTGCTCTGCGTCGGCAAAAACGGCAGTGTGCTCATCGAAGAACGCAGTGTCGACGGGGGCGAATTGAAAAACGCGCTGCAGATCAAAACGACGAGTCCGCACAATCTCGCGTCAGTGCGTTTTGTGCCAGCTGAAAAACATTAATGGCAATCAAAAGGGACCGGAGACGGTCCTTTTTTTTATGTGTAAACGGTCTTGAAATTACTTTAAGCTTATGTTAAGCTTTAAAAGCAATGTTGATTGCAACTCTGGAGAGTTCCTAAAAGGACGCCGAAGGTGTAAGCATCCATGCGATGTGATCTCTCAGGCAAAAGGACAGAGGTAATTTTTTTTACTTCGTCTTGACTCTCACATTTTTACATGTAGAGGAGGACACATGTTTCATTTATTCAATCAATTTCTTACGTGGTTTGACGGTATTGTCTGGGGACTGCCGTTAATCATTTTGATTCTATTTGTCGGCATCATGCTGACGATTCGGCTGCACGTTCTGCAGTTTGTTCATCTTCCAAAGGCACTTAAATTTATGGTGCGCAACGAAGAGGACGGCGAGGGCGAAGTCACGAGCTTCGGTGCGCTGAGCGTCGCGCTTTCCGCGACGATCGGGACCGGCAACATCGTCGGGGTCGCGACGGCTATCGTTTCGGGCGGTCCTGGCGCGCTGTTCTGGATGTGGATCGCCGCGTTTTTCGGGATGGCGACGAAATACGCCGAAGGGCTTTTGGCCATCAAATACCGGACCATCGATAAGGACGGTCACGTTTTGGGCGGCCCGTTCTATTACATCGAAAACGGGATGGGGCAGAAATGGCGCTGGCTCGCGAAAATTTTTGCTTTCTTCGGCATGGGCGTCGGCCTCTTTGGCATCGGGACGTTCACGCAGATCAACGGGATTACCTCGGCGGTCAACACCTTTTTCGATCCGAAAAACGTCAACACCGTGTCGCTGTTCGGCAATCAGTACTCCCTTTCAGTGGTCATCGCAGGCCTGCTGATCACCTTATTTGCGGGCCTCGTCATCATCGGCGGTCTGAAGCGCATTGCCGGTGTTTCTCAGGTGGTGGTGCCCTTTATGGCCATCGCTTACGTGGCCTGCACCCTTGCGATTTTGATCATCAATCGCCACGCGCTGCCAGGGGCTTTGGCTGAAATTTTTGAATCGGCCTTTGGGCTCCGCGCTATTGCCGGCGGTGCTGTCGGCACAATGATCGTCGCAATGCAGAAAGGGATCGCGCGGGGGATCTTCTCCAACGAATCCGGCCTCGGGTCGGCGCCAATTGCGGCGGCCGCGGCCCAGACCCAGTCCTGTGTGCGTCAGGGTCTGGTCTCGATGACCGGGACCTTCATCGACACCATCGTCATCTGTACGATGACGGGGCTTTCGATTGTGTCGACTGGCTCTTGGAATGTCGGACTTGAAGGGGTCAACGTCACGATCCGTGCGTTCCAAAAAGGGCTGCCGATTCCGGCACAGGCTTCCAGCTTCCTGCTGATGCTCTGTCTGGTTTTCTTCGCCTTTACGACCATTTTAGGATGGGATTATTACGGCGAACGCTGCCTCGAATACCTGTCGAACCGGAACAAAAAGGCCGTCATGACTTATCGCCTGCTCTACGTGCTGTGCATTTTCTTCGGTCCGTATATGACTGTCGAAGCGGTTTGGACCATCGCCGATATTTTCAACGCGCTGATGGCTTTCCCGAACCTGGTTGCGCTGATTGCGCTGTCCGGCGTCGTGGTCGCCGAAACCCGGGAATATTTCAAGCACGAAAACGATCCGCGGATTTTAACCGGTGCAGAACTCGAGGATTAAACGTCCCCGCATTATAATTAAGTACTAAAAAAGTCTGAGCTGTTATATTGGCTCAGACTTTTTTGTTTAGCTGATTTGTCATTCGTAATAGGTGGTGTCCAGGGGCGCAATCAGATCGAGCAGAATCGTCGTGAAGCGGTCGATTTCGTCGTGGTGGCGTCTGGCGGCGGCTTCGCGGCTCAGTGCCTTTGGCGGGTTCTTTTCCCTGAGGTAGCGTTCGTAGAGCAGGTTGTTGATGTTGGCCTGGGTGATGACGATGCCTTCGGGACTGACGACGGCCAGAGCGTTTTCGATCAGATCCTGGGCGAGCTCAAAGTCGTCGGTGACGACAATATCCTCCAGGGTTAAAATTTCGGCGATCTGCGCCCTGCGGTCCTCCTTGTAGTGGTCGTCGTCCGACGAGAGACCGCTGATGCCCTCCGTCGGGATCTGACATTCCTTCGAGAGGGTCTCGCAGATTTTGCGTTGGTCCCGCGGCGTCGTGTCGTAGTCGACAATGATTTTCATTGGCTTAAATGGCGCTCCTTTCTATTTTTTTATTATTATCTTATTCTGAGAGGCCCGTGGCGGCGAGCTGAGGGGCCTTGAAAAACTGATTGTACAGCCACATGAACCGGCCGACGCCGATCATCGCGGCGACGGTGCCGACGCCGATGCCGACGATGCCGCCGGTCATCAGGTAGGACATGAGGCAGGTCAGGGCGACGCAGACGAGATCAAACACGTTTTTGACGTTGCCGAGGCGCTGGTGCAGCCGGTCGGCAAAGGCCTGGACGATGCCGTCCCCGGGGTTGGGGACCAGCCGGGTGTTGACGTTCATCGCCGCGCCGACGCCGGTCAGGGCGATGCCGAGAATCAAGCAGACGATCCGCGCCGGAATCGAGGTCACATCTGGCAGCACCGCGCCAAACAGGTTGAAGAACCGGGTCAGGATGATCGACAGCGGAATCTGCAGCAGGTCGTAGAGCTTGAAATTTCGGCCCTTGACGACGTATTCGATCACGGCGAGAATGCAGTAAAGCACAAAGGACGTATTGCCGAAATTCAAGCGTTTAATCGTCGAATAGCAATAAGCCAGGGATATGATCGGCGTCACGCCAAACTGAGACTTGGTGTTGAGCACGATGCCGAGGGATAAGATTAAAAGCCCGAGAAAATAGAAGAACCACCGGGCAATTTTATGGTTCATGCTGTCATCTCTTTCTGTTTAAATTTGCCTTTATAGTATAACAGAAAAATCCTCATTTGTTAGGCTTTTGTTGATGGCGCACGATGAGCCTTTTGGCGCGGCCGTGAAAGAGCAGGTAGGCGAGGAGGACGATGGAGAGGTAAGCTGCGAGGATGACGAGGGTCAAGAGGTGATTGTCCAGCATGATGCCGGCGCCGATCAGCGAATTAAGCAGGAAGCCGGGCAGCCGCCCGAGCAGACAGAGCTTCAAAAACTTCGGGAAGGGCATCGGCGTCAGTCCCGCCGCGAGGCAGGCGATATCGTCGGGAAAGCCGGGCAGAATAAAGACGATGAAGAGGATCGTGCCGAGCTTGTCTTCGTTGAGATTTAAAAGCTTTTTCGACCAGTCTTTTTTGTCGAACCGTTTCACAAAAGCTTCTCCAACCCTTCGTGTAATCAAAAAGCCCATGCACGAGCCGAAAATCTCTCCAAGGGCGCTCAAAAGAAAGCCCTGCCACCAGCCGAAAAGCATGCCGCCGAGCATGGTCAGCGGGCCGCCAGGAATAGGCGCGACCACGACTTGAACGATCTGCAGGATCAGGAAGACCAAGGGCGTCCAGACGCCAAATCCGCACAGAAAGGTCTTAAGACTCGACAGGGTGTTAAAAACAGACCACATCTTTGACGCTCCTTTCCTTGAAATTTGTACAAGCATAACACAAAGAGATTGATTTTATGTTAAATTTTGCTTGACAAAATAAAATTCTTTAGATATAATATCATTCGTCTCAAAAATGAATAACAAATCGCTCGTAGAGCAGTACAGATGGAGAGGTGTCTGAGCTGGTTGAAGGAGCACGCCTGGAAAGCGTGTATACGTATATAAACGTATCGAGGGTTCGAATCCCTCCCTCTCCGCCATTTGCAATTCAAATGAGATGAACGCGATCGGATAGGCCGATCGCTTTTTTATTGCCGGCAATTGCTTTTTGCAAAAATAAAAAAGGATCAGCTCTCAGCTCCAGGCTGAGATCCTGATCCTTTTTTGTTGTTGGGAATTACGCTTCGTCGCCTTTATGCATGTCCCGTGCCTTTTTGGAGACGTCGATGATTTCGTCGACATCGTCGGTCACTGAAGCCTGAACCACACCGGTGAAGGCACCTTCGACGAGAGGACAGTCCACCAGGTGAATTTTTTCCGTCAGGGCGTCGTCGTCGATCATATCGATCGCCATTTCGGAGCTGATGATTGAGCTGCCGAGATCGCAGTAAATCAAAATCGATTTACAGTTTTCAAAATCACTGCTTTCGAGGGCTTCTTGAATGCGAACCGCGTCGGTGCCGAGACGTCCGTCCGATGTACCGCCGGCTTGACGGATGATGACATTTTCATTCCCCATTTCGCTGACCAAATCGACAAGGCCCTGTGCGAGCTTTTCGCTGTGCGAAACAATAAGTATACCTGTAGACATCATATTCCTCCAATTCATTCCATTCTGTATTAAAATCTTATCGTCATTAATTATAGCGCAAGGCCCGCAGATTTCAAGGGAGTGAAACGCGTTTCAACGATGCTGTCGGTGTTTTCGAAGAATTTTTTTCCCTTTCTTTTTTCTGAGCACGCTCATGTAGAGGAAATAAACCTCGACGAGAAAATTGAACCACATCACAAGGCCGCAGCCGACGCGGACGGACAAGACGTCGCTGCGCGAACAGGCGACAGCGGTCAGAAAAACCAGAACGGCGGCGAGGATATTACCGGTCCACAGCCCTGTCGACGGAGGGGAGAGGGTCAGGCGCCGCCGGTGCCGTTTCAAAAAGGGCCGCCTGGCCATCTGGACTGTCATGGCGATGGCGATCACCCAAAAGACGACGTAAATCCATTCGCCGACGGTGGTAGACGGCAGATTGGTGACCATGGTCCCCCAGAGGGCGCGGTACGAGATGGCATGGCCCAGAAAGAGAAAATGGCGGATCAGGTTGATCAGCATCAGCAGCACGCTGATCAGCCCGGCCAGTTTTTGTCGCTTTTCAATTTTCATAACGGCCTCCAAAAAAAGTGAACCGGTTAAAGATTTAAATGCATGCAGTCAGCGCAGGTTGATTTTGCGGCCTGTATCCGGCTGGGCGTTTGAGCGGGCGAAAAAGCGGCAGATGATCGCCGCGATCACGATGCCGATGCCTGCGCCGGCGAGCACGTCTGTCGGGTAGTGGACGAATAAATAAAGCCGGGAGAAGCCGACCAGCCCCGCGAGGACCAGCACCCACGTGCACCATCCGGGGTGAGTCTTCTTGAAGCAGAGGAAGAACGCCCACGCGGTCGCAAACGCCGCGGCGGTGTGCCCCGAGGGGAAAGACGTCCCGCTGGGGTGGGGGACGATCGTCGTGAAGTGGGCTGCGGTGTAGGGCCGTGTCCGCCCGACCAGGGGTTTGATGCCGAGGTTGACGATAAGGGACGTGAGGGCCAGCGCCAATGCGATTTGGATGCCGGCTCTTCGCGTTTTCGGATAGAGGATCAGCACCACACAGAGGGCGATCCAGACGCGCCCGCCGTTGGCGAGCAGGGTGAGCCCTTTAAAAAAGGTGTCGAGGGCGGGGCAGGACAGCGCGCGGTGGATGGCCCAGAGGAAGTTGAGTTCGACCGCGGTCATGACGACTGTGCCTCCGCTTTTTTCCCGAAGAGACCGGGATGGTGGGCGCGCAGGTATTCCGCGGCGGCCTTGGTGTTCTCAATCGGCGGAATTTCCCAATTGACCGGCTCGAGCCCCACCTGAGTTAGAAAGGCGTTGGTCCTGGAGAAAGGGCGGCTGCCGAAAAAGCCACGGTTTGCAGAGAGCGGGCTCGGGTGGGACGATTTGATAATCATGTGCTGGGGGTTGGTGATCATCGGGATCTTCGACTGGGCGAAGGCGCCCCAGAGGATGAAGACCACCGGCTTTTCCCGAGCGTTGAGCATCTCGATGACGTGGTCGGTGAAAATTTCCCAGCCCTTGCCGCGGTGGGAAGCCGGCTGACCGGCCCGGACCGTCAGCACCGAGTTGAGCAGCAGCACACCTTCCTTCGTCCAGTTCACGAGACAGCCGTGGTTGGGAATCGGGCAGCCCAAATCGTCGTGAAGCTCCTTGTAGATGTTTCTCAGCGACGGCGGAATGGCTACGTCGGGCTGAACGGAAAAACAGAGCCCGTGGGCCTGATGCGGTCCGTGGTACGGGTCCTGCCCGATGATGCACACCTTGGTGTCCGCAAACGCCGTGTAGTGGAAGGCGTTAAAAATGTCGTAAGGGTTGGGATAAATCCGCCGGGTTTTGTATTCGTGGATCAGAAACTGCCGCAGATTTTGGTAATAATCCTGGGCAAATTCGTGCTTCAGCGGTTTTTCCCAATCGTTTTGGAAGAAAATACTCACGATAATCTCCTTAGGTTAATAAATGATATAACTTAATCTTATTATAAAGGATACGGGGCTGAAAAGAAAGTGTAAAGGGTGGGTGAACGGCCTCAAAAGAATTCTTGTAATCTTTTTTTAAAATGCTATAATTGTATACAGTATTATTCAGAAAAGGTTGAAAAGCGTATGATTCGAGAACAAGCGCCAGCAAAAATCAATATGTCTCTGCACATCACAGGCCGCCGAGAGGACGGCTACCATTTGATGCACATGGTCAACGTCTCAGCGAAGACGCTGGCCGACACACTGACTTTTGAGGCGGCGCCGGCGCTGACTCTTGCCTGCGCCGATCCGAACGTGCCCACAGGGCCTGACAATTTGATCGTCAAGACCGCCAGACTGATGCAGCATACCTGCGGCGTGGGCGCTGGCGTGGCGATTCAGCTGTCTAAGCATATCCCGATGCAGGCGGGATTGGCCGGCGGCTCGGCCGACGCCGCGGCGGTCATCCGCGGGCTCAACCAATTGTGGCATTTGTCCTTGAGTCTGGACGAGATGATCCAGATCGCCGTCAAAATCGGCGCGGACGTGCCCTATTGTCTGGTCAACACACCGGCCGTGGTCACGGGCATCGGCGAACAGATCGCGCCGATCGCTTCGTTTCCGTCCTTTGGCGTCCTCGGCGTCAAGCCGCCGATTCCTGTGGCGACGCCTGCGGCCTTTGCAGCGATGGACCGCGTCCAGCAGCACGTGCCCTTTGACGACCGCGCGCTGCTCGCGGCGATTGCGTCCGGTGATTTTGGGGCTATGGCGGATGAGTGCGCCAACGATTTCGAAAAGGTCGTTTTCAAAAAATACCCAGAGGTGGTGGCCATCGGGGAAAAGATGCGGAGCGCCGGCGCCTGGATGGCCAGAATGAGCGGCAGTGGATCGACGATGATCGGCTACTTTAAAACTGCCGAGGCTGCCCGTCAGGCCGCACCCGCTTTTGAAACCGGTCAGAATATTGTATTTACCGCTGGAATTTGAATGTTAAAGAGAAGAAAATAAGGCAGATATGGAAGCAACATCAAAAAAACATACGACACTTAAAATGGATACAAATTCCTGCAAACCGCTGCGGGAAGTGGTCTTCGAAACGATCCGCAGCGCGATCGTTCACGGTGATTTAAAACCCGGGGAACGGCTGATGGAAGTCAAGCTCGCCAATGAGCTCGGCGTCTCCCGGACACCGGTGCGGGAATCGATTCGAAAGCTGGAGCTCGAAGGACTGGTCAAGATGGTCCCGCGCAAGGGCGCTTACGTCACGCCGATGTCGATCACGGACTTACGGGAGATGATGGAAATCCGCGGCGCCCTCGAAGCGCTTGTGGCTGAGCTCGCCGCGCAGCGGGCCACCGAGGCGGATCTCGACAAGATGAAGCGCAGCAACCAGAAATTCGAGGACTGCGTCGAAAAAAATGACGGTCCTGGCATCATCGACAACGATATTTTGTTCCACGAGGCCTTTTACCAGTCCTCGGGCAATACGCGCCTTCAAAATATGATTCACACCCTCCGCGAGCAGATGCTGCGTTTCCGCGTCGAATACGTCAGACGGATCGCGATGAAAAAGCCGCTGCCGGGTCAGCATAACGAAATCATCGCGGGCATCGAAAATCACGACTCCGAACGGGCGGGCCGCGCGGCGCTGCGCCACATCAAGCTGACAGAAGACGATATGCTCGTGCTCCTGGCCGACGACGAAGCCTTTGAAAATGATCAATAAAAAAACGTCCCATTTGGTTTGGTTAAAATCAAATGAGACGCTTTTCTTTTTGTGATTTTTTCTTACAAGGCCTTCACTTAAAAACCTTTTAAAAGGGACGGGTGTTTGAGGAAGATGATGTCGAAATGGGTCATCGTCTGGTCGCGGTCTAAATCGAGGTCGGTCAGGTAAGACCGGTTGCCGTAGACAGCGTGGACGCCTTCCCGCGTCAGGGTGTCAGGATCGTCGAGGGCGGCGGCGATGAAATCCGCGTCGGCCTTCGACCGTTCGACCGCTTCGTTAAAGAGGTCGGTGTAGGACGCCGTCGAGGTTTCGCCGGTGACCGGATGCTGCCAGGCGTGGTGGTCCATGTTCAAGACGACGGGCTCGTTGGTGTAGGGCGGGTAGAATTCCCGGCTGACGAGCAGCTCCTGATGCGCCAGCTTTTCGATGTGACGCAGGACGTTGCGCTTGCGGTTTGTCGGGTCGCTGGTCATGCCGGCGACGGCGTGGGCCGCCTTGACCGCCCGCATAAAATCAAAGGTGTCGAGGGGCTTGTCGAAAACGACGGTGAAGATGTTTTCCATTAAGCGGCCGATAATTTTGGCTTCCTCATTGGAAATGCGGAACAGCCGCTTGAAGTTGAAGTCCGTCGCAAGCTCGCCCCGTTCGTACTGCAGATAGGCCGTGTCCAGAAGCACCTCGTAGTAGGTGTGGATGTAGGCGAAGACCCGCGTGGCCTTGTCGTGCTGGTACTGGCCGGTGTGGTAATAAATAAACGGGTGGGTTTTGCCGTCGAGCTCGTGATGAACCGAGAAGCCCATCAAATAAGCGAGGCAGGTGTCCCGTTCAAAGGGATCCTGAAGCTTCAGGGTGTAAAATAAACCCTGATGGAAAAAGGCGTCGACGTCGTGGCTGTGAATCAAACTGCCGTATTTCATATGGGAAGGGTGCCCCGGGGAGGGGATCAGATCAAAAAAGAAGAAATCCGGCCCTTCCGCGCCGAGGTAAAAGGCGTCGGGATGGGAATCGACTGCGATCCCGAGGGGCGACTGGGCATCGAGCTCGTGCGCGAGATGCTGCGCGCAGTAATAATGGGTTAATTTTTCAGACATTTTGAGGTTCCTTTCTCAAAAATTGGATATTGCAATTATTTAAATAATATACTACCATAGAATACTTTGAAAAATATAAAAATCAGAAAAGGCGGAACAACATGTATTTAAAAGGCATTGCATTTTTTCCACGGTTTAAAAATTCGGATATCGCAGAATTGGCAGACACCCATCCAGAGTGGGATCGGGCCGTCCGCGATTTGGCGCTGAGCGTCGCCAAGACGGCGCCGAAGACGATCGTCTACCTCAGCCAGGGCGAACCGAGCTTCACCGACGCACTGGCGGTGCTCTACCAGCCGGGGCTGATGGGCAAGTGCGGCGACCGCTGGCTTCAGATGACGGGCGACCTCAATCTGATGAACGATTTCCACGACCGGCTCAACGAGTCGGGCGTCGACGCGGTGTTTATCAACGATACTGAGGCCGAACGCTACGACATCACGCCGGTGATTCCCCAGCCCCTCAACGCGGCGGTGACGGCAATTGACCGGGTCTATCCCGATCACGAAAGCGTGGTGGTCAATGTCGGCGGCGTCGACCATACGACGCTGTACCGAGCCGGGCGGATTCTGCGCCAGGCCATCGAGTCGGGCGACCGGGATGTGATGATCGCTGTGGCGGCTGACCAGCGGCAGGCCGGCGGATTTTTAGAGGCGCTCGAAGGTCAAGACACAGCTGGTCTGATGGCCCTTTTGGAAAAGCCGGCGGAAAGCGGTGATTTGGCTGCGGATATCATGGCCGCTGGCGCGACCGACGGCATTTACACGAGGTGGCACGATTTGGGAAAAGAAGGGCTGACCGGTGTCGGCCGCCTCGATTACGATTTAGACCGGGACGACCCGACCTACGAAAGTCTGCTCGCACAGATCGATCGGAAACGCACGGCGGCGCACCGAAAGGTACTCAGCGGCGCGGATCCCTACGTCGGACTTGCAATGGCCGCTGTCGAAAAATGGGTTCGGGAAAACGCCCAGCTCGATTCGGAGCTTTTCCTCGAAAAATACAAAACAGATTATCCCGACGACGTGGCGCGGATGATCGATTCGGTCGAGGCGTCAGGTGTCTTTGTCACACTCTACAAGAGCGGTGAGGTTCGAGGCTGGGCCGGTGGCTTTCGGCCGACCGCGCCGGATATTTCCCGGGAAATTGTGAAAACGGCGATCGCGGCAGCGTCCGAAGATCCGCGGTTTCTGCAGATCGAAACGGAAGAGCTCAATCAAATCACGGCGAAAGTCGACATCGTGATGAACGTCGAGGATGTGTGGGCGCTCTCTGAAATCGATCCGAAAAAAGAAGGCGTCGTAGTCGAAAAGGGCCTCAGGGCCAGCTTTGTCATGCCGGACGTGAGCTTTGCATCGGCGGAACAGGCCGTGGCCAAGGCCAAGGAAAGGGCCGGCATCCCGGCGGATGAGCCCGACGACGAGCGGGAGTTCGGCGGCGACAAATTGTTCATCCGCAAATTTACCGTCGAGACCCACGCGCTGGACGCGTAAAGTAAATCATTGCGTACAAAAAAACGCCGGGCATTACTGCCAGGCGTGAATCAATACGAAGTGCAGGCCGTCAATTAAATCGACGCGCCAAAAGGCAAAAATAATAAACAAAATCATTAAGCACACCGGTAGGCCATTGAGCGCCACTCGGATGTCCTGCCCGCTTAAATCCATGTGCAGGAAAATGCTGAGGGCCAGGTAGCCGACGAGGACGCGGAGCCCGATCATGGTGCAGACCGGCCAGAGGTAGCGGCCGATCAAGTAGAGGGTGACGATGCCGAGGAGCACCGGCGCGATGGAAGACAGCGTCAGCTGCAGGGACTGGCGGACGCGTCCGCCCCGGGGCAGAAAATTGACGGAGCCGAGGGCGCCGGATGTGGGCTTCAGCGTGATGCGCTGGATCTTGGCGCCGAGCACCCAGGCCAACAGCGCGTGGGCCAGCTCGTGGTGGACGACGCCAGGGTAAGTCAGGTAATTGGCGAAAATCAACGCGGCGGTGGGTCGGACGATCAGGCTCAAGAGCCAGATTAACGTCTGGCAGATGAGCCGGATCCCGAGCCCGAGCACCGCGATAAAGAGCGGCACCAGCAGCGTGTTGATCAGCGCCGCCTGCCACCACGGCCCGGAGGCGGCGGTCAGGTGATAAAAGGCGATCAGTTGGTTCATGACGTTAAGCCTTTTTTAAATGCAGGTTGTAATACCATTTGAACAGCGCCGTGCCGATGATGAAGGCGTAGCCGACGAAGCTCCAGACGTCGGGGATTTCGCCAAAGAAGAACAGCCCCCACATCGTCGCGAACAGCACCTGGGTGTAGTCAAAGACAGAAATTTCCATCGCCGGCGCGTGGGTATAGGCCGCAGTGACTGTGAGCTGCCCGCCGGCCGCCGCCGTCCCGCCGACAATCAGGCAGAGAAACTGACGGATCGTCATCGGCACGAAATGAAGGATCGTGAAGGGCAGGCACAGCAGCACCGAGAACAGCGAGAAGGCGAAGACGATCACCGGGCCCCGTTCGCCCTGAAGGCCGAGCTTGCGCACAAAGGCGTAAGCGGTGCCGGCGCCGAGACCGCCGAGCAGGCCCATAAAGGCCGGGAAGCTCGCCGCGAAGCCGGCGGAGGGTTTGATGACGAAGACAGCGCCGACGAAGGCGAGGATGACGCAGAGCACTTCGATGTGGTTGGGCTTTTCCCCGATGATGAAGGCCGAGACGATCATCGCGAAGAACGGCGCCATTTTATTGAGGATGTTGGCGTCCGCCAGGCCAAGGCGGTCGATGGCGTAGAAATTGCAGAGCAGTCCCAGCGTCCCGCAGAGCGCGCGCATGAGCAGGCCGAACCCGCTGCCCTTCTTTACCCGGAAACCTTCCTCGGTTCTGGCCAGCATGATCGTCGCGACGATGAGGGCGACGAGATTTCTAAACAGCGCTTTTTCGAAGGTCGGGAGATGGCCGGCCTGCTTGATGAACAGGCTCATCAGCGAAAAACAGAAAGCCGAACAGACGATGAAAAAGATGCCCAAGGCATGATCGTTGTGGCGGTATTTTGCAAATAATGTTTTCAAAATTTACATCTTCTTTCAAAATTGTATTTTTTTCAAAATCTGTTTTGATATTGTATCAGATTAACAGAAAATTACAATACGGTTAAGCGTAAATGAAGTGAACCCTAACAAAATTTAAAATTAAGGTCGTCTGTAATGGTTTAAATCTCCTGAAGAATCGGCTCTCAATTTGTTGACGTTCGTGTCTATTAAGGGTAAAATAAAAAAGATAAATGTCTAAAAATCTTTACAAAAAATTCAAAACAGGAGGTGAAAAAGATGCTGACAATTATACTGGCAATTTGCATCATCGTTGCATTTTTTGCCGGATATCTGATAAACAAAACAGTGTCAGACCGTCAGATCGGGGCCGCCAAGGACCGCGCTGCCGCGATCATCGATGACGCGAAAAGAGACGCTGAACATCAGAAAAAAGAAATGCTCTTCAACGCAAAAGAAGAAGCGATGTCGATTAAAGACGCGATCGAAAAAGAAAACCGAGATCGTCGGAGCGAGCTCCAGAAAATGGAAACGCGCCTGATGAACAAAGAAGAAAATCTCGACCGCAAAACGTCCAACCTCGACAAAACGCGGGAAAAGCTGGACCGCCGCAGCCGGGAACTCGACCAGAAGCAGAAAAAGCTGGCGGGCATGATGGACGAAAAGATCGCCGAGCTCGAAAAGGTTTCGGGGATGACCAAGGAAGAAGCCAAGGAAACCCTGATGGACGAGGTCGGGCGGGAAGCCCGGGCCGACGCCGCCGTGCTCTACAAGAAAATTGAGGACGAGGCGAAGGAAAACGCCGATAAACGGGCCAGCGAAATTGTGGCCCAGTCCATTCAGTGCTACGCCGCTGACCACGTCGCGGAATCGACGATTTCGGTCGTCAATCTGCCCAACGACGAAATGAAGGGGCGCATCATCGGCCGCGAAGGCCGGAATATCCGCGCCCTCGAAAAGATGACGGGGATCGACCTGATCATCGATGACACGCCGGAAGCGGTCGTCCTCTCCGGGTTTGATCCGGTCCGCCGCGAAGTCGCGCGGATGGCGCTGGAACGGCTGATCGTCGACGGGCGCATCCACCCGGCGCGCATCGAAGAAGTCGTCAACAAGTGCCGCAAGGAACTGGACAACGAAATTAAAGAAACGGGTGAACAGGCCTGCTTTGACACGGGCATTCACAACGTGCACCCTGAAATCATCAAGCTCCTCGGGCGGCTGAAATACCGCACGAGCTACGGGCAGAACGTGCTCAAGCACTCCATTGAGGTTTCTTACCTGGCCGGCATGATGGCAGCTGAGCTCGGTGCCAACGTGAAAATTGCGAAGCGCGCGGGGCTGCTCCACGACATCGGCAAGGCCATCGACCACGAAGTGGAAGGCAACCACGTCGAAATCGGCGTGAACGTGCTGAAGAAGCACAAGGAAAACAAGGCCGTGATTCACGCGGTCGAAGCGCACCACAACGACGTCGAACCGCAGACCATCGAAGCGGTGCTGATTCAGGCGGCTGACGCGATTTCCGCGGCACGTCCTGGCGCGAGACGGGAAACCCTCGGCTCTTACGTGCAGCGCCTCGAAGATCTGGAAAAGATCGCCAACTCCTTCGACGGTGTCGAAAAATCCTACGCGATTCAGGCTGGCCGCGAGGTCCGCGTGATGGTCGCGCCGGAAGATGTCGACGACAAGGGCCTGCCGCTGCTCGCTAGAGACATTGCCAAGAAAATCGAAACGGAAATGGAATATCCCGGAAACGTTAAAGTCAATTTGATCCGAGAAACCAGGGCTGTTGATTACGCAAAATAATCAGAAAGGAAGGTTACTCACCTTCCTTTTTTTATGAATTTTAGAAGACATTGAGGTCAATGACATGAAAATATTAATGCTCGGCGATATTGTCGGACGGCCAGGGCGCCAGATTGTTCGGGAATATCTGCCATCGATTAGAAAGAAGCTCGGCGCCGATTTTGTCGTCGCCAACGGTGAAAACGCTTCGGGCGGCAACGGCCTAACGGAAAAGAACGCGAAGCAGCTGCTCGCCGCGCCGATTGACGTGCTGACCATGGGCAACCACGTTTGGAAGCAGCGGGAGACCCGCGACTACATCGACCGGTACGACCGCATCGTCCGGCCGATCAATTACCCGCCGAAGACGCCGGGGCAGGGAGCGCACATTTACGAACACGACGGCGTGCGCATTGCCGTGCTGAACATGTCCGGGCAGTCCTTTATGGACAACCTGGATTCGCCCTTTACAGCGGCGGAACAGGTGGTGCCGGAGCTTGTGGCAGACAGTGACATCCTGCTCGTCGATTTTCACGCTGAGACGACGAGCGAAAAAATCGCGATGGGCTTTTATCTCGACGGGAAGGCCACAGCCGTGGTCGGCACCCACACCCACGTCCAGACTGCGGACGCCCGGGTGCTGCCGAAGGGAACCGCCTTCATCACCGACCTGGGTATGACCGGGCCCCTCAACGGCATTCTCGGCGTCAAGGCCGGGATCATCATCGAACAGCTGACGACGAAGATGCCGGTGCGCTACGAAATTGAGCGCCAGATGCCCTGGCAGCTCAACGGCGTGCTGATCGACGTCGATGAAGGTACCGGGCGTGCCCGGCACATTGAGCGGGTTTACGAAATTTTCGATGAAAACTAAAGCCTTCAGGGTTTATAATGTAGAGGAAGCTGCGTTTAAAAATGCTTAAGCAAGGGAGGAAGCCATGTCATTTGAAATTCCAGCTAATGTCCATTTGATTGATAACCCATTGGTGACCGATCGGCTGACGGTCCTTCGGATGAAGAAGACCAACACCCGGAAGTTCCGGGAAATTGTGAAAGAAATCAGCGGGTTTCTGGCCTACGAAATCGGACGGACCCTGCCGATGAAGGACGTCGAAATCCAGACGCCAATGCGCAAAACCGTTCAGAAGCGCATTGACACCTCAAAGAAAATGGCCATCGTGCCGATTCTCAGAGCCGGCGTCGGGATGATCCCGGGCTTTACCAAGGTGTACCCCGACGTGCAGATTCTCAACATCGGGGTGAAACGGGACGAAACGACTCACGCGCCCATTTCTTATTACGAAAATTTCCCGGGCGATATCCGCGCCCAGAAATGCATCATCATCGACCCGATGCTGGCGACGGGCGGCTCGATCGAGTACACCGTCGAAAAGCTGAAAGAAAAAGGATGCAAGGATATTGTCATCGCGGCGATCATCACGGCGCCGGAGGGCATCGCCCGCATCAGCAGCGCCTACCCGGATATCCCGATTTTCTGCTGCGCGATCGACGACCATTTGGACAAGGATAAATACATTATTCCGGGGCTCGGAGACGCGGGCGACCGCATCTTCGGCACCGAAGCAAAATAAAGGAGTGTAACATGAGCAAAGAGTTTTACGAAAATCCATTGATTGAACGCTACGCCTCGCCGGAAATCTGCAGAATCTTTTCGGCGGATTTTAAATTTTCTACCTGGCGGAAATTGTGGGTTGCCCTGGCCGAAACCGAACAAGAGCTCGGCCTCGACATTACCGACGAACAGATTGACGAACTGAAATCGAAAATTAACGACATCGACTACGGTTTGGCGGCCGAATACGAAAAGAAGCTGCGCCACGACGTCATGGCCCACGTGCACACCTACGGTGACCAGTGCCCGAAGGCCAAGGGCATCATCCATCTGGGCGCCACCTCGGCCTACGTCGGCGACAACACCGACATCATTCAGTACACCGAAGGGCTGCGCCACACCAAGCGCATCCTCGTCAACCTGATCGCGAAGATGGCAAAATTCGCCGATGCGTACAAATCGCTGCCGACCCTCGGTTTCACCCACTTCCAGCCGGCCCAGCTGACGACCGTCGGCAAGCGCGCCACGCTGTGGATTCAGGACCTGCTGATGGATTACGCTGACTTGGAATACCTGCTCTCGACTATCCGCCTGCGCGGCGCCAAGGGCACGACCGGCACCCAGGCCAGCTTCATGGATTTGTTCGAAAATGACAGCGACAAGGTCAAAGCCCTCGACGAAAGAGTCGCTGAAAAAATGGGCTTTGATAAGACCTTCGCTGTCACCGGCCAGACCTACCCGCGCAAGCTCGACGCCCGCATTCTCGCGGTACTCTCCGGCATCGCGCAGAGTTTGTCCAAATTCGCGACGGACATCCGCCTGCTGCAGCATTTGAAGGAAGTCGAAGAACCCTTCGAAAAATCGCAGATCGGTTCGTCGGCGATGGCCTACAAGCGCAACCCGATGCGCTGCGAACGCATCTGTTCGCTGGCCCGCTACGTGATGGTCGACAGCTTGAACCCGGCGATCACCCAGGCGACCCAATGGTTTGAACGCACCCTCGACGACTCGGCGAACAAGCGTATCTCCATTCCGGAAGCCTTCCTCGCCGTCGACGCGATCATCGGCATCGCGAACAACGTCTGCAGCGGCCTTGTGGTCTACCCGAAGGTTATCCACCAGCACATTATGAACGAACTGCCCTTCATGGCGACGGAAAACATCATCATGGAAGGGGTCAAGCACGGCGGCGACCGTCAGGACCTTCACGAAAAGATCCGCCAGCTCTCGATGCAGGCCGGCGCACAGGTGAAGGAAGAAGGTAAGCCCAACGATTTGATGGACCGCATCGTCGCGGACGGCTCCTTCGGCATCAAGGCCGAAGACGTGCCGGCGATTTTGAATCCCGAATTGTACATCGGCCGCGCGCCGCAGCAGGTCAGTGAATTCCTCGAAGGGGAAGTGCAGCCGGTGCTCGACGCCAACCGCGACCACATCGACACTGAAACCGTCGAACTCAAGGTCTGATCGAGAGAAACCGATATGAACCGTTTAGCCCAGATCAAAATGCTGAACCAGATGCTGCTCGGTGAAACGCCGACGCCGCCGGTCGATCCGTCGGCCTACGGCAGCGACGAAGCCGGTCAGCGGGCGTTGATGCGGGCGCTGATGAACGTCCGCCCGCCCAAGCCGATGTCGTTAATCGTCGAAAACCTCCAGGACGCTATTTTGAAATCCTTCCTTGAAGACAAGGGCGTCGTGGACGGGGCGGCGCTGCCGGTCAGCCGGACAGACAGCCGCCTCGCCCTCTGGCAGGGGGACATCACCCGGCTCAAGGTCGGCGCCATTGTGAACGCGGCCAATTCTCAGATGCTCGGCTGCTTTGTGCCGGGCCACAGCTGTATCGACAACGCCATCCACTCGGCGGCGGGCATGCAGCTGCGTAACGCCTGCGCCGCGCTGATGGCGGGCCAAGACGGGCCTGAGCCCACCGGCCAGGCTAAGGTCACCCCGGCCTACAACCTGCCGTGCCAGTGCGTGATCCATACCGTCGGCCCGATCGTCGAGGGTGAACTGACCCAAGGAGATGTCGACGCCCTCGCAAGCTGCTACCGCAGCTGTCTCGACGCGGCGGACGACGCCGATCTCGACTCGATCGCCTTCTGCTGCATTTCCACGGGCGTGTTCCGCTTTCCTCAGGACAAGGCCGCGGAAATTGCGGTTTCAACTGTAAAAGATTGGCTGGACGCTCATCCACAGACCAGCGTCAAAAAAGTCGTCTTCAATGTCTTTAAGGACGAGGACTGGCGCCTCTACGACGCGCTGCTCAATCAGGCGTAAGGTCTATGCGCATCATCATTTCACCCGCGAAGCAGATGATTCGCGATCCCGACGCGACGCCCGCCGCGGCGCTGCCGGTTTTTCTCGATCGAACCGAAATCCTGATGAAGTGGATGCAGAGCTTGAGCTTCGAGGCCCAGCGGAAGCTCTGGGCCTGCAGCGACGCCATCGCCGAGCAGAACCACCGCCGACTGGAGACGATGGATCTGCGCCGCAATCTGACGCCGGCGCTTTTAGCTTTTGACGGCATTCAGTACCAGTACATGGCGCCGACGGTTTTTGAAAGCAGCCAATACGATTACGTCCAGGCCCACCTTCGGATTCTGTCCGGTTTTTACGGCGTGCTGAAGCCGATGGACGGTGTGACGCCCTACCGGCTCGAGATGCAGGCCAAGGCCGCGGTGAACGGCAGTCGAAATCTTTACGATTTCTGGGGCAGCCGGCTCTATCAGGACGTGATGGACGACAGCCGCGTGCTGATCAACCTGGCCTCCAAGGAATACAGCAAAAGTGTCGCGCCCTACCTTCAGCCGGGGGACCGCATGATCACCTGTGTCTTTGGCGAATTGCAGGGCGGCCGCGTGGTGCAAAAAGGGGTTTACGTCAAAATGGCGCGAGGAGAAATGGTGCGCTTCCTCGCCGAAACGAAGGCGGAAACGCCGGAAGCCTTGAAGGCCTTTGAGGTCAGCGGCTACTGCTACGATCCCGAGCGCTCTGATGAAACGACTTATGTTTTTACCCGGACGGCCGTTCCCGGCAAAGCCGGCGGCAGATAGAAATAAAATTCAAAAAATCAGCTCTTTAAAAAAAGAGTTGATTTTTTTTATTTTGGCCTTGACATAGTAATCAAATAGGTTTAATATATACCCATAACATATTTAAACCCTATGTTTAATAATAATTCAGGAGGTGCCGAATTGAACAGAGTTTACGGAACGGCCTGTACGTGTCAGAGTGACTGGATTCGACACGTACTCAAGCAAATTACAAGCGGACGAATGTGCTGCCGCTAATCAATTTCCAAATAAAATAAGACAGTCAGACGGCAATAAAATAAATAGTAAACAAGTAAATTTAGTAATAGAATTAAAGAAAGTGAGAAATTAAAATGGCTTATAAATTTGAAACACTGCAGTTACACGTTGGACAGGAACAGGCGGATCCGGTTACCGATTCTAGAGCGGTTCCAATTTACGCGACGACTTCTTACGTTTTCCACAACTCCAAGCACGCGGCTGACCGCTTCGGCTTAAGAGATGCCGGCAACATCTACGGCAGACTGACTAACTCCACCGTCGACGTTTTTGAAAAACGTGTCGCAGCCCTCGAAGGCGGCTCGGCGGCATTGGCCACCGCTTCCGGTTCAGCAGCCATCACTTACGTCATCGAAGCCCTGGCCCATCAGGGACAGAACATCGTCTCAGCGAAGACAGTTTACGGCGGGACCTACAACCTGCTCGAACACACTCTGCCGCATTTCGGCGTGACCGGCAAATGGGTCGAACCTGATGATTTCGACGCCATCGAAGCGGCAATCGACGAAAACACCCAGGCGCTCTACGCTGAAACCCTCGGCAACCCGAACTCTAACATCGTCGACATCGAAAAATGGGCGGAAATCGCACACAAGCACGGTCTGCCATTGGTCATCGACAACACCTTTGCGACCCCGTATCTGGTCAGACCGATTGAATACGGCGCAGACATTGTCGTCCACTCTGCCACAAAATTCATCGGCGGCCACGGCACCGCAATCGGCGGCGTCCTGGTTGACGGCGGTACCTTTGACTGGAAAGCCAGCGGACGTTATCCGTGGATTTCTGAACCAGACCCGTCCTACCACGGCATCAGCTTTGCTGACGCAGCCGGCCCGGCAGCCTTCGCGACTTATATCCGCGCGATTCTCTTGAGAGATCAGGGCGCTACGCTCTCACCGTTCCACGCTTTCCTCTTCCTGCAGGGACTTGAAACCCTGTCACTGCGTGTCGAACGCCACGTTCAGAACGCGCTGAAGGTCGTCGAATACCTGAACAACCATCCGCAGGTCGAAGCGGTGCACCATCCGTCTCTCGAAAGCGAACCGAGCCACAAGCTCTACAACAAATACTTCCCGAACGGCGGCGGTTCAATCTTCACCTTTGAAATCAAAGGGGACGCGCAGACCGCAATGGACTTCATCGACAACCTGCCGATTTTCTCACTGCTGGCTAACGTCGCTGACGTCAAATCCCTGGTCATCCATCCGGCATCCACAACCCACTCACAGCTCAACGAAGCAGAACTGTTGGATCAGGGCATCAAGCCGAACACCATCCGTCTCTCCATCGGGATTGAAAATGTCGACGATTTGATCGACGCGTTGGATACCGCATTTGCTGCTGTCAAATAACGAAAACATTGGATTCATATTTCGGAGGTAACCATCAAATGGCAAAAATTTATCAGAATTTATCAGATTTAGTCGGCAACACGCCGCTTTTCGAATTAACTCATGTGGAAAAAGCCGAAGACCTCGACGCGAAAGTCGTCGTCAAACTGGAATACTTTAACCCGGCGGGATCGGTCAAAGACCGTATCGCGCTGGCGATGATCACGGACGCGGAAGAAAAGGGCCAGCTCAAACCGGGGGCCACCATCATTGAACCGACCTCAGGAAACACCGGAATCGGTCTGGCCGCTGTCGGCGCATCTAAGGGCTACAAAGTTATCCTGACGATGCCGGAAACCATGTCTGTCGAACGCCGCAACCTGTTGAAACTCTACGGTGCAGAAGTCGTCTTGACCGACGGTGCAAAGGGCATGAAGGGCGCCATTGAAAAGGCTAATGAACTCCACGAACAGACACCGGGCAGCTTTGTGCCGGGGCAGTTTGTCAATCCGGCCAATCCTAAGGCGCACCGCGAAACCACTGGCCCTGAAATCTGGCGCGACACTGACGGCGAAGTCGACATTTTCGTCGCAGGGATCGGCACCGGCGGCACCCTGACCGGTGTCGGTGAATACCTGAAATCTCAGAAACCGGACGTCAAAATCGTCGCAGTCGAACCGGCTGGCTCGCCTGTACTGTCTGAAGGCCACGGCGGCCCGCACAAAATCCAGGGCATCGGCGCCGGATTTGTACCGGACACCTTGAACACAGACATTTACGACGAAATCGTGACGGTCACCAATGAAGACGCTTTTGATACGACCCGTGCCGTCGCTAAAGCGGAAGGCATTTTGACCGGGATTTCCTCCGGCGCTGCAGTCTGGACCGCGATCCAGCTGGCGAAACGTCCGGAAAACAAGGGAAAGACCATCGTCGCCCTTCTGCCGGATACCGGTGACCGTTACCTCTCCATGCTTTAAGATCGGGTCACGTTCCCTTTCTCTTTGATACCCCTCACCGGGATCTTGCTATGCAAGGTCTCGGTTTTTTGCGCTCAAAATATCCCTTGACACGTAACCGTCCGGTCACTATAATAAAGGTAACCAAAAGGTAACTCGTGCGAGACAGACGCGAAGACGCAGTGCTTAATTTCACGAATTGATTTTAAGTGCTGCTTTTTTATTCGGCGGTATTTAAGAACAACAGGAGGATAGAATGAAGTGCCAAGAGAAAAGTACGAAAGACAGGATTTTAGAGGAGGCGCTCGTGTTGTTTGCGAAGAAAGGGTATCTGGGCACGTCGATGAACGACATCGCTGCACGGCTTGGCGTGACCAAAGCCGCACTGTACAAACATTACGCAGGAAAACAGGAAATTCTCGATTGTATTGTCAAAAAAATGAATCAGATGGATCAGCAGAGGGTGAAGCAATACGCGATGCCGGAAGGCAGCATGACAGATGTGGTTAAAGGCTATCAGACGGCAGAGCTCAGCAAAATCGCGGCGTTCACGAAAGCGCAGTTTCGGCATTGGACTGAGGAGGCTTTTCCGAGCCGTTTTCGGAAAATGCTGACGTTGGAACAATACCGGGACCCGAAAATGGCAAAGCTTTATCAGCACTATTTGGCCAGTGAGCCCGTCGCGTATATGGCGGAGATCTTCAAGGGATTCACGAACGATGCGGCAGAAGCTGAACAGCTTGCGCTGGAATTTTACGGGCCGATTTTCCTGATGTACAGCCTTTACGACGGAGCCGCGGACAAAGACGACATTGTAACGAGGGTCGAGCGGCATGTCGAACGGTTTTCGGTGAAGCTTCAGGCGAAACTGAAGGAGAAGGCGTGTGATGCCAGATAAACACATTCGGAAAAAGTGGGTGTATTGCCCACACTGCGGACAGAAAACCCGGGTACAGCTGCGAGAGGACACCGTGCTCACGCATTTTCCGCTGTTCTGTCCCAAATGCAAAAAAGAGAGCTTGATCGACGCCAAGAATTTTCAGGTCGTTCAAATTGTTGAAATGCCAGACGCCAAGACGCAGTGCGAATTGTAAAATGATTCGTATTGCGTTTTTTTATTTGTCAAATTGAGGAGAATTTAAAATGAAAGCCATTGTTTACACGTCCAATACGGGAAGCACACAAAAATATGCGGAAATGCTGTCGGCGCGTTTGGCTGTGCCCGCGTACAGCTTGAAGAAAGCGAGAGCGGCCGTTAAACCGGGAACGGCGGTCCTTTATCTCGGATGGATCAGAGCCGGGAAAATTATGGGTTACGCGGAGGCGGCCAGAAATTACGACGTATCGGCGGTGTGCGCCGTTGGGATGGGGCAGACCGGCACGCAGGTTCGGGAAGTCAGAGAAAAAAATAAAATTCCGGCGCAAGCGCCGTTGTTTACCCTTCAGGGTAATTTTGACATCAAAAAGCTTCACGGCGCGTACAAAGTAATGATGCAGATGATGGTTAAAACCGTAGGGAAGGCGCTCGCGAAGAAGGCCGAGCGGACCCCTGAGGAGGACGACATGCTGGAAATGATGATGCGCGACGGCGAGCGCGTGAAGGCTGAAAATTTAAACAAAGTGCTCGATTGGGCCATCGCGCAGCAATAGGAGGGGGAATATGAAGCTTTATATTGGAAATGTCGTCACGACCGTGACGACGGTGATGATTTTAGTGTTACTTGGATTTATTAGTTATTCCGTTTACAACCGAACGAACATTCAATATTGGGGACGAAGAAGTCTTTTTCTTCTGATTTACGGACTGGTCGTTTGCTGTTTTGCAGCGGCGCGGGATGGCCTCGACAAGACGATTCAGCATGCGGTCGACGGCAGCTGCGCGCCGGGTGTGTTTCCCCTGCTCAGCTTCCCGACTGTCGTCGGCTGTGTCGGCGCGGCTCTGATTCTTATCGCGGCCATCGCGACGCCGATTGCGAAAACACAGCACATGCGCCGCATTTGGTTTAACGTGATGTCCTGCGAGATTGTGATGAAAATTGCCGTGATGGAAATTTCGAGGGTAATGATTGGAATGTAATAGGAGGTCATCGCGATGAAATGTCCAAAATGCGGAAAAGAAATGCGTTCCGGTTATTTATTTGCCAGTAAAGATGGCGCTTTCAGTTTTGCAAATGAAGTTCCAGGTGTATTTGAAAAAGCAGATAGATCAGACGGCTTTGTCGAAATCACACAGTTAAGGCTCGGACACAGGGTCCATATTGAGGCTCATTGCTGCGAAGCCTGCCGATTCGTCGTTTTTCATTATTAATCATGACGGAGGAGCTGACATGGCATTAATTGTAGATCGACTCACAAAAGCGTACACGGTTAAGACCGCGGTCGACAATGTCTCATGCACCTTTTGTGGATATGGAAAATATGATCGGCAATATGATGCGATGCGCAAATGTAACGGAACGGGAGCTTGCGGAAAAACAGGAGGTTGCCACAGAATTCGGAGAGAGGCTGTCTTGGAAGTATCTTTGTTATGTGAGAGCGCATCTAATTCTGTGGCGTGTTCCAACTAAAATACTATATAGCGAACATGACAATATGACCGATTGGGAAACCGTATCCGCATTTGCTGAACGTCACTGTGCAGAGCTCACGGTCATGCCAGGTGGTGAGCATTGGTTCCACACTGAAGAACAGATGCGGTTCTTAGACAATTGGCTGAAAATTCAAGCTGATAGACGAGATTAGAATTCTTGTAATGCAAATTTCGAGAATTTTGATTAAGATGTCATAAAAGAAGGATAGTTAGGATATAATAGAAATAAAAAGGAAAACGTTCAATGAAAACAATAGAAAATGATTCGAAATGTATTGAAATCAAGCTCGACGAAGCGGACGCAGCAGCCGCTAGATCAGATGTTCGATACTCGGCGTCAGAGGTATTTGACCGCGTCAGAGAACGCATCTGCAAACAAAAGAAAAAGAAATAAAGCATCACAAAAGCCATTGATTTGAAAGATATTTCAGATCAATGGCTTTTATAATTTTGTTTTAGGATCTCTGCCAAATGCTCGGGACAAAAAGCAGGAGCATCGGGAAGATTTCCAGACGGCCGGCAAGCATATCAAAAGTGAGAATCAATTTGCTAATTGGGCTGTAGGCCGAGAAATTTGACGCCGGCCCGACACCGGCCAATCCCGGGCCGATGTTGTTCAGTGTCGCGGCCACCGCTGTGAAGTTGGTCTCCATCGAGAAGCCGTCCAGACTGATGATCAAGACGCTTAGGCCGAAAATCAGAAAATACACGGCCGTGAAGACGTTGATCGAGCGCAGCACCGTGTGTTCGACGGTTTCGCCGTCGAGCATGACCTTCCGGACCGACCGGGGATGGACGATCTGGAACAGTTCTTTCTTTAAAGTTTTGAGCAGAACCAGGATGCGCGAGACCTTCATGCCGCCGCCGGTACTGCCGGCGCAGGCGCCGCAGATCATCAAAAGCACCAGAATCCATTTGGAGAAGGACGGCCAGAGATCGAAGTTCGTCGTCGAGAACCCGGTCGTCGTGATGATCGAGCCGACCTGGAATGCCGCGTCGCGCACGGCGTCGCTGAGATGGTGGTAGAGATCGGTGCGGGTGAAGATCTGGACCGTAATCAGCGCGATGGACGCGAGGATGATGAGGATGTAGGCCCGGACTTCTTCCATCTTGAAGGCTTCCTTCGGTCTGTGGTAAAGCAGCAGGAAGTAGAAGCTGAAATTCACCCCGAAGGCGATCATCGCGATCGTGATGATCCACTGCTGAACGGGGGTGTAGGCCGCGCAGCTGGAGTTCAAAATGCCGAAGCCCCCGGTCCCGGCCGTCCCAAAGGTGATGCACAGGGTGTCGAACCAGGGCATCCGCGCGATCAACAGACAGACGATTTGGCCAATGGTCATGCCGATGTAGATCTTGTAGAGGATCGAGGCGGTGTTGTGCACCCGGGGCACGAATTTGGACACATCCGGGCCCGGACTTTCCGCCCGCATCAAATTCATCTGGGAGCCGCCCTTCATCGGGATGAACATCAGGATGAAGACGAGGACGCCCATCCCGCCGATCCAGTGGGAGAAGCTGCGCCAGAACAGACTCGCGTGGCTCAGGGCCTCGACGTTTGTAAGAATCGACGACCCCGTCGTCGTGAAACCGCTGACGATTTCAAAGAGGGCGTCGATATAATTGGGAATCTCGCTGGTCAGGACGAAGGGCAGCGCGCCGACGGCCGACATGACGATCCACGCCAGTGCGACGGTGATGTAGCCGCTCTTTTGATAAATGCGGTTGTCGTCGGGCTGCTTGGAAAGCAAAAAGCCGATCCCCTCGCAGCCGGCGATGACGATCAAATACGCCGGCAGCACAGCAAATTCGCGGTAGATCAGACCGATGACGATCGAGGAGCAGAGCAGCAGCCCCTCAATTCGGAGTATCCAGCTGGTGACGTAGCGAATCATCGAGCGGTTCATGGGCGCACCCGCGTTTCCAGAATGTCGCCGATTTCGTCAAAGCCGGTATTCGTGGTGACGACGATGACCGAGTCCCCGGGTATGAAATAAGACTGCCCGTCGGGGATGATGAGCTGATTCTTTCGGTAGATCCCGGCGACCAATGTGTTTTTCTTGAAGTGGAGATCCTCAAAAGGCACATGCGTGATCGGCGAATTGCGGCGAATGGTGAATTCCAGCGCTTCAACGCGGTCGTCCATGATTTTGTACAAGGTTTCCACATTGCTGTCGTAGGAATTGGCCATGGCTCGGACGTACTGCAGAATCGTTTCGGTGGTGATGGTTTTGGGGTTGATGACCGAATCGAGGTCGAGGCTGCGGACGACGTCGTTGAATTCCAGACGGCTCATTTTCGTAATGACCTTCTGGCGGATTTTGTCCTTCGCGTAGAGGGACAGGATGATGTTTTCTTCGTCGATGCCGGTGCAGGCGACGAGGGAGTCCATTTCCTCGAGGCCTTCCTCGCGCAGCAGGTCCTCGTCGGAGCCGTCGCCGCAGATGATCTGCGCCTTGTGCAGGTGTTCGGCCAGCATTTCGCACCGTTCGCGGCTGCGTTCGATGATCTTGACTTTGATCCCCATGTTGAGCAGCATTTTCGCGAGGTAATAGCCCATTTCGCCGCAGCCGATGATCATCGTGTTGCGGACGGTATCGGTTTTTAAGCCCACGTCGCCGATGAATTTCAGCGCGTTTTTCGGGCTCAAAATCACGGAGAGCTTGTCGTTTTTGGAGACGACGTAATTCCCGTCGGGGATGACGATGTCGTTGCCGTGCTCGGCGATGCAGATCAGCCCGTCGGTCTGGAGGATCTTGGCGTCCTTGATCGCCTGTCCGATCAGCGGTGAGTGGTCCGGCACGCGGAAGCGGAACATTTCGATGTGGCCCTTTGAGAAGCTGTTGATGCCGATGGCGGTCGGGAAGCGCAGCAGGCGCACGATTTCCCGCGCGGCCGCGTGTTCCGGGTTGATCGTCATGGCCAGCCCCAGCTCCCGCCGGATGTAATCCCGGCCCGTCGAGTAGATCGGGTTGCGCACCCGGGCGATGGTGCGGCAGGCTGAAGCCCGTTTAGCCAGCACACAGCACAGCAGGTTGACCTCGTCGCTGAAGGTGACCGCGATCAGGATATCGGCGTTCTGGATATCTGCCCGCTCGAGGATCTGATAATCCGTGCCGTTGCCACAAATCCCCATGACGTCGTAAAGGTCCGTCAGGTGCTCTAAGCGCTCAGCGTTTGTGTCGATCACCGTGACGTTGTGATCTTCATTGGAAAGTTTTGCGGCCAGAGCCGATCCGACCTTGCCGCAGCCTACAATAATAATTTGCATACAATCTCCAAATAGAATAAATAATATTTTTTTATAAAGAATACAGCCATTGTATCACAAATAAAAATTCAAGTGAGAGGAATCAGAAATATATTTCAAAATCATGGTTTTAAACATTTACATAAAAAAGAATAATTATTATAATAAACTATATACTCAATCATTTGGTTGAAGAGAAATTATTTGAAGAGAGGATTTTATGGATTACAAGGCAACTGCACAGGGGGTTCTGGACCACATCGGCGGTCCGGACAACATCGTGTCCGCAGCGCACTGCGCGACCCGGCTCAGACTGGTCATTGCGGACAACAGCAAGCTTGACAAAGCGGGCGTTGAAAACGTAGACGGCGTTAAGGGGGCGTTCGAGGCTTCCGGCCAGATTCAGATCATCATCGGGACCGGCGCCGTCAACAAGGTCTACGACGAGTTCATCGCGCTCTCCGGCGCCTCGGAAGGCACGAAAGACGACGTCAAGGCGGCGGCCGCCGACAAGCAGAACTGGTTCATGCGGGCGATTAAAACACTGGGGGATATTTTCGTTCCGATCATTCCGGCCATCGTCGCTTCTGGGCTTTTAAACGGGCTCCTCGGCGGGCTCACCCAGATCAACCCGGCCCTGGCGGACAGCGGCTGGTACACGATCATCAACATGATGGCCGGCGCCGCGCTGACCATGCTGCCGATTTTGATCGCGATTTCCGCGGCGAAGAAATTCGGCGGCAACCAATTCCTCGCGGCGGTTATCGGCTTCGTGATGATTCACCCGAGCCTGGTCAACGCCTGGTCTCAGACAGTGGTCAAGGGCGGCAAAATGGTTGCCAACCCGGAAATTCACGCGCTGCTTAAAATTGGCAGCTACACCGTGAAAAACGTCGGCTATCAAGGCCACGTCATTCCGGTCATCATCGCGATTTGGTTCATGTGCTTCTTAGAAAAACGGCTGCACAAGGTCGTGCCGGAAATGATCGATCTCTTTGTTACGCCGCTGGTGACGGTATTGGTCACCGGACTTTTGACCTTCATCGTCATTGGACCGATCTTCTCGACGGTAGAAGGCTGGATCCTCACCGGCGCCACCGCGCTGATTCGGATGCCCCTCGGCATTGGCGGGCTCATCATCGGCTTCGTCTACGCGTTCACGGTGGTCGCGGGCTTCCACCACATGTACAACATGATCGAGGCCCAAATGCTCGGCAGCGTCGCCCATTTGAATATCTGGATGCCGGTCGCGACGGCGGCCAACGTCGCTCAGGGTGCCGCGGCTATGGCTGTGGCCTTTAAGACGAAGAACAAAAAGACGGAAGCGATGGCCTTCCCGGCATCTCTCTCCGCCTTCCTCGGCATCACCGAACCGGCGATCTTCGGGGTCAACGTCCGTTACCGCAAGCCCTTTATCGCTGGGTGTATCGGTGGGGCAGTCGGCGGGATGCTCGCCTCCTGGATGGGCATCGGCGCGACGGCCTACGGCGTCACCGGCCTGTTTGGCTTTTTGATTGTACCGGGCTTCTGGATTCAGTACGGGATTATGATGGCGGTGGCCTTCGCGGTGGCCTTCGGCATTTCCTTTGTGATTTACCGCGATCCTGAACCGGAACTGGCTGGCTCAGCGAAAGAAATGGAAGCCGAAATCCTCGACAAGGAAGGGGACGTCGAAGAAGACGGCAAGCTGAAAGTCGTCTACGCGCCGGTTAAAGGGACGGCTGTGCCGTCGTCGGAAATTCACGACGAAACCTTTGCGGCTGAGCTCCTCGGACCGGGCATGGCCATCATTCCAGAAGAAGGCAAAATTTACGCGCCTTTTGACGGCACACTGACGATGATGTTCGATACCAAACACGCGCTGGGCCTCGTGTCCGAAGACGGCGTCGAAGTGCTGATTCACGTTGGCATTGACACGGTCAATTTGAAGGGCGAACACTTCAAGGCGCTGGCCGAATCGGGCGACACCATCACCCGCGGACAGGAACTCTTGGAATTTGACATTCCGGCCATCGAAAAGGCGGGCTACCACATGGATACGCCGGTAATCGTCACCAACGGCGACCAGTTCAAGAGCGTCAAAGCGGTTAAGACCGGTCCGGTGGAACCGGGCGAACCGGTCATCGAAATCGAATAGGTGCCGGCGCAAGCGTCTCGGAAAAGGGGGACAGCAAATGAAAAAGGATAATTGGCGTCTGGCGTATCATCTGATGCCGCCGGACGGATGGCTTAACGACCCCAACGGTCTCTGCGAGGCAGACGGCGTTTACCACGTCTATTTTCAATACGCGCCCAATACGCCGGCGCCCGACGGGCGCATGGCCCGGACCTGGGGGCATTACGCCGGACCGGATCTGATCAATCTGTCCTTTAAGGGCGTGCCGTTCTGGCCGGAAACGCTGGACCGGGACGGCTGCTATTCGGGCAGCGCCCTCGTCGAGGACGACGGAACCATCGATCTGTATTACACCGGCAACATCAAGGAGCCGGGGGACTACGATTACATTCACGACGGCCGCCTGAGCAACACGATTTTAGTCAAAACCGACGCCAACGGGGACACCTACAGCGATAAGCACCTGCTGTTTGGCACCAAGGATTACCCGAAGGACTGCACCCGCCACGTCAGAGACCCGAAGGTTTGGAAGGAAGACGACCAATACTACATGGTGCTCGGCGCGCGGATGAACGACGACAGCGGCGCGGTGCTCTTTTACGAAAGCCTCGACGGCGTCAGCTGGCGGCTGCTTAAAATCGAAAAGACCGGTGAGCCCTTTGGCTACATGTGGGAATGTCCCGATTATTTTGAATTGGACGGGCAGCCCGTGCTGTCCTTCTGCCCCCAGGGGCTCGAGGCGGAGGATTTCCGCTTTCAGAACAACCACCAGTCGGGCTACTGTCTGCTCGGCGGCGAGCTTAGAGGCAAGCAGGCCTTCAGGCCATTTCACGAATGGGACATGGGCTTTGATTTCTACGCGCCCCAGAGCTTTGTCGACGACCGCGGCCGGCGGATCATGATCGGCTGGGCCGGTCTGCCAGACAAGCCCTACGGCAATCCCACCGATCAGCGCGGCTGGGAAAACTGTCTGACCGTGCCGAGGGTTTTGTTTAAAAAGGGCGATAAAATCGTGCAGAAGCCGATTTCCGGGCTCAAACGCCTGCGGACGCATCCAAGCCGGCCGGACGCCGAAGGCACACTGACCCTGCCGGACGCCTCCGGGGATATCGAAATCGCCTTTGCCGATCCGGACGCGGGCTGGCAGATTCAGATCGGTTCGGGCGTGCGTGTGAGCTACAACGGCTGCATCGTCCGCCTGACCCTTGACGCGCAGACCGGCTGCGGCCGCGACGAGCGGCTCGCGCAGGTCGACGGCGTGCGCAACGCGAAAATACTGGTAGACCGGTCGATTCTGGAGATTTACCTGAACGGCGGAGAAACGGTGTTCACGACGCGGTATTACGAAGATTTCGAGGCGGACCGCAGCCTCGACGTGACCTTTGGCTGTGAGGGCGCCGACATTTACGCCTGGGAAATGCGCCCGATGCCGGCCAATCAAATTTACGATGAAGAGGAGAATGACATTGAAGTATGATGTGACAGCGCTGGGAGAAGCGCTGATAGATTTTCTGCCCGTTGGGAAAAGCGAATACGGCGCAACCCTATTCGCACAGAATCCCGGCGGGGCGCCGGCGAACGTGCTGACCGCCATCGACCGCCTCTGCGGCTCGACGGCCTTTATCGGCAAGGTCGGCGACGACATTCAGGGCCGCTACATCCGCAACGTGATGAACAACCTGGCCATCGACACCAGCGGCCTGATTCTCGACCCGAACTACACGACGACGATGGCCTTTGTCGATTTGGACGAAAACGGTGACCGCAGCTTTTCCTTCGCGAGAAAGCCCGGCGCCGATACGCAGCTGACCAAGGAGGAAGTTAACGTCGAGCTGATCCAAAACGCCAGCATTTTCCATTTCGGCTCTCTCTCACTGACGGACGAACCGGCCCGCAGCGCGACGCTGTACGCCATTGAAGAAGCGAAAAAGGCCGGTGTGCTCGTGTCCTACGACCCGAACTACCGCGCGCCATTGTGGCCGGACGAAGCGACGGCCATTGCACAGATGCGTTCGGTGGTGCCGAAGGTGGACATCATGAAACTCTCCGAAGAGGAATGCGCGCTTCTGACAGGGGAAGCGAAGCCGGAAGCGGCGGCTGACGCGCTGCTGTCTCAGGGCGTCAAATGCGTGTTCATCACGCTGGGCGGCGACGGCTCGATGCTGCGCACCAAGGACGTCTCAGTGTTTCAGCCGGGGATGAACGTCTACGCGGTGGACACCACCGGCGCGGGCGACGCCTTCTGCGGCGCGATTCTGTTCCAGCTGGCCAACCAGGGAATCACGCAGATCAACAAGGACAACGGCAAGCGGATCCTGAAATTCGCAAATATCGTGGCGGGCCTCTGCGTCGAAAAACACGGCGGGATCCCGTCGATGCCGACTATCACGGACATTCAGGACGTGCTGGGGTGGTAATTTCACAAAAATTAATATTTTATAGCAATAAAAAAACTGCTGTCACGCCGACAGCAGTTTTTTTGTGAATGTGTTTAAATTACGCGTTCTTCTGAGCTTCTTCGATTGCAACGGAAACCGCGACAGTCGCACCGACCATCGGGTTGTTGCCCATACCGATCAGGCCCATCATTTCGACGTGAGCCGGAACGGAGGAAGAACCTGCGAACTGAGCGTCAGAGTGCATACGGCCCATTGTATCGGTCATCCCGTAGGAAGCCGGACCGGCAGCCATGTTGTCTGGGTGGAGTGTACGGCCGGTGCCGCCACCAGATGCGACTGAGAAGTACTTCTTGCCCTGTTCGATGCATTCCTTTTTGTAGGTGCCGGCAACTGGGTGCTGGAAGCGAGTCGGGTTGGTGGAGTTCCCGGTGATGGAGACGTCGACGCCTTCCTTGTGCATGATCGCAACACCTTCGCGGACGTCATTGGCGCCGTAGCAGTTGACTGCGGCTCTTTCGCCGTCAGAATAAGCGGTGCGGGAGACTTCCTTGAGTTCGCCGGTGAAGTAGTCGTAATCGGTCTTGACGTAGGTGAAGCCGTTAATTCTGGAAATGATTAAGGCAGCGTCCTTGCCGAGACCATTTAAGATAACGCGCAGCGGTTTTTTGCGGACCTTGTTGGCTGAACGGGCGATCCCGATAGCGCCTTCAGCGGCAGCGAAGGATTCGTGGCCGGCTAAGAAAGCGAAGCAGTCGGTTTTTTCGTCGAGGAGCATTGCGCCGAGGTTGCCGTGGCCGAGACCAACTTTGCGCTGTTCAGCGACAGAGCCCGGAATCGTGAAGGCCTGGAGCCCTTCGCCGATGACGGCAGCGGCTTCTTTAGCGGTTTTGACGCCGCGTTTGAAGGCCAGCGCAGCGCCCATCGTGTAGGCCCAGCATGCGTTTTCAAAGCAAATGGTCTGAACGCCGCGGACGATGCCGGCGACGTCAACGCCCTTGTCGTCGCAGATCTGCTTAGCTTCTTCCAGAGAAGCGATGCTGTTTTCTGCTAAGACCTTGTTGATTTTATCGATTCTTCTTTCGTAATTTTCAAATAACGCCATGTCAAACCTCCTTATTCTTCACGCGGGTCGATGTATTTCACAGCATCATCGAAGCGTCCGTACTGGCCGGAAGCTTTTTCTAACGCTTCTTTCGGATCGACGCCCTTCTTGATGTTTTCCATCATGACGCCGAGATTGACATAAGCATAGCCGATGATTTCGTCTTTGTCGTTCAGGGCCAGCTTGGTGACGTAGCCTTCTGCCATTTCGAGGTAGCGCGGTCCCTTCGGCAGTGTGCCGTACATGGTCCCGACCTGTGAACGAAGGCCTTTGCCCAAGTCTTCGAGGCCAGCGCCGACAGGCATCCCGTTTTCGGAGAACGCGGTCTGGGTACGGCCGTAAACAATCTGCAGGAATAATTCGCGCATGGCTGTGTTGATGGCGTCGCAGACCAAGTCTGTGTTCAACGCTTCAAGAATGGTTTTCCCCGGAAGAATTTCAGACGCCATAGCGGCGGAGTGGGTCATCCCAGAGCAGCCAATGGTTTCGACCAGGGCTTCCTGAATGATGCCTTCCTTGACGTTTAAAGTCAGCTTGCAGGCACCCTGCTGCGGGGCACACCAGCCGACACCGTGGGTCAAACCGGAAATATCTTTAATTTCTTTTGCCTTGACCCATTGCCCTTCTTCAGGAATAGGTGCAGGTCCGTGGTTGGCGTTGCTGGCCACCGGACACATGTTTTTGACTTCTACAGAATATTCCATTCACATAACTCCTTTCAGCTATCGTACAATGATATTTTATTGATCAGTTTTCTGTAAACATCGCTTATATTATAGCCTTTAAATGTTAAAAAATCACTCTTTTTTTATCAATTATTATAAATTTGAGTTAGAATAGGAACAGGACAAAAAATACGGACGATCTCTCGCGAATCGTGGAGTTTCTTTACTCTAATCAGGCAAAATCTTGTGGTGAATCGACTTGACGCAATGGGGTATAATAAACTGTATTTTAATGTAGAGAATACAGAAACTTAGAGAGATCAATTTAAGTAAAGGAGAGACGTATGGAATATACTCACAATTTTTCATCAGGTCCGCTCTTGATGGATCATATCATCGATGAATATTTTTCTCTCCGAAAGGCTAGAGGGAAGTGCCTGAGGTGCCCGAAGTACAACAAGTTTTGGTCGTGCCCCGAATTTGGGTTCGACGAAAAGCTGCTGCTCGGGCAGTTCAAGTACCTTTACGTGATCGGCCGGGAATACGCCGTTCCGAAGGAACACAAGCAGCGGATCACCGGCACGGTCCGGACGCGGAATTACGTCGAAGAAGTCAAGGAGCGGATGAACACTGAGAGCTGGCGGGATCTGTTGGAAATCGAAAAGGATTATCCGAACGTGATGACCCTGCGCCCCGGCAACTGCAACATCTGTGTCGCGGCCGGCGTCGGCTGCGCGAAGCAGGAACACAAGCGCTGCCGCCACACCGAGCTGATGCGCTTTTCGATGGAAGCCCTAGGGCTCGACACCGACTCCATCGCGAAATTCGAGGTGGGGATGATGCTCAACTGGCCGACCGACACCCACCTGCCGGAAAAAATCGCGTGCCTGATGGGCGTGATGACCAACGAAAAAATACCGATGGCCCAGCTGCGCAGCTACTTCCCAGACGCACAGAAATCCTACCTCAAGGCCGGGCAGACGATTCTCGGCGGTGAAGACGCGCCGAAGGCGAAGCGCGTCGACAGCTGGCTGGAACACCAGGCCGAGGAAGCGCGGATCCGCGAAGAACGGGAAGAAGCCATGGCCCGGGCCGCGGCTGAAGAGGAAAAGATGATGGCCGAAGCGGCAGCCGCTCAGGCACACCCCTGGACGCAGCGCGATGAACCGGCCGACGAAGCGCAGGCTGCTGACCAGCCGCAGGCGGAAAACAGCGAGGACCTCGACGAAAACGGCCAGCCTAAATACAAATGGCTCGGCTTCAAACGGTCCGTCGAAGAAGCAGATGAAATCATGCGCGAACGGCCGATTCCGAAGTTTACGAAAAAAGAACCGGAACCGGCGCCCGAACCCGAAGCGCCAGCCCGCCCGGCAGCGCCTGAGCCGGAAAGCGCCGACGGTGGCAACCTTCAGTTCGACCGGATGGCGATGCTCCGGAGCAGCCTGGCCGAGGCCATCCGCCGGGAAATTCCCGACGCGACCGACGATCAGGTGGTGATGTTAGCCACGGAAACCCTTAAAAACGCGGCGGCGAAGATGCAGAAAAAGAGCCACACCGCGCCGGGCAGCAAAGGCGGCACCACCTTTGCCCACGTGCCTCAGCAGCAGGTCGACGAAACGCGCCACCGCCAAATGCAGGCGGCGAGACCTCAAGAGCCGGAGCGTGAAAAGGAATTGGAACCGGTGCCCGAAAAGGCCTCGATCTCGGAACAGGTGGTCCAAAATCTCAGACAGAGCGCGGCCAGACCGCAGCCGGCACAGCCGGCCCCACAGCGCCCGAAGATGAAGAAAGTTGTGCGCCGGGTGAAACGGCAGCCGGCGGCTGACGCGAGCCTGCCGAAGCGCGGCAGCGTGAACGACGTCCTCGGCGCCGCACTGAAAATCGCACAGACAGTCGTCTCCGAGCCGGAACCGGAATACGAAGAAATCGTCGAAATGGTGCCGGATGTGGAAGCGGCCTTTGAACAGCAGCCGGTGGAACCGGTTTACACCCAAAGCGCGCCGGAACCTGAACCGGCGCCGGAAGAACCGATGGATCCCAACGATCTGAAAGGCGACGACGACACCCGCTACAAATGGCTCGGCTTCAAGCGCGATCCGGACAATCCAGGATCACAGTCCGGCCCCGACGCGGCTGAAACGCCTGCCGAACCGGAGGCTCAGAGCGCACCATTGGCTGAAGAAGTGGACCCTAACGATTTAAAGGGGGACGACGATACCCGTTACAAATGGCTGGGCTTCAAGCGAGACCCCGACGCGGGCGACGGCTTCCAGCACGGCGATTGGCGGAAGAAGAAAAATTATTAATAGGGAGTGGCGGTGTTTTTGCGCCGTCACTTTTGTATTTAAAGGCAATTACGATATACAGGAGGATTGAACAATGTATTATTCAGCAGATATCGGCGTGTTCGGAGGCTCAGGCCTTTACGAACTGGGAGAAGAATACCGGCGCGTGGACGCAGACACACCTTACGGCAAACCGTCGGAAGCCATCAGCCTGCTCGACGTCAACGGCGTCAAGGTGGCCTTTATGCCGCGCCACGGCAAAAAACACATCTATTCACCGGCCGAAGTCAATTACCGCGCGAACGTCGACGCGATGGCACAGCTGGGCGTTAAATCGATCATTTCGGCGAACTGCGTTGGCTCGCTCCGCAAGGAATACGCGCCGGGCGATTTTGTCGTCACCGACCAGTACATCAACATGACCTCCGGCCGGAAGGATACCTTCTTTGAAAGCCCGACCGTCGAACATTTGAGCTCCGCCGATCCCTACGACGAAAAGCTGCGCCAGTTCGCACTGGAAGAAGGTCAGAAAATGGGCCACGTCATGCACGACGGCGGGACCACGGTCGTCATCAACGGGCCGCGCTTCTCAACGAAGGCGGAAAGCCGCTACTTCGGCATGATCGGCGGCGATCTCGTCAATATGACCCAATACCCGGAAGCCTACCTCTGCCAGGAAAAGAACATTCCTCTCGTCAACATCGCGCTGGTCACTGACTACGACGCCGGCCTGAAGGATAATCCGGATATTCCGCCGGTTACCAACGAAATGGTCGTCCAGGTGCTCAACGAAAACACCGAAGAAATGAAGACTTTGATCTTCAGATTGATTGCACGGATTGGAAGTGAAGCATGAGACCGGTTTATTTCGAAGACGGTGAGTTAAAACTCATCGACCAGACATTATTGCCGACGCAGGAAATTGTGCGCGGCTACACTGACTACCGTGAAGTGGCCGACGCCATCGTGACAATGGTCGTCCGCGGCGCGCCAGCCATCGGCGTCACCGCCGGCTACGCGGTGTATTTGGCGTCCAAAGAATTTGAAGGCCTCGACGCCGAGGCCTATCAGCAAAAGATGCAGGAAGCCTGCGACCTGCTCCGGGGCACCCGCCCGACAGCTGTGAATCTGTTCTGGGCCATCGATCGGATGTCCGGCGTCTTCAAGGCCGAACCGGACGCCGACCCGAAGGCGATGAGCGAAAAGCTCAAGGCAGAAGCGGACGCGATTTGCGAAGAAGATATCGCGATGTGCAAAGCGATGGGAAAAGCCGGCGCGGCGTTGATTAAGCCGGGCAGCACGATTCTGACTCACTGCAACGCGGGCGCTTTGGCGACGGCCGATTACGGCACAGCCCTCGGCGTCATCCGCGCAGCCCAGGAAGCGGGCAAGGACATTCAGGTCTACGCCGACGAAACCCGGCCGCTGCTCCAGGGCGCACGGCTCACGGCCTACGAACTGCACAAGGACAACATCCCAGTTACGCTGATTACCGACAATATGGCCGGCTGGATGATGCACCAGGGCAAGATCGACTGTGTCGTTGTCGGGGCAGACCGCATCACCCGCAACGGCGACGTGGCCAACAAAATTGGGACATTTTCGGTTTCGGTGCTGGCCAAAGCTCACCACATTCCGTTCTACGTCGCGGCCCCAACCTCGACGATCGATTTTTCGATGTTCTCGGGCAAGGACATCACGATTGAACAGCGAGACCCGTCGGAAGTCGGCCATTTCGCTGGCGTCCAGACGGCGCCAGACGGCATTAACTTTGAAAATCCGGCCTTCGACGTGACACCCCACGACAATGTCTCGGCGATCATCACCGAACAAGGCGTCATCTTCCCGCCTTTCGCGCCGGGGATCTTGAACCTCAAGCATTAAAAAATGATTACAGATCAACACAACCAAAACTGGACCACGAGCATGTTCTCGTGGTTCGGTTATTTTATGCCCTTTTCCGAGCGGATTGCCGCCATTGCCGATGCGGGCTTCGACGGCGTGATGCTCTCCTGGGAGGACGAGGAGGCACCGAACTTCATCTCCCGGTACGATTTTCCGAAGCTGGTGCGGGACGCCGGCCTTTCAATTACGAATTTCCACGCGCCCTTCATCGGCTACAGTCAAATCTGGGAGCGGTCCTTGGAAGAAAATCGAGAGCTTCTCGACTTTCTGGTTCGGATTCTAAAAGACGCGGCGGATTTCGACGTGTCGGCTGTGGTGGTCCACACCGTTGATATGGAGCTGGGGGATTACACCTTTGAGAACGGCTACGCTTTTTTTACAGAACTGGCCGAAGCCGGCGAGCGGTACGGCGTCGACGTCGCGGTGGAAAACGTCACGCGGCAGTTTTTGCTGTACGAACTCCTCGACCGCATCCAGACGCCCCATTTCGGCTACTGCTACGACACATCCCACGATTACATGCTGGGCTGCGGCAGCGGACGTTTGATCGCGGCCTACCCTGATCGGCTCAAGGCGCTGCACTTTTCGGACAACGACAAGACTGTCGATCGGCACTGGATTCCGGGAGAGGGATTTCTGCCTCTTACTTCGATCCTTCAAACGCTGGACCGTATGGATTGGCACACCCTTTCGTGTGAAGTGATTGCGCCGTTTTGGTGGCAGGAACGGACGCCGCAGGATTTTTGTGTGGCGGTACAGCAGGGATTAAAAAAACTGTTAAGAAATCTAGGGGAATAGTTGCAATTCGAAAGGGGATTTGTTATAATTCGTTCCGTCATTGTTCGAAGCTTGTCTTCGGACATTTCATTTCTTTTCCTTATTTTATAGCCGACGCAAGTCGGCTTTTTTATTTGCTTCAAATATAATATTTTCACAAAAAAGAAAGGCTGCCTCTTTCGAGACAGCCTTGTGAAAGGTCGCAATAAAATGATAATTATAAATAACGTTTGTGATCAGTTCGTAGGTGAACTAAACTTTAGCTTAGAGCCAGCCAACAACCATGTTGCCGAGCAGAGCGCCAACGATACCGCCTAAGATTGGCATGATACCGGAGATCCACATATAGCCCCAGTTAGCATCCTTCTGATCGTTTGGTTTGATTGGGCAGATTGCGTAAGCAATACGCGGGCCCCAGTCACGGGCAGCGTTCATAGAGAACCCTGTGGTTGCACCAAGTGCAAAACCGATGACCATGATGATTAACGCAACAACAAATGCGGATGCACCTGCTGCACCAACTGCTGCAGGAATGGTTTTGATGAAGAACAGCAGGAAGATTGTGGCAAAGAATTCTGAGAAAGCGTTGGCTGCCGGACTGTCGATCGCCGGTGCTGTACAGAAGATGCCTCTTAATGCTGCATTGCCCAAATCAGATGATGCGTCAAACTGCGGTTTGTAGTAGAGGTATACGAGGATACCGCCGACGATACCGCCGAGGATCTGGCAGATAATGTAGCCAGGAACCATTGACCAGCTGAAGCCGCCGATAACAGCTAACGCGATGGTAACGGATGGGTTGAAGTGAGCGCCAGACTGTGCGCCAAATGCCATAGCTGGCAAACCAACTGCGAGACCCCAGCCGAGGATTACATAAATAGGACCTGAGCCCTGGAAGTTTGAATGATTAAGTGTGTTGGCAGCGCAGATGCCGTCCCCTAAGACGACGAGCATGATCGTGCCGATAAATTCGGATAAATAAGGAACCATTGTCCATCCCCCTTAAAATATTAAATTATGATAATAGAATTGCATTGTCTGAGCGGCAGGAGAATTCTCCCAAATCTCCTGCCGCGAGATCATTGCGAATCCCTTCACATCCAGTATTATAGAATATCTTAAGGAAAATGTAAAGCCTTTTCATCATAAAATAAAAGATAAAAAATAGAAATAAAAGATAAAAAAATGTTCTGAACATTCAAATTTCTAAATTAATGATAGAATATATTCTATCACTTATCACATAAAAATCAAGAAATATTTAAGAGGAAAAGTCAAAATGTTGCGATTAATTGCAGGACGATACGACAAAACGCGCCCGACGATGACTCAGTTGATCGATCGGGAAATCGCCGACCGATTAAAGAAAGGCGGACACGCCATGCTGCTCATCGTGCCGGAGCAGTTCACCCTCGGCGCGGAGCAGGCATTGATCCGCGAAGGCGGGCTGAAAGGGCTGATCGGTGTCGACGTGCTCAGCCTCAAGCGGCTGGCCGCCCGCGTATTCGAAGAGGTGGGACAGCCCAAAGGACAGGCTGTCGACGAGCACGGCAGACAGATGCTGCTGACTCGGGCGGTCCTCGGCTGCGGCCAGGATTTACGCGTCTACCAGAAGAGCGCATCTCAGGCAGGCTTTCAGAAAAAAATAGCGGACTTTATCGGCGAGTTCAAGGACAGCCAGCTGGGCGCGGCAGATCTCGACGCGGCGATGGACAAGGTTGACCCCGACCGGCTGCTGAGCCGAAAGCTCTCCGATATAAAAACGATTTTAACCGCCTACGAGGGACTGCTCGGAGACGAGCGCTTCGACGAGGCAGACCGGGCGGCGCTGGTGGCTGGGGCTGTCGGGCAGTCGAAAAGGATCGCCGAGACATGCGTTTATCTCGACGGCTTTCACACCTTCTCCGAGGCGGACTTCAACATCGTCGGCCAGCTCATCGCTACGGCGCCGGAGGTCACGATGACGCTGATCACCGACGACGTCGACAACGGCAGCGACGGCGCGATTTTCGAAATCGCCGAACAGACCAAGCGCCGGATGATTGCGATGGCGAAGGACGCGGGACAGGAGGTGGCTGTGATTGACGCCGGCGAATTGGCCGTGCAGTTGTTCGGCGGCGCGCCAAAGGTCCAGCCGGCCGCAAAGGACTTGGCGCTGCTCGAGGACCAGTGCTTCGCCGCGATCCCTGAATCCTCCGGTGAGGTGCCGGCACACATCCAAATCGTGGAGTGCAGCGATTTGTGGCATGAGTCCGAGGAGGCGGCGCGGCAAATTGTCGCGCTGACCCGGGACGAGGGCCTGCATTACGAGGATATCGGCATTCTCGTCGGCAGTCCCGAGACGATGGGCGGCACGATCCGCCGCGTCTTGAGCTTTTACGACATTCCCTGCTTTGTGGACGCGCCGAAATCACTGATCGGGCAGCCGCTGGTGGACTGCCTGATTGCGGCCTTTGAGGTGGTGGACCGGCACTTCGACACGCGGGACGTCATGGCCTTCGGCAAGTCGCCCTTTTCGCCGATTGATGGGGCGGACATGATGGATTTAGAAAATTACGCCGTCGTCATCGGGATTGATCACGGCCGGTGGCTCACGCCCTTTGAAAAGGACGCGCCGGATATGCCGCGGACGATCGCGGAACTCAACGCAATTCGCGAAAAAATCACGGCACCCCTCGTCGACCTCGAAAAAAGCATGAAGGACGCGGGCACTTATCGGCAGCGCATTGCGGCGGCCCTTTCCTTTTTAGAAGGCCTCAACGTCCAGACAGTCCTGGACGAGGCAGCCGCGGCCGCGGTGTCCGATCAGGACTTTGAAAAGGCGTCGACGGCCAATCAGATCTGGAATATCCTGATGACGGTGTTTACGCAGATCGACGCGGCGCTGTCCGACGAGCCCTGTACCCTTGCGGCCTTCATGCAGGTGTTTAAAAACGGCATCGACACCTACGACATCGGGATTCTGCCCGAGGACCCGGACGTCGTCGATGTGACCGACCCGTTCAGAAGCCGCCATCTTGGCAAAAAGGTGATGATCGTCATCGGCGCCAACGAAGGGCTGCTGCCGCCGGACGCCAGCCAGTTTCCGATTCTCTCGGAACGGGAACGGCGGGAAATGGCTGCGGCTGGGCTGGATCTGCACAACGACAGGCGCTACACTCAGGTCCAGAACCAGTACACCCTTTACCTCCAGATCGCGTCGGTCACAGAAAAACTCATCATTTATTACGGCATGAAAGGGGAGGACGGCAAGGCGCTGCGGCGCTCGCGGCTCGTGACGCAGATCTTAAATGTCTTTCCGAAAATGCAGGTCCACTCAGCGCTGTTTTTCGATCCGGAGCAGTCTTGGGACTGGGTCACGGGCTTTGAGGGGACGGAAAACATCGCTCGGTCTCAGGTCAGCGGCAGCGCGCCTCGCGTGCGGGCTGTGGCAAAGCGATTTGACGCGGCGGCGGACGTCAAGGCAGTGGCGGCGCTCGCGCCGTCGTTCTTCGCGCTGGACGACGGCATCGCCGACCAGCTCATCGGCCCGAAGCTGGTGCTCAGCGCGACGGACTGCCGGACGTACAGCGCCTGCGCGTGGCGCTACTTCTTAAGTGCGGAGCTGCGGCCGGTGCCCCGGGAGCCTTTTGAGGTGACGCTGCCGGATATCGGCAACGTCATGCACCGGATGATCGATGCCTTCTTTAAAGAACTGAACGCGTCGGGGACGCGGCTCGAGGCGCTGAGTGCCGACGAACGGGACCGCATGACCGACCGCATTTTAAGTGACATCCTGTCTCGAATTCACGGCGCGGTCTTCAACAGCAGCGCGGCCTTCCACTATCAAGGGCGCAAGCTCAGGCGGATGGGGCGGCGCACGATGGGCATGCTCGCCGAACACCTTCAAAAGGGCCGATTCGAAGTGGTGGACAGCGAACACCCCTTCGCCTACACCCTCGACGCGAAAGGGCTGGCCAAGCCCGTCGTCATTCAGGGCAGCATCGACCGGTTGGACCGCATGACCCGTGACGGCGTGAGCTATTACAAGGTCATCGACTACAAAACCGGCAGCGATGCCGTCAAACCGTCCGACATTTACTACGGCCTGTCGCCGCAGCTCCTCGGCTATCTCGAGGCGGCGGTGCGCTACGGCCGCAGCCGGCACGAGGACGCGGAGGCTGCGGCGGGGTTCTACTTCCACGTAGCCGACCCGATCACGAACGTCACCGGCGAATCCGAAGAGCAGGCCCAGAAGGATGTGGAAAAGAAATTCCAAATGAGCGGAATTTTCCTCGACAATCAGGCCGTCATCTCGGCGTTGGACAGCGAAACAGACGGCGCCTCGAATATTTTCACCGTCGGCAGAAAAACGTCGGATTACCGTTACGCGCCCGAGGGGATGGCCGCGATTTTGTGGAAGAATCAGCAGAATTACCGGGACACGGCCCGAGCAATTTTGTCCGGTGAGATCGCGCCGAATCCTTATATGGTAAAGGATGAAACAGCTTGTAAGAATTGCGGCTGCAGAGAAATCTGCGGCTTTGCCAGAGAAATTGATCCGCGCATTTTTAGGCGGCTCGAGGATATGGACCAGGCGGAATTGCTGGAAAGGATAGAGGAGGAGCAGCATGAAATGGACGACTGAACAGGAAAGGGCGATTGCCACCCGCCACAAAAATCTGCTGGTTTCGGCGGCAGCCGGATCGGGCAAGACGGCGCTTTTAATCGAGCGCATCCGGCGGATGGTCGTCGACGAACAGATCCCCGTCGATTCCCTGCTGATTTTGACCTTCACCCGGGCGGCAGCCGGAGAAATGAAGGAGCGGCTGACCGCGGCGTTCACCGAGAGCCTGCGGCAGACGGACCCGCAGGATCGGGAGCGGGTGCACTGGCTGGTCGAGCAGATGCAGATTCTGCCGACCGCCTCCATCGACACCTTTGACGCCTTCTGCTCCCGGGTCGTTCGGGAATACTTTCAGGAGGTGGATGTGGACCCGGACTACCGCATCGGCGACGCCACTGAGCTTACGATGCTCTACACTCAGGCGCAGGACGAGGTGTTCGAGGCGGCCTACCAGCAGATTCCTGAGGACGGCGGGACGGCCTTCAGCCGATTGGTCGACTGTTACACCACGGCGCGCGGCGATCAGGGACTCAAGGATCAGGTCGAGCGGCTGCGGCATTTTTTAAACGCTTTGGCCGATCCCGAAGCGTGGTGCCGCGACGCTATTGCAGATTTGAAGCAAAGCGGCAGAGATTTCGAACATTCTAAATGGTACGAGGTGCTCGCGTCCAAATGCGCAGAGGACTTGTCGGCCGCCGAGGCGGAGCTTGACCAGGGGCTCAGCATTATTGAGGGCGACGCGGACTTCGTGAAGACCGAAGCCCAGCTGAAAGCAGAAAAGGCGATGGTCGAGGGCATTCATAGGACACTCGATACTGAGGACTGGTCGACCTTCCGGGCAGCGCTGATGGCTGCGGATTACGACCGTTACAAGGGCAGCCGCAAGAATAAGGAAGACAGCGACCGGGTCAAGGCCCATCGGAACCGCGCCAAGGACATTGTTAAAAAAGGCCTTCAGGCGGATCTCGCCCAGGATCCGGAGGATGAACAGGCCGAGGTTGAGGCCATGGCCGAGGTGATGACAGATCTCATCGCGCTGACGAAAGCTGTCGAGGATCGATTCACCGCACTCAAAAGAGAACGGGGTCTTCTCGATTTCGCCGACGTCGACCGGTACGCTTACAGGATCTTAAAGGAGCCGAACATCGCGAAGACCTTTCAGGAAAATTACGAGGCGGTTTTCGTCGACGAGTATCAGGACACCAACGCCCTTCAGGAGGGGATCATCGCGCAGATTCTGCGGCCGGACAATTATTTTATGGTCGGCGACGTAAAGCAGAGCATTTACCGTTTCCGTCAGGCTGACCCGTCAATTTTTATCGATAAATACAACGCCTACGCCACCGATGGCGGCGGGATCAACCAATTGATCACCCTCGGTAAAAATTTCCGCTCCGACAAGGGGGTCGTCGACAGCGTCAATGCGCTGTTCGAAAGGATCATGAGCCCCGCATTCGGTCAGATCGCCTATGACGACAAGGCCCGCTTGGTGCAGGGCGCGGAAAGTGCAGGACCGGCGGCGCCGCCGGTCGTTCGGATTTTTGAAGCGCCGAGCGGGGACCGCCTCGAAAAAGAGGGCGCGTGGATCGCCAACCAGATCGACAGATCGGTGGGGCAGCCGATTACCATCGCGAAGACCGGCGAGACCCGAAATCTGCGCTATCGGGACATCGCGATTTTAATGCGCAGCACGGGAGACGGCCGAGGTGAGCAGATCGCGCAGATGCTTTCGGACAAAGGCATCCCAGCCTATTACGAAGGGGGCGCATCCTATTTCAGTACGCCGGAAATCGAATGGGTGCTGGATTTGATCCGCATCGTCGACAACTACCGTCAGGACATGCCGCTGATGACGGTCATGCTCTCGCCGATCGGCGGCTTTTCCGCCGACGAAATGGCGCAGATCCGCATCGCCGGCGAAGACAAGACGTTTTACGAATGCGTCGACGCCGTCAGCGCTCAGGGGACGCCCCTCGGCATGAAGGTTAAGCGCTGGCTCGGCCAGCTCGGAAAATGGCGCACCCTGGCTTACGGCGCGGAGGTGTCCGACTTTTTGTGGCAGCTCTACACCGAAACGGGATTTTACATCTGGGCCGGCAGCCTGCCGGGTGGTGCCCAGCGGCAGAAAAACCTCGACGCGCTGATCGACAAGGCGCAGGATTATCAATCGTCGACCCTCCACGGCATTTTCCGATTCGTGGATTACGTCGAGCAGGTCCAGAAGCGCACCGACGGCAGTGAAGCGCCGGGCATCCTCAGCGAAAACGACGACGTTGTGCGGATCATGACGATTCACAAAAGCAAGGGCCTCGAATTTCCGGTCGTCTTTCTGGCCGATACGGCTCACCAGTTTAACCAGACCGACAGCACAGCCTCGATCATTCTGGACAAGGATCTCGGTATCAGCCCGGAATACATCGACGGGGAAAAACGCATCCGCCGAAAGACGATGGTACACCAGATCGCGGCGTATAAGAATAAGATGGATAATCTCGCCGAGGAAATGCGCCTGCTTTACGTTGCGATGACCCGGGCGATGGAACGGCTTGTCATTACCGGCGGCGTCAGCAATTTGGAAAAGGCGGAGAAAAAATGGGATAACCCCTGCGACGTGTCGCGCCTGAAGGCGTGCCGCAGCCCGCTGGATTGGATCATGCTCGCGCTCTACAGCCCGAACAGCGCGGGCGGCGCGGACAGTGCGGCCTTTAAGATCATCACCGGCGGTGACGAAGAGGCCGAAACGCCGGCGGATGTGCGCCCTGCGGCGCCGGAGGCGGCCTGCTCTGAAGAAGACCTTGCGGAAATCGACCGCCGGATGGCCTGGCGCTACCCGAAAAAGAGCGGCAGGCGGCTGCCGTCGAAGATCAGCGTGACCGAGGTCGAGGCGCTGAGGCAGCAGGATCATCCCCGGGAAAAAATTGTCGAGCGCCAGCCTGTCCCCGACTTTCTGCGCGGGGCAGAGGATCAGCCCCCCGCGTTCACCGCGGCGGAATTGGGGACCGGTGTGCACACGGTGCTCAGACACCTGAATTTGGAAAAATTGAGGGAAATACCGGACGACGAGATGCAGGCCGTGGTCAAAACCGAGGGCGAAACGATGGCTGAGCGCGGTCAAATCGACGAGGCGCTGTTTGAGGCGACTATAAAAAACGGCGGCCTCGCCCACGCGGCGGCCTTTATGACTTCGGACCTCGGCCGGCGGATGGCGGCTGCCAGCCGGGTCGAACGGGAATGGCCCTTCGATTTGGAAATGCCGTCAGAAAAAATTGCGCCGGATCTAGCTGAGCCTAGCGTGCTGCTCCAGGGGATGATCGACTGCTGCTTTTTGGAAGAACGCGGCGGCGAAAAAGGTTGGATTCTGCTGGACTACAAGACGGACCGCTGGCAGAATCGGGAAATCGGCAGACAGAAATCTGTCCAAAAGTACAAGACCCAGATTGAAATCTACCGGCAGGCGTTAGAGGCATTGACGCCTTACCCGGTGTGGGAAAGCTATTTGTGCTTTTTAACGATGGAAACGTGCATAAAAATAGGCTGAAGGGTGAACCTTCAGCCTTATTTTTTTGACGTGACAAACAAACGCCGTGTTTATTGGATGCCGGCCATAACCTTTTCGCGGCTCGGGTGATCCTTTTCGTTGAGAATTGCCTTGAGTGCGGTCTGCACCGAGCGGATCTTGCCCATGATGCCGATCGTGATGAAGGACTGGGGGCAGTTGCCGACGATTTCGTACGCGCCGACGTCGCTGGCCTTGACGGCGATATCCGCGCAGTACAGCATATCTGGAATGCTGCCTTGAATGAGGAGCACAGCACCGACGCCTTCTTCGCCGAATTCGTCCATGGCCTTGCGCTGGTCGGGGCGCATCTTCCCGCGGATGATGCGGATCGTGTTGTCATCCGGTTTTGAAATAAATTGATATTTAACGTTCATTGGAATCCCTCTTGTTGTTTAAATAATACATCTCTTCTGTTTATCATATAATGAATATAAACGGTTTGCAAGTTAATATTTTACACGATTATGCAAAATTTAGCGCAATGGCCTGAATGTAGTAGAAGGTGATCAAGCTTAAAATCATTTCGGGAGCAGCCTGCTCTCTGAAGGCGTCGATCTGTTCGACCGACAGGGATTCGGGATGGACGGCGATCGCCCGGACGCAGTCGAAGAAATTCGGCTCCTGGACGTCACTGGCAGACGGCGCGTTGATCTTGAGGGTCTGTTCGGCCCAGTCTAAAATTTCAAAGATCAGCTGATCGGGCATGTAAATCTTGAGCTTTGGCACCTGGATGGTCCAGGCTGTCATTTCAAGCATCGCGAGAATCGTATTGTCGGACTTGCGCCAGCTCGATCGGTTCATCAGCGCCAAAATCTTTTCCAAGATGTCGACCTGCTCCAGAGACGTGTAGGGCTTGTCGATGCCCAGCAGCGCCATCAAAATCTGGCGTTCCAGCGGCGGCTGCGGCGGGAAACCGATGTGCGCCACCACCAGATCGAAAAACTGATGGGGGCCGTAAGGGTTGATGTAAAGCTTGCGGCCGGTCAGCTGGCCCAGCGCCTTGAGGGTGTCGAGATAGCCGAGCTTGGCGTGGCGCTGGTGATCCTGGCCGTTAGCCGCCGCATTCTCCGGCGCGGAAAGGTCGAGATATTCTGAGCTCTGGATCGTCAAGAAGGACAGATCCCGCTGATTTTTGCGCACTGCCCGGCGCACCTCCACTGGCGAGTAGCCGACGGCCATGAGCTTTTTACAGGGGAGAAGGACTGCCGTTTCAAGGGGAAGCTCGGACAAAAAACCGGCTTCGAAGTAGGTGGCGTCCTGATCTCTTTGGGTGCGGAAAACAGGAAAAACCGCGCCGAGGAGCAGCGTCGGGATGAGCTGACCGTTGGGAATTTCCTCGATCGTGCGCTTGACGATGCTCAGGCTCTGCGGGTCGATGGTGGTGAGCATCAATCGGCAGGAGGAGCGCCGGATGATGGTCTCGTCGAGATAGCGGGACAAGGTCCGCCGCAAAGGCATGGCCTTCTGCACGAAGGTTTGTAAAAACTGAAGGCGAAAATCGTGAAAATTGAGATCCGACCAGTACTGCAGGTAGAGGCCGGCAATACTGTCGTTGAGCGCTGTGATCTTTTCGAGCACCGCGTTAGAAAGGAATTGAGAAATCTGATGGAGGTCTTTTTGGGCGATTAAGGCCGCAGCAATCCCCCCGATTGACGAGCTGGCAACCCAATCCAAATGAAGGTTCGATTCGTTTAAAGCCTGCCAGGCGCCCAGCTGAAAATCCGCCTGAGCGCCGTTCCCGTTTAAGAGCAATCCGTATCTCATGATTTCGTCAATTCCTTTTTAATTCTGGTTGAACTGATTTGACTTGTTTTTTCTTTTTTAACTTATTAATAATTAGGCATCGGGTAACTTGTAGGGCGCATCCGGGTATTTTTCACGCAGTGCGTCGACGAGCATGTACGCGACCTTGTTAATATCCCCGGCGCCGGCGACGAGCACCAGATCGCCCTTTTCGAGATTGTCGGTTAAGAATTTGGTGATGTCTTCAAATTCGGAAATCACGACCGTCGGCACGTGGTGGCGCTGTTTGATGCGCTTGGCCAAATCTTCTGGGAAAATGTCCCATTCGTTGGTTTCCCGGTTGGAATAAATTTCACTGATGACAAGCTTGTCCACCTGATTGAAGGAGTCGACAAATTCGTCGAACAGGTAATAGATCCGGGAGTAGGAATGGGGCTGATACACGACCCAGAGATTGTTGTGTTCGTGGTGCAGGCAGGCGTCGATGACGACCTTGAGCTCGGTCGGATGATGGGCGTAGTCTTCGTAGACGTTGATGCCGTCCACCTGGCCGCGGAATTCGAAACGGCGTTTGGCACCGCTGAATTGGTCGAGGGCCTTCTCGATCGCTTCCGTACCGACGCCGAGATAGTCGGCGCAGGCGATACAGGCCAGCGCGTTGAGCACGTTGTGCTGCCCGGGCACGCGCAGCTGGTAGTGGCCGGCAAAGGTGCCGCCGTGGTATGCGTCGAAGGCCGGATTGCCGTTGCTGTCGTATTCGATGTTTTTCGCGACCCAGTCGTTTTTGTCGCTGAGACCGTAAGTGACGACCTGGCATTTCAAATCCTTGACCGCGTCGAGCACATCCTGAGAGTCGCCCCAGGCGATCATCAAGCCGTCCGGCGGGATGATTTCGCCGAATTCGTGGAAGGAATGCTTGATCTGTTCGAGACCGCCCTTGAAATAGTCGAGGTGGTCTTCTTCGATGTTGGTGATGATCCCGATGTTGTGGGAGGTTTTCAGGAAGGAGTCGACGTATTCGCAGGATTCAATGACAAAGTAATTGCTCTGTCCGAGGGCAGCGTTGCCGCCGAAAACCGGAATGTTGCCGCCGATGCTGACCGACGGATCGAGGTCCGCACAGTGAAGAATGGTCGCGATCATCGAGGAGGTCGTCGTTTTGCCGTGGGTACCGGCGACGCCGATGGTTTTCGGGAAAATTTCAGAAAGCAGCCCGAGGTAATCGGCCCGTTCTACTTTCGGGATACCGAGGGCGCCGGCGGCGACCATTTCCGGATTGTCCGGGTGGATCGCGGCAGTATAAACCACCAGATCGATGCCGTCGTGAATATTTTCGGCTTTCTGGCCGATGTGGACCACAGCGCCGCGGCTGGAGAGCAATTCTGTATACTTTGAATTTACCTGATCAGAGCCTTCGACATGGAACCCCTGTTCAAGGGCAATTTTCGCCAGACCGCTCATACTGCTGCCGCCGATGCCGATGAAATAGACCGTTTCAACGGGGTGGCCATATTTTTCAGACAAATGTTTTTTCATATCATGCTTTGATGATACTGAAATTGTATTTCCTTTTATATCCAATCTTGTCTCCTTTTTACATTTATGAAAAAAGATTTTTCATTTATTATATCAGTAGACTATGGTGAACGCAAATACTTATCAATTTGTCATTTTTTCTTTTGAAAATTAATCTGACAAAAAGATTAAAAATGGTTTAAAATAAATCGATTTTATGATAACATATACATATAAAAAAGCGTGGCTATGACTTTTAGGAAAAACTGCGGAAGGGGGGCCGAAAAATGACGATTACAGATATTCGCGTCCGAAAAATCTATCCAACAGGGAAAATGCGCGGCATTGTCTCAGTCACTTTTGACGATGAGTTTGTTGTGCACGACATCAAAGTAATTGAAGGACAGAATGGATTCTTTATCGCAATGCCGAGTCGAAAGACGCCTGAAGGTGAATTCAAAGACATCTGCCATCCGATCAAGTCGGAAATGCGCAAGATGATGCAGGATGCTGTTCTGGCAGCGTACGACGAAGCCGCGAAAGCGCAGCAGGAAGAGGAAAACAGTCAAGATCAAGAAAATGAATCGCACACGTTAGAAGTAGATTACGAAGAAGAGTGAAGTTAAAAAGAGGAGGCTTGGGCCTTCTCTTTTTTTGTTTGCGCGGCGCCAGAAAAAGATTATCGGCAAAAATCAAATTTATCCGGTGGACTTTTTTGAGATAAAAAGGTATGATAGGAAATAATTGAGCTTTTATGTTTTAAACCTGAAATCATTGGATAGGAAAGATTTGAAAAGATGAAGCAAACAAAAGCAGTTATTTTAGCGGCCGGGAAGGGCACGCGCATGCGCTCCCGAATGGCTAAAGTCCTGCACCCGATCTGTGGAAAGACTTTGATCGACCACGTCATCAACGCCAACCGAGAAGCCGGCATTCAGGAGATTGCGGCGGTCATCGGCTATCAGGCTGACGCGGTAAGCGCGGCGCTGCCGAAGGACGTCGTGAGCTTCGAGCAGACCGAGCAGCTAGGTACTGGCCACGCGGTGATGCAGGCCCTTCCGTTTTTTGAGGGATTCGACGGCAACGTGCTGATTCTCGTCGGCGACGCGCCGCTGATTCGAAGCGAAACCCTCGAAAAGCTGATCGAGGCGCACGAGGCGGGCGGCTACGCGGCGACGGTGCTGACGGCCAATTTTGACGATCCAACCGGCTACGGCAGAATGGTCAAGGATGGCGATGAGCTCGTCAAAATCGTGGAACAGAAGGACGCCACGCCGGAGGAACAGCAGATTCACGAAATCAATTCCGGGATGTACTGCTTCGACGCGGCGGCACTCTGCGATGCGCTGTCAAAAATGACCAACGACAACGCCCAGCACGAATACTACCTGACCGACAGCATTGAAATACTGAGGTCGGCGGGGAAACGCGTCGGCACTTTCCCAACGCCGGATTACCGGGATATCGTCGCGGTGAACTCCAAGGCCCAGCTCGCGCAGGCAGCGGCCATTATGCGGGACCGCATCAACGAAAAATGGATGGATGCCGGCGCCTTGATTGTCGACCCGAAACAGACGTATTTGAGCTGTGAGACGACGGTCGGCCAGGATGCGGTGATTTATCCAGGCGTCATTACTGTCGGCAAAGTTCACATCGGTACGGGCGCGGTGGTCTACCCGTCAGTCATTGAAAATCGGGATATCGCCGACGGCGAAATTGTTCAAGCCTATCAACAACTGCAGTAATAGTTAAAGGATTCTACACTGGAGGATTTTATCAAAAATGGATGGAAATTTTAGCGGAACAAAGATCATTACGGGCAACGGCAACAAAAAGCTGGCTCAAGACATCGCTGCGTATTTGGAACTGCCCCTCTGCAACGCAGAAGTGCTGCATTTCAGCGACGGCGAAATTGGTCTGAACATTCACGAATCGGTCAGAGGCTCGGACGTTTTCGTCATTCAGCCGACCAGCGCGCCCTGTAATGACAACCTGATGGAGCTTTTGATCCTGATCGACGCGCTGAAGCGCGCATCTGCGGGCAGAATTACCGCCGTCATGCCGTACTTCGGCTACGCCAGACAGGACCGCAAGGCGAAATCCCACGATCCGATTACGGCGAAGCTCGTCGCGAATTTAATCACGACCGCAGGCGCTGACCGCATTCTGACGATGGACCTGCACTCTAACCAGATTCAGGGATTCTTCGACATCCCTCTCGACCACCTGGCAGGCGGCAGCATCATTGCGCAGTACTTTGCCGCAGAAAACCTCGATAACCTGACAGTTGTCGCGCCAGACGCGGGGTCCGTGAAACGGACGCGTAAGCTGGCCAGAGCCTTGGGCGTTCCTTTTGCGATCATCGACAAGGAAAGACCGAAACCAAACGAAGCGGAAATCATGGGCGTCATCGGTGAAGTTGAAGGCAAAAACTGCATCATGATCGACGATATGATCGACACCGCCGGGACGATCACTGCTGGGGCCAATGCCATCATGAAGCTCGGCGCGGCGTCAGTCAGAGCGGGCTGCACCCACGGCGTTTTCTCCGGCCCGGCCATGGACCGCATTGAAAAATCGGCGCTGGAAGAAATCGTCACCCTCGACACCATCGAAATTCCGGAAAGCAAGAAAATCGACAAGCTGAAAATTTTGTCAACGGCAGACGTCTTCGCACGCGCCATCGATTACATCCACCTCGGACGTCCGCTGAGCCGCCTCTTCACAGGAAGCTACAGCTAATATGTACATCATTGCAGGACTCGGAAATCCAGGCCCACGTTATGCGAATACCCGGCATAACGTGGGCTTTATGACAATTGATACTTTGGCAGAGAAATGGTCGGTTGACGTCAACAAATCCGAGCATCAAGGCCTGACCGGAACGGCGCGCATCGGCGGCGAAAAGGTCATGCTCGTCAAGCCCCAGACCTACATGAACGAAAGCGGGCGCTGTGTCGGCGAGCTGGTTCGGTTTTACAAAATCGATCTGGATCATTTGATCGTGATTTACGACGACATCGATCTCGACCCGGGACATCTGCGGATTCGGAAAAAGGGCGGTGCCGGTACACACAACGGAATGAAATCGGTGGTTGCCGCACTCGGAGGCGGTAATTTCCCGCGCGTCCGCATTGGCGTCGGCGCTCAGCCGCCGGAGTGGGACTTGGCGGATTACGTCCTCGAGAATTTATCGGGCGATGCGGAAAAAACGATCAAGGCGGCGGTCGATCAGGCGGCGAAGGCGGCGGAGATGATCGTCACCGACGGCGTCGATCTGGCCATGAACCGCATGAACGTGCATTAACAGAGTGATCTGAAATGAATCGGGAAATTTACAATTTTTTTGATACCAAAGCGAGCCGGGCGATCATCAAAAGTCTGAAATCCGGACAATCTATCAACCTTTCAAACGTCAAAGATGGTTTGAAAGGTTTTTTATCGTTGTTCATCGCGGACCAGCTCAAGATGCGCGTGCTCTACATCGCACCGACGGATGTCGAAGCGGAAAAGCGGGCACAGAAAATCGCGACCTGGGACGCGGCGCACACGCTGTACTTTCCGGCCAAGCCGGTGCACGATTATTTCACCGACGCTCACAGCAGCGAAATCACGGAAAAACGCATGGCCGCGCTGGATCGGCTGCTTTTTGGCCGCAGTCACGATGTGGTTGTCACATCGATTCAGGCGCTGATGCAGAAAATGCCGTCAGCATCTGACTTTAAAAAGAAGATCCTGACGGTGAAGGCGGGGCAGCAGATGGACCCAATGACCCTCACAAGGCAGCTGGCCGATCTCGGCTACGTCGATGCGGATCAGGTCGAGGCCCGCGGACAGTTTGCCCGGCGCGGCGAAATCGTCGACTGCTTTCCGATGAATGCGAAGCAGCCGATGCGCATCGACTTTTTCGACGACGAGATCGAGAGCATTGCGCCCTTCGATATCCGGACGCAGCGCAGTGAGGCGGAGGTCAAGCGTGCGGTGATTCTGCCGGCGGACGAAAACGCGATGCCGGCTGCAGAACAGGAGGCGCGCTTAAATCAAATCGTGAAGCGGTACAGGCAGGACCCGGGCTACGAGGAACGGCTCGGCACGATCGCCGCGGCGCCCGCCGACTATCTCGAGGTGTTAAACGCCTTTGGAGACAGCGAAGGCGGTTCTTTGAGCGCTTACCTTGGGCCCCATTGGGCGGTGTTCTGGGACGACCGCGAACATTGCGGGAACAGCGCGGACACCTTCCTCGAAAAGACCTTCCAGGATTTTGAAAGTCTCTTGGACGAAAAGCTGATGTTCCCAGAGGAACAGGATAAATTTTTCGATTTTGCGTCCTGCTGCAGCTTTTTAGAGGGGTATCCCTCGGCGGACGCCCGGCTTTTTTCCGAGGGCACGAAGGACAAGGGCATCGATTGCGATTCAAAGAGTGTCGAGAGCTTCGCCGGAAGACTGCCCCTTTTTGCCGAATACACCAAACGGCAGATTGATGCTGGCAGTCGGGTTGCCATCTGCTGCCGGGACAAAAAAGGCGAGAAACAAATGCGGGAGGTGCTCGCGTCTTACGACATCGCTGAATTCAGCGACGGACAGACGCCAGGTGTACTTTTCCTGAAGGGTGATATCTCCGAGGGCTTTGAGCTGCCGGGGGCGCGGCTCGTCTTTCTGAGACAGCAAGAAATCTTAAAGGAAGGCCGAAAAAAGAAACGCCGACGCCAGTTAAAAAACGCGCGGAAAATCGATTCCTTTACGAGCTTGTCCATCGGCGACTACGTCGTCCACGACATTCACGGGATCGGCATCTACCAAGGTATCCAAAAGATGACCTTCGGCGACACGACAAAGGATATGATGGTCATCGCTTATCACGGCGACGACAAGCTCTATCTGCCGGTGGAACAGATGGACGCGATCCAGGTCTACATCGGGACCGGCGGCGACCGCAAGCCCAAGGTCAACACCCTTGGCCGTCCGGACTGGAGCCGGACGAAATCGAAGGCGAAAAAAGCAGTCGAGGAAATGGCCGACGATTTGATCGCCTTGTACGCGGCCAGACGTCAGGCCAAGGGCTTTGCCTTCAGCGCTGACACGCCCTGGCAGAAGGAGTTTGAAGACCGCTTTCCGTACGAAGAGACGGACGATCAGCTCCGCTGCATCGAGGAAATCAAGGCCGATATGGAAAAGCCAGTGCCGATGGACCGGCTGCTCTGCGGCGACGTGGGCTACGGCAAAACGGAAGTGGCGCTTCGAGCCGCTTTCAAAGCGATTATGGACAACAAGCAGGTGGCGTTCCTCGCGCCGACGACGATTCTGGCTCAGCAGCATTACCAGACGATGATCGAGCGCTTCAAGGGCTTTCCGATCACGGTTGAGGTCCTCAGCCGGTTCAGGACGCCAAAGCAGCAGAAGCAGATCGTCAAGGATCTGGCCGCGGGGCGGATCGACCTGATTGTCGGCACTCATCGGCTGCTGTCCAAGGACATTCAGTTCAAGGATCTGGGCCTCCTCGTCGTCGACGAGGAACAGCGCTTCGGCGTCAAATCCAAGGAAAAGCTCAAAAGCTTTAAGGAAAACGTCGATACGCTGACGCTGTCGGCGACGCCGATCCCGAGAACGCTGCACATGTCGATGTCCGGCATCCGGGACATGAGCATCCTCTCCGAGCCGCCTGCAGGCAGACGGCCGGTGCGCACCTACGTGCTTCGGAAAAATCCGGTGGTGCTCGGCGACGCGATCGAGCAGGAGCTGGACCGGGGCGGACAAGTTTTCTTCGTCCACAACCGAATCAAGGACATTCAGGAAACGGCAGCGCAGATCGCGCGGATGGCGCCCAACGCGCGGATCGTCGTGGCCCATGGACGCATGACGCCGGATACCATCGAAACCATTATGAGCCGCTTCCTCAATCGGGAATACGACGTGCTGGTCACGACGGCGATCGTCGAATCCGGACTCGACATTAAAAATGCGAACACAATGATCGTCGACGACGGCGACAAAATGGGACTGTCCCAGCTGTATCAGCTCAGAGGCCGAGTCGGGCGCTCCAACCGCCAGTCCTACTGCTACATCTTGTACGACAGGCAGGTGCTGTCCGAGGTGGCACAGAAGCGGCTCAAGGCGATCAAGGACTTTACGGCCTTCGGGTCGGGGTTCAAAATCGCGATGCGGGATCTCGAAATCCGCGGTGCCGGCAATATTCTCGGCGCGGCGCAGTCGGGCCACATGTTCAACATCGGTTACGAAATGTACTGCAGAATTCTCGAAGAAACGGTGGCCGAACACATGGGCGGCCAGGTCGAACACAAGGAAGCGGTGCCGGTGAAGATCGCGATGAACGTCGACGCCTTTATCCCCGAAAAATACATCGCAAGCGAAGTGGTCAAATACGACGTGTACAAGAAAATCGCAACCATTTCCGACGAAGAGGACGCCCGCATGGTCGAGGACGAATTGACCGACCGCTTCGGGAAAATGCCTCAGTCCGTTCAGAATCTGCTGACGCTGTCGCTGATGAGCAGTCTGGCCGGCGCCCATCAAATTACCGAAATTCGGGAAAAGGGAGACAAAATCTTGTTTTTCTTCGACGAAAAAGCAACGATCGAGATGCCGAACGGCGCGGTGATTCAAAAACTGTTTGACCAATTCGATATTAAATTCAAGGGCGATCCCCGTCGGGATAATGTCTGGTCCATCGGCGTTCGGGGTCAAAATGCCAGAATGCGGTGCCAAACGGTCATCAAATTTCTTAAAATGTGGAATGGCCAGGCCTAAATATGATATGATTACACCATAATTTTGATTTGCTAAAGGAGAACGTTTTGAAAAAACGAATAATGGGAAAGAAATGGCTGAAGGCAGCGGCCCTGATCCTCTGTGTCGGGATGATCGGCGTTTGGACGTCAGGGTGCGCGCTGGTGAACGTCAACGGCGTCAGAGATCGGGCACAGGTCATTGCCGAGATTAACGGGCAAAAAATCAAAAAAGCGGAATTTAACAACACGATGGCTTACATCGCGCTGACCTATTCGGTCAACGGCCAGTCGATGCCCACAGGGTCGGACCTCAAAACGCTGAAGCAGGACACCTACGATCAGCTGATACAGACTGAAGTCTTTGCGGCTAAAGCAAAGAAAGACAAGCAGAAGGTCGATGAAGACGCCCAGCGCAAGTCTGGACAAAAGGCTTACAAGGCGATCAAGAAGCAGGCGGCTAAAAAATACAGCAGCATCCTTAAAACCTATCTGACGACTGACAAATCTTTTGCGGCATTTATGGAAGACAACGCCGTGACCACGGCCTACGCGCAGAAGGCTATCGCCAAATACGACAAGAAGCTTTCGAAAAATCCAGATGCATTCTTGAAGACCTCGGTCGGTTCGGTCGAAGGCAAGAGCGTGACTCACGGTGAATACTACTATCAGATGATTCAGCAGACGCTGTCGGCTTACGCGAGTTCCGGTCAGGCGCCGTCGTCTGACAGTGATACCCAGAAGCAGCTGGGGCGCAAGGCCTTCAAGGCGATCAATACTGAACGCAAATGGATTGCCTACTGCAAGGCGCACGACATCAAAATTACAAAATCGGCGATCAAAAAGCAAAACGACAATTTGTCGGCCTACACCAAGCAGTTCTTCCAGTCGGACAGCGTGCTTAAAAGCTACCTTAGCGAAAATTTTGAAGGCTTCGACATTGACGCCTACAAAAAAGAACAGCGGAAAAGCGCGAAGGCTGCCGCAGCTAAACAAGCGGTCAAAGATAAAATTTACAGCGGCGTGAAGGTCACCGACAAGGCCATGGAAGACTATTACAACGACCATAAGGATACCTACAGCCCGAGCACTGTTTCCGCCTGCCACATCCTGACGAGCGATAAAAAGCTGGCTCAGCAGATTTACAAGGAAGCCAAAAACGTCAAGACCAAGAGCGCTTTTAAAAAGATCATGGACAAATACAAGGACAACAGCAAGGTCGAAGAAGCCAAGGATCTGGGCGCGTTCAAGAGCAGCGATATGGTTGAAAACTTCTCAAAGGCTGCGTTCAGCGCCAATAAAAATTCCGTCGTGGGACCGATTCAGACCTCCTACGGCTACCACGTGATTTACGTCTACGACAAGAGCTCCGGCAAGAACGACAGCTGGAAGAATCACAAGGCCGCACTGAAGAAAGCCGTTCAGAAAGAAAAGGGCAAGCCAGCCTATCAGAAGTTGACGAAGAAATTCAACAAGGCTACCCGCCTGCGCATGAACGATCCGATTCAGTCCGCCTCAGAACTGTACGCGGAAAAGCTAAAGAAGACCTTCAAGGTCAAGACCTACGAAAAACGCATTAAATAAGGAAAAATGTTTAGAGGGTTAACGTGAGTAAAAAAGCAAGTAGTTATTTAAAGGGCGCAACCATTTTGACGGCAGCCGGATTTTTATCCCGGCTGCTCGGGCTGTTTTTCAAGGTCCCTTTATACCGCATTGTCGGCAGCTTCGGCAACGGCATTTACGGCAACGTGACGAACATTTACAACATGCTCCTGATGGTGTCGACGGTCGGGATTCCGGTTGCCATCTCTAAAATGGTTTCGGAAAGCACGGCTGTTGGCGATTACCGCGGGGCGAAGGACGTGTTCAAGGTGTCGACGACGGCGCTGCTCATTCTAGGCGCGGTCTCCAGCTTGATTTTGGGATTTGGCGCCCACGCCATCATCCGCCTGGCCCACTGGCCGAAGGAAAGCTACGCGGCGATCATCGCCATCGCGCCGGCGCCGTTTATCATTTCGGTGTGTTCGGCCTTTAGAGGCTTTTTCCAGGGCTTCCAGATTATGACGCCGACGGCCGTCTCCCAAATCCTCGAACAGATTGTCCGAGTGGCCCTCGGAATTTTCCTGTGCTGGTATTTCATGCATGGGCTCAGACATGACGTTGGGAAAAGTGTCGGCGGCGCTGTTTTCGGCGCGACCGCCGGCGGCATCATCGCGGCGCTCTTTTTGGTCTACGTGTTCTGGATTTTCATGTCGACCTATCGGAAGAAACTCAGAAAGACGACCCGCAGCCATCCGAGACGCTGGCAGAGTATTTTAAAGCGCCTCGTCATCATCGCGATTCCGGTCACGCTGACATCGGTCATCGTTTCGCTGTTTGCGACGATCAACTCTTTTATCTACGTCGGCCGGCTCAGCGTCGCCGGGATTTCCGCCCATACCGCGACGGAAATGTTCGGCGATTTCACCAACGTCGATACGCTGGTGAATGTGCCCCTCGTCATTTCCTCAAATTTGGCGGTGGCGATGATTCCGGCCATATCGGAATCCTTTGCACTGCGCGAAAAGAAGGTCATGAATCACAAGATTGACCTGGCGATTCGCATCATCATTCTGGCCGGACTGCCCTTCTGCGTCGGCATGTCGGTTTTGTCGACCGCGATTTTCCGCCTGCTCTTCCCGGGCTCCAAGTACGGGCCGGGCATGCTGCAGGTTTTCGCCTACGCGACGATGTTCATGATGCTCTCGAACACCTTCCAGAGCATTCTCCAATCCATCGACAAGTTCCGTGTCCCGCTGGTGACCTTGAGTCTCGGAATTATTGTGTTCTCAGTGACCGGGTGGATCACGATGGCCATTCCGTCGATCAATATTTACGGGATGGGCATCGACTACATGCTGACCTTCATTTATCTGACCGTAGCCAATTACGTCTGCGTCAAGAAATTCACCGGCGTGCGCATCCACTGGCGCCAGTCGGTGTTCAAGCCAATCGTATCGGCTGCCGTCATGGGGCTGGCTACGGCGGGCGTTTACAACGGTCTGTACCCGCACACCGGCAACGTGATCGCGATGCTGCTGGCTTTTATCGTGGCGGTTTTGGTTTACAGCTTTATGATTGTGTTCACCGGTGTGCTCTCTGACGAAGAAATGGACGTCATGCCGGGCAAGCGCAGACTGATGCCGATTTATCACCGCATCGTCGGTCTCCGGAGAAAGGTATTCAGCCGATGAAAGATCCGAAGGATTGTCTCGATTTAGATCCCCGGCAGCTTTCGACGCTGTGCGCCGTGATGGCGGCGCTGCGGTCTGAGGGCGGGTGCCCGTGGGACAAAAAGCAGACCCACGAGTCGCTGAAGCGCTATTTATTAGAAGAAACCTACGAGGTGATCGAAGCGATCGATCAGGAAGACACGGAAAATCTGGTCGAGGAGCTGGGAGATCTGCTGTTTCAAATCGTCTTTCACGCGCAGATCGGCGAGGAAGACAGCGCGTTTTCGATGGGCGATGTCATTCAGGGCATCAATGAAAAGATGATTTACCGTCATCCCCACGTTTTCGGCGATCTGACGCCAGACGAGGTGGACTGGGACAAGCTCAAGGCGGCGGAAAAGCACAGCGCGTCCCTCACTGACGAGCTGCACCGGATCCCGAAGGACTTTCCGGCGCTGATGGCTTCCGAAAAAATTCAGAAGAAGCTTGCGAAAAGCGGCAGACGCAAAACAGATGAGGCCTTTGATCTCGAGCAGGTCCGCGGCGCAGCTGACGCGCTCGAGGGAGCGGACGAACCGGAACAAAAGGCCGAGGCCCTTCAGAAAATGCTGGCGGCGGCTGCCGATTTGGCGAGGTTAAACCATCTTCAGCCTGAGCTATTGCTTAAGGAATACAACGACCGCATGATTGATGAACAGGAATTGGACGCAAATCATTAATTTTTCTTATTTCAGCACAGAAATTGCTTGTCTTTTCTAAGGGTTCGCGCTTATAATAGTAAAGAAATATTTGAATAGAAATCCATGGAGGAACTCAATGAATAAAACACAGTTAGTTGCATCAATTTCAGAAAAGTCAGGTTTATCCAAAAAGGAATCTGAAAAAGCACTGTCTGCTTTTACTGAAAGCATCGTTGAAGCATTACAGAAAGGCGACAAAGTTTCTTTAGTCGGATTTGGTACTTTTGATGTCCGCCACAGAGCTGCAAGACAGGGTCTCAATCCGAGAACAAAAGAACCGATTGAAATTAAGGCTTCAAATGCTCCGGCCTTCAAGGCAGGTAAAGCATTTAAAGATGCATTGAACTAAGTGAACATGGGAAAAGCCGGAGCATTCCGGCTTTTATTTTTTAGGAGGGAAAATGCGGATCGATAAATTTTTGAAAAATTCACGGCTGATTAAGCGCCGCACGGTGAGTAAGGCGGCCTGCGACAGCGGACGTATCGCCGTCAACGGTCAGGTCGCCAAGGCTGGCACCCAGATCAAGGAAGGGGACATTATCATGCTGTCGATGGGCGGCTCAACCCAAAAGGTCAAGGTGCTCGCAACGCCGGAACACGTTCGGAAGGAAGACGCCGAAAATTTGTATTCGGTGATTGAATCCTAACATGGCTGGGCAGCGTAAACGGAGAAAGCGGAGGCCGAAGCGCGTGAATCTCGCGGATTGGCTGTCGAAAAACGGCATCCGCCTGCTCGTCATCATCGGCATTGTCGCGATTGTCGGCACCCTTTACGGCACGAAGATTTCTCAGATCGTCCGCCTTGAAGCTCAAAAGCGCGAGCTGCAGCAGAATCTGGTCTCCGAAAAGAAACGGTCCAACCGTCTGAATAATGAGCTCAAATCGATCAAATCCAAACACTACGTGGAGTATATCGCCCACAAAAATTTAGGCTTGGTCTATCCGGACGAGCAGATTGTCATTAAAGTCAACAGCCAGGCGGAAGCGAAAAAGCAGCAGCAGAAGGCTGAAAAACAGGCGGCGGAAGCAAAACAGAAAAACACGTCCGATTCCCAGGACGGCGCCACGACGACGGGGGTGGATCAATGAGACAGAATCAGACAAAAAAACGCTACGGCGTGATCGATATCGGCAGCAACTCCATTCGGATGATGTTGTTCGACTACAACGGAAAGGCCCAGCCTTTCGCGAATGTCAAAAAGTATTTGCGCTCGACGCGCCTCGGACACGGCGTCGACGCTTCGGGTAATTTGGCCGAAACCTCGGTGGCGCGCAGTATCGACGCGCTGGTGGAACTCAAGGGCATTGCCGACGCCGAGGACGTGGAGGAAATTTACGCCTTTGGCACCAGTGCGATGCGCGACGCGGGGAACGCGTCGGCTTTGACAGCGCCGGTTCTCGAAAAAACAGGGATTGCGATCGACATTGTCGACGGCGACACCGAAGCGAAATACGGTTTTTACGGCGTCTCTTCGTGCTTTTCCGGCAATATTCTCATTGCCGATATCGGCGGCGGCAGCACAGAGCTGATCTGCGGCAGCAGCGCCGCAGGCATCGCTTGGGACAAGAGTCTGAACATCGGGGCGGTCCGCGATACGGAGAAATTTATCCGCGAGGACCCGCCGCGTAAAGCGTCGATTGAAAGCCTTGAAGCCCACGTGAAGGAACAGGTTGCCACGCTGCTCGAGGCACACATGCTGCCTCAAGACACGACCCTTGTTGGCATCGGCGGCACCATTACGACGTGTTCGGCGATGCGTCAGCACATGACGGTGTACGACGAATCGAAGATTCACATGAGCACGCTTTCGGCCGCTGATGTAGCTGACATGCAAACCGACCTCGCGGCCCGGGATCTCGAAGGACGTAAAAAAATCGCCGGTCTTCAGCCGCGGCGCGCGGATATCATCGTGGCCGGCACGTCGATCTTAAACGCGGTCATGCGCTGTGTCGACGCCAAGCAGATCACGGTGTGCGGCCGGGACAATATGGAAGGCGCCGCCATCGTACACTTTGGTCTGTAACAAAAAGATAAAAATTAAATAAAAAAAGAGTTGACAAGGGCAGGGGCTTAGATTATAATAGCTCTTGTCCTTGAAAAACAGGTGCTATATGTGAACGCCGGAGTGGCGGAACTGGCAGACGCACAGGACTTAAAATCCTGCGATCCTAACCGATCGTACCGGTTCGATTCCGGTCTCCGGCACCACTTATATTTTATCATCTCGTCGCGGGGTGGAGCAGTTTGGTAGCTCGTCGGGCTCATAACCCGGAGGTCATAGGTTCAAATCCTATCCCCGCAACCATTTTTTTATGGCGGCGTAGCTCAGTTGGCTAGAGCATACGGTTCATACCCGTAGTGTCAGCGGTTCGACCCCGTTCGCCGCTACCATTTAAAAATGGCCCCTTGGTCAAGCGGTTAAGACACCGCCCTTTCACGGCGGCTACGGGAGTTCGAATCTCCCAGGGGTCACCAATTTAAAAATATCCTGAAGTGTTTCACTTCAGGTTTTTTTTTACAAAAAATTTGACAAGTACAATTGTAAAAATAAGTAAAGAAGAGAAAATGAAACCACAACGTATTTCCCAAAACGTCCAGGACTTTGAAAAAACCGTCGGCGATTTTGTGAAACGCCACCGCATGTTTGCGGCCACTGACAGATTGCTGGTCGGCGTGTCGGGCGGGGCCGATTCGATGGGACTGCTCACTTATCTCAAACGGTGCCATCCGGGGCCGATCGCCGCGGTTCACGTGCATCACGGCATCCGCGGAGCGGCAGCCGACGCCGACGCGGCGCTGGTCGACGATTTCTGTAAGCGCCAGGGCATCGCCTGCCGAATCGTCAAGGTCGATGTCCCAAGTGAGGCAGCGCAGAAAAAAATCAGCCTCGAGTTAGCCGGAAGGCAGGCCCGCCAGCGTATTTTTGTGAAGCTTCTAGCGGAATACCGCTGCAGCCGTTTGGTTTTGGCTCACCATATGAACGATCAGGCGGAGACGGTGATGATGCGGCTGATCCGTGGGACGGGGGTTGCCGGCGCTGCTGGGATTCAACCGGTCTCAGGGACAGTCGTGCGGCCTTTTCTGTGTGTCAAAAAGGACAGGATTACCGCGTACTGCGAGGCGCTGCAAATCTCATTCCGAACGGATGCTACCAATTTTGACACCCGCTTCACGCGCAACAGCATTCGGCAGGATATATTGCCGCAGATGACGGCGATCAATCCCAAAGCCGTTGACCATTTGGCGGATTTTGCGCAGATGGCCGCGGCGTACCAAAGAGAAATCGATTTTTGGCGCACAAAGCTGACGGACCGATGGGTGACCCAAGACGGCGATAGTTTGATCTTAAATTTAACGGCATTCGATACGGCCTCCGAGCTGATGCGCCACTTGATCGTTCAAGACTGCCTGATTAAAGCAGGAAAAACCATGGTCGACGTCGAAAAGCGCCACGTCGATGCGATTACGAGACTATTGGATACGGGCAAAACGACTTGGGATCTGGATATGCCCCATCGGGTCCAAGTGTCAAGGCGGTATCAAAAGCTGATTTTTAAGCCTGTCCTTGAGACAAAGCGCGATCGAACGACGTTGGCAAATCCGGTCCGATTCTGCATTGTCCCGGGCGGAAGGCCCCAGACGGTGGTCGGACACTATCGTATTACCGTGACAAATGTCGAAAATTTACAAAAAAAATACAAGAAAGGTCATTTAATCAATGAAATTCTTGTTAATTATGGTAGAATAAAACATGATTTAGTGCTGAGAGGGAGGGAACCTGGCGATACCTTGAAGATTCAAGGCGTCGGGCACCGAAAGCTCAAGAAGTTTTTAATTGATCACAAGATTGATAAAAATGAGCGGGCGTCAATGCTGTTTTTGGCAGACGGTCCGCGCATTCTGTGGATCCCGGGGATTTGGCGGGACGCGGAAATTGGAACAGCACAGGATCAAAACGATATGGGGCTATTGATAAGATTGGAGAAAATCGGTAATGAATGAGATAAAAAAGGTGCTGATAACGGAAGAACAGCTCAAAGCCAGAAACGCGGAGCTGGGCCGACAGATTACAGAAGATTTCAAAGGGAAAGATCTGCTCGCGATTTGCATTCTTCGGGGGAGCTACATTTTCTTCTCGGATTTGACCCGGGAGATTGAGCTGCCGCTGGAGGTGGCGTTTATGCACGCGGCCAGCTATTTCGACGGCACGGAAAGCTCCGGCAAGGTAAATCTGCCGGATCAAAATATGCTTTCTGTTGAAGGCAAGGACGTGCTGCTGGTCGAAGACATCGTCGATTCGGGCCGGACCCTTGCGGCGCTGAAGGGCACCCTGCTCAAAAAGGGTGTCAACAGCCTGCACATTGTGACGCTGCTCGACAAGCCCGACCGCCGCGTCGTCGACATCGACGTCGATTATTCGGGATTTGTCGTGCCAGACGAATTCGTCGTCGGGTACGGCTTGGATTACGATCAGCGTTTTAGAAATTTGAAATACGTTGGCATCTTAAAAGAAGAAGTTTATCAATAATTAACTGTTATCAGGAAAAGGAGAAAGTGATTGAAAAAATACATGCGCATGATCGGCTTTTATCTGCTGGTCCTTGTGGTTATCATATTAGCGGTTACCTTTTTAAATCCGTCGCGCGCTGAAACGAAGCGCTGGACTTATTCGGATCTCGTGACGAATCTGAATCAGAACAAAGTCGCCTCGATTCGAATCAACGGCTCAAAAGCGACGGGCAAAACGACCGGCGGTAAGCATTTTGAAACGGTCGTGCCAGAATACACCATTGATCAAATCGTCAGCAACGCGATCATCAAAAATCCGAAGCTGAAGGTTGAAATCGCTCAGAATCAAAGCTGGCTCGTCTCGCTGATTCCTTCGATCATTTTAGTCGTGATGATGGTGCTGTTCTTTATCATGCTGTCCCAGCAGTCCAGCGGCGGCGGCAAAGTTATGAGCTTTGGCAAAAGCCGCGCTAGAATGCAGTCGCCAAACGACAAGAAGGTCACTTTTGACGACGTCGCCGGCGCGGACGAGGAAAAGGAAGAGTTAGAGGAAATCGTCGATTTCCTGAAATCGCCGAAGCGCTACACGGATATGGGCGCGAGAGTGCCGAAGGGCGTGCTGCTGGTGGGCCCTCCGGGAACTGGGAAGACATTGCTCGCGAGAGCCGTCGCCGGCGAAGCTGGCGTGCCGTTCTTCATCATTTCAGGTTCCGACTTTGTCGAAATGTTCGTCGGGGTCGGGGCGTCCCGTGTGCGCGATTTGTTTGAAACGGCCAAGAAAAATGCGCCGTGTATCATCTTTATCGACGAAATTGACGCAGTTGGCCGTCACCGCGGCGCCGGTCTCGGCGGCGGGCACGACGAACGGGAACAAACGCTTAACCAGCTGCTGGTCGAAATGGACGGCTTCAGCGCCAATGAAGGCATCATCGTCATCGCTGCGACGAACCGCCCAGACATTCTCGACCCGGCGCTGCTCAGACCAGGCCGCTTCGACAGACAGATTACGGTCGGCCGTCCGGACGTGAAGGGCCGCGAAGCTATTTTGAAGATTTACCGGCGCAACAAACCATTGGATGCGTCAGTCGATTTGAAGGTCATTGCCAAGGGCACACCGGGATTCACCGGTGCCGACCTCGAAAACCTGATGAACGAAGCCGCACTTTTAGCAGCCCGCAAGCAGATGAGCGTCATCACGATGACCGAGCTCGAGGAAGCGATCAAGCGCGTCATCGCCGGCCCGGAAAAGAAGAGCCGTGTGATCGACGAGGGCGACCAGAAGATTACCGCGTACCACGAAGCTGGGCACGCCATCGTCATGCGCTATCTCCACAACGGGGAAGACGTACACGAAATTTCGATTATCCCGAGAGGGATGGCCGCCGGCTACACGATTTCGCTGCCGACTGACGACAGTCAGCACATGTCCAAGGGCAAGCTGATGGATAAAATCGCCGGTCTTTTAGGCGGGCGCGCCGCAGAAAAGGTCGCTCTCGACGATATCTGCACTGGCGCCTCCAACGATATCGAACGCGCTACCGATATTGCGCGGAAAATGGTCACCGAATGGGGCATGAGCGAACACCTCGGCCCGATGACCTTTGGCAACAACGAGGGCGGAGAAGTCTTCCTCGGCCGCGATTTGGGCCGGACCCGCAACTACAGTGAAGAAGTGGCGTCGGTCATTGACCGGGAAATCCGCAACATTGTCGAAACTGCTTACGAACAAGCCTGCTCGATCTTAACGAAAAAATACGACACTTTGGTCGACGTCGCGGAAACGCTGCTGAAGGTCAACACGCTGACAGGCGACGAGTTCGCAGATATTTACGAAAATGGCAGCGCGAAGAAGGCAGAAAGCGCCGATTCGGCTGATCAACAGGAAGACTCAAAAGAAAAAGAAGATGCTGCAGCGGATCAGGCTGAAGCAGATACACCAGAAATAAAGACAGAAGCTGAAGGGCAGACCGAACAGCTGGAAACAGAAGGTGCACCGGCAGATGATGAAGCATCGCCGGAAGACGCATCCGATGTGGAAGTTACGGTCTCCGAAGCGGAAGATCAATCAACGGCCAAGGAAGAATCGCCTGAAGCCTCATCTGAGACGGACGCGCCAGCGGACGCATCAGAAAATGACCATACAGAAGCACAATAAGGAAACAGGAGGAGGATGGATCATGACTGAAGGACAAAATGAAAACGGCGGCCTGCGCGCAGGCATGGAAATGAAAAAGGATTACGTGGTTTCGCGCGATCAAACCGCGCGGGTTGTTGGAAGCGGCGGCCTCGACGTGCTGGCGACACCAGTTTTATCTGCTTGGATTGAAAATGTCGCCTACGAAATGGTCGATCTCTGGCTGAAAGACGACCAGACGACTGTCGGCGGCAGCATCACGACGGCTCATATCGCGCCGACACCGGTAGGTCTGAAGGTGCGGGTCAATGTCCGTTTGGAAAAAATTGATGGCAGAAAGTTAATTTTCTCAACAGAAGCGTGGGATACGGTCCAAAAAATCGCCGAAGGCGAACACGTCCGCTTTATTGTTGACAAAAAGCGCTTTATGGATAAGGTAGCGAAAAAGAAAGAAAACTGATCGATTTCTTCGGAACAATTCAAAATGATTTTAGTAATAGATGTAGGAAACACAAACACGGAAGTCGGCGCCTTTGAAGGTGACGATCTGATCACTTCATGGCGCTTTATGACGAAAACGCCGCGGACTTCCGATGAATTTGCAGTGACATTTAGAGGGTTCTTTCAGACCGATGAATTGGACCCCAAGGCAGTGGAATCGATCATTGTCGCGTCCGTTGTGCCGGATGTCATGCACTCGATGATCAATGGGGTGAAAAAGGTTTTTGGCCGCACGCCGATGGCAGTCGGTCCGGGCATCAAAACCGGTATGCCCATTTTGATGAACGACCCGACAGAAGTCGGCGCCGACCGCATTGTCGATGCGGTTGCGGCGTACAATCTTTACGGTGGGCCGGTCCTGGTTTTGGATTTCGGAACGGCGACGACCTACGACTACGTCGATGAAAACGGCGCGCTGGTGGCCGGTGTCATGACGCCGGGCATTCAAATTTCGGCTAACGCTCTGTTTGCCAACGCGGCGAAGCTGCCGAGCATTGCGATCCGCAAGCCCAAAACGATCATGGCCAAGGACACGGAAACCAATATGCAGGCCGGTTTGGTTTACGGCTATATTGGCCAGGTGTCGTATATCATCGACAAAATGTGCGAAAAAATCGGGGAGCGCGTCAAAGTGGTCGCAACTGGCGGCTACGGCCGGATGTTTCTCGACGAGGTGGACAGCATTGACATTTTCGACCCGAAGTTGACCCTCAAAGGACTGAAAATCATTCATGATAAGAATCTTGCATCACGAAAGCGAAAGTGAATGAACGAACAAATTCATAAAATTGTGCCAGTTGAACTGGCACCGATGGCAGGTTATACCAACCTGCCTTTTCGTTTAATGGCGGAAAAATACGGCGCCGACCGTGTCACGACGGAGATGGTTTCGGCGAAGGGCTTGTATTACCGGGATAAGAAAACCGCCAAGCTGATGGCGACAGTGCCGGAGGAGACAGCCGCTGGCGTTCAGATTTTCGGCAGTGATCCCAAAATCATCGCAGAGGCGGTTGAACGTTACATCAATCCGCTGGATTTCGACTTTGTCGATTTCAACGCAGGTTGTCCCGCGCCAAAAATCGTCAAAAACGGCGACGGTTCGGCGCTGTTAAACGACCTGCCCCTTTTGGAACAAGTCGTGTCGGCGATGGTCAAGGTCTCGGATAAACCGGTTCGGGTCAAGCTTCGGCTGGGCTGGGACGACGCCAACATCGTGATCGATGAGGCGATCCGCAGGGTAGAGGATGCCGGCGCGGCCGCGGCTGTCATTCACGGACGGACCCGGGCGGCCTTTTATTCTGGAAAGGCGGATTGGGGGGCGATCGCCCGCGCGAAGACGCTGGTCGAGATGCCGGTGGTGGCCAATGGCGACATCGACTCCCCGGCGGCGGCGGTGCGCTGCCTCGACGTGACCCACGCCGATGGGCTGATGGTCGGCCGCGCCGCGGTGGGGCGGCCCTTTATTTTTGCGCAGATTAAAGCGCGTCTGGCTGGAAAGGCTGTGCCGCAGCCCTCGGCCGGCGACATCCTTAACATCGCGATCGATCACGTCAGGCTGGTCGATCACTGCGCCGGTCAGGTGGGGCCAATGGTTGAGATGCGCAAGCAGCTGGTGGCTTACACCAAGGGTATGCCCGATTCGGCACGGCTGCGCCAGCACATTTTCAGCTGTCAAAGCGCGCAGGACATGGTGGGCTGCTTGACAGATTACGCCGCGGCGGAAGGGATTGCGATTTCATGAATCAGTGGGTAAAAGATGAACACGTTAGAATTGCGGCCATCGGCCAGGGCGATTGGCGCAAATTCGCCTGCGTGGTCGACAACCATCAATACGCGCTGATGGCTTGGCTCAAATGGTTTGAAATGCATCAGACCCCCGCGGTGCTGGTCAGCATCGATTTTCATCCGGACACCGATCCGGCCTTTTGGCTCTACAGTTATCAGAAGGCGCTCGCCAAGGTGGATCCATTGGACGAAAAGGCGGTTGAGGCCGAGCAGCAGCGTGTCCAACAGAAAATTCTCGGTCAGATGGATGTCCGCGATTTCGAGTCTGTAGCGGCGCAGATGTCCAAAATGAACAATGACGAGCAGATCAACACCGCGATGGATTTGGGCGTTCTGTCAGATTACCATATGATCAACTGCATGGCGGCGCATCACTACGCGGCTGGCACCCATTATTTGGTGCCTGAGTCCCATTTTGGCGATCTGTCCGATCAGATGTTTGCGGCCTGCGGTTTTGACGACTCGGTTATCGGCAGGACGCCGCTGATTTTAGATATCGATCTGGATTATTTTCCGAAGCCGTCCTTTGATACCGCTGGAGATCTTTTCAATAAACTCGTCAGGCGCGCAGAGCTCGTGACGATGGCGCGGTCTGAGACGTATTTTAATTACCTCAAAATTGAGCAGGAAAAGGGCTTTACGATCCGCCATTGCGAGGACGAGTGCCTCGCATTGTTAAATCGCTGTTTGACAATGGACGAGTGAGGCCGAAATGTTGTATAATGAGAGACAATCACAGGCTATGGATTAAAATAGGAGAATCGAAGGAAAGCACAATGAATTATCACGATTTATTAACAGATGAAGACATCATTGAAATTAAAAACGGCGAATTGACGGTGGACATTTCGGACGTGGTTTACGATTCGAGACAGGTGCAGAAAAACGCGCTTTTTGTCGCGATTTTCGGCTTTGCTACAGATGGTCATCAATTTATCGAACCGGCCATCGAAAAGGGCGCGGCCGTGATCGTGCATCAGGCCGACCTGCCCCAGTATCACGACGACGTCACCTACATCAAGGTCACCGATACGCGCAAGATGCTCGGCATCATCGCAAGCCGATTTTTCGGCCATCCGTCGTCGAAGCTGACGGTTACGGGCATCACCGGGACGAACGGCAAGACCAGCTCGACCTATTTTCTGACGCGGATTTTAAGCGAAGCTGGCAAAAAATGCGCGCGCATGGGTACCATCAACGACGAAATCGACGGCGAAATTTTTGACAACAAGGGTCGTACCACCTCAGAATCTCGGGATACCCAGGCGTTTATCGCGAAGGCGGTCGACTACGGCTGCACGGATCTCGTGATGGAAGCGTCGTCTCAGGCGCTGGATCTGGACCGGCTCGTCGACGTCGATTTTGATTACGCGCTGTTCACCAATCTGACCCAGGACCATCTGGATTATCACAAAACATTTGAAAATTATTTCTTAGCGAAGGCTAAACTGTTTGATCAGACGAGCAAGGCGGCGATTATCAACACAGACGATCAGTGGGGCGTGAAGCTGGTGGAACGTATCCACACGCGCCATCCGGAGCTCAAGGTCATCACCTACGGCACGTCAGACGACGCCGACTACAAAATCGAATCGATCGACTGTACGACGAGAGGCAGCCAGTTTACCCTTCGTCACGGCGAGGAAGAAGAAGCGCTGTTCCTCGATGTGCTCGGCCGGTTTATGGTCTTTAACGCGGTCGGCACGATCATTGCGGCGCGCGAACAGGGTGTCGGTTGGGACATCATCAAGAAAGCGCTGGCCGACGCGCCTGTCGTCGACGGCCGGATGGACCGGGTCCCGCTGGATTTGGATTTCGACGTCATTGTGGATTACGCTCACACGCCGGATGCCCTCGACAACATCCTTTCGACGGTCCGCGAATTGACCGACGGCAAAATCATCGCGGTCTTTGGCTGCGGCGGCGACCGCGACCACGGGAAACGGCCGAAAATGGGCAGGATTTCCGCAGAAAAAGCGGATTTCACGGTGCTGACCTCCGATAACTCTCGGACAGAAGATCCGGACAAGATCATCGACGACATCGAAGCGGCCGTGAAGCCGATTACCGACCAATACATCCGCGTGACCGATCGGCGTGAAGCGACGGCGGCGGCGCTGAAGCTCGCGAAGAAGGGCGATGTGGTGGTCTTTGCCGGCAAAGGCCACGAAAAGACCGAAACCAGCCGGAATGGTGTGCGCCCCTATTACGAAAAAGAAGTCATTCAGGAAGTGGTCAAAGAACTCGGTCTTTGACAATAAATCACACTTATCAATTAAAAAAGCTGCGGTGGATCCGCAGCTTTTTTTAGATATAAAACATGTAGTTCCCTTTGTTTTTCTGCGAGACGTACTCGTCGAGCAGATGGGACAATTTGATTTTAGACAAGGTATCTTTGACGCCTTGATCTAAAACATCGTACACATTTTCGTTCAAGATGCTTTCAATGGTTGGTGCTTTTTCTTCGACGCTGCTTTCTGTGGGTTCAAAAAGGGTCTGTTCCAGCGCCGATAAAATGTCGTAGACGCTGATTTCCGATGCGTCCCGCGCCAGGCGGTAGCCGCCTTGAGCTCCTTTCACAGAGGTGACGAGTTTGCCGCGTTTGAGCAGCGAGAAAATTTGTTCAAGATAAATTTTTGAAATGCCGAGATGGTCGGATAAGGTAGCGACGGGAATCAGTTTCCCGTTGGCGCTCAGCCAGGTCAGTTCGACCATGGCCGCGAGTCCGTACCGTCCCTTTGCAGAAATGCGCATGATTCCCTCCTAATAAACATACTAAATATATATATATTATTGTAATCAAGCTGGAAGGCGCCGTCAAGGCCTTTTGGAAAAATAAAAAAGCCCTGTGAAATTTTTTATTCACAGGACTAGATTGATGACAGTGATGAAGATTACGGGGCGACATTGATGTAATTGTCCGGCAGCTCGTCGAAAAACATGATGCCGATGCAGTCGGGGCCGATATGAACGGTGAGGGCTGCGCCAGCGCCCTGCTGCGGAATGATGAAATTCTTGACGCCCATATCCTTCGAGATGGCCTTTTTGACTTTATCCTGAAGGGACGGCGCCTTGCTGTGAACGAAGCCGACGCACTGATTTTTATCAGGCATTTTTTCGTCGACCAGCTCGAGAAGCCGGCGTTCCGCGCGCTTCTGTCCGCGGACCTTTTCGTAGGGAAGAATCTTGCCGTCTTCAAAATACAGAATCGGTTTGATTTTCAGCATATCGCCGATGAGGGCGGCGTTCTTGCCGATTCGGCCGCCTTTGGCGAGCCAGCGGATATTGCCGACGAGGAAGAAGATATTGATGTGGCGGCTCAAAAAGTTCATCGTGTCGCTGATTTCCTCGAAGGAGCGGCCCAGTTTGTTCAGCTTCAGTCCCTGATGCAGGATGAGCATCATGCCCGTCGTAGCCGTCTTGGAATCAATGATTGAAATCTTCCGTTCGGGGTAATCCTCGAGAAGCTGAGAAGCGATGAGCGAAGCGGTCTGGAAGGTTCCGGAGAGGCCGCTTGAAAGCGCTAAGTAAATGATGTCGTCGCCGCGGTCGAGGTATTTTTTAAAGCATTCCTGATACGTGACGGTCTGAACCTGAGAGGTCTTTGGAAAATCGTCAGGGTTCTGCTTGACGGAATCGAGAATCATATCCGGAGTGATATCGATGCCGTCGTAATAGGTCTTGTCTCCAATCGTGATCGGAATGGGCAGCACCTCGAAGGGGTAACGGCTGCGTATATTTTCATCAATGTCGCACATTGAGTCGGTGATAAATTGAATTCCCATCGGCGCCTCCTTTGGGGAATGTTAATCAAGATTGCCTAATATTTTATCATGGCCGTTTTGTTTTGACAACTTTGTTTTCATTTGCATTCATGATAAAATAGAAATAATTTTTGCAGGAGGACGACATTGACAACCATAATCGAGACGTTAAAAGGCGAATTTCATCTTTCAGAAAAGGTTTTGACGCGCACCATCGATCTGATCGACGCAGGCAACACCATTCCGTTTATCGCGCGCTACCGCAAGGAAGAGACGGGCAATATGAACGACACGGTGCTTCGGGAGCTGAACGATCGGCTCGGCTATTTGAGACGGCTGGAGGCCCGCAAGGCCGACGTGGCCGAGGCTATCAAGGCCCAGGACAAGTGGACGCCGGCACTAGAAAAGGCCCTCTGCCGGGCGGCGACGATGCAGGAGGTTGAAGATCTCTACCTGCCTTTCAAGAAAAAGCGGCGGACCCGTGCGATGAAGGCAAAGGAAGCCGGTCTCGAACCTTTGGCCGAGGCCCTTAAAGCCGGAGAAAGCGACGACAGACTGCTGGCTATGGCGCAAGATTTCGTCAATGCCGATAAGGGTGTCACCTCGGCAGAACAGGCGGTTCAGGGCGCGCAGGATATCGTGGCCGAAGAAATTTCAGAACAGGCAGTCTTTCGGAAAAACATCCGCGAGGTCTTGGAAAAACGGTCGGTCATTTCGACGGAGGTCAAACCCGAATTTGCCGATCAGAAAACGGCTTACCTCGATTATTACCACCACACGGAACCCATCGCGCACATTGCCAATCACCGCATCCTTGCGATCAACCGCGGCGAAAGGGAAAAGGTGCTCAGTGTCAAAATCGACGCCTTTGAGGCACAAACGCTCCGTTACCTGATGAAGAAAACGGCGCCGTGCCCCGAGGACGACGCCCACCACTATTTTGCACAGGCCGTCGCGGACAGCTACAAGCGGTTGATTTTCCCAGCTATTTCCCGGGAAATTCGCAGCAGCTGCAGTGAACGGGCTGAAAAATCGGCGATTGCGAGTTTCGGCACCAATTTAAAAAAACTGCTCCTCAGCCGGCCGCTGAAGGGGAAGACCGTGATGGGATTCGATCCGGGATTCAAAAACGGCTGCAAAATCGCGGTGCTCGACCCGACGGGCAAACTGCTGGCAACCTCCCGGATTTTCCTGCCCTACGGCAAAAAACGCAGCCCGGAGGCGGAACGGACGATGATACAGCTGATCGAAAACCTGCGCATCGACGTCATCGCCATCGGCAACGGCACGGCCTCCCGGGAAAGTGAACAATTTATCGCGGATCTGATTAGTAGGGAAGACCTTCCGGTGCAGTACACCATTGTGTCAGAAGCGGGGGCGTCGATGTACTCGGCCTCGCCCTTAGCCGCTGAGGAATACCCCGACGTGGACGTTTCCCTTCGAGGCGCCATCTCCATCGCGGGCCGCCTGCAGGATCCGATGTCGGAGCTCGTTAAAATTGAGCCGGAGCATATCGGCGTTGGACAGTATCAGCACGATGTGGATCAAAAGGCTCTGCGGGAAGCGCTGGCCGGTGTCGTCGAGGACGCGGTCAACCACGTCGGCGTCGACGTCAACCGCGCGTCGGCGGTGCTGCTTAAATACGTCTCTGGGATTACGGAAAAGACAGCTCGGGCGATCGTGGCGTGCCGGGATCAAAACGGTCCTTTTTTCAACCGCAGATCGCTTTTGAAGGTCAAGGGTCTTGGTGCGAAGACTTACGAGCAATGCGCTGGCTTTCTGCGCATCGACAGCGGGAATGAACCCTTGGACAATACGGCTGTGCACCCCGAATCCTATCCGGCCGCGAAGGCCGTGCTGAAGGCAGCGGGGCTGAGCGAAAATGATCTCAGGTGTCAAACGCCGGAGGAACTGGGCAGCGCCCTCGACGGCCTCGATTTGGATCAAATCGCCGCGGCGTACCACGTCGGGAAATGGACGTTAACCGATATTGTGGATGAGCTCAAACGCCCGGGACGCGACCCGAGAGACAGCGCACCGCCAATTATTTTAAAGCGCGAGGTGCTTTCGATCGAGGATTTGAAGCCTGATATGCAGTTGACCGGAACCGTGCGCAACGTGGTGGATTTCGGCGCTTTTGTGGATATCGGCGTGCATCACGACGGGCTGGTCCACATTTCCGAAATCGCTGACCGCTACATCAAGGATCCGTCTGAGGTTTTGTCCGTCGGGGATATTGTGACCGTTCGGGTGCTGGATGTCGATTTAGATCGGAACCGCATTGCGCTTTCGATGCGTTTATAAAAAGGGCTTGACAAACTCTAAAATAGTTTGTATAATTTCTGTTTTACGTCTGTGACCTTTTATGCTATAATAGAATTAATTAACAGACAGAGGTGCAAAACATGTATAAAGTCGGTGACAAAATTGTGTATCCAATGCACGGGGCAGGCGTCATTGAAGATATCGAGGAAATGGATATCTTTGATAAAAAACAGACTTATTATAAAGTGACCATTGCATCCGAGGGCATGGAAATTTTAATTCCAGTTGACAAAGCCGATGAAGTAGGGTTGAGAGACATCCCGAATCACGAAGACATCGAAAAAATGTTCGAGGTGCTGGGACAGCCGCAGGACCGCATGACTTCCAATTGGTCCAAACGCTATCAAGACAATATGGATCAAATGAAAACAGGGGATCTGCTCGATGTGGCGCGGGTAACGCGCAATTTGATGATCATGGACCGCAAGAAAGGTCTTTCGAGCGGCGATAAAAAAATGCTGATGACCGCAAAGAATTTCTTGATTTCTGAATTGATGGTCGTCGAACATACCGAAAAGGAAGCGGCCGGCAACGCCATTGAAGACGCGGTCAAAGCCTGAACGAAACCCAAAGCCCAATCGGGCTTTTTTTATTGACACGAAAAACTAAAAAATAAATTAAAAAGTTAATCATTTCGTAACAATTTCGGGTTAAATGGTATAATAGGAGCGTTATCTAAGGATACATCCATATTAGAAAGTATTAAAAGGAGGTGAGAAAAGATGTTAAAAAAGATATTGCGCGGCATTTGCACGGTCATCGGCATCGTGCTCGGCTATCTGCTCGGCCTGCTGGTGTGCCGGAAGGATGCGCTGCCAGAACTGCTCAACCACGTTCAGCTGCTGCGTCAGAACCAATGGATCGTCATTCTAATTTTTGTTATTATTTTTGGTTTCATATTTTTTATTATTTTTCCATTGGTGGCGCGCATTGGCAAATCCATTTCAGAAGCGGTGGAAAAGGCCACAGCTGAAGTGCGTCTGGCGGATATTGTCCTCGGCATATTCGGTTTGATTATCGGCCTGTTAATCGCCATGCTGATCTGCGTGCCCGTCGGCCGCATCCCGATCAGCTGGCTGTCCAGCACCATTACCCTGATCGTTTACGTGCTGATGGCTTACCTCGGCGTGACCATTCCGCTCAAAAAGCGGGATCAGATTCTGGACAGTCTTCAAGTGATGCGGGAAAATAGCAGTGTCAAACGGCTGAATCGCAGAAAAGGCGGCAATCCTCTCGAGGAACACACGAAGGTGCTGGATACCTCGGTCATCATTGACGGCCGGATCTACGACATCATCCAGTCTGGTTTTCTGGAAGGCCCGCTTGTGGTGCCGTCCTTTGTGCTGGGCGAGCTTCAGCTGCTTGCGGACAACGGCGACGATTTGAAGCGGGTGCGCGGGCGCAGAGGGCTTGACATCATCAACAAAATGCAGTCGGAATACGGCAGCCTGATTCAGATTGTCGACAAGGATTATCCCAATTTGAGCGGCGTCGACGACAAGCTGCTCGAGATGGGAAAAGAAGAAAAAATGAAAATCATCACCAACGACTACAATTTAAATAAGGTCGCGAAGGTGCGGGGCATTCCGGTTCTGAATATCAACGAGCTGGCCAACGCCGTCAAGCCGGTTGTGCTGCCTGGGGAAACCATGCAGGTGCATCCGGTGAAAAACGGCAAGGAATCCGGTCAGGCCGTGGCTTATTTAGACGACGGCACGATGATCGTCGTCGAAAACGGCCGGCGCTTCATCGGTCAGCAGATCGTGGTGCGGGTAACCAGCGTGCTGCAGACCGCCGCGGGGCGGATGATTTTCGGAAAGGCAGAGCATCATTAAGATGGCGGAGATGAAACGAACCCTCCCTGAGGATTTTGTAGACAGAATGGCGGCGCTGCTTGGAAAAGAAGAGCTTTCGGCGTTTTTGGAAAGCTACAATCGTGTGCCGAAAAAGGGCCTGCGGGCGAACACCCTCAAGGCTGGTCGGGATGAGATGACCGGGCTTATCCCCTTTAAAACGCAGCCAATCCCGTGGTGCGACACCGGTGCCTACATCGACGCGGAGGAACGCCCCGGCAAACAGCTGGCCTACAACGCCGGGCTCTATTACGTGCAGGAGCCGTCGGCCATGATCCCGGCCGCGGCCCTCGCGCCGAAGCCGGGCGAGCGGGTGTTAGATATGTGCGCGGCGCCGGGCGGCAAGACGACTCAGCTCGCCTGTGCCCTTCAAAATCAGGGTCTTTTGGTGGCCAACGAAGTGGTCAAAACTCGGGCGAAGGTGCTCGCGTCTAATGTGGAACGTATGGGCATCGCCAACGCGGCGATAACCAACGTGAGGCCGGATCAGCTCGTCGACATTTTCGGCCCGCAGAGCTTCGATAAAATTCTCGTCGACGCGCCGTGCTCGGGCGAGGGCATGTTCCGGAAGGATCCGGCGGTCAGGTCGGCTTGGAGCCTCGACAATGTCGCCCAGTGCGCCAGACGCCAGAAAAAAATGCTCGAGACGGTCGATCTCCTGCTCAAACCCGGCGGTGAGCTCGTCTATTCGACCTGCACCTTTGCGCCGGAGGAAGACGAGCAGATCGTCGAATATTTAGTCGAAAGCGGCAAATACGAGGTGCTGCCGATCGACCTGCCAGGCCTGCCGGATCACGGCCGCCCGGCGTGGACGGTGCACGGCTGTGGGGCGGTCAGTCAGGCAGTCCGCGTGATGCCCCACCGTGTCGAAGGCGAGGGCCATTTTATCGCGAAGCTTAGAAAAACGGCGGACGCGGCGCCAGCGGCTTCACCCCAAGGGAAGCGTTCTAAAAAAAAGAAACGCAGTCTCTGGCGGCGGGCATCCAAAAAGGATTTGAAAGATTTCACCGCTTTTTCGGAAACGGTCGGGCTGCATTTAGACCGATCTGATTTTGTCATTGCGAGCGACACGTTGACCGTGCTGCCTGAAGGGCTGTATCTCGATCAATTGAACCAAGGCAGATGGGTACGCCCGGGGCTGGAAATCGGCACCTTTAAAAAAGGCCGATTTGAGCCGTCTCATACCCTCGCGATGGCGCTTACGCGCGATCAGATCGCGTCGGTGTACAATTTTAAGGACGACGATGAAGCCTACGCCTATTTAAAGGGCGAGCCGATTGCGAATACCGGTGCGCTCAAAGGCTGGACATTGATGTGCTGGCGCGGCTATCCGCTGGGCTGGGGAAAGGCCTCGGGCGGCGCCATCAAAAATCATTTTCCCAAGGGGCTTCGCATTTTAAAGAAATAAACGAAAAGGAAAACTCATTACAAAGTAAGGCGATTTTTATCATTGTATTAAATCTCTCAGGGATTTATCGACATCAACAATTTTATACGCAAAGGGATCAATGGATTGATTTGGAAAACGTGCCGGGAACCACCGGGTATTGCGACGACCAGGCTGCCGCTATCATCCGAAAACGGATTAAGGATTGCAGCGCCGAAGCGCTCCATTTCATCGACAACGGCAATTACCATTACCTGTCCTATTTTTGGCTTGAAAAACTGAAAGAGCCGGTGGATTTATTGGTTTTCGACCACCACTCCGACATGCTGCGGCCGGTTTTCGGCGAGCTGATGAGCTGCGGCTCTTGGCTGCTGCGGACGGTTCAGGAGCTGCCGAAGGTGCAGCGGGTGATGATTTTCGGAATCGACCCCGATTATGTGAGTCACGTGCCTAAGTCTCTCAGAGACCGGGTGGCCACGGCGGATACGGACGAAGGGTTCCACGCGTTTCTGCGCGAACACCCCGGCGGATCCCTTTATATTTCGCTGGATAAGGACGTTTTTTCAACTCGGGATGTCCGAACCAATTGGGATCAGGGAACCCTGCGATACGCCCATTTTGAGCGTCTGCTTAAGACTGCGGACAACACGCGGAATATTGTAGGGATGGACGTCTGCGGCGAGAGCACGGAATACGGCGAGCAGTGGCACGCCGATGGCTTTAACAAAAAATTGGTAGCGCTGATCCGCAGCACGCGTTTTTATCAGAAAATCTGCGCATAACAAAACGGTATCTTTTAACCGATGGTTAAAGGATACCGTTTTTTGATGGCGTTTATTTGTTTTTGATTTTGCCCGCAGCGCCGTACTCGTCACGCCGTTTGTGAGTGTGGCGCGCCGTCAGCTTTTCAAAGACGTCGTCGAAGGAGACGCCCTGATAATTGAGCAGCACCGAGAGGTGATAGATCAGGTCAGAGGTTTCCGAAATCAATTCGTCGGGATCGCCGTTTTTCGCGGCAATGACCGTTTCAGTCGATTCTTCGCCGACCTTTTTGCAGATTTTGTCGAGGCCTTCGTTGAACAAATAATTGGTGTACGAGCCTTCGACCGGGTGGGCCTTGCGGTCTTCGATCTGGTCGTTCAAGGTCTTTAAAATCGAGCTGTTGCCCTTGTCGAGCTCGGCATTTTCGGCAATTTCCCTGTAAAAGCAGGAAGTGTGGCCAGTGTGGCAGGCCGGGCCGTCCGGAATCACTTCGAGCAGCAGCGTATCGGCGTCGCAGTCGTAGTAGAAGGTCACCACGTGCTGGAAATGGCCGGAGGTTTCGCCCTTCGTCCAAAGGGCCTGACGCGAGCGGCTGTAAAAGGTCGCCTTGCCGGTGTCCAGTGTGATTTGAATCGATTCGGCGTTCATCCAGGCCATCATCAGAACCTGACGGGTGTGATAATCTTGGAGAATAGCTGGGACGAGCACCTGATCGTTGAATTGAATCGCGGCGTCATCGAGCGACGTCACCATTTGCAGAGTTTGAGACATAATTTCCTTTCGTTGATGCAGAGTCAGACGAGGCGCATCGGGAGCCCTTCGTCAGACAGATATTTTTTCAGATCTGGAATCAGGATTTCCTTGTAGTGGAAAACGGAGGCGGCGAGCGCGGCGTCTGCGCCAGCCTTCAGCACTTCGGAGAAATCCGCCATTTTGCCGGCGCCGCCAGAAGCGATGACCGGGATTGTCAGGGTTTCAGACAGCTTTTTGTTGAGCTCGATATCGTAGCCCTGTTTAACGCCGTCGGTGTCGATGGAGTTGATGCAGATTTCGCCGGCACCGAGGGATTCGCCTTTTTTCGCCCATTCGATGGCGTCAATACCGGTGTTGTTCCGGCCGCCGTCGGTGAACACATCCCAGGAGCCTTTGTCGTTGCGCTTGGCGTCGATGGAGAGCACGACGCATTGGTTGCCGAAGCGCAGCGCTGCGTCCATGATCAGCTGTGGGTTGTTGACCGCGGCGGAGTTCACGGAAACCTTGTCGGCGCCGGCCATCAGAACTTGTCTGAAATCGTCGGTGGTGCGGATGCCGCCGCCGATGGTGAACGGAATGCGCACCGCTTCAGCGACCTTTTCGACGACGTTGATGAAAATGTCCCGCTTTTCGTAGCTGGCCGTGATGTCGTAGAAGACCAGCTCATCAGCGCCCTGTTCCGAATAGTACCGGCCCAGCTCCACAGGATCGGCGACATCTTGAATGTTTTTAAATTTTTTGCCCTTGACGACGCGGCCGTGGTCCACATCGAGACAGGGAATGATTCTTTTTGTCAGCATGAGATTGATCCTTTCAGGAATTCCGGTGTTCAGCCAGATATTGTTTCAAATCGATGGCCCCTTCGTAAATCGCCTTTCCGGTAATTGCACCGTAGAGACCCATATCGCGCAGACGGTCCAAATGTGCCGAGCTGGCGACACCGCCGGAGGCGATGATGTCGATATTGAGGTTTTGATTTAAAACGTCGAGCATATTGAAATTCGGGCCGGACATCATGCCGTCCTTCGAAATATCGGTGTAGACCAGTGTCGACAAGCCGATTTTTTCAAGGGAGGTGGCCAGCTCCAAGGCTTCGACGTCGCTGTCTTCGGTCCAGCCTTCGGTGCGGACGATGCCGTCTCTGGCGTCGATGGACACGCAGATTTTGTCGTCGTAATCGTAAATCAGGTGTTCAATGAAGTTGAAATCCTTGATGGCCTGAGTGCCGATGATGATGCGGGAAATGCCCGCGTCGATGTAGGTCTTGGCGATTTCGGCGTTGCGGATACCGCCGCCGAGTTCGACGGGAATATCGATTGCGGCCAGAATCTTTTTGATGATGTCGAAATTTTTCGGTTTGCCGTCGAAGGCGCCGTCTAAATCGACGATATGCAGGTATTCGGCGCCCCAGGATTCGAACTGCTTGGCGACTTTCACCGGATCTTTGAAATAGACGGTTTCGTCGTCCTTTTCCCCCTGGCGGAGACGCACGCATTGGCCGCCCTTAATGTCGATTGCAGGTAAAATGATCATGAAATGAGCTCCTTCCAGTTGATCAGCAGCTGATTGCCGACCGCCGCGCTCTTTTCAGGGTGAAACTGCATGCCGATGACGTTTTCCCTGCGGACAATGGCGGGAACCTTCACGCCGTATTTGGCGTACGCGACGACGTCGCGGTCGAAATGGTCCGGTACGGCGTAATAAGAGTGGACAAAGTAGACGTAGTCCTTGTCGCTCAAGGTTTTGGCGATCGGATCGTCCGGCTGATGGATGTTCAGGTTGTTCCAGCCCATGTGCGGCACCTTCAGGCCGGTCTTCTTCGTGTCTTCAAAGCGGACGACCTTGCCGGGGACAAAGCCCAGGCCCTTCCACTGTCCGTCTTCTGAACTTTTGTCAAATAAGAGCTGCATGCCTAAACAGATGCCCAGCAGGTATTTGCCGTCTTTGACGTTTTTGACGAGGACGTCGTACAAATCGAATTTGTCCAGATTGTTCATCGCGTCAGCAAAGGCGCCGACTCCCGGCAGAACGATAGCGGAGGCATTGTTGATTGTTCTCGCATCCCGCGTGATGACACAGTCCATGTCGAGGGACTTCAAAGCCGTTTCGACGTTTTTCAGGTTGCCGACGTCGTAATCGATAATTGCAACTGTCATTCAATCACTCCTTTCGTGCTTGGAATGCCGTGAATATCGGGATCGATGGCGACCGCCGCTTTAAGCGCCCGTCCAAACCCCTTGAAAATACCTTCCACGATGTGGTGGTTGTTCACGCCGTAAAGGCTTGCCACATGGATGGTCATCCCCGAATGGGACGTGAAGGCGATAAAAAATTCCCGGAGCATTTCCGTTTCAAAATCGCCGATGTATTCCCGCGTCAGCTCGACGTTCCAGACCAGGTAGGGACGGCCGCTGATATCGACGTTGATTCGGCAGAGGGATTCGTCCATCGGCAGAAAAACCGTCGCGTAGCGGGTGATGCCGGCCTTGTCGCCAAGAGCCTTCGCAAAGGCCTGGCCGAGGACAATGCCGAGGTCTTCGAGCACGTGGTGGGTGTCGACGCCGTCGCCCTTTGCGGCGATCGTCAAATCGAAATGGCCGTGGGCCGCAAAAAGGGTCATCATGTGATCGAAAAAGGCGACGGAGGTATCGATATTTGAGCGTCCGCTCCCGTCGAGATCGAGGGTGACGTTGACGTCCGTTTCGGCGGTTTTCCGCGCAAGGGTTACTTTTCGGCTCACGATAAACTCCTTTTCAAGACCTTGATGACGGCGTCATTTTCCTCCGGCGAACCGACGGTTAAACGGATGTGGTCGACGTCATCGGATACATCGTGTTTTAAATATTTTACCAAAATGCCTTCGTCAAGTAAAGCGTCGTAGAGGGGCGCGCCGTCCGGCACTTCAAAGTAAATGAAGTTGGACGCGGTTGGATAAACCCGAGTCACGCCCTTTAAGCCTTTGAGAAATTCGTACAGGCGCTGTCTTTCACTGTTGATGACGTCGACGTTTTTCAAGAGTGTATCCCGATGTTTTAAAGCGATGACCGCGGCGGCCTGGGTCAGCTTGTTCAGGTTGTACGGCGATTTGACCTTGTACATCATGTCGATCAGAGGCTTGGGACCGACCGCGTAGCCGCATCGGATGCCGGCGAGGCCAAAGGCCTTGGACAGGGTGCGCAGCACGATGACATTGTTGTATTCGTTGACGATGTCGGTGAGGTCGCCTTCCTTTTTAAATTCGATGTAGGCTTCGTCGAGGATGACCAGTGCGTTGGTTTCTTCGAGGATGTCGATGACGTCGTGGCGCGGCAGCAGCGAGCCTGTCGGGTTGTTGGGCGAGCACAGGTAAATCAGCTTCGCGTTTTTGAGCTTAGCCGTATTGATGATGTTTTCGACATCGGGGTAGAGGTCGTCGTTGTCGGGTACCCAGATAAAATCGGCGCCGCCGATGACGCTCCAGATCTGATACATTGAAAAGCTCGGCGCGTGGGAAATGACGACGTCGCCGGGATTGATGAAGGTCTGGTTGAGCATGGACATGATTTCGTCGGAGCCGCAGCCGCAGATAATTTGATCCGCATCGATACCAGTGTAATCCGCGAGCTGTTCGCGGAGCGCCGTCGCGGACGGATCCGGGTAGCGGTTCAGCGGCATGCGCATAATTTCGTCGTTCAATTCCTTTTTAAGGGCGTCAGGAAAATCGAACGGGTTTTCGTTGGCGTTGACGATGATGTTGTAATTGGGCGGGACGACTTTGTAAGCCTCCAGATCTTTTACACAGAGGCGGGTGAAATCAGGCGTCATTGGAAAATCTCCTTTCAATGGACTTCGCGTGGGCATCGAGGCCTTCCGAATAAGCGAAGGCGGTGATGTCGTCGGCAGCTGCCTTCAAATTGTCGCGGTCGTACTGAATGATGCTGGAACGTTTGATGAAATCGTAGACCCCAAGAGGCGACGAGAACTTCGCCGTGCCAGAGGTCGGCAGCGTGTGGTTCGGACCGGCGAAATAATCGCCGAGGGGTTCTGGCGAGTACATGCCGAGGAAAATCGCGCCGGCGTTGCGGACACAGTCCAGATATTTTTCGGCGTTGTCAATGGCGAGTTCGAGGTGTTCCGGCGCGATCTGGTTCGTCAGCTCGAAGGCGTCGTCTAAAGTTTCGCAGACGAAGACAAAGCCGTGATCGGTGACGGAAGCTTTAGCGATGGCCTTGCGGCGCAGATCTGTGTCGATCTGGCGGTCGATTTCGGCGATGACCTGATCGGCCAGGGCGTCATCGGTCGTCACGAGCACCGGCATGGCCATTTCGTCGTGTTCCGCCTGGGACAGCAGGTCAGCCGCGATGTAGACTGGGTTCGCTGTGGCATCAGCGATGACGCAGACTTCGCTCGGTCCGGCGATCATGTCGATGGCGACCTTGCCGAACACTTCTTTCTTCGCGGTGGCGACGAAAATATTGCCTGGGCCGACGATTTTATTCACCGGCGCGATGGTTTCAGTCCCGTAGGCCAGGGCCGCGATGGCCTGAGCGCCGCCGACTTTGTAAATTTCTGTGACGCCGGCGATTTTTGCAGCGCAGAGAATGTTTTGATTGATATTGCCCGAGGCGTCAGGCGGGGTGACCATCGCGATGGTGCCGACGCCCGCGACGACGGCCGGGATCGTATCCATCAGCACGGTAGACGGGTAGGCTGCCTTGCCGCCGGGGACGTAGACGCCGACCCGGTCGATCGGGGTGATGTGCTGGCCCAAGGTGATGCCGGCCTTCGGATGGATCGTCCAAGTCGTTTCCTTCTGGTGTTCGTGGAAGGCTCGGATGTTTTCGGCCGAGCGCTTAATCGTTTCGATCAGCGCTGGATCGGTTTCGGCAAAGGCGCGGTCGATTTCTTCCGGGGTCACCTTCAGACTGTCGAGCTGGCAGTGGTCAAATTTTGCTTCGTAATCTTTCAGCGCGCTGTCGCCTTCGGATTTGACGCGGTCGATAATGTCGAGGACCGTCGCGCGGACATCCTGGTGGTCGGATTCGCTGCGTTTGAGGATAATGTCAAGCTGCTGTTTGACATCAGCGCTGTACGTGTATTTTTTCATATTGCCTCCAATTGCGTGTAATCTGTTAAAAAGCCAATTCCTTGAATTTTTCGACAATGGGGTCGATCTGTTCCCGCTTGGTCTTCAAGCTGACGTGATTGACAATGAGTCTCGAGCTGATATCGAGGATGCTGCGCAGGACGACCAGGCCGTTTTCCCGCAGCGTGTTGCCGCTTTCGACGATATCGACGATGCAGTCGCAGAGGCCGAGAATCGGGCCGAGCTCGACAGAGCCGTTGATCGTGATCAAATCCACAGGCTGATCGATCTGCGTAAAATAATTTTTAGCGATGTGGGGATATTTGGTCCCGACGGTCAGCTTGCGGTTGTACTGAATCTGCGTATCCTTAAAGCCGGCCACGCACATGCGGCACTGGCCGATTTTTAGGTTGAGCAGCTCGTAGACGTCAGCCGGGTGTTCCAGAAGGACGTCCCGGCCGACAATACCGATATCAGCGGCGCCCTTTTCGACGTAGGTGCCGACATCCGGCGATTTGACAAGGAAAAATTCGAGGGTATCTGTGGTGTCGGTGAAGATCAGCTTGCGGCTTTCCTTCGAATAATCGGGAAAAACGTAGCCGATTTCCTTCAGACGGCCAATGGTTTTATTGGCGACCCGCCCTTTGGCCAGCGCCATTTTAATTTTATTTTTCTGTAAAGACATGATGTTCTCCTATTCCGATTCTGAAGCGACCGCGACGGATTCGATCGCAGTGACGGGATTCAGCGAGGACGCTTCCCATTTAAAGACGCCGTCTCTTTCAAAGACGTAGAAATCGGCATCCTGATAAAGTCTTTGAACCTGGAGCCGTTCAATCATCGCCGTCGGCAGAGAATTGATAACGAAGACCTCGGTCATGCAGCCTTGAGCACGCAGGCGGCTCGCAATATCAAAGACGCCTTTTTTTTCGCTTTCCCGGTACAGCAGCACGATGTGTTTGGGCGATTCAACGTGGATCAAATCGTGTTCTTCGAGGTAATCCATCAGACTGAGGAGATTAACCGCGAAACCGCAGGCCGGCCGGTCGATGCCGAACTGCTGGCTCAGCTTGTTGTATCGGCCGCCGTCGATGATCGGCGCGCCCCAGTTTCCGGCGTAGACCTTGAAGATCAGGTCGGTGTAGTAATTCATTGAGCTGGTGAAGCCTAAATCGAAGGTGACGTATTGGTCGAGCCCGACAGATCTGAGGTGTTCAAACAGCGCACTCAGATTTTTGACGACATCCTGCATCTTTTGGTTGATGCAGAGCTTGGTCATGCGGGCAAAAACGTCGGTGGGATCGCCGTAGAGCATCGGCAGCTCGAGGATAATATCCGAAATCTTCGGGTCGTAATGCCGGCTCGAGAGGAATTCCTGAATGTCACCGATGTTTTTATTTTCAATGAGCTCGAATAATTCGGCGCGGTCCGTCTTGGAGATCGTCAGCTCGTCGAGCAGACAGTTGATAAAGCCCACGTGTCCGAGGTCGATCTGAACGTCGTCCACGCCGTTGGCCTTCAGCGACTGAATGGCCAGCGAGATGACTTCGCCGTCGCATTCTGGGGAATTGTCGCCGAAAAACTCGACGCCCATCTGCGTGATTTCTTTGCGGACGTCGCCGGGACTCGAAAAGTGTCGGTAGATGTTGGTCTGATAAAAGAGCTTGATAATTTCGTTCGGGTCGTGGTGATTGATGGCAGCCATCCGCGCAACCGAAAGGGTTGCGTCCGGCTTCAGGGCCAGCACCCGCCCTTTCCGGCTGATAAATTTGAACAATTCGTTGGCCGAAATGGCGTCGTTGCCGATGAAGCTGTCGTAGGTTTCAAAGGTCGGTATAGCGACCTGATGGTATCCGTACCCGGTGTACAGGTTGGTTAAATTGTGCTCGATCTGGGATAAAGCTTGAAATCCCTGATACTGAATGTTTTCAAAGCCTTCAATGGTATAGGTTGTTAGCATTTTGCCTCCTGAAGCTGTATATCACTGTCGTACTGTAACGTAAAAAAGTATAGACAGATCATAGCACTTTACTCAAATGAAGTCAACCGCAATTCGCTATAATCTGCGATAAAATTTATTTTATCATAAATTGAGATTTAATCATTGAAAATTTATATTCAATGGGGGACAATAAGCATGATCTTAAAACCAATTAGAAAGAGGGGGTACAGGTGTCATATCGCTGTGTTTGTTTTGATTTTGACGGCACGCTGGCGGATACAGAAGGCATGGTTTTTCGGATTTTCAACGAACTAGCGAAAAAATATCATTACGCGCCAATCGATACCAGTCGGCGCGACATGATCAAGGAAATGTCGGCCCAGGACATCCTGCGCCATATGAATCTGCCCTTTTATCAGGTCTTCCGTCTGATGGCTGAAGGCCGTAAACACATGCGCAACCAGCAGGAGGATATTGTCGCGATTCAGGAAAATTTGCCGGAGGCTTTTGCGGCGATCGCGAAGCTGACGGATTATTGCGGCATCCTGACGTCTAATTCTGAGGATACAGTCCGCAATTTTTTGTGGACGCATCAGCTGACGCCATATGTCGATTTCGTAGAGGGTGCGGCGCTTTTTTCAAAAAAGCGCAAACTTCTGAAGCTCTGCCGCAAGCTGCGCATTTCGCCCTCGCAGATGCTTTACGTCGGCGATGAAACCCGGGATGTCCGAGCGTGCAGAGAAGCGGGTATCGATGTGGCGGCGGTGGACTGGGGCTACAATACCAAGCAGGCGCTCGCTAAATGCGGCCCGACCTACGAGGTGTCGGACATGGCGACCCTCGTTCAAATTGTGGCCTACCGCAACCGCAATCAGGAGGCGGGGCCGGAAAAGGCCCGCCGCTATATCAGACGGATGCGGAAAAAGCAGCATCGGACGAGCTGACAGATGCCGATGAATCACAACTTTTTGGAAAATTGGCCCTTCGACGTATTATTTGAGGCCTTTACACAACAGGGCGAGGAAGTTTACCTTGTGGGCGGGGCAGTCCGTGATCTGCTCCTCGGCAAACGTCCAGGTGACTGGGACTTCACCTCGAGCGCGGAGCCGGACAAGATCGCGGCTATTTTGGCCGAGGCTTTCCCTGAACACACCTTAATTTTAAAGGGTAAGCGCTTTGGCACGATCGGTATCGACCTGTCTGATGCGGCAGAGGACGTGAGTTTTGAAATCACGGCCTTTAGAAAAGAGGAAAGCTATACTGATGGGCGGCATCCCGAGGAGGTCGCTTTTCAGGCGTCGATTTTCGAAGATGTGCGCCGTCGGGATTTCACGGTCAATGGGCTGTGGATGGACCGTCACGGCGCGATTTTTGACGCGGTTGGCGGCTTTTCAGATTTAAAAGAGAAAAAAATACGGTGTATCGGCCAGGCCGACGAGCGGTTTGACGAGGACCGGCTCAGAAAATGGCGGTGCGTGCGCTTTGCCGCTCAAATCGGCGGACAAATCGATGCGCACACCCGAGATGCCATTATCGAAGCGCCGACGACAGATGGGGTGAGTGTGGAGCGCATTCAAATCGAATTTTCAAAAATGCTGACAGGCCCAGATGCCGCCTTTGCTGTGCGCGAGCTGAAAGCCACCGGGCTTTGGGATGATCTGCTCCGGCGGTCGGCGTCTGAAGATCTGCCCGAGCCTGTGACGGAAAAAATCAATGAGGTGCCGTCTGATCTTGCGATGCGCTTAGCCTGGCTGCTTCAGAATGGGTCGGCTGATCGGGTGCGCGCCTTCTTGAAAGGGCTGCGCTTCAGCAACCAGATCGTCAGGGAAGTGACAGTACTGTTGAATTTTTCTACACTCGACTGCAGAGATATTGTCAAGTTCAAGACGGCCTTGCGCCAGATGGGAGCGCCGCTTTTTGAAAAAGCATTGGCGCTGCAGAAGGTAAAAAGCGATAATGCGCAGAACCGTGTGGTATTTATAAAAATTGTGAACGACCACGAACCGATTGTGCCGTCCGATTTGGCGATTGGCGGCAGGGACCTCAAGTCCCTCGGCTTTCACGGCAGGCAGATCGGCGATGTGCTGGCGCGCCTGCTGCGATGGGTTTATCAGTCGCCTAAGCAGAATCAGCGCGAGGCGCTGCTCGAGCGTGCTAAAGCTTGGCGCGATCAGGAAAACAAAAACGAAGGGAAACAATCAGAATGAATTTAACCTCACCGTCGGTGATTTCTGAGCTGATGGCGGCCCATCAGCTTCATTTCAACAAGCAATTCGGTCAGAATTTTCTCATCGATCAAAACATTCTCGAAAAAATTGTCGATGCCGGACAAATCACAGAAGCGGATACGGTGCTTGAAATTGGACCGGGTATTGGCTCGATGACTCAGGAAATGGCGGCGCGCGCGCATCAAGTCGTGACCGTCGAAATCGACAAAAAATTGATTCCGGTTCTCGAAGAAACCCTTAGCGAATTTGACAACATTGCGCTTGTCAATCAGGATTTTCTGAAAACGGACGTGCTCGATTTGATTCAGGCGCCGACACCGCTGAAGGTCGTCGCGAATCTGCCTTACTACATCACGACGCCGATTATCATGAAACTATTGGAAACACCCTGGCCGGACGGCATTGACTTGTCGCGGATGACCTTTCTGGTTCAAAAGGAAGTGGGCGAGCGCATCTGTGCCGAGCCTGGCAGCAAAAGCTATGGCGCCCTCAGTGTGATCGTGCAGTATTACGCCGACCCGAACGTGATGTTTACTGTGCCGGCGTCGGTCTTTATGCCAAAGCCAAAAGTCGACTCCATCGTGATCAGTCTTCAGAAAAGAACGCAGATGGCCTTTGAACCCTGTGATAAAAATCAGTTTTTTAAGGTGGTGAAGGCCGCTTTTCAGACGAGACGCAAGACGCTGATCAACAGCCTTTCAAACAACACGGCTTATCCGAAAGACGTGCTGCTCGACGCGCTGAATGAGGCCAGGATTGACCCGAAAAAACGGGCGGAACAGATCGACGGGGAAGATTTTTGCAGGCTTTCGAATATTCTGTATCAAAAGGGCGCCAATAATGACATTGAATCTCGTCAAAAATGATGATAAAATGAAACGTAACATCATAATTTAGAATAGGAGAGAAGCTGATGATCGGAGATCTATTACGAGGCAAATTCGTATCTAACCGTCTGTTGACGGATGTAGAAGACTGCATGCTCGAACAATACGAACTGCCGGAAGGCCATATCGATATCGGTTTGTTCACAACGGCGTGTGACGGCGTGGGGTATGTCGCGGCAGACGACGCGACGAAAAAGGCGAACGTGGAAGTGCCGAAGATTTACACCACCTACGGCGGCTGCGGCAAATTCAACGACGGGCAGGTTTTCGGAGTCATTTCCGGGCCGAAGGTGTCGGACGTCGAACGGGGTCTGCGCTACGTGCGGGCCTTTACCGAACAGCAGTCGACGCTTTACAGCATTTCGGACGATGATTCGACGCTGATTTACGCGCAGTGCGTTCCGAGAATCGGCCGTTATTTTTCAAAGGCCTACAATCTGCCGGAAGGGTCGTCCATCGCGTATTTAATCGCGCCGGCGATGCAGGGGGCGATCGGCATCGATGAAGCGCTGACGCAGGCAAATGTCGACGTCGTGCGTTTCTGGAGCAGTCCGACCGAATCGAATATGAGCGGCGCCATTTTAACTGGCCGCGAAGCGCAGTGCGACATCGCGGTCAAGGCGTTCCGGGATGTCATTATCGAAGCGGTGCAGGATCCGATTGAATATTAATTAATTAATCATCCAAATATATTTTAATAATTTAAAAGGGACAGTCCATATCAATTGGACTGTCCCTTTTGCGTGTGAATGATTTTATTTAGTTAGTAGTAGTTTCAGTTGTAGTCGAGCTTTCAGATGATTTTGGGGTAGTTGTCGTAGGAGTATCTACGTTAGATTCTGTAGAAGGGGTTGTTGTTTTCGGTGCACTTGTCGATGGCGATGTCGTCGTGCTTTTTGTACTGTAATTGCTCGAATACGAACGAGTCGATCGACGGCTTGTCGATGATGATGACGAGCCAGACGAATAAGTTGAGGTCGATGAAGAGCCCGTAGAGGAATCAGCACTTGTGGTGCCGGTCAGCGTACCGACGCCAGTTCTTCGGACAATGCCGTCGCTGATTTCATTGACGGTGTCGGATGGCGTGTAGGATTTTTCAGTTCCGTAAATGGCCTGATGCAGCTGGATGACGTTGTCAACCAGGGTTTTTGGCGCAATAGACGAGCCTTCGTAGGTGACAAAAGCGTAATAATTGTCGAATGGGACGTGCTGATTGGTCAGCTTTTTGCTATCTAACTGCATGTACCCCCTGAGCATGGTCGAAAGCTCGGTTGTGGACATGGATGTTCTGATATTGGGGTAAATTTTTGTGACCAGATTGGCCAGCTTCAAGCTGCTGAGCTTTGTCAGCTTATTGAAGACCTTATTAAAAACCTCCCGCTGTCGTTCCGTCCGTCCAAAGTCGTTGTCGCTGTAACGGTTGCGGCTGTAAGCCAGAGCCTGAATTCCGTTTAAGTGATTCTTTCCAGTGTGAGTCAATGTCTTGGCTTGGGTGTTATTCAGCCGGTTATAATCGTTGATGTATTTATTGGTGTATTTTAATATACTGTCATCTTTGATGTTGATAGTGACGCCGCCAACGGTGTTTACGGCATCGATCATGCATTGAAAGCTGATGGTGACGTAATCGGTGATGTTCAAGTCGTAGTTTTCATTTATGGTCTTGACCGCCAGCTCTGGCCCGCCGTAGCTGTACGCCGCGTTGATTTTCGTGTAAGAATCCTTTTTGATGGTGCTGTTTGCTGGAATGCGGGCGATGGTATCGCGTTGAATCGAAGTTAAGACCGTTTTCCCTGTTTTGAAATTAATGGAGATGATCATAATGGTGTCGGAACGGTTTCCCTCGACATCGGGCCGGCCGTCCACGCCGAAAAGCGCGAGATTGATGACATCGTGATTTAAATACTTATTAACGCTGACGGCGCTGTCGTCGATGGACGCCCCTGAAATACTGCTTCGGATATTGAATAAGTAAACGGCGCCGCTTCCGACGACGAGTAAAATTGCTGAAAGGACAACAGCTAGAATTTTCTTGCCAACAGACATAAAACTCCTTCCCAGATTAATAAAGTTTAAAAATCGTTCATTGTTCTCGAAATAAAATATTGTCTTATTATATCATAATTTTTCTGAATTTTGAAAAGTTCTGTGAATTCGCCGCATTTTTAACAAAAATTTAGTTTTTCATTAATAAAAATTTAAAGCTTTAAAAAGAGCAGGATAATGCGTGCAATGCTATCGTAAATATGCTATAATGAAAGCGTAATCAATCAATGACTGAAGTGACAAGTCGATACAGCCAATTGATTGAGATTTTCAAAGACGGCATCGTTTTTGAAAAACAACACGAAGGACTGGAGGACATAAAAATGAAATTTACGATCTATGGAAAGAACATGCACATTTCGGATGGATTGAAAGAAACACTTGAAAAGAAATTCCAGAAATTTGATCGTTATTTTGACAAGGAAACAGAAGTTTACGTGACCTTCAAAAAAGAAAAGAGCTACCAAGTGATTGAAGTGACCATTCCGCTCGGCAAGACGATCCTTCGAGCTGAAGAAAAGACCGACAGCACGATGGGGTCAATCGAAGCCGTCATCGACAAATTGGAAGGACAACTGAGAAAATACAAGACAAAACTGAGAAAACGCTACGAAGCCCAAGACAGCAAATTAAATTTTGAAGCCTTCGACGATGGCGACGAACAGGCACCAGATGTTGACGAACCCAAAATCGTCAGAACGAAAAAATTTGCGATTAAGCCGATGTCGCCGGAAGAAGCCGCAATGCAGATGGACCTGCTGGAACACGATTTCTTCGTTTTCCTGAACGCGGAAACCGATGATGTGAACGTTGTGTACCGCCGTAAAAACGGCGACTACGGGTTGATTGAACCGACCTTTGCATAATGCATCGAAAAACAAATAAACCATAATTTTAGAACCGCCACCCGCTAAGTACTTTTAGCGGGTGTTTTATTGACAGGGGTAGGGTTTTGTTTTAAAATTATTTTAGTTTACCTTTGCATTAATATAGAAGAAAAGGCAAAAATATAAAATTAAAATGGGCGTCATCCATCACACGAAATCACGAAATGTGGACAATACGATGGAGAACAATATCAAAATTTAGGGTGGAATCAATGTTTGTTATATTAGCGATTGTTATCGGATTGATCGTGGGGGCTGCGAGAGGTGGCTCTATCGGACTGATGAGAAAACGAAAAATCAATCTATGGCCGATCGGTCTGATCGGCATTATCCTGCAGATTGTACTCCACCTTTATTTTTATTTTGGGCAGGCGAGCGGCATTACGACCTTTTTGAATTTCGCCAGCTACGTCTGCATTTTGCTGATGCTCATTTTCAATTTTGACGATTTGTGGGCCATTCTGCTCACCGTTGGGACGACGGCCAATTTTATCGTCGCTTTTATCAACGGCGGCAAGATGCCCGTTACGCCAACGATCGTGAGTGCTCTTACCAATGCCAATTTATCTGCCGGCATTACCCGTGGCATTAACGCGGTGTATACGCCGCTCTCCAGAGCGACGACGGCGCTTTGGATGCTTGGGATCAATACGCAGATCCCATACGTTTCGCGAATCACCTCCTATTACGGCGGTGTGGGCGGATTTTCTATTGGAAGCGTGCTTGTCTTTGTCGGCCTTTTGGGCTGGGTACAGCACGCGATGCAGGGGAACAAACAGCAGGATCCCTTCTCTGAAGAACTCAATGAAGGGGATGCGGATTACATTATTTCGCCTGATGAAAACAGCATGATTGAAGAAATGGCTCAGAAAAAAGAAACGGGTTACGAAACCGGTCCCCTTGACTGGCTGAATCAGGATTCTGAAACTTTGTTTGGTCAGGAAATTAAGCAGCAGACAGGCGAAATTCCACCGGTAAAGCCAGAAAAAAAAGCGGCGAGAAAGCCAAGAAAACGTCGAGCTCCGCAGGAACCAGCGCGGCCTGAGGCAGACGCCACGAAAGGCCATAAACCTGAGGAGGCTCAAAACAAGCAGCCAGAAAAGACGACAGTGCTGCCTGATTTGTCGCCGGAATTGTTGGATCGGATCAAGTCCCACAATTCAGGCGCGGCGAAAAAACGTCCGGCGTCGACTGTTTCAGACGACACGCGGGTGTTTACCACATTGAAGGATTTGGGAAAATACGATACGAAGCCCATTGATACAGGATTTTCAGCGTCAGCTCAGAGAGAAAGAAAAGAAGCAGAGGATTTTGCGGAATCTGGATTTTTCACACAGTCGTTCTACACAGAGCGGGAAAAAGGAAAATTAGCTTTTGGTTCTCAACCGAGCGGCGATCGCAGAGAAAAAGCAGCAAAACCAACAGGGACGTATCGTCGGGCAATAAATAATCAGGAGGATAAGAATCAAATGGCGGATTACAAACCAACAGAAGGCGACACAGTCAAATCAACAGCAGCGGCAGAACAGCCGAAACCGGCAGCACCGAAAAGAAATACGCAGCAGACAACGACGCAGTCTTCAAGCGCGTCACGATGGGAAATGCCTGAAAAGGCAAAGAAAACAAAAGCTGAACCGACCGCTAAAAAAATCAATCCGTATCGGAAATACAGCGACGAAGAAGCGGCTAGACGAGCCGATGCGTCCCGTGATAACGAAAAGCAGATGCTGAACATTTGGCATCAGGTCTCGGAAGATACGCGCGCGCTGCGCCAGCGCGGCCGCCGGAGCGCCAGCGAAGAGGTGCAGTCCGACAGCCCGTTCAGCAGATCGGAAGCGGAACGCAAACGGCTGAAGCAGCAGCACAACCGCGCCGCAGCACAGAAAAGCGAAAACGAAATCGCTTCCGCGCAAAAGCCGAAGGCGGGCGGTACGAAAAAGCAGGCCGCCGCGGCTAATGTCACCAACGACGAAGATCGGGAACGGATCGGCTTTGAAAAAGTTGAAATCAATGTGGACAACCGAAAGGTTTCCTTCTGGAGAAAAAAGAAATCCTGAGCATCAGGAAAAATACATGTTTGAAATGGAAAGGGCTGTGTATTCAGCCTTTTTTGTTTGAAAGCTTTATTTGCCTTTCAGACGAACATGATATAAAATAAGCCAACACATTCACATGATTTGAAATAAGGAGATTGAAATATATGGGATTTTTGCAAAATCTTTTTGATCCGAGCAAAAAAGAAGTAAAAAAATTAAGCAAGGTCGCAGATCAGATCGTCGCGTTGGAGGATGAATACAAGGCGCTGTCTGACGACGACTTAAAACACAAAACTGTCGAATTTAAAGAACGCTACGCCAACGGTGAAACTTTGGACGATTTGCTGGTTGAAGCCTTTGCAACAGTTCGGGAGGCGGCAGCCCGCACGGTCAATATGCGACATTTCCCGGTACAGCTCATCGGGGGCATGGTGCTCCACAACGGCGACATCGCAGAAATGCGCACCGGTGAAGGGAAAACCCTGGTGGCGACACTGCCGGCTTATTTGAACGCTTTGAGCGGTGAAGGGGTTTATATTGTAACGGTCAACGATTACCTGGCACGTCGAGACAGCGAATGGATGGGCAAGATCTATAAATTCCTTGGCATGAGCGTCGGTTTGGTGATCCCGGATTTATCCTACGAAGAAAAACAGGCCGCCTATCGTTCGGATATCATTTACGGGACAAACAACGAATTCGGGTTTGACTACCTGCGCGACAACATGGTCACGTCCAAGGAAGAACAGGTGCAGCGCGGTCTGCACTACGCGATCATCGACGAAGTCGACTCCGTCCTCATCGATGAAGCCCGGACGCCGTTGATCATTTCTGGAAGCGGTGACGAAAGTACCGATCTTTACCGTACGGCTGATATTTTTGCCAAGAGCTTAAAGGACGACGACTACGAAAAGGACGAAAAGGAAAAGGCCGTCACACTGACTGAAAAAGGGACGGCTAAGGCTGAAAAATTCTTCGGCATCAAAAACCTGGCCGACGTTGAAAACATGGAAATCATGCACAACATCAACCAGGCGCTGTACGCCAACACGCTGATGACCAAGGATGTCGACTATATTGTCAAGAACGACGAAATCATCATCATCGACGAATTTACTGGCCGCCAGATGCCGGGCCGCCGTTATTCCAACGGCCTGCATCAGGCGATTGAAGCCAAGGAACACGTTACGGTGAACCGCGAATCCAGAACGATGGCGACGATCACCTTCCAGAACTATTTCAGAATGTTTGACAAGCTGGCTGGGATGACCGGGACGGCGAAGACGGAAGAAGAAGAATTCAACACGATTTACAACTTGAACGTCGTGACCATTCCGACCAATAAACCGATGATTCGTCAGGATTTAAACGATTTGGTCTATCGGACGGAAAAGGCGAAGTTCAAGGCGGTCACAGAAGACGTCAAGCGGCGCCACGCCAAAGGACAGCCGGTGTTGATCGGGACGATTTCCATTGAAAAATCAGAATTACTGAGTAAATACCTGCGCCGCGAAGGCATTAAGCACAACGTCTTGAACGCCAAGCACCTCGAAAAAGAAGCAGAAATCATTTCTCAAGCCGGACAAAAGGGCGCGGTCACGATCTCGACCAACATGGCCGGCCGTGGGACGGATATTGTGCTCGGCGAGGGCGTCGCAGAACTCGGCGGGCTGCACATCATTGGAACAGAACGCCACGAATCCAGACGTATTGACAATCAGCTGCGCGGCCGTGCCGGTCGTCAGGGCGACCCAGGTTCCACGCAGTTTTTCCTGTCGCTCGAAGATGACCTGATGCGTATTTTCGGCTCCGACCGCATCAAATCGGTGGTAGAAAACCTTGGGATGGACGACGAAACGCCGCTGGATGCCAAGATGTTAAACCGTAGCATCGAAAGTGCCCAGAAAAAAGTTGAAGCACGCAACTTCGATATCCGTAAAAACGTTCTGCAGTACGACAACGTCATGAACCGTCAGCGTGAAATCATCTACGCCCAGCGTCAGGAAGTGCTGGACGGCAAGAATATGCACGAACAGATTGACAAGATGACGAAGGATTTGATTAACGATTACGTCGACATGTACACCAACGCCGGCGATTCGCTGGAAGACTGGGACGTCAAAAAGCTCAAGCGTTATTTTGGCGAATTCCTGCCGGTCGACCGCCTGCAATTCGAAGAAGGTGTTACGGTTCAGGACATCAAGGATCAGCTGTACGCCCTCTGCCGTGAAAATTACCAGTCAAAGGTCGCATTGATCGGCGAAGACGAAATGGAAAATATGGAACGGGTGGTCCTGCTCCGCGCGGTCGACGCGGCATGGATGGTGCACATCGACGACATGGAACAGCTCAAGGAAGGTATCGGCCTGCGGGCGTACGGTCAAAACGACCCAGTTGTCGCGTATACGGACGAAGGGTTCAAAATGTTCGAGGACATGAACGCTGAAATCCAGGAAGAAACCGTCAAATACATTTACAATATGAAAATCAAGCTTGTGCCGCCGAAACAGCGGCAGAGACGGGCGCAGATGCACACCAACGAGGCCCAGATCACAGGACAGGGCAGTGAAGAACCGGTTCAAAAGACGATCCACAAAAAGAAAATCGGCCGGAATGATCCGTGCCCGTGCGGCAGCGGCAAGAAATACAAGAATTGCCACGGCCGTTACGCGAACTGATGCCGACCAAAATGAATTGAGAAAGGAACAGGATATTGATAGATTTATACGAAGCGCGGCAGGCTGTGAACGGCATGTCCGGCGAAATGGCAGATTTGGGCAAGTCTTTGAATTTGCCGGAGCTGGACGCTAGACTCAAGGAATTGGAACAGCAGACTACAGCGCCCGATTTTTGGAACGATCAAAAAACGGCGCAGAAGGTTCTGAAGGAAGAAACCCTGCTGCGCAGCAAACAGAAGCGCTACAATGAAGTGAAGAGCGATCTCGAAGATGTAGAGGTCATGCTGGAACTGGCAGAAGAAGGGGAAAGCGACGGCGAGCTCGAAGGGATGCTGAGCGCCTTCCAAAAAGAATTTGACGACTACAAGGTCGAAATGCTGCTTTCCGGCGAATACGACAGCAACAACGCGATCATTTCGCTGCACCCGGGGGCTGGCGGAACCGAATCCCACGATTGGGCGTCGATGCTGCTGCGGATGTACGTGCGCTGGGCGGAAAACAAGGGCTTCAAGGTCAAACAGCTGGATTATCAGCCCGGAGACATCGCCGGCATTAAAAGCGCGACCCTGCTCATCGAAGGGATCAACGCCTACGGTTATTTGAAAACCGAACGCGGCGTGCACCGGCTGGTGCGCATTTCCCCCTTTGATTCATCCGGGCGCCGCCACACTTCTTTCGCGTCGTTGGACGTGACGCCGCAGGTCGATGACTCCATCGACATTGAAATCAATCCGGACGATATCCGGGTGGATACCTACCGCTCCAGTGGCGCTGGCGGCCAGCACGTTAACAAGACGTCGTCGGCTATTCGCATCACCCACATTCCGACAGGTGTCGTCGTGCAGTGTCAGAACGAACGCAGCCAGCACCAAAACAAGGAAGTGGCGATGAACATGCTGAAATCCAAGCTTCTGGAAATCATGGAACAGGAAAAGAAGGAAAAGCTGGAGGACGTCGTTGGCGACTATTCGCAAATCGCCTGGGGCTCTCAGATCCGCTCCTACGTGTTCCATCCGTACACGATGGTCAAGGACCACCGCACCGGTGTCGAAGTCGGGAATATCCAGAGCGTTATGGACGGCGATCTCGACCAGTTCATGAACGCTGAGCTCAGACGCGAAGCGGAAGAAAACGCGTAAGAAAAAACGCAGGCAAAAATAAAAATGCGAAAGGCTGAAAAGTCTTTCGCATTTTTTTAATCACAAAATTTACGCACCGTAATCTTTTAAGTGCTGTTCGATCTTAGCTTTCATCGCGTCGTCGATAACGATTTTGCCGTCGACAGGGTGATTGTAGAGATGGCTTAAGATATCTTCAATCGTGACCATCGGGTGGGTTTCAATGCCGAGGGTTTCGCTGATTTCCTGAACTGCGGTTTTGTCGCCGTCGCCCTTTTCCATGCGGTCGACGGAAATGATCAGGCTCTTAACCTTGACATTGTCAGCCAGAGATTGAAGCAGCGGCACCGATTCCTTGACTGAGGTGCCCGCGGTGATGACGTCTTCGACAATCATTGCGGTGTCGCCGGACTGAGGACGATAGCCGATGATCGAACCGCCTTCGCCGTGATCCTTTGCTTCCTTGCGGTTGAAGCAGTACGGGATGTCCACGTTGTGATCCCGATAGAGGGATGCGGACGCGCTGATGACCAGCGGAATACCCTTGTAGGCCGGGCCGTACAGGAAATCGATGCCGTCTAAATGTTCTGAAATTTCATCCGCGTAGTACTGGCCGAGTTTGGCAATTTGTTCAGAAGTACGGTAATTGCCAGTGTTGATGAAATACGGGGTCGGGCGGCCGCTTTTGGTGATGAAATCACCGAAGGTCAGGACGCCAGAACGCACCATAAAATCGATAAAGTCGTCTTGATAACGCATGATAGCCTCCGTTTTTTTCTTAAATTATAGCTTAAAGAGGGCACGGCACGCAAGGGCGGCGCTTGACGAACTGAGAAGATGTGCATATAATATTCAGGATTAAAGGAAGTAGTATCCTAGTCGGAACTTCTGGTCTCGAGGGCGGGCCTAAAAATCCGTCGAAGGGCATATCGATGAAGTCTCTTGGCAGGGCCTTTGACGCCCAGTTGGGGGTTTTGCCAGGAGGTTAAGAAGGAGGGGGCATCCTGCAACGGCATGCAGACCATGACCCTGCCTTCGTGGAGACTTCTGCGCTACTGGAAGGGTGTAACAATACGGCGGTGTTCATCGCAGCAAGCGCTTCTGAGTAAGCAGAGGGAAAACCTGGGGACAAGTCAGGGCCTGTTGTGGCCTGAGAAGATTTTGAACCAGCGTAGCCTGCCTTGAGTGGTTTGGGTAGATGGTCTGACAGTTGCCATGTTGTCAGGGCCCGACAAGTGGCAATATTGCGACCGAAACCCTTATTGCAAAAGAGGCTAAAGGTCAGAAGGGCCGCCGCGGAAAACGCCTAGGCTATTTGAAAGAGGTCTGGCAGGGATTAAAGTGCACGCTTAGTGGCAATCCAGTCCCAACTTTTTAAGCTGGAGAATCGGATAATGAGAAATCGCTCATCCGGCGACGGATAGTCTCGATTCTGGGAAATCCTACTGGACTTATGTTGCAAAGTTTACTTGTCAGATTTTCCTTTAATCGTTTTTTTAGGATTATGCATCGTCATAGTCCTTTTTTATTGGATGAGTTTACGTTATAATAAAAATATCATTAAAATGAAATTTTATGCAATTTGAGATAAAATCAGAAAGGAAGTTTAACGGATTGGCAAAGACCAAAAAAGCGAAGAACGACCGAAAGAAGTGGATCGCCCTCGTGGCGGTGGGCACCTTTCTGTCGACCTTTGTGATCGATTATATTTCCGATACAGTGCTGTCCAACGCAAACCTGATCGTCGCGATTGTGATTCTGTTTTTGATCGTCGCTGTCGGTATTTTTATGGATATGATCGGCATTGCGGTGACAGCGGTGAAAATTGAGCCTTTCAACGCGATGGCCTCTCGAAAAATCAAAGGGGCGAAAACGGCAGTGAAGATCGTCAAAAACGCGTCGAAGGTGTCGTCGGTGTGCTGCGATGTCATCGGCGATATCTGCGGTATCATCTCAGGGAGCGTCGCCGTATCCATCACGGGGCAGCTGGCGCAGTTTTACAAGCTTTCGAGTTCGATGCTGCTGGGCCTTTTGATTTCCGCGTCGGTCGCGTGCATTACGGTCGGCGGGAAGGCAATTTTTAAAGATGTCGGTATGAAACAGGGCGTGCGCATTGTGTCGGGATTATCCCGCAGCATTGCAAACGTCCGGGGATTTTTTAATAAACACGAATAAAAATGGCAAAACAAAAAGAACGATTAGATAAAAAATTAGTGGAACTGGGATTTTTCGACAGCCGGGAAAAGGCGAAGAAATCCATCATGGCGGGCCTTGTTGAAATTGATGGGATCGTGCACACGAAGGCCGGGGACCAGGTGCCGGCGGTGCTCTCGAAGGAACAGGTAACCCTCAAGGGTGAGGGACTGCCCTACGTGAGCCGAGGCGGCTTCAAGCTTGAAAAGGGGCTAAAAGTCTTCGATTTCCCGGTGCAGGACCGCTGGTTTCTCGACATCGGCGCGTCGACCGGCGGTTTCACCGATGTGCTGCTTCAGAACGGTGCCGGCCACGTGACGTCCATTGACGTCGGCTACGGTCAGTTTGACTGGAAGCTGAGAAACGACGAACGGGTCACGTGCATGGAGCGGACGAATTTTAGAAAGACTACGCCGGAAGACATCGGCGGTCTCGCGGACGGATCGGTTATGGACGTAAGCTTCATTTCGATTTTGAAGCTGATGCCGGCGATCAGCCGCTGTGTCAAGAATGGCGCCTTGGGCATATGGCTCATCAAGCCTCAGTTTGAAGCGGGCAAGGAAAATGTCGGGAAAAACGGCGTCGTTCGGGATCCTGAAATCCACAAAAAGGTTTTGATCGAGACCACCTCCGGCATCGAAGCGAACGGCTTTTCGGTTCTGGGGTTGTCCTTCTCGCCGATTCGGGGACCGAAGGGCAATATCGAATTTTTATGCTTTTCGAGAAAGGAAGGCGAAGGGGTGCCGGTCGATCATCAAGAAACCATTTCAGGCATAGACAGCATTGCGGCGCTGGTTGAAAGCGCCCATGAACACTTTAGACATCATGGACAGGGAAGCGAAACATCATGACACAAAATCAAAACACACCAAAACCCATGCGGACAATCGGCATCTACATTAATACGGACAAGCAGAACGCCTACGAAACGGCCTTTCGCTGTGTGAAATACCTTCTCAAGCAGGGAATTACACCGATGATGCTCCACAATCAGTACGCAGAAATCGGTGGTATTGCCGGCGTCAAGGCCTGCTTTAAGGATCAGTTTTTCAGCGCGCCGGACTGTATTGTCGTGCTGGGCGGCGACGGCACGCTCCTCGGCATTGCCAGGCAGGCCAGCGCCTACGAAACGCCGATCTGCGGCATCAATTTGGGAAAGCTCGGTTTTCTGACCAACGGCGACGCAGGTTCTTACGAGGAAATTCTGCAGCTGCTCATCGATGGCGATTACACCCTCGATAAGCGCTCGATGATCGTCAGCACGGTGAAGAAGCTGAACGGCGAGTACGAATCTCAGGTGGCCCTCAACGATTTGGTCGTCAAGGCCATTGGCATCCGCATGATCAAGCTGACCGTCAAGGTTGACGGTGCGCTTTTGGATGAATACAGCGGCGACGGCGTCATTCTCGCGACGCCGACGGGGTCGACGGCATACTCACTAGCGGCCGGAGGACCGGTGGTAGACCCGCGGGCCGACGTGCTGCTGCTCAATCCGATCTGTCCGCACCGGCTGCACGACAAGTCGTATATTTTGCCGGGATCAGCCGCGGTCGACATCAGTCTGCCGGGCAGCGTCGGCGAGGTGATCGTTTCGGCGGATGGCCAGGTGCAGATGTCGTTAAGCTTCGGCGAACACCTGCACATCGAAAAGGCACCGTACATGACCAATCTCGTTTTATTCCAAAACCGTAATTTTTACGAACAGCTGCGGAAAAAATTCGCAGATCATTAATAGATTAAATAAAAAAGGTAAAAGAAAGGAAGGCATTCATGAAAGGGACGCGGCAATCCGAAATTCTGCACATCATCGAAACACATAAAATAGAAACGCAGGAAGAGCTGGCCCGTTATTTGGAGCAGGAGGGTTATCGTGTGACCCAGGCGACGGTCTCCAGGGATATCAAGGAGCTGGGGCTGATTAAGGTCGCGGACAAAAATGGCGGACAGCGCTATTCTGTGATGCAGGATATGAAGGGCATCTACGACGAGCGGGTCAAGAACGTATTTAGACAGTCCGTGATGCGCGTGGATACCGCGGGGTTTATCATTGTGCTGCACACGCTGCCGGGCATGGCCCAAGCGGCGGCCATGGCCGTCGATAACCTGAACTGGCCGGAAATTGTTGGCACCATTGCAGGTGACGACACGATTTTTGTCGCCCTTCGAAATGAGAAGGACAAGGAAAGCATCGCCGAACAATTCCGCAAGCTGATGAAGGGCTTGCTGTAATGTGACAGGGAAAAGGGAGAAAACAATATGCTGAAGCGGATTTCAATTGCCAATTACGCGCTGATTGACAAGCTCGAGGTGGATTTTGACGACCGCCTTAACGTCATCACCGGTGAAACCGGCGCCGGTAAATCCATCGTGATTGACGCGCTGACGCTGATCCTCGGGCAGCGCGGCAATCGTAAAAACATTCGCGCCGGTGCGGGCAAGCTTTCAGTTCAGGGGGTCTTCGAGATTGACCCGGAGGGGCCGGTGGCGAAAAAGCTTTCAGACATGGCGATTCCGGTCGAGGACAGGACACTGATCCTCAATCGATCGTTAACGCAGAACGGCCGCAATACCTGCCGCATCAACGGTTTTGCGGTGACGGTCGCACAATTGAAGGCGATCGGGCAGGACCTTGTCGATATTCATTCTCAGCACGAAAACAACTCGCTGTTTCAGGCCGCCGCGCAGAGACGGCTGCTTGACGCCTGGGGCGGCGGCGAGGTGGCGGAGCTGCTGAGTCAGACCCGTCAGCAGGCCGAGCGGCTCAAGGAGCTGAGCCGACAGATTAAGGCCCAGGCGCAGGATGACAGAGAGCTGGCCAGACAGAAACAGGTGCTGGCCTTTGAAATTAAGGATATCGAAGAGGCCCACCTCCGCGCCGGCGAAGACGAGAAGTTGGAAAAGGAACAGCGGATTCTCGAAAACAGCGAGATGCTCTTTTCTCAGGTTGAAACCGGCAGGCAGCTGCTCAACGGCAGAGACGACGATACGGACGGTATGCTTTCGCAGCTCAGCGAGGTGCAGCGGATTGTCGGGCGTTTGAGCCAGTTTGACGACGCGTTTAAGCCCTACCAGGCCGCGCTGGAGACAGCATCCGCGGAGCTTTCGGAGCTTGCGATCGAGCTGGCCAGCTATCAGGAGGATTTGAATTTCGAGCCGGGCCGCCTCGACGAGGTGGAAAAGCGGCTGTCGCTGATCGACAGCTTAAAGCGCAAGTACGGCGACACGGTTGAAGAGATCATTGCTTACGGGGCGCATTTAAACGAACAGTACGACAATCTCGCTCATCATGACGACAGACTCAACGCGATGAAAAAGGAATACGCCGAGCTTTGGAAGGCGTACCGTCAAACCGCCAGAGCCCTCCACGAAAAACGGATCCAGGCGGCGAAGTCTTTAGAGGCCGCAATTGAAGGGCAGTTGGCCGATCTGGCCATGCTCCGAGCGCGTTTTGTCATCTCGGTGGAGGAGGATGAACAGATCATCGCCCCTTGGGGCAACGATCAGGTGAACTTTAAAATTTCGGTCAACCCAGGCACGCCGATCCGTCTGTTAAAGGAAGTAGCCAGCGGCGGTGAAATCTCGCGGATCATGCTGGCCATTAAATGCATTTTCGGCCGTTACGACCGCGTCGAGACGATGATCTTTGATGAAATCGATACGGGGATCAGCGGGCGGACGGCGCAGGTCGTCGCTGAAAAAATTCTGCAGCTCTCCCGTGAGCGTCAGGTCATCACGATTACCCATCTGCCGCAGATCACGGCGATGGCAGATGCCCATTTCCGCGTCGTCAAACAGGGCGACGACAGCACTACCCAGGTCAGCTTTGATCGACTTGATGATACGGAAAGCCGAAACGAGCTTGCGCGGATGCTTTCCGGCGCGAAGGTGACGGACTTGTCGGAAACCCACGCGAAGGAAATGCTCGCGATGGCGGCACAGCAGAAAGCCGCGTATTTCAAAGACGCCAATCAAGATAAAAAGAAAGAAGTGAATCCATGAGCGCACCGAATCCCATAGCATTTCAAATCGGCTCCCTGACCGTCAGGTGGTACGGCATTTTGATCGCCTCAGCATTGGTGATCGGATTGCTGATCGCCGCAAAACGCTCAGATAAAGCGGGTATCAAACGGGACGACATCTACGACTTTTTTATTATCATGGTGCCGTCGATCATCGTCGGAGCTAGGCTCTGGTACGTGATTTTTCAGTGGTCCTACTATAGCCGATACCCTGGAGATATCGTCAAAATTTGGAACGGCGGCCTCGCGATTCACGGCGGCATCATCGCAGGGTTGATCGCCGGCGCGCTTTTCTGCAGGGCGCGGAAGCTCTCGTTTTTGAAGCTGGCCGATGTGTTCATTCCGGCTCTGCCTCTTGGACAGGCGATTGGCCGATGGGGCAATTTCTTTAATCAGGAAGCCTATGGCAGACAGACCAATCTGCCCTGGGCCATCACCGTTCACGACCCCAGCCTCGGGTGGATTCGCGTGCACCCCACCTTTCTTTACGAATCAATTTGGGATTTGTGCGTGTTTTTGATTCTCATTTTTGTGATTGAGCGGAAATTCAAAAAGTCGGACGGTGAGCTGCTGTTTAGTTATTTCATTCTGTATTCGATCGGCCGGTTTTTTATCGAAGGTCTTCGCACAGACAGCTTGATGTTTTTTGGACTTCGCACTGCTCAGCTCGTCAGTCTGACGCTGATTGCGGTCGGGGTCATTGGGCTCGTGTGGCTGAAGAGGAGAAAAAGAAATCAATCGTAGTTTTTTAAAAAAATAAACACAAATATAAAGATCGGGATTGCAGCGCTTTTGTAGTTCTGATCTTTTTTAATGCAAAAAAATTAGCAGATTGAGTTTTTATAAAAGGTGCTCATCAATAAATGACTTTATGTGCCTTACGTGTTAAAATTAAGCATATATACAGAAAAATGACGGATTAATTTAAAAAGGAAAACGATGGAATTCGAGAATCCGACGGCGAGTTTGTTGATTTTGCAAGACAATGCGCAAAAAATTGAAATCCTCACATTAAAACAGGAAAAAAATGTGATCGGGAGAGTTTCATTTGACGCGGAAAAAACAAATCAGGTCGATATTGCGCTGACTTCTAAATTTGTTTCGCATCGGCACGGCCAGATGATTTACCAAAACAATCGTTGGTTTTATCAAGACCTGAACAGCAGGAACGGCATTTTCATCGATGGCCGGCGCATCGCTCACGATCAGAAGCTTTACCAATTGAAGGACGGTACGATTCTTTATATTGGCGGGGACGAGCAGTTTATGAAAATGTACCGCGGAGAAGGCGTGCTGATGATTTTCCTGCTGGGGGATTACAGTAAACAACAATGGGAAAAAGTTGCGCTCAACGACATGCTTGACCACGGCGATGTGACAATGGGCAGAGCCCCTTCCTGTGATATCAGATTGGACAGCTTTTCTGTCGCCCAGATTCAAGGCACCTTTACCCGCCGAAACGGTCAGATCATTTATCGCAATACTGCTCAAAAAAATCTGGCGTTCATCGACAATCATCCGATCCGCAGTGATATTTATCTCAAAGACAATAACGTCCTCATCTTTGGCAATATCAAAATGATCTATATTTCGGGACTGCTGATCTATTTAGCGCCAAATTCGGGAGAACGGCTGACCATTCACGAGCTGTGCAGAACCGTCCAAGTGCGGGATCACGGGCTCCAAAAAAAGAACAAAGTCATTCTAGATCACATCAATGTCGAATTTACATCCTCGGAGCTGGTCGCGATTTTGGGCACATCAGGCGCCGGTAAATCAACATTTGTGAATTGCGTGATCGGTTACGAGAAATTGACGAGCGGTTCGGTTGAAATCAATGGGCAGGACTTTAACAGCTCCGCTGAAAAAAATTTAATCGGCTACGTGCCGCAAATGGATTTAATCCGGCCCAATTTAACCGTGATGAAAACACTTGAATACGTAGCGAAGCTTCGATTGAATTCCGATGTGACGCAGCAGGAACGGAGAAGAAAAATAGAAGAGTGCCTTAAAATGCTGGATATTGGTCCGGCCAAATGGCAAAGTCGTATTCGGGAACTCTCCGGGGGCGAGCGCAAACGGGTCAGCATCGCCAGCGAATTAATTCCAGATCCAAAGCTCCTTTTTTTGGACGAGCCAACGTCGGGGTTAGACCCCAGAACGGAAAAGCTGCTTGTGTTAGCGCTGCAAAAATTAGCACATCAGCACAATAAAACATTGATCGTCATCACCCATACGTTAAAAAATATTGAGCAGTTTGACAAGCTGCTGTTCATCGGACCTGGCGGCAGGGCGTGTTTCTACGGGACCCCTGAAAATGCGTTGAAATTTTTTGATGTCGAGGATTTGGTTGACGCCTACGGCAAGGTTGAAAGGAACGTTAAAACTTACGCCGATCGGTATCGCCGCCAATATTTCAGGGAGAAGTGATCATGTACAAAAATAGAAGAAAGCCAGGGTTTATTGAGCAGCTGGGCACGCTGTTTTGTCGAGACGTTGAATTGTTTGTGGTCGAAAAATCCAAAATATTCATCACGTTGTTCTTTCCAATCGTGATCGCAGTATTGATTGTTTACGTCACGCACAGTATCTTTTTCGATACGTACGAAGGGACCAAATCTTCGCTGTTCACCATTGTCAGCGCCAGTATTTACATCGGCATGTTCAATGCGCTGACGGCGATTTGCCAGGAACGGCGCATTGTGAAGCACGAGTATCTAACTGGGATGAATCTTTGGTCGTACGTCTTTGCGCAGGTGCTGTGGCAGGGCGTTGTGTGTATTGTGCAGACTGTTGTTTTTATGACCTATTATTGGCATCATATCGATTTCCCAACCAAGGGGATTTATTTCATCAGCACACTGCCTGAATATTTTATCAGTCTTTTTCTCGTGATGTACGCGGCGGATGTGACCGGGATTTTTATTTCGTGTCTAGTCAAGAAAAATGAAACGGCGAATCTGCTGGCACCGCTGGTCGTGATTTGTCAACTGATTTTTAGCGGCGTCCTCTTTGAGCTAAAGGGATTTTCCAAGAAAATGGCCAATGTCATGATCAGCAAATGGGGCATGGAAGCGATGGGGAGTATTGCCCGATTAAATGGCTTGACCCTGAAAATTCAAAAGAAGTATAAAAATACAGGGATGAGTTTTCCACACAAGGCAGAAAATGCTTATACGGCAAAGGCGGCACATCTGTTTTTTGATTGGAGAATACTTTTAATTTATATTTTGATTCTGGCAGTGGCCAGTGTCTTAGTATTGTTTCGAGTGAAAAAAGATCAACGGTAGATAAAGAGAGTTTTAAAGGATAAAGGAGTTTGTGATGAGTAAAAAAATGATGGTACCGGCTGTCTTAAAATCAGAAGATCAGGAAATCAATATTGATGAGTCGCCGTTTAATATCGGCAGCTTTAAAGATTTCTGTCAAATGACAATAGACGGAGACGATATTGCGCCTATTCACTGCTGCATTGTCTTCAATCAGGGAGAATGGCAGATTATCGATCAGAAAGGCCTTGGCGGTGTGACCGTCAATGGAGAACGCATGGAACCCGGCAGTACACAGACCCTTCAAAACGGGGATCAGATTGAAATTGGATCTAAGGGATTCGTATTTTCTGCGATGTCTACTTTATTTTCACAGGATGAAATAAAAGAACTGGAAGATGACTATCACACGATGATCGTGTCGGCAGATCCTGAAAAAGCTAAGGATATCGTTGCGCGGCTTTGGCAGAAAATTGAAATGGTCAACCGCATCTCGGACGGCGCCAGTCAAGAAGAACCCAATAGCGGATCGGACGATATTGCGCCAGCTCAAACAAACGAAGCGGCGCAGAGCCGACGTACCGGAGAATTTGAAGGTTTTGAGGCTGAAGAATCAGATTTTAACGCATCTGAAGACGAAGCGGTGGCAGCGGATGGTGAATTTGAAAATCGCGGAAATCCAATTGAAAATGCTGAAAATGAAGTCAAGCAGGGAAGTATTTTAGCCAGTAGAAGAGTCAGAGCAGTCGATCCAGATGAGTACAACATTGAAAATGAAGAACAAAACGGATTCGACACTTTACCGATTTGTATCTTTAATTCGAATGATCCGGCTGTTCCGTCTTTCGAAATTCAGAAAACACCTTTTTCTATTGGACGCAGCAGCTCGTGTGACCAAACTTTAAAATATAGAGGCATGAGCCGCAAACATGCCACCGTGTTAAGAGATGACAGCAATCAATATTTATTGATCAGAGATGAAGGGTCCACAAACGGGACATTTGTCAATGACCGAAAATTGGAGGCTCATACAGAAATGCGCATCCAAACGGGAGACCGCGTCAGATTTTACAAGACGGCTTTCACCGTACAGCTTACCCAGGATTGATGCGATGGACACAAAAATTAATAAAAGCGTTATTTTCTATTCGGTTCTCATTGGCGTTGCCCTAATTGCGACGGTGATGCCGTGGATGAGCGTTGGCGTTTCAGAAAGTGCAATCCAATCATTAGGGTCTGGTTTTACGCTGCCGCGAACGATAAGAAGCATCATCAACGGTACGGCCGCGCTGTCGCAAATCCTCAACGTCAGTCTTTCGGATTTGGTCGATGCCGTTGGCGCCTCCAATTTGTCTGCTATGTTTGCGGTATCACTGTTGATTTATATTGAACCGGTCGTGTTTGGCCTTGCATATTATTTTTTACTTGCGAAAAAAGAAACGGATCGCTTTGTCAGGATGACCCTCTTTGGCTTGGCAGTGATTGTGGTGATGCCGATAATTTATATTTTATTTTGTTCTCATTTGAACAGTAAAATTAATCAGGCTATTAGTACAGGACTCAGTATTTTTGGATTATCCGGTTCTTCAAGTGTCAGCCTTTTTCATGTTGGCGCGGGATTAATTCTTGCACTTCTCGTCGGATTATTTGGTCTGCTGTACACATTGATTGTTCGTCAGATGGTCAAAAGTGGCCAAAAGGTTTCTCCGTTGAGTATGGAAATATCAGGACTTAATGGCGCCAATTCAAATCAGAAAGAGGTTTATCCAAAGCAGATGCCGACGCAAACAGAAGATAAACCACTACGCCCCAGCGCTGCGTCCCCAAAGACCATTGTGGTCGAGTTGTGTGAAATTGGCGATGAACCGCGCCGCTTGGCATTAACCCATTTTCCGGCTGTGATTGGCAGTGACGATAAGCTTTCCTCGGCAGTGATTGAAGCGCCGTCTGTCGGCGCGAAGCACTGCATGATCAATGTTGAGGGTGATCAGGCGATGATTTGCGACCTGGGTTCGGCGAATGGTACGTATATCGAAAACGAAAAATTAAGTCCGAGGGAATATTACGCGATGATGGATGGCGATCATCTCAAAATTGGTGAAGTGTCGTTACTGGTTAAGATTAGTCAGAGAGTCGTGGCCAAGAAAGTGCAAAAGATAGCGCCTTTGCCTTCAGAATCACAGGTGAATGAAACAGAGGAAACAACCGTGTTGTCAAATATGCCTGAAATGTCGGAAGAAAGGGTCGGCAGTGAGACGATTCCGATCAATTATAATGGCGGAGAATCGCCGTTTCCGAGAAAAATCATGACTTGGCTTGACGGAAGAGATACCTTTATGATTACAAAGACACCCTTTATTCTCGGCCGAGAAGCAGAAAAAGTCGATTTCGTGATTGACGATCGCGGTATCAGCCATCAGCATCTAGCTATTGTCCGCGAAAATGAAGAATTTTTTGCAGAAGATTTAAATTCAAAAAACGGCATTAAGATCAATGGGGTTCAGGCGGCGCCAGGCGCAAAGGTCAAAATTCACAGTGGCGATGTCATCACGATAGGCGTCAGAAATTACAGGTTTGAAGATGAATGACGAGCAGAATCGATTGATTGAAGTCAAAAAAGACATTCAGACGCTTTTTCAAAATCGATACCGGGTTGTCGCGCTCCTCGGCCGAGGCGGCATGGGTGAGGTGTACCTCGCTGTAACGAACGATCAGGCCGCAATTCAGCGAGCTATTAAAATCATTCATAAAGGAAATCATTCGAAGTTAAATGCCTACGACGAAGTGGAAGCACTGACGCAGATCAAAAATCCCGGCGTTCCGAAAATTATTGAAATTGAACAGAATGATAAAGCGTTTTTTATCATTCAGGAATACGTCAAGGGCAAATCTTTCCAGAAAATTGTGAAAGAAAGCGGCAGGGTTTCTGAAGATACGGTGCTTTTGTGGATGCAGGATGTAGCGAAAATCATCGAGGCTGTACACAATGAAGGATTCCTCCATCTCGATATCAAGCCGGACAATATCATCATTCAGGGAGACGGAAAGGCGAAGCTCATTGATTTTGGGGTCGCCCAAAAATTAGAAAAACGCTCAGATGGTGCGGGCAGCATTTTCGGATCCCGGTACTATACTGCGCCAGAACGCCTGCGCGGCGAGCCTAATGACTACCGGACGGATGTGTTCGGGTACGGTGCGACTTTTTATTTTCTGGTGATGGGCGAGCGGCCGCCGGCAATCAAGCCTAATGACGAAGCGCCGATCACGATAATGAAGCGGAAATTGGAGTCAGTCCAGTCGCCGGTGATTCGTTTTATCCTGCAAAATTGTATCAGCTTTAATCCCGACCGCAGATATCAAAACTTTAGGGATATCCATTCCGATCTTCTTCAGAAGGATTTATACAATCAAGCTGTTCTCAATGAGGAAAAAAAGAGAAAAACGCGGCTATACGGCATCATGGCCATGTTTGCAGCTGGGATCATTTTGATCGCAGGCGGCGGCTTGTATTTGAATACAGCGCGCAATAATCGATACGACACGCTGATTAACCAGGGCGAGACCTATATGACAAGCAGCAATTTGAAGAAGGCAAAAAAATGCTATCAGCAGGCCATCAAGCTCAAAAAAGGGGAACCTGCCGGGTATCAGGGATTGTACGAAACGTACACGGCAAAAAAAGAATACAATAAAGTCATTCAGGGTATCTTGGAATTATTCGGCAATGAGCCGTCGATGAGCGACAGCGCTGAACTGCGCTATCTTCTCGGCAATGCTTATTACGAAAATGGCGATTACGATCAAGCCGAGTACAATTTAAAAAAAGCGGTGGCGCTTAAACCGTCGCTGGAAGAGCATCTGGTTCTCGGCTTGACCTATTGCGCAGAGGGACGCTACGAAAAAGCGCAGCAAGTCATTCAGGACCTGCGTAAAAATGGCAAGAATACCGACGGCGCAGACTATTTGTCGGGGCAGATCAGCGAAAAGCAGAATGACGAATCGGACGCGATCAGTGATTACAAGCAGGTGATCGACGAAACGAAGAATCATGCGCTCAAACAGCGGGCGATTCTGTCATTGGCTGGTCTTTATCGGCATCGGAAGAGCTTTTACGACGAAATCAATGTGCTGGAAACGGCACAAAGCGAAGATGCCTTTGCTAACAACATTCCAATTAGAGAGCAGCTGGGAGAGGCTTATTATTACGCGGCAGAAAACGGCGGCCGCTCGTATTACAAAAAGGCGCTTGATCAGTATCAAAAGCTCATTGACAGCGGCTTTTCTTCCGCGCAGACTTACCGCAACTTAGCTATCTGCTATCAAAAATACGGGAATTACGCGCAGGCTGACGCAACGCTCGACCAGATGATTCAAGCTTATCCTGACGATTATACAGGATACATGCAGCGCTGTTATTTGATTTTGGAAGAGGAAGAAAATAAGGATCAGGATCAACGGGATTATTCTGCGTTTGAAACCAATTATCGAGCGATGATGAACAGGGCCGGTGATGCGGCATCCGATGATTCTGAAATCGCGGTGCTGGAAAGCCGTTATGAAGAGCTTCAGGAGAAAGGATGGTTATAGCGTATGGTGATTGGATTTGTCCTCATCGCGATCGGCGCGGCCGTTATTGTTTCTGCGGCAATTTTATTAAAAAAATATTTGAATACCCGGTATGATATTTCTGTCGACGAATTCGACCGCAAATTCAGACACGAACGTTTGATCGCGTCTGAAGAGCTGACGACTGACGACAAGTACGAAGAAATTGCTGAAAAATACGGCATTACGCCGGAGCAGCTCGATGCGGAAATCAAACAAAAAAGCACGCAGTTTAATGAAGAAATTGCAGCCAATGGGTTAGATGCAGCATCACTTCAGGATGATGAGCAAACAGAAAAGCTATAGCAGACAGCGTGCGCATGAGGAGAAAAAATGATAGATGATTACGAAGTAACAGAAGATTTAACTGCGCCTCAGGAGAACGACGAGGCCCCGGGACAGGTCCCAAAACCAGTAAAAAGGCCAAAGAAGATCTGGACAAAACGAATGAAGATCTTGATCCCCGTTTTGGCAGCGGCCATTGTGGTGCTTTGCGTATTTGGCTACAAAATTTACGCCCACTCACAATACGAAAAAAAGCTCGACTTGGCAGAAAAATATATGGACGACGGAAAAATTGCCCAAGCGAAGCTGGCCTTTGAGGACGCGGCCCAGATCGAAAAGAAAAATCCCGAGCCCTATGTCGAAATGGGGAAAATGTACTTTGACAATTCAGATTATGACAAAGCGATTAAATACCTCAGTACAGCGAACCAGCGTCAGGAAACCAGTGAAAGCTATAACAAAATTGCGGACAGCTACGAAGAAAAGGGCGACGACAAAAAGGCTGAAGAAAACCGACAAAAGGCGGAAAGCCTTTCTCAGCAGGAGACAAAGCGGCATCGTGTCTTTAGCGCGAAAAACAATAGTAATGTGTCCGGCGCGTCTAATGCGGGAAATACAAATGGCAATCTGACTTATTCAGGCACAACGTCGGATTCTTCCTTTGCAGCGGGAGGAAAAATGGTACATGCCGGCGACTGGACGTACTACAGTACAGTAAACGGTCTGTTCCGGACGGATGGCAGCAAGGTCAAACAATTGTCAGATGAAGCGTACGCCAGCTTGAATGTCTACAAGAATAAGTTTTACGTCTTAGAAACGGATGACGACGAACAAAAAGTTGAAAGTATGGATCTCGATGCTGAAAACGAAAAAGAAATTTACAGCACGACGGACAACGACATTGCAGAGGCGATGGTCTACAAAGACAAAATCTACGTGATCAAGACGGATGCAGGTGAAGGCACTGATTGGCAGGAAGGCGGCAATAACTTTGGACCGACGACAAGTGTGACCGCGATGGATTTAGATGGCAGCCATCAAAAGAAAGTTTTGTCTAAGTCCAATACCGGTGGACAGGTCAGCATTGATAATGGCCTCATCTATTATTACGATGCTGAAAATGCTGCGATCCGCAGTGTCAATTTAACTGGCGGCGATGATCAATTGGTTCTTGAAGTCAAAAATTTAAGTGATTACGGCACAGATACAATCCCATCCTTTTATGTTGACAATCAGCATGTGTATTATACAGCCTTTGTTGGTAATTATATTGATTATAATTTAAAAACAAAGGATAAGGTTACATTTGAATCAGATGATTGGCAGCACACTTATATTTTGAACAAGGACTCAAATGGCAAATACGTTTATGTGATTAGTTATGAAAAATCCGATTCGAGTAGCTACGACAGTGACGAGAATAACGATTATGATGACGGTGAAGATGACAGCTACGATAGCGGCGAAGACTACGATTACGACGACACTGAGGATGATTATGACTATGACAGCTATTCGCATAGTTCGACCGGCGCCCCTTATACGCTGTGGCGGATCGATGCGGATGGCGGCAATGTGACAAAGCTATACACCAGCGATTCGGGAAACAGCAGCGTCGGCTTCGTATACGCCAATGACGATGGCGTTTTTGTCATGGAAAACAGCGGGACGGTTAAATTAATCGATTCAGATGGGAATGTGACGGAATTAGAAACAGATGATTAATGCGATGAAAGATAAATTGAGGTTATGGTGCTTAAATGATAAATGATTACGAAGAAACAGAAGAGTTAGAGCCTATCTCTGATCCCAACTCGTACAAACCCACCGGTCAGCAGAAAAACAACAATAAAATTATTCTATTAGTTGTGATTCTCATTGCGGCTGCAGCGGTTGTTCTAGGTTATTTTGGCATTCGCCACATTCAGTACCGCAAAAAGATCGAGCAAGCGGCCGCTTATCAGGATGCAGGGAAGACGGACCAAGCGAAGCAAGCCTACAAAGAGGCGGCGGCGCTTCAAAAACGCAATGCCTATCCCTACACGCAGCTGGGTGAAATCTATCTCGATCAGGGTGCGTACAATCAAGCGATCAAGTATCTGAAACTTGCCAACGACAGAGAGGAATCATCCGAGGCGTACACCGCGCTCGGCGACGCCTACACGGGAAAAGGCGACACTCAAAAAGCAGCGGCGGCCTACGAAAAGGCAGACAAACAGACTGACACGGAGACGAATCAGGATCAGAAAGAAAAAGCCGGCAACAGCAGTGCCAATGTCGAGTTTAGTTTCAACGATGGCTGTATTTCCGGCAGCAGCGTAGCCAAGTCGGGTAAGTGGCTTTTTTATTCAGCATATCAGGGTACTTATCGCACGAGCGGCGGCAAGCCGGAAAAAATTCAGGACGATAGCGGGTATTTTCTCAACGCTTACAAAGGCTGGCTCTATTACGAATGTGATTACAATGACGGAGGATTTTGTATTGAGAGGACCCGCACCGATGGCAGTAAAACCCAGACGATTTATGAAGATAAAAATGATTCTGTCGGCGTGTATTGGATGAAGGTGTACAACGGCAAGATTTATTGCTTAGAGGCGGACAGCGATCTCGGCGACAACCTTAAGGGCGGCTGGCTGATTTCAATGAGTCTGGATGGGGGTCATGAGAAGACCGTGATCGATTCGGACGTGTATTACAATTCGGTCAGCATCGATCAGGGACGAATCTATTATATTGATACCAGCAGCCGCCAGTACGTCAGCACGAATTTAAATGGAGAAGATTCAGAAAATGTTTTGGATTTTTCCGACAGTGCCTACGATGAAAGCTCGTCGATGCCGCGCGTTGTCTACACCGATCAAAACCACGTTTTTTATTGGATGGATAAATCTCTGCATGTGCTGGATTTAAAGACAGACAAAACCATTGACATCAAACAGCCAGAAAATACAGTCGGATACGAACAGATTAATCACGATGAAAATGGCAAATATTATTATCTATTATCTAACGATGAAAGAGGTAAAACCGCGACATACAGCGAGTGGCGGATGGATACCGACGGCAGTAACTACAAAAAATTATATACATTCAGGTCGACCAAGGTTCCTTATCAATACGCTTACGGCAATAAAATCTGCGTGAACTATTACTTAGATGGCAGAGAAAGGGTCGATGTGATTGACGCGAATAAAGGAAGCAGTCAGAACTACATTGATCTTCCATTAGATGATTAGATTTATAGCATAACGCATTCCATGTTCGGCAAATGCGTGAAAAGACAGCATCTTCAGGATTCTGAAGGTGCTTTTTTTGTAAAAGATGTGATGATTATTGATTAAAAATGAATAAAAATGATTGACTTTGAAAGAAAAGGGGAGTATACTACCAGTAAAGAGATCGAAAATCGAAAGATGAGTGACCACCATGTTGACTGAAGAAAGACAAGCAATTATTTTACAAAACATTAAAGAAAAGGGCTCGATGACGGTTGCTGAGTTAAGTGATCTGCTCCACATTTCCGAATCGACGGTCCGAAGGGACCTCAGTGCGATGGATTCGGAAGGGTTGATTAACAAGGTTCACGGCGGCGCGACAGCTCGGATTGGAAATCTTTTCTCGACTCGCGAAAGCGAAATCGGGATGAAGCGCACGCAGTTCCAGCAGGAAAAGGCAGCGATCGGTAAGAAAGCGGCCAGCTTAATCGAGCCGGACGATTTCGTTTATATCGATGCCGGCAGCACGACAGAAGCATTGGCGCGGGCAATTGTCGGCCAACCCAAGACCGAGGCCATCTATGTGACTAACGGCCTCATTCAAGCTGAAATCCTGCTTCACAACGGCTGTACCGTTTACGTTTTGGAAGGGCGGCTGCGTTCTGAAACAGAAGCGATCGTTGGCAGCGGCGCGATCAATTCTCTCAAAAAATACCAGTTTACGATCGGATTTTTCGGCACAAACGGGATTGACTACAATCTCGGCTACACAACGCCGGACATAGAAGAATCTGAGGTGAAACGGGACGCCTTCAGCCGATGCCTGAAAACCTACGTTTTAGCGGATAATTCGAAATTTAACCACATCACACCGGTGACCTTCGGCAATTTGTCCGATGCGGTGATCATTACCAATCAATTAACCGACAAGCGGTATAAACAAAGAGTAAAAATTTTGGAGGCTGATACATGATTTACACAGTTACGTTCAATCCGTCGCTCGACTACATCGTCAGCGTGGAACATTTCAAGTTGGGTCAGGTCAACCGCACGCACGCAGAACTGCTTTATCCCGGAGGCAAAGGGGTCAACGTCGCGATCGTGCTCGGGCATTTGGGCATGAAGGCGGTGGCGCTTGGCTTCACAGCCGGCTTTACCGGAGATAAAATCCAGGATATGCTGGCCGAACAGGGCGTGGCAACGGACTTCATCAAGATTGATAACGGGATGAGCCGTATCAACGTCAAGCTGAGAAGCGATGAAGAAAGCGAAATCAACGGAATGGGGCCTGTGATTGCTGATACAGACCTGGAAAAGCTGTACGAAAAATTGGATCAGCTCAAGGCAGGCGATACACTGGTACTTGCCGGCAGCATTCCGGCCAGCATGCCAGGGGACATTTACGAAAGAATCATGGCGAGACTGGAAGGCAGGGGCATCGAAATTGTCGTCGACGCGACAAAGGATCTGCTGCTCAACGTCCTGCCTTACCATCCGTTTTTGATCAAGCCGAACAATCACGAATTGGGCGACATGTTCGGAGTGACCCTTGAAACGAACGAAGAAATCGTCACCTACGCTAAAAAGCTGCAGGACAAGGGCGCGCGCAACGTGCTGATCTCGATGGCTGGAGACGGCGCAATCCTCGTCGCGGAAAACGGCGAAATCATCCAGAGCCCGGCGCCGAAGGGCAAGGTTAAAAATTCGGTCGGCGCGGGCGATTCCATGGTTGCCGGTTTCATCACAGGCTTCCATAAAAATGACGGCGATCTGAAGTCGGCCTTCAAGATGGGCGTCGCGACCGGTTCCGCCTCGGCCTTCTCCGACGGCCTGGCTACGGCAGAAGATGTTGAAAAAGTACTGGCTGAAGTCAATTCATTCGGTATTTAAAATTTATAATTATTATTGTTCATAATTATTTTCGCAGGAGGGAAATATGAGAATTACGGATTTGCTCAAGAAGGAAGGGATTGAGCTGAATGGCCCGTCGGGCACCAAAGCGGAAACCATCTCCAATATGGTTAAGCTGATGACGGCGACAGGGAACATCAACGATCCTAAGGGCTATGAAGCGGCGCTGACCAAGCGTGAACAGGAAGGCACGACGGGAATCGGCGAAGGGATTGCGATTCCCCACGGGAAAACAGCAGCGGTTGACCACGCAGGTCTTGCCTGCATGGTCTGCAAGGACGGGACGGAATTCGATTCGATGGACGGCCAGCCGGCCAATTTGATCTTCGCGATTGCCGTTCCAAACAACGCGGACAACACCCATTTGGAAATGCTGTCCAGATTGTCGATGATGCTGATGGATGAAGATTTCAGAAAAGAACTCATCGATTGTAACGACAAAGATGAATTCTTGAAAATCATCGACGCGAAGGAAACAGAAAAATTTGGCGATGAAGAGCTCGACATTCCGGAAGAACCGGAAAAAGAAGAACCAGCATCATCTGGATACGATCTGTTAGCCGTAACGGCCTGCCCGACATGGATCGCCCACACCTACATGGCGGCGGAATCCCTCGAAGAAAAAGCCAAGAAAATGGGCTACACGATCAAGGTTGAAACCAACGGCTCCGGCGGGATCAAAAATAAACTTACCCCGGAAGAAATTGAAGGCGCCAAGGGCATCATCGTCGCAGCGGACAAAAAGGTTGAAATGGACCGTTTCGACGGCAAGCACGTGTTGATTACTAAAGTTGCGGACGGCATCAACAAACCGGAACAGCTGATTAACGACGCCCTCGCACAAAAGGGTGCAGTTTACCACGCAGCTGCCGGCGCATCGAAGTCGGATGACGACGAAGGCGGCGAAGAAGAATCCGTTGGCCGTAAGATTTACAAAGACTTAATGAATGGCGTTTCCCACATGCTGCCATTCGTCATTGGCGGTGGGATCATGATGGCCCTGTCCTTCTTGATCGACGCCGGCAACATCGGCTCATCCTTTGGGACCGGCACACCGGTCGCCGCGTTCTTCAACCAGGTTGGGAACGGCGCATTCGCGTTCATGCTGCCGGTACTCGCTGGGTTTATCGCGATGAGTATTGCGGACCGTCCGGGTCTGGCAGTCGGGTTTGTCGGCGGCTGGCTCGCGAAAGAAGGGATCCGCATTGGCTACTACAAGGGCAAGCTGGCATTCCTGTATTCCGGACTTGATCCGAAGCTTTCCCTCGTTTCCGCCGGGTTCCTCGGCGCAATGGCAGCCGGCTTTATCGCAGGGTATCTGGTCTTGGGCCTGAAGAAGCTTTGCAGCCATATGCCTGAATCCCTCGAAGGGATCAAGCCGATGCTGATCTATCCATTTGTCGGCGTACTGTTAATCGGCCTCATTATGGTGCTCATCAACTGGCCGCTGTCAGCACTGAATCAGCTGCTGTACAACGCCTTGGAAAGCATGGGCAACGGTTCAAAAGCGATCCTCGGCCTCGTCGTCGGCGGCATGATGGCCATCGATATGGGCGGCCCGTTCAACAAGGCAGCTTACCTGTTTGGGACCGGGATGCTGGCCTCTGGCAATTACGACATCATGGCAGCTGTCATGATCGGCGGGATGGTGCCGCCGCTGGGCATCGCTCTGGCGACATCGATCTTCAAAAACCGTTTCACCAAGCGCGAACGTCAGTCTGGGATCTCCTGCTACGTCATGGGGTTATCCTTTATCACAGAAGGTGCGATTCCGTTTGCTGCCTCTGACCCGGCACACGTCATCCCAAGCTGCGTCGTCGGTTCAGCTGTAGCAGGCGCACTGTCCATGGTCTTCAACTGTACCCTGCGCGCACCGCACGGCGGCATCTTCGTTTTCCCGGTGGTCGGCAATTGGCCGATGTACCTCCTGGCACTGTTGATCGGATCGGTGATCACGATGGCACTGCTCGGTATTTTGAAAAAACCGCTTCCGGCTGAAGAATCTGGTTTGGAAAAATAATATAGCTTTTTCCAGTTGATTTTAAACTCGGAAATGATAAAATAATTTTATACAAAGATTTGAATAAATTGAAGGAGTTCAATACAAATGAAAGAATTTACGTACACCATTACAGACCCAGCAGGTATTCACGCACGTCCGGCAGGCATTCTGGTTAAAAAGACACAGCCGTACGCTTCAGAAATCACATTAGTCAAAGGCGACAAGCAGGCTAACGGCAAGAGCATGCTCTCTGTCATGGGCCTTGGCGCAAGAAATGGCGACGAAATCACGGTTCAGGCTGAAGGTGCAGACGAAGCAGACGCAATTGCGGAACTCGAAGCATTCTTCAAAGAAAATCTCTAATTCAAATCGATTTCGACGACAGCTTCCAGCTATGCTGGAGGCTGTTTTTTATTGCCAAATCCTGTGTTATAATAATAAAGTATTACGCATGAAAACGGCGCAAATCGGATGATGGCGCCGGGGAGGATAAAATGGCATCACAACGCGAAATCATGGAGGCGCTGGCTCGGGCAGCCAAGCCTGAGGGCGCGGAAAACGCGGACAAATACGCAGAAATAAAAAAACAGCTGGAGGCAAAGGCCAAACAGAAACGGCAGCAGAAGAGGCGGACGGGCGGGACCGTGCTCGCCTCCGGTCATACCGCTGATCAGGTTTCGCCGCGGCCGGGGCATCTCAGCGGCAGCAGCCACACGAGTATTCCCCATCCGGTCGATGGCGGCGAAGCTCGGGTCGCGACGACGCCGACCAGCCGACGCACGACGCGTCAGGCACGGGTCAGACGCTCCGGCACGACCCTGGCCTCTGGGCATTCGGCGGAAGAAGTGACAGGTCACGCGCTGCCGAAGGTGGAGACGCCGGAAGCCGATCTGCCGCCGGTTCAGACGCGGCGTTCAATTTTTGCCAATACTGGCACGACTTTGGCTTCTGGCCACACAGCAGACGAGATTTTAAGCGGCGCGCCGGAGCCGCCGAAGCCCCAGGCCGAGCCTGAGAGAGCTGGTGCGGCAAGCCGGCCGCAGCCAAAACCAGAGCAGCCGTCCAAACCGGCCGCGCCACAGGCTGTTGAAACCAAACCGGAACCGGCTCCCGCGCCGGCAGCACCGCAGGCAGCTGAAATCGAAGACGCGGTGATCGAAGAAATTCCTGAAACACCACAGGCTGCAGCACCAGATGAAAAAGCGGCTGTGCAGGACGCGGCGGCAGCGCGGGCCGAACGGGAAAGAGCGGCCGCCATCGAGCAGGACCGCATTGCTACAATGGCCGCGCAGGAAGCGGCGAGAGAGCTGACCGAGGCCGAAAAGGCTAAGCAGCAAGCGGCTGAAACACAAGAGACACCAGTCCAAACGCCGGCGCAGCAGCCGGGTCTGTCCTTTTCTGAACAGATTCGGGCGGCCGGCGGCGCAATCCCGGATGCGGTTGACGTGGGCCGCGAAACAGAGGACCTCGGCGAATTGTGGCAGCGCCTCAACGAGTACAAGGTCAAATGCCTGTCGACGCCGGAAATGTTCAGTGAAGGGGCGGTCGACCTGCCGGACGCGCTCATCGACTTCTTTAACGCCGATGGCCGAGAAAAGCGCGTGATGGTGCTGTTTGAAGGGCGGGAATACCCGTCCTATCTCGAAAGCAGCGATGGTGTCGGTGGCTATCGTCTCGAATGGAGCAAGGCGCTGAGCCGTAAATTCTACAGCATGTTCCCGCAGTACGAGGAATTTTTCGATGGGGACATGACGGAAGCAAAACAGAAAAAGCGCCCCTATCTTGCCATCGAAAAGCTTAGCGAGAACGAATTTGCCTGCAAGCTGATTCTGCCCTCGGATCAGGGCTTAACCCGCAAGCAGACGCTGTTCGACCTGCTCGGACCCGGCAAATCGCTGGCTAATTTTACCGATTCCTACGATCTGGTCTTTTTAAAGAGTTATTTTGAAAACATCGATAACCGCTGGCGCAGCGACGTATTTGTCGTCTCAGCCAATGTCCAGAAGTTTTACAAAAAGCGGATTGAAGAGGGCAAACAGCCTGACCCGAAATCCGACCGGAATCTCGAAGGCATTGCCAACGTCAAGCTGGACGCGATTTTGGATTTCCTGATGGACGGGCCGTACCTGCTCCTTGCGGATCAAAAGCTTTTGTCCACCGTTCAGGAGGACGATCATTTCTATTTCGGCATCGATCAGGATTTGATGGACGAAATGACGATGGACGACCGCAATTTGATCGTCAGCCTTCTTGAACAGAAAATCGACTATTACTTCAGCCGCCTCGACGGACCGTCACTCCAGGAAAGTCTGTCCAACTGGGTGGAAGAATACGCGGATTATTACCATCGGGATTTCCGCTACTCCTTCAAGGATGTGATCACGGAAGGCATCCCGGGCAGCATCGAAGGGCTGAAGCAGTTTGACGAAAAGCGCTACCGCATCTACGGCTTTGCGGGCGAGGACGACTGGGCGGATATCCCTTGGGTCGAAATCGTCGACAAGCACGTCACCCGTTTTGCGAACACCGGCGTCGGCGTCAAATACTTGTTGAGTAAGGACAGCAAGAAGCTGTATTTGGCGCTGTCTCTCGGCTTTAAGCCCATCCGCGCCGAAATCGCCAAGACCGGCGATCTGGATCCGATGCTGGATCCGGACGAAGCGGTCGACGAATTGGTCGCTGAGGCGCTGCCGCCGAAGGTGGCGGAAATCCGCTCGATCGTCCACCCCGGGACCTTCAGCACGAAAACGGCGGATATCGATCTGCCGGACGCAAGATTTGTTAACGGCATCATTTGCTATAGGGAATACGCCGGGGTCGTGCCGGGAGAAAAGATTCTCGAGGCCGATTTGGCGGAAATGCTTGACGTCTACAACCATTATCTGCACCGGTGTATCATCGGCGACGAAAAACCTGAAGTGATCGCAGCGCCGGTGGAAGAACCGGCGGCAGAAACGACGGCCGAACAGGAAACGGATGACACAACATCGGAAGAAATGCCGGACGGCGGCGCTGTCGGCGCTGAACAAGATACACCATCGCTTGACCTCGACGACGATTTAGACGAAGCATTAGTAGAAGATCTCGACGATTTAGAAGATCTTGACGATATGGATGATTTAGATGATGTGGACGCTGAAGACAAGGCCGCATCGGCTGAAGCAGCTGAATCCGCTGAGGCAGCACCGGCAGCAGAAGCTGCAGACGAAATAGGCGCAGCCTCGGAAAATTCAGATGCAGCAGAAGTGGCAGAAGATCGAGACGACACAGCGCCTGAGGAAGAAGTCGCGTCGGAAGCGGCGATTTCCAAGGCCATGGCTGCCGCCGTCGCCCGCAAGCGCGAAGAAACTGCGCCGGCTTGGCAGCCCACGTACCGAAACGATTATCAGCCAGCGCCCCATACAGCGGTGCAGGTGGTGAACACCGGCGGCCTGACGAAAGAGGATTTGGCTGCTTTCCAGAAATCGATGATTAAGGCCCAGCTCAAGGTGCAGAAAATTTTGATGCGCGCTGAAGAAAAGAAAGCGGAAAAACAAATCGAGGCGGAACCAAGAAATCGCCGCGACCTTCATTATGAAGAAGTTCTTCAGGATCCGCCGTCGGATATCGTCGGCCTGATGCGCCACATCGTGCAGTACGTCAACAGCACAGGCGGCATGTGCGATCAAGATGAGGTCGCCGATTTGTTCCTAAGCATCAAATCCGGATCGATGCCGCTGGTGACCGGTGTGGCCGGCCTCGGCAAGGCCGCCTTTATCAGAGGCTTCGCCGGCGCAGTGGGGGCGAACGATCAGAACGGGCGATTCAAGATGATTCCAGTGCGCCCCAGCTGGCAGAACGCGGATGGCTTACTCGGATATGCCGACGCGGACGGACACTTCATTCCCGGCGCGATGATTGATTTTGTGGCGGCCGCTGTGGAAAATCCGGACAAGCCCTATTTCCTGCTGCTCGACGAAATGTGCGCGGCGCCGATCGAAAAATATTTCTCTGAAATCCTTTCGATCATGAATACCCGCCGGGTCGTGGGCGGCAGATCGGTGACGGATCCGATTCTAAGCGAAGAGCTTCTCGCGAGAGATCCTGAAGCGCAGGCCTATTACGGCGATCTGTACCTGCCGCAGAACCTGATTATCATCGGCACCATCAGCAGCGACAGCGGTGTGAGCGGCATCACGTCGAGACTGATCGAACAGGCGGCGGTCATCGAAATGACTTCGCCCGACCTGACGCTGACGGCTGAACCGCCTGAAGCCTTTGAGCCCATCGCGCTGAAGAGCGAATTTTTCGAACGGGACATCGCTTCTCTCGCGCAAATTCAGAATCACCGAAAGACCATCACGGATATGGTCACGCTGCTGAACGTCATCAACGAGATTCTCAAACGCGCCCAGGCCCAAATCGGCTTCCGCGTCCGGGATGAAATCTGCTTCTTCCTGTACTACAACGCGGAATACGGCTTGATGGTTCCGGAAAAGGCGATTGACACGACGATTATGCAGAAAATGCTGCCACGCATTTCTGGCACGACGGCGGAAATCGAACAGGTGCTGATCGAGTTATTCAAGATCTGCGCGGGTACCCAGGACGACAATATGATTTATCAGCCCATTTCGACTGAAGAAGGCCTGTTCCCGGTCAGCGCGGCCAAGCTGTCCGAAATGGCCGGCTACCTTCAGACCGACGGGCAGGCGTCCTTCTGGAAACTTGGACCGTTACAATCTTAGGATAAAATTAAGTAAAACATTTCATTTCATAATAAGCACTCTCGATTGATGATTGTTTTAAGGATTGTTCGATAGACTATACCCCGTAATCATAAATCACATTTATACAAAGGAGTCTTTTTAATGGAAAAGCACAAATTGGGCTGGCGTTCAATCGTCCTCAACGTATTAGCAATTATCTTTTTAGCAGCATTCTTCTATGGGATCTTCATCTCAGTATCTCAGGTTGCGTCTATGGTCGCCCAGTACAAGGCGATGGGTACGAGCATTCCGACAAGCTATGCCGTTCAGCAAATCGTCTTTGCGATTATGCAGTACGCACTGCCGGAATTGTTCTTTGCTGTGATGTGCGCGGTGGTCTCGAAGATCATCGATCATATGGGTATCGGCGCAGACAAGGCAGCACAGAAGGCCGATAAAGCTGAAGACAAGGCAGAAGAAACTAAGACAGAAGATACACCGGCGGAAGATGAAACAGCATCGGAAGAAGCGGTACCGTCGACAGAAGAACTGAACGTGGAACCGGCTGAATCATCAGAAGAAGCTGACGCATCAGAAGAAAAAGAAGATGCAGAAGAAGCGTAAATAAAAGAATCACAATAAAAAATCCAAAGCTGAAAATCAATCAGCTTTGGATTTTTTTGTGCCCATTATGCGTTTTCAGTGAGATCGATGGCGCGGGCCATCAGCGTGATTTCTCGGTTGTGACTGCCCGTGAGATTTAAGTAGCCGAACAAGGCTTCGAGACCAGTCGCGTAGCGGTAATCCATGACGTCGGCGTGCTTCGGCGGCATGCTCTTGGTATTGCGGCCTCGGCGGACGATGGCGCGTTCCTCCTCGGTCAGTTCCGGCAGCATCAAGCGGATCGCCTTGGCCTGAGCTGAGGCGCGGACGTAGTCGATGGAACGCTTGGTCAAGCGGTCGACCTTGGTCATGCCCTCTGCGACGAGATACCGGCGGATGTAGTCGGAATAGACGACGTCTCCGATGTAGGCGAGGGTCAGCGGATTCATCATCCGCGCCTCCGCCTTGGAATAGGTTTTGTCCAGATCAGCCAGGATATCGGTGTTGTCCCGGTGGACGGCTGTCATTGTCATGCTTTGTGCCATTTGACGCCATCCCGCGTGTCTTCAAGAATGATGCCCTTCGCGGCGAGATCGTCACGGATGGCATCGGCCGTCGCAAAATCTTTAGCCTTGCGCGCGGCCTGACGTTTTTCGATCAGCGCTTCGATTTCGTCTTCGAGGCTGCCTTCTTTTTCATCTTTATTTTTCGTGGCTAATCCCAATACGTCGGAAAGCTGGTTGAACATTTGAAGGGCCGCTTCGACAGTTTGCTTTGACGAAGCTTCAGTCAGAGTCGAGTTAGCGTCGCGGACCAATTCGAACATTGCGGCGATGGCGTCGGCGGTGTTGAGATCGTCGTCCATCGCGGCGATAAACTGATCGTTGTAGGTTTTAAGATGATCGGCCCATTGTGCTTCGTCTTCGCTCGGCGCCTTGTCTTCGCAGCGTTCGAGCAGGTACTGCATCTGGAATTTGGCAGTGTAGAGGCGTTCGAGGGCGTTTTTCGCCTGGGTCAGCAGCTCGTCAGAGAAATTGACTGGACTTCTGTAATGGGCCATCAGCATGAACATGCGGACCACTTCGAGATCGTACTTTTTGGCGATGTCCCGAACGGTGAAGAAGTTGCCCTTGGATTTCGACATCTTTTCGTTGTTGATGTTGATGTAGCCGTTGTGCACCCAATAGTGGGCGAAGGTGCAGCCGTTAGCGCCTTCAGACTGGGCAATTTCGTTTTCGTGATGCGGGAAGATCAGGTCCTGGCCGCCGCCGTGAATGTCGATGGTCTTGCCGAGGAATTTGCGGCTCATGGCTGAGCATTCGATGTGCCATCCTGGACGGCCCTTGCCCCAGGGACTTTCCCAGTAGGGTTCACCGGGTTTGGCCTTTTTCCAGACCGCGAAATCCAACGGGCTCTGTTTTTCGTCGTTGACGTCGATGCGGGCGCCGGCTTCGAGATCGGCGATGTTCTGCCCGGACAGGCAGCCGTAGCGCGGGAATTTTTCGACCGCGTAGTAGACGTTGCCGTCGATGTTGTAGGCAAGGCCTTTGTCGACGAGGGCTTGGACCATGTCGATGATTTCCGGAATCGTGTCGGAGACGCGTGGATGCACGTCGGCGCGGCGGATCCCCAGCGCGTCAGCGTCGGTGAAATATTCCTTGATGTATTTATCTGCAATTTCCTTGGCTGTGCAGTTTTCTTCATGAGAACGATTGATGATTTTATCGTCGACGTCGGTGAAGTTCTGAACAAAGGTTACATCGTAGCCGATGTATTCGAGATAGCGGCGCAGCACGTCGAACACGATAAAGGGTCTGGCGTTGCCAATGTGAAAATAATTGTAGACCGTCGGCCCGCAGGAGTACATTTTGACCTTTCCCGGTTCGATGGGTTCAAAGGTTTCCTTGCGGTGGGTCATCGTGTTGTATAATTTCATAGGGTTCTCCTCTTTAATCTAAAATCGTTCCAATTATAACACAGAACCCCCGGGGTTTCACGAATAAATCTAGATCGAGTGGTTTAACTTGCGACAGTAAAGTGGTATAATGAAGTATATTTTATGTAGCAAGCGTATCTGCAAAGAATAGAGGTAAGATTCATGGAAAAGGAACGTGACGTGCTGATCAAGGCACTGCTGTCCCTCAAAACACCGGAGGAATGCGAGGCCCTTCTCGACGACATGTGCACGATCAAGGAGATCGAGGACATGTCTCACAGATTGATGATCGCCCTTCTTCTGGCCGAGAGGAAGACGTTTATCGACGTCGAAAAGAAAACGGGCGCGAGCTCGGCGACAATCAGTCGGGTCAACAAATGCCTGAAGCACGGAACTGGTTATCAAACGGTCATCAAGCGGATTCTTGATGATCAGGATATAGAAAATCAATAAATAGAAGGAAGTTAGGAAAATGAGGCAATTTCAGAAATCCCATAAGCTCGACAATGTGTGTTACGATATTCGCGGACCAGTTGTCGCAGAAGCCGACCGCATGCAGCGGGAAGGCGTAGACATCATTCAGCTGAACACCGGCAACCCGCCGCATTTTGATATGAACGCGCCGGATGAAGTCATTCGCGACGTGCGCCTGCACTTGAAGGATTCAGAAGCCTATTGCGGCTCCCAGGGGCTGTTCCAGGCGCGCAAGGCGATCGTCCAGTATTATCAGACCCAGGGGATTATGGGTGTCGACGAAGACGACGTCTACATCGGCAACGGCTCCAGCGAGCTGGTCAGCTTCTGCATGTCCGCGTTATTGAACGACGGCGACGAAGTGCTGATCCCGATGCCGGACTACCCGCTGTGGACGGCGGCGGCGACGCTGGCCGGCGGCAAGGCTGTGCATTATCTCTGCGACGAAAAGAGTAATTGGTATCCGGACCTTGACGACATCCGCGCGAAGGTCACCGATAAAACCAAGGGGATCGTCGTTATTAACCCAAACAATCCGACCGGCGCGGTTTACCCGAAGGAAATCCTCGAAGGTATTGTCAAGATTGCGGAAGACAACGAGCTGATCATTTTCTCTGACGAAATTTACGATCACATCATTTACGACAACTTGCCCTACACACACATGGCGAGCCTGACCGAAGATGTCCTCGTCGTCACACTGAATGGCTTGTCCAAGAGCCACCGCGTGCCGGGATTTAGAGTCGGCTGGATGATGCTCACCGGCAACAAGGAATGCGCGAAGGATTACATCGAAGGGATTCACATTTTGTCGACGATGCGCCTCTGCGCCAATGTGCCGGCGCAGTACGCGATCCAAACTTCTTTGGGCGGCTATCAGAGTATTCAGGATCTGATCGCACCGGGCGGCCGGCTCTACGAACAGCGCAATATCGTGTACGAGGGCATCAACTCGATTCCGGGATTATCCTGTACGAAGCCTGCCGGGGCGATGTACGCGTTTGTCAAGATCGACACGGCTTCCTTCAACATTACCGACGACGTGCAGTTTGCCCTTGACCTGCTCAAGCGCGAAAAGATCTTGATCGTTCAGGGGACTGGGTTCAACTGGCCGGAACCGGATCATTTCAGAATTGTCTTCCTGCCGAGCCCGATTCTGCTCAACGAAACCATCGAACGGCTTCGCCACTTCATGGCCCATTACATCCAGGAATAATCATGGAGAAAAATTGGGAAAGTGCGTCGCCGGAACAGACGCTGTCCATCGGCAGAAAAATTGGCGAAGCGCTTAAAGGAAAGAGCGGATTGATTTTTTTGACCGGCGATCTCGGGGCCGGCAAGACAAAATTGACCCAGGGCGTCGTGAGCGGTCTGGGTATCGACGCCGAGGTCACCAGCCCGACCTTCGCGCTGATCAACGAATACGGCCCGGACGCCGAGGCGGTGCACATGGATTTGTACCGTCTCGAGGATTATGAAGAGCTGCAGGAAATCGGCTTTGAGGATTACCTCGACGGCGACCGCCTCATTCTCTGCGAATGGCCGGACATCCTAGAGGATGAAGGCTATGAACCGATGCTGCGCATCGATTTGCGGCGGGACGACGCCAAGGGCGAAACGGCCAGACGGATCACGGTGGTTTGTGAGGACGACAGCGCTGCGGAAAGGATCGCGGCCATTGAAAGCTGAAACACCTGACGCCCGTCCTTTTGTCTCGGTCGTCATCCCGGCAGCAGGCCGAGGCCGGCGGATGGGGACGAAAACGAACAAGCAGTTTTTAAAGCTTCAGGACGAACCAATCCTGTACTGGACGATTCGGGCCTTTGATGAGAGCCCGAGGGTTGACGAGATTGTCGTCATCCTCAACCCAGACGATTGGGATATTTTTAATCGGGATATCACGTCGACACATATTTTTCACCATCAAATCAAGACGACGGCTGGCGGCGACACGCGCAGCCAGTCCGTTTACAACGGCCTGAAAGCAGCGGATCCGCGCTGCAGCGTGGTGCTCATTCACGACGGCGCGCGGCCGATGATTGGCGAGACATTGATTGGCGACAGCATAGACTTTGCATTAAAGTACAAAGCGGCGATCGCGGCGGTCCCGGCGAAAAATACGATCAAGTCGGTGACGCCAGCAGGCGACGGAAGCAGCACGCTTCAGGTCAATCAGACCCTCGACCGCCGGGTGCTCTACGAGGTGCAGACCCCTCAAGCTTTTGACTACAAGCTGATCCTCAGCGCGTACGAAGCGGCGGCTGCTGATCACGTCGAGGCAACGGATGACGCGGCGCTCGTCGAGCGTTTGGGCCTGCCCGTCGCCATCATCCCGGGAGATTACAACAACATCAAAATCACAACATCAGAAGATTTAATGATCATCAACAGTTTTCTGACATTAATGAATAAAAAAAACCAGCACGAAAGTGGAGGGCGTTCAATATGAAATTTACTGAAGAATTACTGGCAACGATGTATTACCGCATGAACCAGGCGCGGTTTTTCGAAGAAACCTTAAAATCTATCAGCGCATCGGACAAGATCAACGGCGTGTCCCATTTGTCCATCGGACAGGAAGCGTCTGCAGTCGGCGCGTGCATGGCCATTGAAAAGGGCGACGACATCGTGATGAGTTTCCGCAGCCACGCGCAGGCCATCGCTTCAGGTGTGGAAATCAAGGGCATGATGGCAGAAGCCTTAGGCAAAGCGTCGGGAATCGACGGCGGCCTGGCGGGTTCGGCGCATTTGTCTGATTTATCCGTTCACAATTTGGGCACGAGCCCAGCACCGGGCGCGAATTATCCGGTTGCCTGCGGTGCGGCACTGACTCACAAGCAGAAGGAAGACGGCCACGTCGTGCTCTGCTTCGGCGGCGACGGCACCTTAGACGAAGGCGCATTTTACGAATCACTCAACCTGGCGGCGCTCTGGAAACTGCCGGTTATTTTTATGATTGAAAACAACTTTTTCAGCGGGGCGACGGCCATTGAAGACCACCTTGCACCGCAGGATATCAAAGAAGTGATCGAAGGCTATGGCGTACCGGCCGTGACGGTCGACGGCAACGACGCGGTTGCGGTCGCGATGGCCGTTGAAAAAGCGCGGGCCCACGCCGCAGCGGGCGAAGGGCCGTTCTTCATCGAAGCCCAGACCTACCGGCTGTGCGGTTACGACACGAGCGATCTCCAGCTTTACCGCAGCGTCGACGAACAGAAGATCTGGCAGCAGCACGACCCCATCGCGCTCTTTGCGAAGTCCCTCGTGGACGACTACGGCATGAAGCAGAATGTGCTGGATCAGCTTAAACAGAATGCGTCCCGCAGCGTGAGCGACGCGCTGAGCTACGCGGAAGCGTCGGACGATCCGGCGATGAACGACGCATTGTCACCGGTATTAGCATAGGAGGACAGGATCATGGAAATCAAAGAATTATCCTTCAAGGAAGCAATGCGTCAGGCATTGCAGGAAGAAATGAAAGCGGACCAATCCATCGTGGTGATGGGACAAGATGTGCGCGAAAACGGCGGCAGCTGCGGCATTACCCTTGGCCTCGACGAAGACAGGATGCTCGACACCCCGTCATCCGAACAGGCTGTCATTGGCGCGGCAGCTGGCGCAGCCATGACCGGTCTCAGACCGATTGTCGAGCTGGCATCGATGGATCAGGCGTTGACCGCCTTCGGCGAATTGGTTCACACCGCGGCGCGGCCCTTCTATTGGTCCAAGGGCAAGGTCAACGTGCCGATGACGGTGATCGTACCGGTGGGCGGCGGCGATCAGCCGCAGAACGGCCAGACCCTCGAAAGCCTTTTCGCTCACATTCCAGGCTTAAAGGTTGTCGAGCCGTCAAACGCGGCGCAGGGCAAGGGCCTACTCAAGGCGGCGATCCGCGACGATAACCCAGTGGTATTTTTAATTAACCGCGATCTCTTGGGCTATAAAACCCAGGTGCCGATCGAAGACGAATACGTGCTGCCCCTCGGCAAATCCTACACCGAACGCAAGGGCGGCAGTGTGACGGTCGTATCGTGGGGCGCGGCATTGGTATCTGTGCTCGAAGCGTCGGTCATTCTCGATCACGACGGCTACAATATAGAAGTCATCAATCCGATGACCCTCGCGCCGATGGACATGGATACGATTTATAAATCGGTCAAGAAAACGGGACATCTGCTCATTGTGCACGATGAAAACAAGACCGGCGGACTCGGCGCGGAAATTTCAGCATCGGTCGCGGAAAGCGAATGTTTCGATTATCTCGAAGCCCCGATTTTCAGATTGTGTGGGCTCGATGTGCCGATGCCCTACAACAAGGGCCTGGAAGACGTGGTGACGCCGAAGGCCGAAGATGTGGTTCAGTCCGTTTACGATCTGCTGGGGGTTGATTGATGGGCGACCAAAAGGCAAAACCTTCAAATGGACGTCTTTCTTTAAGAAATTTAGGCGGCCGAGCCAGACAAGCCAACAGCGGCAGACAGGTCCTGCCGGCGACACCGGCAGCCAGACGCTACGCTGCGGAAAAGGGCGTCGACCTTCAGGAACTGTCTGAAATCGGCAAAGAACGACGCATCACCGAACGGGATATTGACATCTATTTAGAAAAAAAGAAAATTTTCGAAAAGCATACCCAGAACGGGCGCCGTCAAGAAGCGCAGGAAACCCTTGACCAGCCGGAAGAGCCGAAGTTAAAAGCGGCGGCGGATAACGGCGGCCCGCAGGCCGATCAATCGCAAGCGGCAGAGCCTGAATCTGCAAGCCAGCCCGAACCGGAAGCGGAAGCATCGGCTGAAGCCTTGCCAAAGACAGAGCCGGATATACAGCCGGAAAGTGTCGACGAAACAGAAATAGAAAAAGAAACAGAAAAAACAGAAGCATCTGCTGCGCCTGAAGTCAAGACAGAATCGGAACAGCCAGAGGCAGCGGAAACTCCATCGGTCAGTGAAACGAAAGAAAAATCCAGTGGGTTTAACCTTGACGATTTTGATCCCAACGATGTGACCATCGTCAGCGTGTCGCCGCTGGCTCGGGAACTCGCCGAAGAACACCACGTCGATTTGTCGAAGCTGACGCCGGGCAGCGGCCCCAACGGGCGCATCGTCCGTTACGATGTGCGCCAATGGCTGAAAGCCCATCCCGATGAGACAGAGGCTGTGCCTCAGCCGGTGGTGCACAAGCCGATGGCACAGGAAAAACCTGCGCCAAAAAAAGAACAGCAGGCGGCTCCAGCTGAGCAGGTCCAGATGCAGCCGGAACCCGAAAAAGTGGCCGGCGCCGCGGACAAGTCGAAAGCGGATTCAAACCTCGGCCATCACGATCCGGTGGCCGCGAAAATTTATCAGGCCATTCGGGATAACATGGGGGATACCTTCACCCATAAGGCACCACCGCAGCGCGCGAAGGCCCAGGATGTGGTGGCGTCGGCGATGGCGGAACAAGGGTCGCCTCAGGACGGCACATCGAGCGATTTAACGCGCCGCGAAGATCCGGCCGACACGGTAGCGGTCGGGCCTTATTCGCTGGACATCACGGTGGACGTGACAAGGGTGCACGACGCCTGCAGAAATCAGTCGGAAAACAGCAGCGTCGAGTTGACCGATTACGTCACTGCAGCGGCAGCCCGTTCGATGAGTCTTCATCCCAAAGCCTGTGGGGAAGGCTCGAAAATTGTACTAATGACCCTCAGCGAAAGCAAAGGGCTGGTCTGCACGCCGGCGCTTGACGCCGACGAAGGGACGTCGCCTCAGGCCATCTCGGAGCAGCGCTGCGATGCAATGCAGAAGATCGAAGACGGCCGCCTGAACGGCTCGGATTGCGACGCCGGTCTTCACATCATGTCCCTCGGTCAGGGTGTTGGCGTCAATTACATCTGTGACAAGCAGAAGGCCCCGATCCTGGCGGTGGGCGCTGTGCGCAAGGAAATGCAGATCGGCGGCATGCACTACATCGCTGCGCTGACTCTGTCACAAAAGCGCGGTGCGGCCAACGTTGCGGCGTCTGTGGCTTTTTTGAACGCGCTGAAAACATTTTTGGAAAATCCGGACGCGCTGATTCAATTAAAGCCGAAGGAGGAAAAATGATCGAACCCAATTTATCCAAGGAATTTAGAGATAATGCTGTGGATATTCCGAGAAATTTTGACATCGTCGTTGTGGGCGGCGGGATTGTCGGTATTACCGCGGCGATCGAAGCGAGACGGGCCGGCTACCAGACCGCGCTGGTCGCCGGCGATTTCGGCGGAAAATTTTTAAAAGAAGGCATTCCGGCAGGATTTTATCACGAAAACGCGCGGTTTATCCGCCACTGCATGCGCTATCGCGGCCATCACGGCATCGTCGTCGGCAAGCTGTCCCTCGATATGCATCAGCTGGTCAACGAAAAAAATGAAGCGGTGCGCCAGGAAGAAGCCAAGCTGCGCCGGCAGCTCGACGACGCCGGCGTGTACGTCTTTAATGGCGCGGGCCGGCCACTTACCAACGGGATGATCGACGTCAAGGAAGAGGACGGCAACCAGATCCGTCTGACCTGGAAGCGCCTGATCATCGCGACGGGGCTTAAAGCCCAGGAACGGGAAACCCTGAAGCATTACACCGAAGTGGTCGAAGACAACAGCGTCTGTGAGTTCAACAAGATTCCCGAAGAAATGACGATATTGGGCTCCGGTGTACGCGCCTGCGAAGCGGCATCGCTTTTCCAGACCCTCGGCACCCACGTGTCCATCGTCACAGACAAATCGGCAGTGCTCAAAAATTTAGATGCGCAGATCGTCGGCCGCCTCGAAGAACAGATGAAACGCCGGGGCACGAAAATTTACCTGAAAATGCGTCCAGTGGATATGTACAAGGATTCCTTAAAAATGACGCACATCGAGCTCGCGTCTGTCGACGCCGAGCCTGAAAAAAAAGGCGGCCGCCCGAAAACGGAACACACCGTCATTTCCTCGACGATTTACGTGCCGACTCTTTACAAAGGCAATCTCGCTGGACTCAGCCAGCTCCGTCTGGACATTGACGACGGCTTTATTGTGACGGACAGCTTCAACCGCACCTCGATGAAGAAGGTCTACGCGGTCGGCGGGATCACCGGCCAATGCCAGATGCCTCACGAAGGGCGGATTCAGGCGAAGATGCTCGTCGAAAACATTGTGGCGGAGGACGAAGAAAAGCCGCGCCGCATGATGGACGTGTATCAGATGCCTCACTTTATTCACACCTTCCCGGAAGTGGCGAGCATCGGGCTGACGACGCAGGAAGCTTCTGTGGAACACGACGACATCAAGGTCGGGCTTGCGCCCCTTGGCGACGAACCAGGCTCCCTCTTTAAAATAGACAAGCAGGGTTTTGTCAAGGTCATTGTCGACGGCAAATACCATGAAATCCTCGGCGTCCATATTATCGGCGAAAACGCCTGCGAATTGATTGCACAGATTCAGGCGCTGATGGTCATGGAAGGGACGACGATGGATTTAGCACGGATCGTCCATCCGCTGCCGAGCTTGTCTCTCGCCATGGAAGAAGCCTTCGAGCAGATTGAACAGTGAAGCGACTTTAGAGAACAGGAGAAAAAGCATGACGACAAAGCAATCGGCACAGCCCCGTGAATTGGTGGTTGTGCTGGATTTCGGCGGACAGTACAAGCAGCTCATTGCCAGACGAGTCCGCGAATGCCAGGTGTACTGCGAAATCCATTCGTACAAAACACCCATTGACGAGCTCAAGGCCATGGCGCCCAAGGGCATCATCTTGACCGGCGGGCCGAACAGCGTTTTTGAAGCGACCTCGCCGACCTACCAAAAAGAGCTCTACGAACTGGGCATCCCGATTCTCGGGATCTGCTACGGCTCTCAGCTCATGGCGCACACACTGGGCGGCCAGGTAAAAAAGGCGCCAGTCAGTGAATACGGTCACACGGACCTCACCATCGACGGGCAGGACAGCCTGATCATGAAGGATGTGGCGGCGGACACTGTCTGCTGGATGAGCCACACGGACTATATCGCGAAGGCGCCGGAAGGCTTTAAGGTGACGGCGCATACCGCAAACTGTCCGATCGCTGCGATGGAAAATCCGGAAAAGCAGCTTTACGCGGTGCAGTTCCATCCGGAAGTGGTCCACACGCCAGAAGGCAAGAAGATTTTAAACAACTTCCTGACCGAGGTCTGCGGATGTTCCGGCAGCTGGCAGATGAACACTTTTGTGAAAGACACGGTGGCGGCGCTTAAAGAAAAAATCGGAAGCGACCGGGTGCTCCTCGGCCTGTCCGGCGGTGTCGACTCGACCGTTACGGCTGTGCTGCTTTCCAAAGCCATCGGCAAGCAGCTGACCTGCGTGTTCGTCGATCACGGTCTGATGCGCAAGGATGAAGGCGACGAGGTCGAAGCGGTGTTTGGACCGAAGGGCGATTTCGATTTGAACTTCATCCGGGTCAACGCCGGCGACACCTATTTTGAAAAGCTCAAAGGCGTGACCGATCCGGAACAAAAGCGCAAAATCATCGGTGCGCTGTTCGTCGAAATCTTCGGCGCGGAAGCGAAGAAGCTGACCGACGAAGGCGGCTTTAAATACATGGCGCAGGGGACGATTTACCCAGACGTCGTGGAAAGCGGCGCTGGCAACGGCGGCGCGGTGATCAAATCCCATCACAATGTCGGCGGTCTGCCCCAGGAAATGGTCGTCGAGCTGGGCTTTGATCAGACGCCGATCGAACCGCTTCGAGATTTATTCAAGGATGAAGTCCGCCAGGTTGGTCTGGAGCTGGGCATCCCGCGGAATCTCGTGTTCCGTCAGCCTTTCCCGGGTCCAGGTCTGGGCATCCGCGTTGTCGGCGAAGTGACGCCGGAAAAGGTGAAGATCACCCAGGAAGCCGACGCCATTTACCGCGAGGAACTCGAAAAGGCCGGCATCGATATGGGCAAGGGCCAATTTTTCGCGGCGCTGTCCAATCTTAGAAGTGTCGGCGTTATGGGCGACGACCGGACCTACGATTACGCGGTCGTGCTGCGCGGTGTGATCACCTCAGATTTTATGACCGCAGAAGCAGCTGAAATCCCGTGGTCGGTGCTGCAGACGTGCATGAACCGCATCATCAACGAAGTGAAAGGGGTCAACCGCGTCATGTACGACCTGACCTCTAAGCCGCCAGGAACGATTGAACTGGAATAAAAGCACAAATCCCTGTAAGTCTTGAATCTAAAAGACTTACAGGGATTTTATTTTGTTTAGCTTTAGCGAAGGATTCGACGAGAGAAACGAGGAGAATCAAAGAACCACCGGCTAGGCCGGTGAGTTTACTAAAGCTTCAGCTTCAAGCAAAAAACCTCCTATGCTAAAATGATG